>Ga0247825_10003609_pt1 | contig 10199 bp, 13 predicted proteins | sample 13C_Vanillin_Day_FD_194413 | JGI IMG/M metagenome (GOLD analysis project Ga0247825, IMG submission 194413) | Soil microbial communities from agricultural site in Penn Yan, New York, United States - 13C_Vanillin_Day48 | ecosystem: Environmental > Terrestrial > Soil > Agricultural land | place...
CTGATCTCCTGAGCGTTGTACTTCTTGCCGTCGATCTCCACATGCCAGTCGGTGCCGATGTGGCGCTTGACGGAGCGGATGGTGCGATCGACGTTGGTGACGGCCTGGTTCTTCGCGGGCTGGCCGACCAGCACCTCACCGTTCTTCGCGAACGCCACCACCGACGGTGTCGTGCGCGACCCCTCCGAGTTGGCGACCACCACCGGGTCGCCACCCTCCAGCACGCACACCACCGAGTTCGTGGTCCCCAAATCGATTCCCACCGCGCGAGCCATGACCGCCTCCAGCAGCACACCGGGTGGCCGTGATCCTTCGGTCGATCTGCTCGTCGTCACACCCACCGAAATTGAGTGTTATCGACTCAATTTTCCCCCCGGTCCAAACCGAGGTCAAGGCGAAGAATTGAGCGTGGAACGCTCAACCTTTGCTGTGTTCGCCTGGTGGATTTCGTCATGATCGGTAGTGATGTGTCGGTGCGACGTCTGCACGGGTCATCGAATCGGTTTCCGGGCCACAGTCACCGCAGGCGGTTTCCGGGGTCACAGTCACGCGCAGGCGATGGCCAGGATCCGCCCAACTGCTCCGCCGCGTCGCCGAGGTGCGTAGGAGATAGTCCGCTCGCCGTCGAATGGCAAGGAACACAAGCAGTCCGAGTGTCCGGCTACCGGGCCGAGGTTACGCGTAGCCGTCCTGGACGAGTGCGCTGATTCGCCCCACCCTCCCGCGCGATTCACGTGGGAGGGCCCGGCCACGCCGACGTCTATCGGCCGCGCAGCCCGATCGGGTTGCCGTCAGCGTCGGCAAGCACGCAAATCCGTGTCTCGGGTGCAACCTGACGTGGAGCGTCGCGCTCGGTTGCGCCGGCGGCAAGCAGCGTGTCGCGGGTCGCGTCGAGATCCTCGACGTCGGCGAACGCAACCGGTCCGGCGGCCCCGTCACCTGGATTCAGCGCGACCTCGAAGCCGTCCACGTTGTATCCGACGTAGTAGGCCTCGTCGGTGTGAGGTGCGCCGAGCAGCGCGGAATAGACCGCCTTGGCGGCGTCCAGGTCGGATACGGGGATCACCAGGCTGCGGATTGTGGGGCTCATGTTCGTCTCCTTCGTTATGCGGCGGCCGCTCGTTCGGCGATGACGACCACGTTATGCGCGGCTCGGGGCCGGCGCTTCTCGATTTCTGACCGATCTGGAAGTGATGATTCGTCATCTTGTATCGACGCAACGGGGTTCCAGATCCGGACTCCGCGCGGTCCGTCATCTTCTGCCAGGGGTCTCCCCCTCGCTTTGGCTGTGGCCGACGGGCGGCGGATCGCCCACCGGTTCAGCGCCTTTGATGGTCTCTCCCCGGAACAGGGCAGGAAACACGCTATCGGTGTTACCTTGAGCCCTGTGTGTGGCGGTCGGCAATCCTCGCGGCGGCGCACGGCGCTGCTCACCGTGCTCGGGGTGATCGCCGTCGAGCGCATGGCCCTGCAGTTCGGCCACACCAACGCGGTGGACGATGCGCAGGAGACGCTCCCAGCTGACGTCGGAGCCGACGCGCTCGCGCCGCGCCGCGCCCCGGAGCGCGGCGCCGTCAACTGGCCGGTATCGCTGCCGGTCCGCGCCCGGGCACCGTCACCGACCTCGGCCGTGTCACCCATGCCCGCGCGGAACAGCACCTGTGTGCTCCGGGTGTGACAGGCAGGCACCGGCTGCCGTCCCAGCAGATCTGACGCCACTCCCCTCTCGTGACCGCCACGGGCTTGGGCGCCACATCCCTCACCGGGCGTGCCGCGTGACCCGATAGTCGTTTCAGCATCGGTAGATTCGTTGCCGGTGCACCGTCGGAATGAGGTGCCGAAGTGCATTCCAAGATTGTTCTCAAACTCACCGGCGCCACCGTGGCCGCGGGGATAATGCTGGCCGGGGTGATGTTCCCGATCGCCGCCGGGCTCGGGTACGCGTCCAACCGTGCCGCCGACAGCGTCGGTAATTCCTCGGCCGAACTGGCCGACGGGGTGGTGCCGGCGGTGACGACCATGACCGACATCACCGGGAACCCGATCGCCTGGCTGTACGACCAGCGCCGATTCGAGGTCCCCAGCGACCAGATCTCCAACGAGATGAAACTGGCGATTCTCTCCATCGAGGACAGACGGTTCGGCGAACATCAAGGGGTGGACTGGCAGGGCACCATGCGGGCGTTCTTCACCAACACCACCAGCGGTCAGATCGAGCAGGGTGCCTCGACCATCAATCAGCAGTACGTGAAGAACTACCTACTGCACGTGGTCGCCAAGACCGACGCCGAGCGCCGTGCCGCGATCGAGACCACGCCGGTCCGCAAGATCCGGGAGATCCGGATGGCGATGACCCTCGACCAGGAACTCTCCAAAGAGGAAATTCTCACCCGGTACCTGAACCTGGTGCCGTTCGGCAACGGTTCCTTCGGGGTGCAAGACGCCGCCCGCACGTACTTCGGCATCGACGCCAAGGACCTGAACCTGGCGCAGTCGGCGATGCTCGCGGGCATGGTGCAGTCCAGCTCCGCACTCAACCCCTACACCAACCCGGAGGGGGTGTTCGAGCGCCGCAATGTCGTCCTGGACACCCTGGTCGTGAATGTTCCGGACCGGGCAGCCGAGATCCGCGCCCTGAAGGAAACGCCGCTCGGGGTGCTCCCGAAACCGAACAATCTGCCCCGAGGATGCATCGCCGCCGGCGACCGCGGGTTCTTCTGCGACTACGCGTTGCAGTACCTCCAGACCGCCGGGTTGTCCCGGGAGCAGCTCGAGAAGGGCGGCTACCTGATCCGCACCACCCTCGATCCGGCCGTGCAGGGATCAGTGAGGTCGGCGGTGTCCACCTACGCCGACCCGAAGCTCCCCGACATCGCGAGCGTGATGAACGTCGTGCAGCCCGGCCAGGACCAACATCGGGTCCTGGCGATGGCGGGCAGCCGCAACTACGGCCTGGACGCTGCCGCCGCCGAGACGGTGCAGGAGTTGCCCTATTCATTGTCCGGGCACGGCGCCGGATCGGTGTTCAAGATCTTCACCACCGCCGCGGCCATGGAAAAGGGGCTCCGGCTCAACGCGATCCTCGACGTGCCCGGCCGGTTCGACGCCCGCGGGATGGGCGACGGCGGCGCCCCCGGATGCCCGGCGGCGACCTACTGCGTGCAGAACGCCGCCCCCTATCCGCGGGCATTGGCGGTCACCGACGCCCTCGCCCAGTCCCCGAACACCGCGTTCGTGAAACTTCTCCAGGCCACCGGGGTGGATGCGACGGTCGACATGGCGGTGCGCCTCGGCATGCGGTCCTACACCGAACCGGGCACCTCCGGGTTCGGAGACCAGAGCCTGGCCGACATGCAGAAGGACCAGAATCTGGGGTCGTTCACCCTTGGCCCGGTGTGGATCAATCCGCTCGAACTGTCGAATGTCGCCGCGACCCTGGCCTCGCACGGCAAATGGTGCCCACCGACTCCGATCGACTCCATCGTCGACCGCGAGGGCCGGCCGGTACCCCTCACCCAGCAAGCCTGCGAGCAGGTCATCGATCCCGGCCTGGCCGACACCCTGTCCAACGCGCTCAGCAAAGACGACCTGCCCGGTGGCACGGCGTCGGCCGCGGCCGCGGCCGCCGGGTGGAAGCTGCCGATGTCCGGCAAGACCGGGACCACCGAATCGCACATGTCGTCGGCGTTCGTCGGGTACACCAACAACCTGGCCGGCAGCGTCTATGTGTTCGGGGACTCGCCGACCCCCGGCCAGATCTGCACCAGCCCACTGCGCTCGTGCGGGGACGGCAACCTCTTCGGTGGCACCGAGCCGGCCCGCACCTGGTTCACGGCGATGATGCCGATCGCGAACAACTTCGGCCCCACCACCCTGCCTCCGATCGACCAGCGCTACGCCCGCTGACCGGACGACGAGCGGGGTGAACGCCTTCAACTGGACAGTAGCTCTCGGGTTGCTGCGATTGTTCTGCTGACGGTTGGTCACGCCGGGGTCGGCAGGCAGGACGGCCTCCGCGAGGCATGGGAAAGTGAACGATGAGCAGCTGGCCCTATTGGTTCGAAATTGCGGTGATATGCGGGATCACCGCCGTAGGCACCATCGTGTGGGGGCATTGGGAGGAACACACCCCGAAATGCGGCGGATCGGAAAGATCGTCGTGTTGTGCGGCTGTCGGTCCTGGTTTCCGCCACTGCGGGGCGATTCTGGTTCTTCGTGCTGCTCGCCGTCCTGGCCGCGATCGTGCTGCTGATCCACGCCTGGTGGCTTCCGCGGAAAGGCATCAACGGTTGGACCGGCGAGCCCCGCGAGAGGTACTACGCCCTCCGCGGCTGGAAATGGCCGCCGGAGAGGCAATGAACTCAGTGGTGATAACCGGCGATTCCCGCGCTCTGGACGTTCGGAGGAGAATCAAGGCATGAGCACACAGGACGATGCCGCGATCGCGGAGGCACGCAAGACCGGCGTCGTCGTCGGGCTCGAGATCCGGCGCTGACGCCAGATCAGATCGAGAATCAGCGTCGGCCCGAGTCGCGCAAACGCACAGTGCAGAGGTGGTGATCGGGTGTGATCCATCAGGAGATCCGGGAGTGGGTCGCCGAGTTGATGCAACTCGACATTGCGACGGCTAGCCCCGGAGAGTTGGCCAGGCTCGACGCCATGACGGCGCTGGCCGAAGGGCAGTATGTGCAGCAGCTGTTGAACCTCCACGAATTCAGGCCGCTGGTGGGCTGAACCGGGTTTGAGACGTGGTGCGCACTACGCCAGCGAACTACGGGCCCGCCCGCCGCAAAGCAGTCAGCCCTCCCCCATCCCGGCAGCTACCACCACACGTGGCGTGAAAGGCCAGAGCGGCCGGCGCGCCCTGATGATGCGCGAAACTTCCCTACGCCCCACCTGGGCCCGTCGGCTCACCGGTCGATTGTGCTGACCGCGCACCACCGTAACGACGAACAAGGCTCACGTCATGTCGGCAGACCCGCGTCCTGCTGACGGCGTCGATGAAACCGCTCGCGCTGCTCATCGAGCAAGATCACACCACGACGCTGCACGCGGTGATGTTCACGGGCAATCAGCAGTCGCACCGACGCGGTCCGCCGCTCCAACTCAGCCGCACGCCGGGCCGCGTTCCCATCGTTGAGCAGGTATGCCGCGGCACGGTCGCAGTCGATCAGAATCTGCTCGTAGGCGAGCCGTACCGGCTCCCGTTCGTCGAGCCGAGACACCGCCACGTCTTCGAACAGTTGCAGCGGAAGCCGCGCCAGTCGGTAGTTCACACGTAGAAGGGCCAAGGACAGGGAGCCGAGTGTCACACGCGGCATCGTAAGCTCGGCGAAAGCATTTGCGGATAGGGTCTTAAGTCCCGTTGTCTCGCAACGTCGGCGATTCACGTCGGTGTTCGATCCGCCGAGCGGATTACAGCACCCGGCGGGTTACCGCGAATCGCACCGGACGCTGCCGGGGATTCCCGAACATGGACGGTTGCCTAGTGGCGCTCCCGACAGGAATGCGGTACAAACGAGCCCTGCAACTCAATTGTGATCCAAATCACTCTTAATCGTTACCGGAGGAGACAGACAAACCACCCAGGCGGCCCTGCCGATCGGACTCGATATCACCACCGCCTGCGTCTATCCCTTTGCGAAAGGAGCTTGGAATGCATCCCTCGCTACCCATGAAGCAGCACATTCCCGGCGGTGCAGAACGCCTCTCACAGCCAATCATCGGTGCCGGTGCCGCACTATCCGTCGCCATGCCCGCCTGGATGGTCACCAGCTCACTGTGCGCCACCGCGGCGATCGTCGCCGCGACCTTCGCCGGCCTCATCGCGGCAGCTGTGATGCTCCGGCCTTCGCCATGACGCACGCCCACACCAACGTCGACGCATGCCGTCGGCATCCCAGGAATCGTAAAGGCACGGTGCACATATGCCCTGGACTGTTGTGGTCATCGCCGTCACGTTGATCGTGGTGGTCGCCTCTCTCGGCGCAGCGCTCGCTGCGGATGCGATGTCGCACCGTCACGTACGTGAACCCGAACCGTCACGTGTCGGTGGCGGAGGCGCTGCCCCCGCGCCGACCACCCGGATCCGCGATCCCCGCTGGCGCCGGACCGCTGTGCAGGCCTGGACAATCTGTGGCGCCGCCTCGGCGATCGCGATTGCAATCATCGGAGTGCTGACGTCCGCTGGGTGAACGAATGCCCTCATCGATACCGGCTGCCGGAGAACCCGAACTCGACCAGCACCGCGGGATTGGTGACCGCGACACGCAACGCCCGGTCGATCGACTGCGGGTCGGTGATGTCAACCTCGTCCACACATGTGCGCCTGAGGATTTGGCCGAGTTATGGGTAATCGAGCTCCCCGCCTCCTCGCGAAGACCGCCCACCGTTGCGGGTCAGCGCCGGGGACTTCGGCAGGCTTCCCGCTTCGACTGGCTTGCTTTGTGCTTCGCTCGGGAGTACATACGAGCCATCAGACATGCGTCAATGCCTCCCCCATCGTGCGGTTGAGGGTGCTGAGCGAGCGGACGGCACTGCGAACCGGCCCCGGCGTGGTGGTCGACTGCAGCATGACGTCGGGTGCCGAGGTTTCGGTGAGTTTCTCTGGAGGCTCTACGTGCTCGCCGGCGAGTGCGCGTTTGACGTCGGCGATGGTTGCCTTGGTGACGTCGGATGCTTGGCGCAATGCCTTCGTGGTCTCCTGCGACGGTTCGCTGTCTGGTTCGCCGCGGGCGGCGCTTACCCCTGCTCGGGCGAGTGCATGAGACGACCGATTGCTGGCCGTCATGATCCGCAACAACCGTTTTGCGCCCCGGCGGGTCCGCGTCGTCGGTCCCATTTCCAAGGGTTTGCCCGCCGTGACAAGGTCCTTCAGCGCGTTGTCCAGCTTCCGGATGTCGGCGACGAGGTCAGTCTCGTGGCCTGGTTGGACGACGGCTCCGATAGCGGTGTCGATGATGGCAGTCATCTGATCGAGGTAGTCGTCGATCTTCGAGGTCAGCGTCGATCTCGTTCCGGTGGAGAAGATGAAGTACGCCGCCGCTATTCCGACGATTCCGCCGGCCGCCGTTTCGTAGATGCGCAGTTCGAGTACCTCGATGCTGAATGTGCCGAGCAGTCCGTAGAGCATCGCAAGCATGACGGTGACGAAGAAGGAGAGCAATGCGTAGGCGACCGTCACGAGGTAGAACGCGAAGAATACGCAGACGACGAGCAGGAGCAGCTGCAATGGCTGGTTGTTTCCGACCAACGCGGACAGCAATACTCCTGCAAGAACTCCCGCGATGGTGCCGACGACGCGGTGGCCTGCGCGCGAGAGAATCTCACCGCGGGTAGATGCTCCGGTGAAAACGAGGAAGGCCGTCAGGACCGCCCAGTACCAGCGGTCGGGCGAGATGAGCTCACCGAGGATCGTTGCAGCGCTGGTCGCGACGGCTACCTGGATCGCAGCTTTGGTGCTCGGATTCCATCCGGTGTCCGTTTCTTCGTCCTCGTCCGGCTTCTTCCTCGGCTCGGATTCTGTTCGCAGGGCATTGTTGGTGATGTGATGGATCGCGATGTGTGCCTGCACTGCTCGCATCGCGACGGCGGTCGCGATACCCGCCGGAGTCGATGGATCGGACTTGTCTGCGGCCGTGGCGGCGAGGCGTCGGGCAGCGCGGAGTTGGTCGTCCGACGGATTGTTCTGCAGGCACGATCCCAGTGCCGTGGTCGCCTGCCCCAGCGAATTCGGCCACGACTTGTTCGGGTCGAGCGCCCACAGCGCGCTGACGAGTTGTTCGGTAGCGATTTGCGCATCGAAGATACGAACGGACAGATCATCATTCGTGACGCTCAGGATCTGAGCTGCATCGTTGCGGTCGAGCCAGTCGTCGATCATCAGCGCGGTGCTTCCGAGCCGATCGAGTTTCTTGCGGAGTAGATCGAGATTCCGATCACCCCTGTTCGACGCCACCTCCAGCACGTCGATCGACGCGGCCCGCAGCGCCCGAACCAACCGTTTGAGTTCGAGCCCCGGCCGATCCGGCAGGATCACTGTTCGGACGAGGAGCGAGATACCGACGCCGGCGACGATGGACACGGCGAGGATGGGAATCTGCCCAGGCTCGGCCCGAAGGAAGAGCGCGAAGAAGTAGCAGATGAACGCGACCATCCCGAGAGCCGTCCCTCGCGGGCCGTAGCGCCGCACCCAGACGGCCGCGAAGAGCACCGCGATGAAACCCACATCGGCGACCTTCCCGAACTGTGACAGCGCCGCGGACATCGACACCGCTGCGATTGCCGGGAACACGAGCAGCAGTGTCGTGATCACCCTGCTGTGCTGATCCCTGTCCTTGACCGCCGCCGAGGACTGCATCGCGACAACCGTCCCGAGAAGCGCGACGGTGAGTGGCTGGCCGATCACGTCGGAACCCGGTAGTAGCACCACCATCGCGAGCACGACGGTGATCGTCGTGGCGGTTGCGGCACGGAGCCGCAGCCTGCCGGGATCGGAGACCGCGAGAAAACGGACTGTCTCCTGTACGAACCGAAAAGGCATTCACCGATTGTGCGCCCTGGGTTCATCCCCGATCGTGAGAGGCGTGCGAGTTCGTTGATGGCGGAGCCGAGACAGCACCTACACCACGCACCGGTCCCTGCCCGCCGACGTCCGGCCCGGCGCCCGTCTTGCGATTGCCTAGCTTGCCGATACGGCAAGAACTCTCGCCGAAACCGTCGGTGTTATTGCACTGTGTTGGTATGGAAGATGCGGGCGAGGTCACCGAGGTCAAGACGACATCACGTGAGGCGGACGAATGGGATGCGCGCTACAGCGGGCAGGATCGCGTGTGGAGCGGCGAACCCAACGGCGCACTTGTCGACGAGATGACCGGCGCACCGCCTGGACGCGCCCTGGACGTCGGTTGCGGTGAAGGCGCCGACGCGCTCTGGCTCGCCCGGCAGGGATGGGCCGTGACCGCGCTGGACGTTTCGCGCATCGCCCTCGACCGGGCCGGGGCCCACGCCGACCGGGAAGACGTGGACATCACCTGGGTGCTGAGCGGACTGCTCGATGCCGACGTGCCCGCGGGTGGTTTCGACCTGGTCTCAGCCCAGTACCCCGCCTTGCGCAGTACCGCCCATCGTGCCGCCGAACGTGCGCTGGTCTCCGCGGTCGCACCGGGTGGCATCTTGCTGGTCGTCCACCACGACATCCGCGACGCGGAGGCGGCGCGGGAGCACGGCTTCGATCCCGGTGATTGGGTCACACCCGGTGACGTGGCGGCGCTACTCGACGACAGCTGGCACATCGACGTGAACGAGGTGCGGGAGCGTTCGATCAGTGGCGGCGCGGGTGCACACCACACCCACGACGTGGTTCTGCGCGCGCACAGGCTGCCCCACCGCAGCCCCTCCATCGGGCATCCGACTGCCGGTGGTTCTCCCGGCGCACACACAGGATCACACAGAAAAACCGCGACGGGCACAGCTGCGCCCGCTTCACCACCGCCTGGTCACTCACACGATCGCACCCGCTACTGGGACCACCAACAGGGGCGGTGGGTCAAGCATCACGACAACCGGCCCCGAGACTAGCGGCCATCATCACCGGACTGGACAAGACGCCAACCCCGGCCCCGCCCACCGGATCCCCATCCGTCTCGGCGACGACGACTACACCCGCGCCCACACTGTCGGCCAGAACCTCGAAATCTCCGGTCCACGAACGCATCACCGGTTCCCTCGACACCGAACAACCCGAATGGCTGCAGGTTCAGTCGGGGGGTGCGGCTCGATGGGCACGAGTACAGCCGTGGACACTCAGATCGATCTTGACCTAGAAATCCACGTCAGTACAGCTGTCCCTCGTGTCGTTCGCGGTCGAAGGTCGGGATGGGCCCACCGCGGCGCAGCGTGCGAGCCAGGGCCGGATCGGCCAGGTGCAGTCGCCCGATCGCGACCAGATCGAACTCGTTGCTTTTCAACCGCCGGAATACTCCATCGAGGTCGGCGGGTTCGGGCGTGCCCGTGTCGCGCAGTGGCTTGCTCAGGCCGACGCTGCCCACGGCCATGCTCACGGCTCCGGTCAGCTTCTTCGCCCACCCAGCCAGTGTGAGATCGCTCCCCTCGAACGCTGGGATGTCGAAACGGCGAATGCTGGCGTCCAGCACGTCCACTCCCGCGTCGATCAGCGCGTTCAGTACGACGGACAGCTC
>Ga0247825_10003610_pt1 | contig 10199 bp, 11 predicted proteins | sample 13C_Vanillin_Day_FD_194413 | JGI IMG/M metagenome (GOLD analysis project Ga0247825, IMG submission 194413) | Soil microbial communities from agricultural site in Penn Yan, New York, United States - 13C_Vanillin_Day48 | ecosystem: Environmental > Terrestrial > Soil > Agricultural land | place...
CCTACCGCCTCGCTGATGTGCGGGCGGCCTACGCCCAGCTGGAGGACCGGCACACCCACGGGAAGATCGTGCTCATCCCGTAGCGACGAAGGCCCGCCGTCAGCAACGCGGTCCCGGGTCTGCCCGGCGGCCGGTCGGCGGGCTTGCCTCCACGCGCGAAGGAAGGGAGCAGGTCGATGGCGACGTCGACGCAGTGCGTCGGAAGACCGGGCGCGTTCGTCGTGCATCGGCGCCACCGCGACGTCGATGGTGGCCGGTGGCGGACTCACTCACCGCGACGACCGGTCTCATCGGGGTCGAGGTCCATTGGCTCGAGAGCCGGCGTAGTCGGCACTGCCACCGGGTCCGGTGTTCAAGTGCCTGTGGGAGCACAAAGACGGGCCTCCGATCAGCGCCCCGGCCAATCAGCTTTCTTATTTTGTAGCAGCTCGTTACTTGACTTGTGAATCAGCTGCGATGCCACGTCCGCACTTCAGAGGCTTGAAGTCCGTTGGCCTCACCAGGGCAATGACTGTATGTACGTACAGGCATTGACTGTGACATAACGCATATGTATGTTCCTACACACATACCCATGAGCTCCCGGAAAGGTCGGCATGAGCAGTAGCGTCAAGCAGTCGAAGTTGCATCAGGAGGTCACGTCTTTCGACGTCACCTCGTGGCCCGAGCTCGCCCCCGCGAAAGTAACCACCAGCTCTCGAGCTCGAGGGTTTCTGCAGCCGATCACGGACCGCTTCGGAACACTGGAGGTGTCCGCTCATGCGTGAGTTGACGGGCAGGACCGCCGTCGTCACCGGCGCAGCCAGCGGAATGGGGTTGGCCTTCGCCGAGCGGTTCGCGTCGGAGGGAATGAATGTAGTCCTGGCAGACATCGAAGACTCCGCGCTGCAACGGGCGGTCGACGGCATTCGTGCCTCCGGCGCGCAAGCCCTGGGAGTGCGCGCTGATGTCTCGTCGGCGGACTCGATGCGGGCTCTTGCCATGGCCACCACAGAGGCCTTCGGGAACGTACACGTCCTGTGCAACAACGCCGGCGTCGAAGGCTATCTCGAAGGCGCCATCTGGGAAGCGGCGCAGGTGGATTGGGAATGGACCATGGGCGTCGACTTCTGGGGCGTCGTACACGGCGTCAGGGAGTTCGTCCCGGGAATGGTCGCGCACGGTGAACAAGCACACGGGGTCAACACAGCCTCAATGATGGGCTTGGTGACAGCATCGAACATGTACGCAATTGCCAAGCACGCCGTGGTGGCCTTGTCCGAGACCCTGTATACCGACCTACGCCTGCGCGAGAGCAACGTCGGCGTATCGGTGCTGTGCCCCGGAATGGTAGCCACTCAGTTGTTCTACGGCAGCAGGAACCGCCCGCAGAACCTGTCGATCGAGCGGGACGAGTCGGCCGCCCGCCGTGCAGCGGACATTCGTGACCAATACGATGCCCAACTGCAGCAATCCACCGCTCCCGCTTTTGTTGCGGGGCTGGTCGTCGACGCTATTCGTGATGACCAGTTCTACATCCTATCCGACCGTGATTGGGACAACGACATCGAAGCGCGCTTCGAACATGTGCGGGCACGCTCGAACCCGGTGATCGGTAGTACCGCGTACGAGGTGCCCGACATCTGACCGGCATCAGGAGCGCAGCGGTGACACGGGACGGGTCGTTCTCGTCACGGTCAGCAACGTTGATGGCCCGCTGGGCATCCCCGCCTCCATCTGATCGTGATGCTGCGCAGCGACCCCGATCCTCCACCCGGTCGAGGTCATTGCGTGGTCACAGCATCCTCGACAGTCGACCCATGCAGCGCCTTCTCATGCACGCGCACTCCGTACCTCGTGTCTATGTCACTGCTTCGCAGCCGATCTCGTCTGCGTCGATTCGCCGCTCGGGACCGATCATGATGAGAGTCTGCGAGTTCACGACGGCTCGGCCGGACATCGTCGGTGGCCCGCCGCGTTCTCCGGCGAGACCTGGCGCGTCTCGCTGGAGGTCGAATCACGCCCGGGTAGTATGTCTGGAGGTACACACACGGCAGTCGTTGATGAGGGGGCATCGCATGTCACTCCGGCTCGCGCTGCTCGCGTTGCTGACCGCTCGCCCCATGACGGGATTCGATGTCATGGGGCAGTTCGACGAGTCGGTGGGGTATCTATGGCACGCGCCGCACACCCAGATCTACCCGGAGCTGCGCAAGCTCGAGGCTTTAGGGCTTGTAGAAGGCGTCGAGGTAGCGCGGGGCGAACGCGGAAAAAAGCGGATCTACTCCATCACGGACCTTGGAAAGACTCAACTACGCGACTGGATGAACGAAGTAGACGAACCGCGGCGAGATCGAGACCCTTACAGACTCAAGGCGGCGTATTTCGAATGGGCAGAACCTGAATCGGCCTATGCCCAATTGGCTGCTCACGTAGTTCATTACACCGCCGCCGAGCAACTCTATCGACAAATGCACGACGATATCCTGGCCAGACGTCATCCTCTACTGAAACAACGCTTGGCGAACATCCCCGCGGATCAACATGAAGCTGTCGTGCGGTTCAAAGCTTTTGCCTATTCGGGCCTCGTCAGACGAGCAAGAGGCGAAGTGGATTGGGCGAGAGAAGGTCTCGCGCTCTTGGAATCGTTACATCCCGACCTGAAGCTGTCGGTCGACACCGCAAGAGCGGGCGATACCACGAGCACTACCTGAGATAAGGCAGCTTAACCGGAATCATTCTCAACATTCGGTTAAGTATGCCCACGCGATAACTAACGCCGCGACACGAGCATCTCTACGGCTTGACGACGCGTGCCGCCGATTCGATGAGGGCGCTTCATCCGATCTCGGGGTTCGTATAGCGATCGGCTTACGGGATAGCCACCGGGCTGAGGATTCCGACAAGTTCGTAAGAATTGCGCGCTGACACGATGTTGAGAACCGGCAGGTCGGATGCGGCCTTGTTCCGTTCGGCGTCGAACACATCGCTCGAGACCGGCAGGCGTCCGCGGCAGGGCGGTGCTGACTGCCGAGGCCCTCTCGAGGGCAGCCCGATCAAGGAAGCAATTTGGCTCTACGGCCGTTGACCACCACTTCGAAACGACTGCTCGCGGAGAGCTTGTGCATGAGACTCTTCATGTAACCCTTGACTGTGTACAAACCGATTCCGAGATGGTCGGCGACCGCCTGATTGGTTATGCCAGCCGCGACCAGCACGAGAACGTCGTGTTCTCGTCGGGTAAGGCTGACGGTGGCCCCTTCTTGGAGTTCTCCGGTCAGAATCTGGGTGACATCGAAGATCTTCGCTCGCAGCTCAGGATCGGAAATCTCGCGCGCAATCGACTGCAACTCGCCGTATGCGTCGCGTGCGCGAGTGCGCCAGCCGTCTTCCGGGCTGGGCGCATCACTTCGAAGGAGCAGGTCGTCGACAACGAGCTCTTGCTCAAGGGCACGTGCCTCGTGAGTCGTAGCGTCGAGAAGCCGGCCGACTTCGACGGTCGGCGTCCGGGTCGCGGCGTAGAGCACTGCAACCTGTCGGCGTGCGACGATCACGGGGACTGCGATCAAGGTTCGTAGCCGCTCTGCTCGAATGATCTCGTCGTAAGTGTGAGTGATCGAAGGCGACCGGAAGTAGTCCAGCAGTGCAGCGGGGCGCTTTTCCATGAGCACCCGCCCCCCGAGGCCGTGCCCCGCGTTCAGAAGTGCACCACGAAGCGGACCTACAACCTGCCCGTCGAAATAGGAAAGGTTAAGTCCGGGACTGGTCACCTCACCCATGAAAGTCAGACAGGAGCCAGTCGTTTTCCGCAGACGGGAAAGGGCTGCAACCTTCCTGGCCGAGGTATCCACTCCGGTCCTTCCCCCCCTCTTTGGAGGGTGTACGCCGGTCTCACTCATGGGTGAGAGTGTCTCGTACCACAAAGGGAACTGCAAGGAGAACATGTGTCCACCATCGACGAGACCGTGACCGCATGGCTGGCGGAGTACGCTTCCGCCACCGCGGACGGCGCCTTTCTGCTCTGTGATCGGCATCCGGCCGACGTGGTTGCCTTCACCTTCGTCGGATCCGACCTGACGGCCAGGGATCTGACCTACGGCGAGATCTCTGAGCGGTCACGCAGGTACGCCACCGTCCTGCGCGGTATGGGCGTAGGTCAGGGCGATCGAGTGCCGATCATGATGACGAAGCGCCCCGAGTTGATCATCGCGCTCGTTGCCCTGTGGCGGATCGGCGCCGTACACGTACCGCTGTTCACTGCATTCGCATCGGGGGCGGTCGAGCTTCGTGTCGACGGCAGTGCCGCTCGCCTCGTGATCACTGAATCGGCTCACCGGCAGAAATTTTCGGAACTCCGCGACGTCAGAGTCCTTGATGTCAGTGAACTCAACGAGGCCGCGGATACGTGTGCCCCTCATGCAGATTCCGTCGCGGTCGGCGGCGAGGGAACGCTCGTCCAGCTGTACACGAGCGGAACCACGGGTAAGCCGAAGGGCGTGCCTGTTCCGCTCCGAGCGTTGGCCTCCTTCCGATGTTATCTGGCCTTCTCGCTCGATGTGCAGGAGTCCGACGTCTACTGGAACGCGGCAGATCCGGGATGGGCGTATGGGTTGTACTACTCGGTCATCGCCCCGATGGCAGCGGGACGGCGGAGTCTGGTGTTCGAGGGTGGTTTCACACCGGAGTCAACTCTCGAGGTGATGCGCACGTTCGGTGTCACCAACTTTGCCGGTGCACCGACGATGTACCGGGCGATGCGCAAGAGCAACGTGGGCGTGACCCATTCACTCAGGCGGGCATCGTCGGCGGGTGAGCCCCTAACACCCGAGATCCTAGGCTGGGCCGCAACACAACTGGGCTGCGAGATCCGTGACCATTACGGACAGACGGAGCTCGGGATGGTGATCTGTAACCACTGGCACCCGGCGATTGCCCACCCCGCAAAAGAGGGCTCGATGGGTCGCCCGCTGCCTGGATACACCGCGGGGATCGTTGATGGCCAGATTGCCATCAACGTCGAACAGAGCCCGCTGCTGTGGTTTAGCGGCTACCACAACGCGCCGACCAAGACCGCCGAGCGGTTCACCTCGGACCGGGCGTGGTACCTCACGGCCGATACCGGGCGCGTGGACACCGACGGAGACTTCTTCTTCTCGGCCCGCGACGACGACGTCATTCTCGCGGCCGGATATCGAATTGGACCATTCGACGTCGAGAGTGTGCTGGTGACACACGCCGACGTCGCCGAAGTCGCCGTCGTTGGACGTCCGGACCCCGAGGGTATTCGCGGTGAGGTGGTCGAGGCTTTCGTCGTTCTCGACAGCGCCGTAGTTCCAGGTGCAGCCCTGGAGCGTGAACTGCAGGAACTGGTGCGGGAGAAGTACTCGAAGCATGCGTACCCCCGAACCGTCCACTTCGTGGATTCGCTCCCGAAGACCCCCAGCGGAAAGATCCAACGCTTCCTTCTCCGCAACGGCTCGTATGACCGATCTCCTGACGCTCCTCCTCCTGCAGAAACGGAGCGCCAGCCGATTGAGTCGGACCTCGTTTCGACAGCACCACGGGTTCGCGAAAGCAGGACCGTGCCGTAACGACCCATTGTGGGTGGGAGAGCTGCGATCTGTTCGCTGGCCGCTTTCCACAACTTCGAACGGAAACCCTCTAGTGAACCCGCTGTAGGGGCGGGATACCAGCCGCCATTCGCCGTCAGCGGAGGTGCATCACCAGCCAAATGCGTGTCCAGCGGGCGGACGTGAAGGGGTTGGTCGACGTATAGGTTGAGTTGCACTGTTGGCCATTGCGACCCGCCCGGGACTACGGGCTCGACTTTGTGCTGGGCCAGGCTGCTACAGGTTCGGTAGCGCTTCGATCACTGATCCGCGGGTCGGGTTCAGCCGGTACGGGGAAGGTCTTGTTCGGCCCAGGCGGCCATGGTGGCCAGCACGACGTCGAGTCGTGCACCTGCCGGGGTGAGTTCGTACACCACTCGCGGTGGAATCTCCGCATAGGCGGTGCGGGTCACCAGCCCTGTCCGTACGAATCGCTGGAGCCGCGAGGACAGAGTCTTCGGGCTGATTCCCGGTAGCCCGGTGCGCAGCTCTGTGAAGCGCTTCGGGCCGGTCAGCAATTCCCGCACGATCAGCGTCGCCCAAGGCCCGTCCAACACGGTCAGGAACCGGGCGACCGGACACTCCGGCAAACTGTGATCCGGATCACACACAAGATCTCCTTTAGTTCATTTGAGGGAACCGATTCCCTTGAGGAACTATAGCTGCATCACCCGGACGCCACACCGGGGAACTTCAACAGTCCCCCGGAACCCACCTCCACAACAGATTGGACCCAACTGATGCCCCAGGCCGTGCAGTTTTCCGAATATGGCACCAGCGAGGTGCTGAAGATCGCCGAGGTGGAACCACCGATCCCCGGTGCAGGCCAGGTCCGGCTGGCGGTGCGAGCAGCCGGCGTCAACCCGATCGAGTGGAAAATCCTGCAGGGCCTGATGCGAGAGCTGATCCCGCTCGAGTTCCCGGCCGGTCTCGGTTCGGACGTGGCAGGCGTGGTCGAACAGATCGGACCTGGCGTGGACGGATTGGCCGTCGGAGACGAGGTCCTCGGTACGTCGTCGACCCCCTCCTACGCGCAGTTCGCGCTCGCTGAATCGGCGTCGCTGGTCCGCAAGCCCACCGCGCTCCCATGGGCGGTGGCGGGCAGCCTCGCCGCGGCGGGTGGCACCGCGTGGACCGTGCTCGATCGCCTCGGCATCAGCGCCGGGGAGACCCTCCTGATTCACGCCGCCGCCGGCGGGGTGGGTACCTTCGCCGCCCAAATCGCCGTCGCCCGCGGCGCCCGGGTGATCGGCACCGCCAGCGAGGGTAACCATGCCTACCTGCGCACGATCGGTGTCGAGCCGGTCGCCTACGGTGACGGCCTCGCCGACCGTGTGCGGTCGATCGCACCACACGGCGTGGACGCAGTGCTCGACGCATCCGGGCGGGGTGAGATCCCCCTGTCCATCGAACTCGCGGGCGGCCCGGAGCGGGTTCTGACCCTCGTTGCCTTCGACGCAGCCGACACCGGAATCCAAGTCCACCTCGGCGGCTCGAACGACGTAAAAGCCCTCGACGAGATCCTCGAGCTCATCGAACAAGGGAAACTTCAGGTCCCTATCTTCCGCACCTACCCCCTCAGCGAGGCGGCGGCAGCGATCGAGGCCAGCCGCACCGGACATGTCCGCGGCAAGATCGTGCTGGAGGTGAACTGACAACCGACCTCTCGAATACCACGGCAACACAACTGATTCCACGTATCTCATCCGCACCCGCAGCTGGCGGGCAGACCGACTGGAGCATCTCATGACGAACGACACCAACACCAACACCGCCGACGCCGTCGCCGTGGTCGACGCCTACGGGCGCGCGCTCGTGGCCCAGGACCAGGCCGCGATCTTGTTCCTGTATGCCGAGGACGCCGAGATCATTCCCGAGAATCTGCCGAGCCTGCGCGGCTCGGAGGCGATCGACACCTTCTACACCAACACCTTCGCCGAGATCAGCATGGAGGTCACGCTGCAGGTGAAATCGGCCGAGGTCCACGACGGATTCGCCGTGGTGCGTAGCGAGCAGCCCGTCATGGTCACGACCGTGGCCGAAGGCGCGCGCATCCCCAGCTACTTCCGCGAATTGTTCGTGCTGCGTAACACGTCCGCGGGTTGGCGCATCAGCAACTACATGTTCTCCCAGAGCCCGGGACAAGCCGAGACCCCGGCTTAACGGCCCGAGGATATCGCCCGGTTGTGGCTCGAACGTGCCGAGGCCGGCGATATCGACGGTGTGCTCGCGCTCTACGAGCCGGTCGGGGCTACGTCCTACCCACTCAAGAGTGAACAGTGGCTGACGGTCGCGGTCATTCGCATCATGGCTGTCACCGAGTCCGGCCGACAGGGCAAAACAGGCTGAGCGCCATTCTGCGGTCACCAGGGTCCGGTTTGGCCTTGGACATACCGGTACACCGGAGAAAGGCGCTCCACGGCGAACCTTGTCAGTTTCAGAAGTCGACTGCACGGCTACCTGGGGAGTTTCACGATGAGTGCAGGGGACTTCTGATATCCCAGTGGTCAGAAGTGCTGTGCACAAACATCTGTCGCCCATGGGGCAGCGCCTCACGGCTACGTGGCCGAGAGATGCCGGTACAGTGTCGCGCGGCCAATCCCTAGAACTGAGGCGATTTCGCTCTTCGGGGTCCCGGCGATCATCTGTCGAATATGACGGCGCCTTCGCCGCGTCGATTGCCTTGGGCTGCCCACCGACCCTCCCCTGGCCCGTGCTGCAGCGAGTCGGGCGACCGTCCGCTCCTGAATCAACGCTCTTTCGAATTGTGCTAGCGCACCAAAGATTTGAAAGATAAGCATCCCACCGGGAGACGAAGTGTCGATCGTCTCCGTGAGCGATTTGAATGCCACCCCGCGTTCCTGGAGGCCTTCGACCGTCTCGATCAGATGGCTCAACGATCCACCTCACATTACTGGGGTGCTAACCATGGGTGGGGCGATCGTCGTCGATGCGGTGCCGCCGTCGCAGGATCGTGGCCAGCAGCAACAGCCCGCAGAAGATGGCCGCCGCTACCGCGGCCGCGACCAGACCAACCCTCGGCGACACGACGAAACTGAAGATGAGCAGCACGACCCCGACGAGTGCCGCCCCGAATGTGGCGATACCGCAGACTGCGAGCTTGTGCGCCGTGGACACCAACACGGGAAGGGCGTGCTGGCGGAACAGTGCGCGATGGATTCCGGCGGGCGCGACCAGCAGCATCGTCGACAGGACCGACAGGGCGACCGTGACGAGGTAGACACCGATCTCGAAGTCCGTCAGGTCCGTGAAGCGCTGCTGGAACGGCAACGTCAGCAAGAACCCGGTGAGCAGTTGCACGCCGGTCTGCACGATCCGCAGTTCCTGGAGCAGCGCCGCCCAGTTGCGGTCAAGCCGTTGAGTTTCCGTTTCGTGGCGAGCGCGGTAGTTCCACTCTTCGTCCGCCCGCTCATCATCGCTGTCAGACATCTCCAACCCGCTGTCCTCGACGGGTCAGGTGGCGAGCCGGGCGGCATCGTCGCGGGCACGCCGCGCGGCCTGCAGCTCGAGCCCGTACAGCAGCCCGAAGGTGAACCCGTTCTCGCCGTCGGTGCTCCCGGCGCGGGCCCCGAGGGCGCGGAGGGTGCCCAGGGCCACCACGCTGTCCTGGTGCTCCCCGAGAACCTTCTGGACCTTCTTGTATGCGGCGACCCGCTTCTTGCCCTTCTTCTTCCCGACCAGCGGTCGGGTGAGCTCGCCGGCGTAGCGGGCCCGCTTCGCGGCCTTCCGGGCACGGTGCAGGGCCTCGTCGTCCCCGTCCTCGAGGGCGGCAACCAACCTCCTGTCCGCCTTGCGGCGCGCCTTCCGGGCGGCCTTCTTCAGCACCCGGGCCCCGGAGGTGGCGTCCTCGGTCAGCGGCGGTGCGGTACGCCACCGCGCCAGCGCGGCGAGCACCGCCCGGTACCGGTCGCCGTCGACGGTTTCCATCACCTCGGCCCGGTATCGGAGTTGCTCGGCGAGCAGATCATTCTCGATCCGGGCGGCGACCGGACCCAGCACCAGCTCCTCGGGCAGGTCGGTGACCGCGGCGGCGAACCGGGCGCGCTGGACCTGCCGGTCCCGCACCTCACCGAGCACCCCGGCGTACCAGGACAGTTCCTCGTCGAGCCGGGACCGGGCGGCGGGGTCCAGCATTTTCTTGAACACCCGCAGGGTGCTGCGGAACCGCCTGATCCCGACCCGGGTGGCATGGACCGGGTCCAACCCGCGGCGCAGCCACACATCCCCGGCGACGATCGCCTGCACCTGGGTGTCGAGGTAGCCGGTCAACAGCTCGCGAACCACCTCCGCGCCGGAGTCGTCGTCGGCGGGGCTCGGACCGTTCGGGTTCAGCGCCCGGGACAGTTTCGACGGGTACCGGGACGGGTGGGCGTCGTCCCGAGTCAGCCGTTTACCGATCGCCTCGAGTAGTTTCCCGTCGCCGGTCTCGCCCAGTTCGACCTCCACCTCGCGCCAGTCGCTGGCGACCGCGCCGTCCCCGGTCGAGGCGGCGGCCGCGGTGGCCCGGACCGTGTCGTCGGCGACCTCGGTGAGCAGGTTTCCGTCCGCATCGAGCATCCGGCGGCGGCGAGCGCCACGATGACCACGACC
>Ga0247825_10003611_pt1 | contig 10199 bp, 6 predicted proteins | sample 13C_Vanillin_Day_FD_194413 | JGI IMG/M metagenome (GOLD analysis project Ga0247825, IMG submission 194413) | Soil microbial communities from agricultural site in Penn Yan, New York, United States - 13C_Vanillin_Day48 | ecosystem: Environmental > Terrestrial > Soil > Agricultural land | place...
TCGCACAGGCCCTGCGGCCGCAGGTCGAGTCGCAGCAAGGGTTCGAGTCCCAGGACGTTCAGCAGCAGTCGATGACCGGGCTCGACCGATTCGTGCGCGGCGACGCAGCGCTGCACGACCTGCGGCCGCAGGGCCTGTGCGACGAGCACGGCGGCGCTGGCGATGAAGCCATCGAGCACGATCACCCGGCGCTCGTGGGCCGCCTGCAGCACCACGCCGACCAGCGTGGCGATCTCGAAGCCACCGAGGGCAGCCAGCGCATCGAGTGGCGCCGTGGCATCGGCGTGTCGTTCGAGCACTTGACGCAGCACCATGCGCTTGTGGGCACGGCCCGCCGCGTCCAGTCCGGTTCCGGCTCCTGTACAGGCGTCGATGTCCTGGTCCGCAATGCGTGCCAGCAGCATCGCCGCGGCGGATGAATTGCCGATGCCCATCTCGCCCAGCAGCACGGTATTGCCGGGCAGGTCGCGCAAGAGGGCCATGCCGTTGGCGATGGCTCTCCGGCACTGCTCCGCAGTCATGGCCGGTTCGACCGACGCGTCCGCCGTGCCGGCGGCCACCTTGCGAATCAGCAGGCCGTCGCGCGGTGCGAAGTCGTGGCGCACGCCGCAATCGACCACCGTCAGCGCCAGGCCATGCTGGCGCGCCAGCACACTCACGGCCGCGCCGCCGGAGAGGAAGTTCTCGACCATCTGCCAGGTCACGTCGCTGGGATAGGCGGACACGCCGCGTGCGGCCAGGCCGTGGTCACCGGCGCAGACGACCATCTGCGGCGCTGTCAGCGATGGTGCGTCGGTGCCGAGGATGCAGCCCAGCCGCACGGCCAGTACTTCGAGGCGCCCCAGGGCGCCGAGCGGCTTGGTCTTGCCGTCGATCAGATGTTGCAGTCGCGCGGAGAGCGCCGCGTCGTCGAGGTCGGGGACCGCGGGGAATTCAAATGTCATTCGATCAACGAGCGAAGCACGCCCGATTCAAAGTGGGAGTCGATGTGGTCGGCCAGTCCGTCGAACACCGCATCCAGCGTGCGCGCAGCGACACCGAAGAGCGCCTGCAGCACGGCAGGGCCTTCGAAGAGACCATGAAGGTAGAGCCCGAGGACGTTGCCGGCGTTGTTCTGCCAGGCCAACTCGTCGGGCATGACCGCGCAAGCCCGATCACCGGCCGCCGCCATCGCGGCATGCTCCGCCGTCTGGCCATGGTGGATTTCGTAGCCGCGCACGGTGATGCCGGACAGCGCCGTCCAGGGCCCCGTGAGCGACGAGAAGGTGGCTTCGCGGTGGCGCACGGTCTTGTCCTCTGCGAACACGGTGACCAGCGGAAGCAGGCCCAGTCCCGGCCCATTGCCGTCGACGCCATGCGGATCTATCAGCGCCTCGCCCAGCATCTGCAGTCCGCCGCAGACGCCGAGCACCGTGCCACCGCCCCCCGCATGCGCGGCCACGGCGCGGTCCAACCCTTGGGCGCGCATCCACGCCAGATCGCTGCTGGTGTGCTTGGACCCCGGCAGGATGATCCAGTCCGCGCCGGCGACGTCAGCCGGGCTGCGCGCCCAGCGCAGGCGTACGCCGGCAATGTTCTTGAGCGGCTGGAATTCATCGAGGTTGCTGATGCGCGGATAGGCAATGACCGCGATGGTTCGTGTGACCTCGCCGCTCGACACGCTGCGGTCGTCGAAGACGCCGTCTTCCTCCGGCAAGCCGTGCTGCCACCACATGGGGAGCGTCGCGACGGTCGGCACGCCCGTCAGTTCCTGCAACTGCTCCGGGGCCGGCGCCAGCAGCGACGCATCGCCGCGGAACCTGTTCAGCACGAAGCCGGCGAGCATGTCGCGGTCGGTCGGCGGCATCAGTGCCCAGGTGCCGTAGAGATGGGCGAAGGCGCCGCCGCGGTCGATGTCCGTCACCAGCAAGCAGCGTGCGTCAGCGTGCCGTGCGACGCGGAGATTGACGATGTCGCTCGCCATCAGGTTGATCTCGGCCGGCGAGCCTGCGCCCTCGATCACTACCACATCGTTTTCCGCACGAAGCGCGTCGAGCGCCTGAGCGATCTGCGGCCACACGCGCTCGCTGCGCCCGCGCCAGGGCAATTCCGAGAGTTCGTTGCTCACCTGCCCCATCAGGATCACCTGGCTGTGGGTGTCGCGTTCGGGCTTGAGGAGCAATGGGTTCATGCGAACGTCAGGCTCGGCCCGCGCGGCCAGGGCCTGAAAATACTGCGCGCTGCCAATCTCGCCGCCCGCAACGACTCTCGCGTTGTTGCTCATGTTCTGCGCCTTGAACGGCGCGACGCGCAGCCCCTGCCGGGCATACCAGCGGCACAGCGCGGTGGCGAGCCAGCTCTTGCCGGCGCCGCTGGTGGTGCCAAGGACCATGACGCAGCGGGCGCGACCGTGTACCACATTGGGAATCATGGGTGCGATTGTCCTTTACGTGAAGTCCGTCACGCTTCGGGATGCGGCCTTGAATGAAGTCGAAACGATTCATTCGATTCGCCCGTAGCTTCAAGACTTGTTCAGAAAAGGGAGCCCCGGCGGATGCCAGCTTTACGAGATATCGCCCTCACGGTGGAGGAGCGTGGAACGAATCAATACTTCTGGGTCCTCCTGGAGGCGTTCAACAGCGACGCCGTCGAGACGATCCACTACCAGCGAATCCACACCGCCTCCGTGGCGCAGGCCAGCTATTCCAGCGCGCTGGTGATGGGCGCGAATGCGCTGCGCAAGCTGGTCGACTCGAACTCGACGCGGCTCGACACCGGCTTCTAGCGGCAAAGAAAAAGCCGCCCGGCGAGTGGCTCGCCGGGCGGCTGACTTCGGAAGGCCGCGTCCATACTTCTTATTCGAAACCGGGCAAACGCGTGGCTGCGACATGCGCCTTTTCTGTCCCGCCGTCAATGACCGGCCCGGCGTCCCAGCTTCCGCCGATGGCGCGGATCAGCCCGACCGTCGCCTGGTATTGAGCCGATCTGACCTGCAGCGCCTGCCGGCGGTTCTGCAGTTCCTGTCGACGGGCATCGAGCAGGTCCAGTTGGCTCACCAACCCGTTTCGGTAGCGCGAATCCGACAAGGTGGTCGCCCGGGTCGCCGACGCCACCGCCTTGGCCTGCACGCCGGACTGCTGTTCGAGGATCCGCAGCGAAGAGAGCTGATCCTCCACCTCCTTGAAGGCGACGAGCACCCGCGACCGGTAGTTGGCCAGCGCTCCATCGAGCTGCGCCGAGGCGTTCTGCACACCGGCTTCGCGACGTCCGCCATCGAAGATCGGCAACGCGAGCAACGCGCCGATGCCCCATGACCGCGCCGACCACTTCACGAGGTCGCTGAAGTCCGACGTCGCATAGCCGCCACCCGCAGTCAATGCAATGTCCGGAAACCAGGCCGCCTGCGCGACGCCGACGCGTGCCTGCGCCGCGAGCACCGCCTTCTGCGCGGCGGAGATGTCCGGGCGGCGCGTGAGCACCGTCGCCGGCACACCCGGCGGGATCATGGGCAAGGCGGTCGACCATTCGGCCGTATTGACGCCAAAGTCCGACGCCACATCGCCGGCCAGCACCGCCAGAGCGTGTTCGAGTTCGGCACGCCGCCGGTCCAGCGTCATTCCTTCGGATTCGGTGGAAGCGACTTCGGTCTCCACGCGCGCCACGTCGAGTTCGGCCACGTCGCCTGCCCGCTGGCGGCTCTGCGTGAGCTTCAGCGTGTCGCGATAGGCCTCGACCGTGTCCCTCACCAGCGCACGCTCGGCGTCGAGCGCGCGCAAGGCGAGATAGGTCTGCGCCACCTCGGCTTCGATCAGCAGGCGCGTGCTCTGCAGCAGCCCGTCGCGGGATTCGACATCGAGCCGTGCCGCATCGCTGGCCCGCGACAGCTTCCCGAAGAGATCCACCTCGTAGGAGACTTCCAGCCCCGCCGTGAACAACGAGGAAGGCCTCGGCGTCAGGTTGCGGTCCAGGCCGGCGCTGCGCACGCCGCCTGCGACCGCGTTGACCTGCGGTGCGCGGTCCGCATCGGCATTGCGCGCCAGTGCACGAGCCTCCGCCAGGCGGGCCGCAGCAGTCTGGATGCTGGTGTTGCGGGCATCGGCGCTCGCGATCAGCTTGTCGAGCACCGGATCGTTGAACGCACGCCACCATTCGCCGCGCGGCTGTGCCTCCGCGGGTTGGGTGCGCGTCCATGCACCTTCCGGCGCTGCGGCAGCCTGCTCCTTGAACTGCGCAGGCGGCGTGAAGGCGGGAAGCTCCGCGGGCGCCGCCGCGCAGCCTGCGAGCACCAGCGCCGCCAGCAGCGGCACCAGCGTGGCGCGCCACCGCAAGCCTCGGGATGAAGATGTCTGATTCATGATGGACTTTCTTGACGTGTCGGGGTGGGCGCCGGAGCGCCTCACTCGATGGCCTTCAAGGGCGCCGCCGGCGATGGCCGCAGCGAGCCTCCTCCAGCCGCACCGGCATGTGCGCCCGCCACGGGTTGGTCCGCAGACACGAAGGCATCGCCATGCGGCACTTCGCCATGCAGCTTGAGCGGACGATTGCCGGTCATGCGACGCAACAGCACATAGAACACGGGAGTGAGGAACAAGCCGAAGGCCGTCACGCCGATCATTCCGGAGAACACCGCGATGCCCATTGCCTTGCGCATCTCGGCGCCAGCGCCGGTGGAAAGCACCAGCGGCAAGACGCCCATCACGAAGGCCATCGAGGTCATCAGGATCGGACGCAGCCGCAGCCGGCTCGCCTCGATCGCCGCCTGGATCGGCGTTCGCCCGGCAAACTCCAACTCGCGCGCAAACTCGACGATCAGGATCGCGTTCTTCGCTGACAGTCCGACCAACACCATCAGCCCGATCTGCGTGAACACGTTGTTGTCACCGTGGGACAACCACACGCCCGTCATCGCAGCCAGCAATCCCATCGGCACGATCAGGATGATTGCGACCGGCAAGGTCAGACTCTCGTACTGTGCGGCCAGCACCAGGAAGACCAGCAGGATGGCGAGCGGAAACACCCACAGCGCCGAGTTGCCGGCCAGGATTTCCTGATAGGTCAGCTCCGTCCACTCGAAGTTGATGCCCTTGGGGAGCGTCTCGACGGCGATGCGTTCGATCGCGTCCTGCGCCTGGCCCGACGAGAAGCCCGGGGCCGGACCGCCGTTGATGTCGGCCGAGAGGAAGCCGTTGTAGCGCATCGCACGCTCCGGCCCATAGCTGGGCTGGATGTTCATCAGTGCCGACAGGGGCACCATCTCGCCACTGGCCGAACGCACCTTCAGCAAGCCGACGTCCTCGGCGCGGGCTCGGTAAGGTGCATCGGCCTGCACGCGCACGCTGTAGGTCCGGCCGAAGCGGTTGAAGTCGTTCGCGTAGAGGCTGCCGAGGTAGATCTGCATGGTGTCGAACACGTCGGTCACCGACACGCCGAGCTGGCGGGCCTTGGTGCGGTCGATGTCGGCGTAGAGCTGCGGCACGTTGACCTGCCAGCTCGTGAACATGCCCGCAAGCTCCGGCGCCTGGGAAGCCTTGGCCATGAACGCCTTGACCGCGCCGTCCATCGCCGCGTAGCCGAGCGACCCGCGGTCCTCCAGTTGCAGCTTGAAGCCACCCGTGGTGCCGAGGCCCTGCACCGGCGGCGGCGGGAAGATCGCGATGAAGGCATCCTGGATCTGGCTGAACTGCCCGTTGAGCTGGCCGGCGATCGCACCCGCGCTGAGGTTTGCTGCCTTGCGTTCGTCGAAGTCCTTCAGACTGACAAACACGATGCCGGAGTTCGAGCTGTTGGTGAAGCCGTTGATCGACAGGCCCGGGAAGGTGATGGCGTGCTCAACACCCGGCTGCTTCATGACGATGTCGTTCATGCGACGCGTCACTTCTTCCGTGCGGTCGAGCGTGGCACCGTCGGGCAGCTGCGCAAAGCCGATCAGGTACTGCTTGTCCTGCGCCGGGACGAAGCCACCGGGCACCGCCTTGAAGAGCCCGAAGGTCACGGCCACCAGCGCGAGGTAGATCACCATCATCAGCGCCTTGCGCGAAATGGCTCCCTTCACGCCGGTGCTGTAACCCTCGGCGCCGCGATGAAAGATGCGGTTGAAGCCGCGGAAGAAGCCGCCGAACACGCGATCCATGCCGCGCGTCAGCGCGTCCTTGGGAGCGTCATGGCTGCGCAGCAGCAGCGCGGCGAGCGCGGGCGACAAGGTCAACGAGTTGACGGCCGAGATCACGGTCGAGATCGCGATCGTCAACGCGAACTGCTTGTAGAACTGCCCCGTGAGGCCGCTGATGAAAGCGAGCGGCACAAACACTGCCACCAGCACCAGCGCGATCGCGATGATGGGCCCCGACACTTCACGCATCGCGCGGTAGGTCGCCTGGCGCGGACTCAGGCCGGCCTCGATGTTGCGCTCGACGTTCTCGACCACCACGATCGCATCGTCCACCACGATGCCGATCGCCAGCACCAGTCCGAAGAGGCTCAGTGCATTGATCGAGAAGCCGAAGAGATGCATCACCGCGAAGGTGCCGATCACCGAGATCGGAACCGCGAGCAGCGGGATGATCGATGCGCGCCAGGTCTGCAGGAACAGGATCACGACCAGCACGACGAGCGCGATCGCTTCAAGCAGCGTGTGCACGACGGATTCGATCGAGGCACGCACGAACTGCGTGGGGTCGTAGACGATGCTGTAGTCGACGCCATCGGGCATGTTCTTCTTCAGCTCAGCCATGGTGGCGCGAACATCGTTCGAGATCTGGATCGCATTGGAGCCCGGCGCCGCGAAGATCGGCACTGCCACCGCGTCCTTGTTGTCGAGCAGCGAGCGCAGCGCATAGCTCGACGCGCCGAGTTCCAGCCGCGCCACGTCGCGCAGCCGCGTCACCGCGCCGTCGCCACCGGCCTTGACGATGATGTCGCCGAACTCCTCCTCGGTCTGCAGCCGGCCCTGCGCGTTGATCGAGATCTGCATGTCCACGCCCTGCAAGCCGGGCGATGCACCGACCACGCCGGCGGCTGCCTGCACGTTCTGTTCGCGGATGGCGCGCACCACGTCGCTGGCGGAGAGGCCGCGCTGCGCGACCTTCTGTGGATCGAGCCAGACACGCATCGAGTAGTCGCCCGAACCGAAGAGCTGCACGTCGCCCACGCCCTGCACACGCGCCAGCCGGTCCTTGACGTTGAGCACCGCGTAGTTGCGCAAGTAGGTCATGTCGTAGCGGCCATTGGGCGAGAGCAAGTGCACCACCATCGTGAGATCGGGAGAACTCTTGATGGTCGTGATGCCGAGGCGGCGCACCTCCTCCGGCAGCCGGGGCTCCGCTTGCGAGACGCGGTTCTGCACGAGTTGCTGTGCCTTGTCGGGATCGGTGCCGAGCTTGAACGTCACGGTCAGCGTGAGCAGGCCGTCGGTCGTCGCCTGGCTGCTCATGTAGAGCATGCCTTCGACGCCGTTGATCGATTCCTCCAGCGGCGTCGCCACCGTTTCAGCGATCACCTTCGGATTGGCGCCAGGGTAGTTGGCGCGCACCACGACCGAGGGCGGCACCACCTCGGGGTACTCGGAGATCGGCAGCCCGCGCAGCGCGATCAGCCCCGCGATCAGCATCAGCAGCGAGAGCACGCCGGCAAAGATCGGTCGGTCGATGAAGAATTTGGACAGATTCATGATGATTCTCCGGAAGCTCTGCGATCAGGACTTCGCGTCGGCCATGTGTTGGGCCGGTGGTTGCACTTCGGCCTTGGCGTCCATGGTCACGGACTGCGGCGCCACGAGCGCGCCCGGGCGGATGTGCTGCAGGCCATTGACGACCACGCGCTCGCCCGCCTTCAGGCCCTTGGTCACGACACGCAGGCCATTGACCGGCACGCCCAGCGTGACCTCGCGGTACTCGGCCTTGTTGTCCTCGCCGACGACCATCACGAACTTCTTGTTCTGGTCGGTGCCCACCGCGCGTTCGTTGACCAGCAGCGCCGGTTCGCTGCGCGCCTGGCCCATGCGGATGCGGGCGAACTGACCGGGGATCAGCGCGCCATCCTTGTTGTCGAAGGTCGCACGCACGCGCACCGTGCCGCTCCTGGCATCGACCTGGTTGTCGATGAGCTGCAGACGGCCTTCATAGGGAGTGCCGTCGATGCCGGCGGTGCCCATCTGCACGGGGATGCCTTCGATGCGCGTGCGTGCGCTTGCGCCGCCAGGCAGATCCTTTAGCGCGCGGATGACGATCTGCTCGTCGGCATCGAAGCTCGCGTAGATCGGGCTGACAGACACCAGCGTTGTCAGCACTGGCGCACCGGGACCGGCCGCAACGAGGTTGCCGACGGTCACTTCGAGCTTGCCGATGCGGCCCGCGACCGGGGCGCGCACTTGCGTGTAGCCCAGGTTCAGTCGTGCGCTCTGAAGCGAGGCCTGCGCCGCGCGCAGGTTGGCCTCGGCTTCGCGACCGGCGTTGGTGCGCTCGTCCAGCTCGCGTTGCGCGATGGCCTTTTCATCCCAGAGTCGACGTGCGCGTTCCTGCTCGCTGCGGGTGAACGACACCCTGGCCTGGGCGGAGGCCACCTGCGCCTCGGCGCGTTCCACTTCCGCCGCGTAGGGCGCGGGGTCGATGGTGATCAGCAATTCACCCTGCTTCACCAAAGTGCCCTCGCGGAAATGCACAGCCTGCACGGCGCCGGCCACGCGGGACCGGACATCGACCCGTTCGACGGCTTCGAGGCGCCCGGAGAACTCGTCCCAGGTGTTGACTTCGGTCGTGGCCACGGTGGCCACCGACGCCGGCGTGGCGCGCGGCGCCGAAACGGCCGGGGCGTCGTTGGCCTCCGCGTTGAAACTGTGGAAGCCGAGTGCGGCGGATGCGATCGCCACGATCGCCGTGACGCCGGTCACCGCGGGCCAGAGGCCACGGCGGGCCATGGAGGAGAGCTTGGGGTTCGTCATGATGAAAGGTCCTTTTGGTGACTCTTGGGATGCAAAGCGCCCTCCCGCGCGGATAGCGCAGGACAACGGGAAACGGAAATCGGGCGGGAGCGCGTCGCCGAGGGCACTACGGATTGGCAGTCGCGCAGGCAAAGGCCTCCCCCGCACGGCGGTCGTGTCGCCTTGCAGATCGAGGTGGATTCACCTCACCTTCGGGGTGATCCCGCGCGACGGGATCCTTCAGTGCACGGGGCGCCGTGCTTCGCCGCTCAGTGGGGCGGCGGTGCCGCGCTGAAGAACTCGCGGAAGTGCTTCTGTACGACCGCCTCGCAGGCCGCACAACCAGAATCGTCGGGCTGGTAGAGCGCCTCGGGCCAGTTCGCGGCACCGGGCAACACGCTGCTCGTGACCGGGATGCCGGCATCGCTCAGCCGTTTGGCGAAGCTCAGCGCCTCGTCGCGCATCGGGTCGTCCTTCCCGACCAGCACCAGCGTCCTTGCCAGTTCGGCGAGCCGAAGCGACCCGCCGGGCACCGCGTAAGGGTGCGTGGCGTTCATCGGCCGGCTGAGGTATTCCTGCCATCCCGAAGCCCACTTGCACTGCACCGCGTCGCCCTTGGCTTGTCGCAGCGAAGCTGTGCCGGCGCACGGATCGAGCATCGGCGACAGCAGGATCTGGCCGGCGAGCGGCGGATGCCCCCGGTCGCGCGCCATGAGGGCCACTGCCGCAGCGAGGTTGCCACCGGCTTCTTCACCGGCAAGGAACAGCTCTGCGCCCCTGCCCGCCAGCTTCATGCGCTGCTTGTAGACCCATTCGAGGGCGGCAAACCCGACTTCGATGGGCTCGGGAAATGGGGCCTTGGGCGCTAGCGGGTAGTCCAGCGACACCACCACGGCCCCCGCACCGGCCAACAGCCGGGCCACGTTGCGGCCGTTGTCCAGATCGCCGCACACGAAGGTTCCGCCATGGAAATGCAGCACCAGCGGTGAGGCAGTGCCGCGCACACGCTCACCATACAGGCGCGCCAACACGGGCTCGCGATCCGGCAGTTCGATGTGGATGTCGATTTCGGCCCCCCGCGCGGCAGCCGGGGGGGCTTCAGCAGTTGGCAGGGTTGGACGGGTGGACATGGACGATCTCGGTGGGTGAACGATGGGTTGAATATAAGACGTCGTTGATATGCTTCAACAAGACCGCGGACCTCACTCTGTTTCCAATCGGCTAACAATCCGCACAAAGCGCCATGTGAGAATTCCGCTCCCCCGGCCCCCCGCCACCCCTAGGAGCAGCATAGATGGATCAGATC
>Ga0247825_10003612_pt1 | contig 10197 bp, 5 predicted proteins | sample 13C_Vanillin_Day_FD_194413 | JGI IMG/M metagenome (GOLD analysis project Ga0247825, IMG submission 194413) | Soil microbial communities from agricultural site in Penn Yan, New York, United States - 13C_Vanillin_Day48 | ecosystem: Environmental > Terrestrial > Soil > Agricultural land | place...
GAGACGCACATGACAACGTTCGATCGGCGGACGGTTCTCGCCGGCCTCGGCAAGGCGGGGGCGGTGCTTGCGGCGGGGTCATGGCTCGAGGCCATCGGTTACGCGCAGGCGAGCCGGGGGCCGGCGCGCGTCAGGATTCAACAGCCGCTGGTGACCGCCGATTTCGACCGGCGCGTGCTCGGCTCGTTCCTCGAGCACCTCGGACGCGCGATTTACACCGGCGTCTATCAACCTGGATCGCCGCTGGCCGACGCGAAAGGATTCCGCACGGACGTCGTCCGCGAGGTGAAGGAACTCGGCGTGCCGATCGTCCGCTATCCAGGAGGCAATTTCGTTTCCGGCTACAACTGGCTCGACGGCGTTGGCCCGAAAGGACAGCGGCCGACCGTGCTCGAGCGGGCGTGGAATTCGATGGAGTCGAACCAGTTCGGCACCAACGAATTCGTCGAGTGGTGTCGTCTGACCGGCAGCGAGCCGCTGCTTGGGCTGAATTTCGGCACAGGTTCGGCGGAAATGGCCGTGGCGCTGGTCGAATACTGCAACGTCGACCGCGGGACGAAGTGGAGCGAGCTACGACGGTCGCACGGCTATCCACAGCCCCACGGCGTGAAGTACTGGTGCCTGGGCAACGAGATGGATGGCCCCTGGCAGATCGGGCAGCTCCAGGCCCGCGAGTACGGCCGCAAGGCACGCGATGCGGCCAAGCAAATGCGCGTGATCGACCGCGACCTTCAGTTGATCGCGTGCGGATCGAGCGGCACGCAGATGCCGCAGTACCTTGTGTGGGATCGTGAGGTGCTCGAGGAGTGCTACGACATGGTCGACGGCCTGTCGCTGCACGCCTACTACGGCAACACCCAGCCGCTGACCGGCAACAACATCGGACGGTATCTCGCGATGAACCTCGACATGGATCGGCAGATTCGTGAGAGCGCCGCCGTCTGCGACTACGTGCAGGGACTCCGCAAGTCGGGCAAGCGGCTCTGGCTCTCGTTCGACGAATGGAACGTCTGGTACCGCGCCCGCAGCGGCACGGCGACCAACGGTCAGCGGCAGTTTGCGCCGAAGCTGCTCGAGGAAGTCTACAACCTCGAGGACGCGCTGCTCGTCGGCGGGTTCGTCAATACGCTGCTCCGGAATTCCGAGCGGGTGCGCCTGGCGTGCCTCGCCCAGCTCGTGAACGTGATCGCGCCGCTCGTCACCAACGACACCGGCGTGCTGCGCCAGAGCATCCTCTACCCGTACTCATGGGCCCTCAAGTACGCAAAGGGGCGTGTCCTGGATCTGCGGATCGAGTCGGAGATGTATCCCATTCGCGCCGCCGGCCTGCAGGCCGATTTCGCCCGCAACGATCAGGTGCCGTTCGTCGACATCGCTGCCACACTCGACGGGCCGAACGGGCAGGCGGCGGTGTTGATGTTGAATCGCGACACCGCCGGCGAGCGCGATGTGGTGCTGGACTGGGGCGACATCACGCCGTCGCGAGTGCTCGTCTGCGAGACGCTCACCGGCCCGGACCTGAAGGCGTTCAACACGTTCGAGCAGCCGCGAACCGTGGCGCCGCAGCGGCTGGAAGCCCCCGCCGTTGCCGGACGCATGACGTTCAAACTGCCGGCCGGCTCCTACACCATGGCGCATCTTGCGGTCACCGTGTAATGGCCGTAAGTGTTGCGCCCCATGTCACCGTCACCGACCGCGCGGGTAGTGAGCACACCGCTGCTTGAGGTCGCCATGACACACCTGAGCCTCGCAGGCAGATAGTCGGGATCTCATGGCGGATCCGGAACCGTTCGGCATGCTGCCGGACGGACGACCTGTGCGCCTGTATCGGTTACGCAGCGAGAGCGGCGTCGACGTGAGCGCATGCACGTACGGGGCAACGATCACGTCGATCCTGGCACCGGGCCGTGATGGCACCCGCGCACATGTCGTTCTCGGGTTCGACACCGTCACGCCATACCTGTCACAGACTGCGTATCTGGGGGCGGTCGTCGGCCGCTACGCGAATCGGATCGCGCGTGCGCGTTTCGTGCTCGATGGCGTGACCTATCAGCTCAAGCCGAATGACGGGTCGAACCTGCTGCATGGCGGCGCGCGCGGGTTCGACAAGCAGCTCTGGGACGCCGAACCGTTCACCCGCGACCGTGATCAGGGGGTTCGATTCACGCGGGTGAGTCCGGCTGGAGAGGAGGGATTTCCGGGAGCGCTACAGGTTGCCATCGAGTATGTGCTGACGGCGATCGGTGCGCTGCAGTGCTCGTTTACGGCGGAAACAGACAACCCGACTGTCGTCAACCTGGCGCAGCATGCGTATTTCAACTTGTCTGGCACCGCGACACCGATTCTGGACCACGAACTCACGATAGCGGCGAGCCGCTACACTCCGATCGGCGTCGATATGATTCCAACCGGAACGATCGACCCGGTGGCGGGGACACCGTTCGATTTCCGCACGCCGCGTCGCATCGGCGACCGCATCGACGATCCGCATCCGCAGCTGCGGTCTGGGCGCGGTTACGACCACAACTGGGTGCTCGAACGCGACACGCCGGCGGTCGACGATGGACCGATGACGTACGCGGCGACCGTGCGCGACGGACGCAGCGGCCGGCGGCTCGACGTGTTCACGACCGAGCCCGGCCTGCAGTTCTACTCCGGCAATTTCCTCGACGGGTCGCTGCTCGGCCATCAGGGCACCTACGTCCGGCGTGCCGGGCTGTGCCTCGAAACCCAGAAGTTCCCTGACACGCCCAATCACCCTGCGTTCCCAACCGCCATCGTCCGCCCCGGTCAGCGGTACTACGCCCGCACGACATTCGCGTTCAGCCACGATTAGGTTCTTGCGGCTGAGTGGCGCGGATCTGTCCGGTCCGCGGGACCCTGACCAGGCCCGCGACACTGGAGAGGCTAGCGGCGGCGCGAATCGTTGCATAATGCGCACTCTCGTGTGAATAAGACGAAATGCTGACTGAGCCAGCCATGTTGTGCCGGTTCGCGGCGGCGCCGCACGCGGAGGTCCGCGTCGGACTGGTGGAGGCGCGCTCCGTTCGTGATCTGACGGCGATCGGCGTGCGTCGTCTCCACGACCTCCTCGAGGCCGCGGACCTCGGGGAGCAGCTCGCACGTGCCCGGCAGGCGGCACTTCCCGAGTGGCCGCTCGATCAGGTCCAGCTCCTGACACCGGTGGAAACGCAGGAAATCTGGGCCGCGGGCGTCACGTATCTGCGCAGCAAGCAGGCGCGGATGGAGGAGTCGGACTTCAGCGCGCGCGCCTATGACCGCGTCTACGAGGCGGCACGCCCGGAAATTTTTTTCAAAGCGGTGCCCGAAAAAGTCGTTTCCCCCGGCGAGGCGGTCGGGATCCGGGGCGACGCCCGCTGGAGCGTACCCGAGCCGGAACTGACGCTGGTCATCAACTCGTCGGGGACGATTGTCGGGTTCACCATCGGCAACGACATGAGCTCGCGTGACATCGAGGGCGAGAATCTGCTCTATCTGCCGCAGGCGAAGATTTACGCGAACTCCTGCGCGATCGGCCCGTGGGTGGTGGTTGGCACACGCGAAGCGGATGCCCGGCAATGGACGATCCGGCTCGAGATCGATCGCGGGCACGAGACCGTGTTCGCCGGTGAGACACGGGTCGATCAGATCAAGCGAACGTTCGGTGAGCTGGTCGAGTATCTGTTCCGGTCGCAGGCGTTTCCGCGCGGCGCGATGCTGCTGACCGGTGCCGGGATCGTACCGCCCGATTCATTTACGCTGGCCGACGGTGATCGCGTGCGAATCACCATCTCGGGTGTGGGCACGCTGGAGAACCCGGTCAGGGTCGTTTAGGCGAACACCTTCACAGGGGGATGAGCATGGCCGTATCCCGCCGCACGATCCTGCAAGTTGCACTCGCCCCTGCGGTACTGGCCCGGACGCCGGCGGCCGCACAGGATCTCGATCCGACGGTGTCGCGGGTGTATCCGGGCCCGTCCGGCAAGCTCGTCTACGTCCCCGACGACCAGGGCAACACGATTCACGATACGTCTCACGCCGGCTATCGGGGCGGAGGTGTTGCGATTCCGACAGTGCCGGTCCGGGAGACGATCTGGCCCGTCGCCACCGACAACACGCAGCAAATTCAGGCCGCGATCGACCGGGTGTCCGCCCGCACGCCTGACGCGGCAGGATTCCGCGGCGCGGTCCTGCTCCGAGCCGGTTACTACCGGATGGCGGCGCCCGTGAAGATGCAGGCGAGCGGCATCGTGCTGCGCGGTGAGGGCATGGGCGACACTGGTACGATCCTGATCGGTACGGGCACGGCGAGGCCTGGGGCTCCCGCCGGCGCAGCCGGTGGTCCTGGCGGTCCGGGTGGTCCGACGGCGGGAACGTTGATCGTTGTGGGCGGCGCATCCGGCGCAACCCCGAACGAGGAGACGAAGCAACTGATCACGGACGAGTACGTCCCGGTTGGATCGCGCACGTTCCGTGTGATGTCGGCCAGAGGTTTCAGGGCTGGCGACACGGTCATCCTCCGCCGCATCGGCAACCAGGACTGGATCAACGCGGTCGGGATGAATGGCGACACGCCGGCGAGCCGCTGGCGTCCGTTCGACGTCGAGTGGGATCGGGTCGTGACCGACGTGCAGGGCAACACGATTACGGTCGACGCGCCGATCACCTGCGCCATCGAGAAGCGCTGGGGCGGCGGCGAGATGCTGAAATATGCGGATCCGGGCCGGATCAGCGACGTCGGCGTCGAGAACCTGCGCGCCGTGTCCGAGTTCGATCCGGCGAAGCGGACGACTGAATACGGCAACATGGACCGGCCGAACTATGTCGCCGAGGAGTACTACGCCGACGAAGATCACTACCGGAACTTCATTGTCTTCGACAACGCGAAGAACGGCTGGGTGCGGAACGCCACAGCGCTGCATTTCGTGAACAGCATGGTCGGCACGCAGCGCGGGGCGAAGTGGATCACCGTGCAGGACTGCATTTCGCGCGAGCCGATCTCGCGCCGCATGGGGGCGCGGCGGTTTACCTTCGCGCTGCGCGGCCAGCTCGCGCTCGTGCAGCGCTGCCAGTCGGACAAGGGGCGCCACTCGTTCATGACGGGCCAGCCGAGCGGCAGCAGCAACGTATTTCTGGACTGCGGGGCGACCAGCCCGTTCTCGTCGAGCGAGCCGCACGAGCAGTGGGCGACGGGCAATCTCTACGACAACGTGCAGGCGCCGCTGACCGCGCGTTTCTGGAAGGACATCAACATCGGGTGGGCAGGCGCCAACACCGTGTTCTGGAACTGCGAGGGGAGTTTCCTCGTGCAGAAGCCGCCGACGGCGCAGAACTACTCATTCGGCCACCTGGGCGTGAACGCGGTGGTGTTCAACATCCCGCTGCAGGATCCGACGAGGGAGACCGGCCACCTCGAATCGCTCGACCGCCACGTGACGCCGCGCAGCCTGTATCTCACTCAGTTGCGTGAGCGTCTGGGCGACGCAGCGGTCAGACAGATCGCCACCGCCAATCAACAAGCCTAGCCAAGAACTCCCAACTCCCAAGCGTAACGCTGACCGGAGTGGTCACTGGGTTGGGCGTTGAGAGTCGGCAGTGGGAATCGGCAGTCGCCTACCGCCTACGGCAACGCGAACGAGTAGATCGTGTTGCCCGCCGCGATCGCGACGTACTGCTTGTTGCCGACCGCGTAGCTCATGGGCGATGCGGCGGGCGTCGTACCCGTCTGGAAGTGCCACAGGTGCGCGCCGGTGCGCGCATCGAGCGCGGCGAGATTGCCGTCGCGAATGGACGCGAACAGCACGTTCCCCGCAGTCGCGAGCACGCCGTTCTGCAGCGAGCCCTGCGACGTCTTGAAGTCCCATCTCGTCTCGCCGGTCTCCGGGTCGATCGCCTTGATGCCAGACGAGGCGGCAGGCTCGCCCGGGCGAGGTGAGGCGGGGCCGGCTTGACCGCGGCCGATGTACTGGCGACCCGGCTCGAACGCCGCGGGTTGACTCACGTACCGTTGACCGTTCTCCGAATACGCCAAATAGAAGAGCCCGGTGAGCGGGCTATACGACGGAGCCTGGAAGTTCGTCCCGCCGACGAGTGTCGGATAGACGAAGAAGCTCCCGTCAGCGCTGGAGTTCGAGCCAGGCACGATGCGCGGACGGCCGTTGGCATCGAAGCCGGCGTTCCAGTTCTGGTAGATGAACGGCGTCGCGGCCAGGAACTTTCCATCTGTGCGATCGAGGACGTAGAACATCCCGTTGCGATCCGCGTGCATCAGCAATTGACGCCGTTGTCCATGCCAGGCGCGATCGACGAGCACCAGTGCTTGTGCCGAGTCCCAGTCATGACCGTCGTTGGGCGTGAACTGGTAGTGCCACTTGCGGGTGCCGGTGTCGGGATCGATGGCGACGACGGAGTCGCTAAACAGGTTGTCGCCGTCGCCGCGCACGCTCCGATCGATCTGTGGGCCGGGATTCCCGACCGCCCAGTAGACGGTGTTCAGCTCGGGATCGTAGGAGCCGGTCAGCCACATCGGGCTGCCGCCGCGCATCCAGCTGTCGCCTTTCCACGTGTCGTTGCCGAACTCGCCAGGCGCCGGGACGGAATACCAGCGCCACACCCGCGTGCCTGTAGCGATGTCGTACGCGTCGAGGAAACCGCGCGCGCCGAACTCCCCACCGGTGATGCCAACGAGAACCTTGTCGTTCACCACGAGAGGCGCGCTCGTGAGGCTGTACCCGAGCATCGAGTCCGCGACCTGCGTCTCCCACAGCACGTTGCCCGTCCTCGCATCGAGTGCGACGAGCGCGGCATCGAGCGTGCCGACGAACAGCCGATCGCCGGCAATCGCGGCGCCGCGATTGAACGGATTGATCTCGTAGGGGTTGCGCACCTTCCGCTGCCGAGTCGACCGCCAAATCAGCCGGCCCGTGCCCGCATCGAGTGCGACCACGGCTCCGGGCTGCGTTGCGTACATCACGCCGTCCACGACGAGCGGGGTTGTCTGCAACACGGCGTCGCCAGGCATCGCGAATGTCCATGCCGCACGCAGCGTGCTCACATTGGCCTGCGTGATCTCTCTCAGGCCGGAGTAGTGCGTCGCCTGGTAGCTGCCCCAATAGGTCAGCCAGTTCTGCGGCTCGTCCGCTGCCCTGGCCAGCCGCGCCACCGTCACCCCTCCCGTCCGCACCGGCGCGTGCGAGCCGTCCCGCTCGCGGCGCGAGGTGAGATAGGCAACGAGGTTCGTCAGATCCACCGCCGGCAATCGCGTGGCGAAGTCGTGCGGCATGACCGACGTGTTCTCTACCCGAAGTTCGGCGATGGCGGTCTTGTCGAGCAGCTGCAGCCGATTGTCGAGATCGACGATGTGAAGCGTGAACGTGTCTTCTGCCCGCCGCACGCCCCGGACGGTCCGGCCATCCTTCAGCCGCGCGGTGATCGACTGCGGTCGCCCCGCCGGCCGCGGTGGACCGGCCGCCTGGGGTGCCGCGATCGCCTGATCCGGATCGAGGATCTTCCGGCGCAGCGCATCTGCGCCGTAGCGTGCAGCCGTTGACAGGTCCGGCCCGACGATGCCGCCGACGCCGTCGATCTCGTGACAGGTCGCGCACTGCGCGCGAGTGAACACGGCGGCCCCCGCCGTCACGTCACTCGAGGCGGGAGCGCCCGCCGCCGTCGGCCCTGGAGTGCCGGCGAGACTCTTGATGTACGACACGAGCTGCCATGTCTGCTGATCGCTCAGCTCGCGATGCGGCGTCATGGCCGTGCCTGGCACGCCTTCCCGGATCGAATGGAAGACATCCCCATCTTCGCTGCCGTGCGCCAGGCGCCCAGTCAGCGCCGGTGCGCGATCGCTTCCCTGACCCGCGGCAGCGTGACACCCGGCACATCCCTGGTCGTAGAGCCGCTGCCCGGCAGCGACCGCTGTGGCGTCGGTACCCAGTGGATTGCGTGTGGTGTCGGACTGCTGTGCCGCCACGGCCATCGTGAGGGCCGCGATCGAACCAGTAAGAAGGGCGAATGGACGCAGGTTCATCTTCAGGGCTTGTATCACAGGCGCATCTCGGTTGCGTTCAGCCTTTAACGACTGCCAACTGCCAGTTGCCAACTTAAGGCTGCGGGCCGAGTCGGCGTTGGGCGCTGGGAGTTACCTCGCGGGCAGCGCGTACGCGACCCAGCCGAGCGGCGCCGTCCCGCCGGGGCCTGCCCCTCGCGGTGGCGTGCCCGCGGCCGGTACCAGCAGGTATTGACGCCCGGCCATTTCGTACATCACCGGCGAACCGACGAAGTCGCCGGCGAAACGCGCGGACCACAACTGACGGCCGGTGTCCGTGTCCCACGCGCGGATCTGGTTATCGCGGCCGGCTCCGAACAGCAGACCCGACGCGGTCACGATGACGCCGTTGAGCAGGCCCGGCGCTCCGGTGCCGGTGATGCCGCGCGCCGCCAACTCCGGATCGTCGCCGAAGCCGATTCGCCACGTGATGGCCGGGACGTTCAGGTCGTACTTCACGATCGACGTGAACGGCGGGGTAATCCGATTACCGACGGTGTTGTACTCATTGATCACCGGCCGCTCGTACTGCGGCACGCCATCCGGGTAGGCCGGCAATGCGCCACGCCCGCGTCCAGCCGGCGCTTCGGGACGCGTCGAGGCGGATCCCGATCCGACAATGAGTTCTGGCGGAGCGCCCGAACCCACCGGCCCACCACCGCGCCCGCGACCTCCCGCTCCCTGGCCCCGTGGACCGGGCGGCGTCGTCAACAACGCCACCAGCGCATCCACATCCGCAGGCGTCAGGTGTGGAAAGGACGGCATTCGCCCCTTGCCGCCGGTGACCACGGTGCGAATCGTGGACGCGTCGAAGCGTGGCGTGCCCGCTGCGATGTTGTTCGCCGGATCCGCGGCCGTGTGGACGAGCGCCGGTACGCTATCAGAACCCTGACGCTCGGGACCGTGGCACGTTTGGCAGTTCTGCTGGTACACCACCTGTCCCGGCGGCTGCGGCGGGCCACCGCGTCCGAACGTTTCACCCGGTCGTAGCAGGCGCAGGATGCCGGGGTTGTCGTGGCTGACCACGTAAACGGCGCCGGTCGTGGGCTCGGACGCCATCCCACCGAACAGCACGCCACCATTACTCGTAGGGATGTGCACCGTATCGGAGTAGTTGATCGGCGTGAACAGGCCAAGGTTCTTCGCGGCCAGCAGTCGCGTTCTGAACCGGGCGGCTTCATCGGCGGCGAGGTACGGACTGATGTCCTCCACGCCGAACGACTGGCGCGCATGTGGCGGCGGGTTGGTCGGATAGGGCTGCGTCGGCCAGCTCTGCTCGCCAGGCATGTCCGACTTCTGCACCGGCCGTTCCTCAATCGGCCAGATCGGCTCGCCGGTGACGCGGTCGAACACGAAGAGCCAGGTCGTCTTGGCGCCGACGACGACCACGTCGCGATTGCGGCCGTTGTGGCGGATGGTGGTCAGTTGCGGCGCGGCGCTCGGATCGAGATCCCACAGGTCGTGATGGACGAACTGGAAGTGCCACCGGCGTGTGCCAGTGCGCGCATCGAGCGCCACGATTGACGTTCCGAACAGATTGCTGCCGACGCGATCGGCGCCGTAGAAGTCGTAGGTAGGTGAGCCGAGCGGGACATAGACGATCCCCCGCCTGGTGTCGATGGTCATCTCGCCCCAGTTGTTCACCCCGCCGATGTACTTCCAGGCGTCCTTCGGCCACGTGTCGTACCCGAACTCACCGGGGCGCGGCACGGTGTGGAACGTCCAGACCAGCCTGCCCGTGACCACGTCGTAAGCGCGAATGTCGCCCGGTGGCGACATGTACCCTTCACCGGTCGCGCTGCCAATGATCACGAGATTCTCGAAGACCTCGCCCGGGATGCTCGACTGGATGTTGCCGATGCTCTCCGGTTCGCGGCCGTCGAGGCCGACTCGCAGGTCGACGACGCCGTCGATGCCGAACGACAGGATCGACTTGCCGGTCTTCGCGTCCACTTCCTGGAGCAGGCTGTTCATGGCGAAGATCAAACGTCGATCCTGCCCGTTGGCGCTCTGCCAGTAATTCATGCCGCGACTGGTCATACCCGTCATGTTCTCGTGCACCCACAGCTCGCGGCCGGCGGCTGCGTCAAGGGCCACCAAAGAACCGTTGCGGCCGCGTCCGTAGATAAAACCGTCCACAACGATTGGAC
>Ga0247825_10003613_pt1 | contig 10196 bp, 7 predicted proteins | sample 13C_Vanillin_Day_FD_194413 | JGI IMG/M metagenome (GOLD analysis project Ga0247825, IMG submission 194413) | Soil microbial communities from agricultural site in Penn Yan, New York, United States - 13C_Vanillin_Day48 | ecosystem: Environmental > Terrestrial > Soil > Agricultural land | place...
TGGCTACTACAACCTGGCCACCGCCCTGGCCAACCTGGACCGCGACGTCGAGGCCGCCGCGGCGCTTCGCGAGGTGATCCGGATCAATCCCAATCACTACAACGCCCGCTACAACATCGGCGAGCTGTTGCGCCTCGAGGGCAAGTTCGACGACTCCGCTGCCCAGTTCCGGGAATATCTACGCCTCGCACCGGATACGCCGCAGAACCGCCGCAACATCAATCGCGCGCGGCAGTTCGTCGAAAAGTTCACTGGCCAGTGATCTCGCACTCTCCGTAGTACTGCTCGGGCGTGGACGTCGCGCCGGGCAGCGGCACGGCGAAGTACTCGTGCCGGGAATGCACAGCCCTGAACTTCCCGCCGCTGGCGTTCGCATCGAACACCGTCGTCGTGTACATCGGCCCGGTGCGGAACACCTGGAGGAAGTTCAGGTAGCCCTCGGACGCGCGCACGATCAGCTCCGAGGTCATCGTGCCGGTTTTCAGCTGTGCGACGCCGGCGTCGGTGTCGATCCCTTCGAATCGCAGAGTCAGGCTCGCTTTGCCTTGAGAGATCTCCTGCGAGCCATCACTCCGCCACTGCCCCTTCACCTGGCTGACAAACGAACAGCGGAGACCAGTGGCCGACGCGATGCGTGTCTGCGCGGCCGGGCGCCCGGTCCCGGCGCCAACCAACGCGAGCGTTATTGCAACGCCGATCCACGCTCCGCTGCTTCTCATCTCCACTTCAGGCGGATCGTCGTCGTGACGTTGATCGGCTGACCCGGAAACGCGTTGTTTCCGAAGTGACCGGGGAGGAAGTAGTTGTCGTTGTTGAACAGGTTGTCGGCGTTCACCGACCACTCCCACCCGGGTGTGCGATATCCCAGGGCGCCGGAGAAGATCGTGTAATCGTCCAGCCGCTGTGTATTCGCGTTGTCGCCGAACTGCGCCGCCAGGTAGCGGAGCCCGAAGCCGGCGTTCAACCCACGCGCGAAGTCCTTCCGCAGCCACAGGTTCACGTTGTGCTTCGGCGCGAACCGCGGCGTCTTGCCGTCCAGGCTGTTCCCCGGGTCGTCGAACTTGGGCACCGTCAGGCCATAGTTGAAGACGAGGAAGGCGTTCCTGCCGAGATCCGTGTTGACGTCCACGTCGAGGCCCTTTGCGTTCTGCTCGCCGACCTGAATGAAGTTGATGACCGACTGCTGGATGGTGACGTTGTCGCGCACCAGGTAGTAGAACGCGGCCGTCGTATCGACCCGGCCGTTCCATCCCTGCCAGCGGTGCCCGACTTCATAGTTGCGGGCCGTGCTCGGCTCGAGCTGCGATCCGTCCGCAGGAACCGTGTTGACCGGCGTGAACGAACTGGACGTCGCGAAGTAGAACTGCTGGTCGAAGCGCGGCGCGAACACGACGCCGGCGCGGTACGAGTGAGCCGTCTGTTCCCTATGTACCGGAGTGAACGGCAAGCCGCCTGTTCGGGTGATGTCGCGTTTGTAGTCGTCCAGCCGGTAGCCGAGATTGACCTTGATCTGCGGCGTGAGGTCGATCTGGTCCTGCAGATAGAACGCCTGCGTCCGGTCGTTCACGAAGGTCGTTCGCGCCACGGTGTCGATGTCGAGCGGCCCCTGCGTCTCTGCCATCGTGGTGACGTCCATCGGCGCGATGGTCATCCACCAATAGCCGCAGATGCAGTCGGGGTCGTCGCCCGCAGTCACCTCGGTCCGGTACTTGTCGCGATGGTATTCGTACCCGAGCAGCAGGTTGTGCGTGCCAGCACCGCTGAGACGGCCGACAACCTCCGTCTGGTTCTGCACGGGCCGCCGGATGTGATGGAAGTCGAGCGGCTCGCGGAACACAAGATTTTCGCCCGGGTCCCCGTACACGCCTTCGGTGACGAAATACTTGTCGCTGGTTCGCTGGATGCTGAGCGAATTGCGCAGCTCCCATCCCTGCGCCACCGTGCCGGTGAACAGCGCATGGGTCTGTGAGTCCTCGACCAGCACCCGGTCCTGCGGCAGGCCGAAGTTGGCATCGCGCCTGAAACTCGGCAGGTTGATGATGTTGAGCGGAACGCCACCGTCGCCGTCGAAGCGATCGCGAACGAACACCTGGTGAAACGTCAGACGCGCCCTCGGGCTGATCAGCCATGTCAGCGATGGCGCGACGTTGAGCCGATCCGCGCCGGCATCACGCCAGCCGTCGCTCGCCTCGAGGCTCAGATCGGTCCGGTACATCAGACGGTCGCTGTCTCCAACCGGCCCGGTCGTCCCGAGGGCGACCTGGTGCGTGTTGAACCGGCCGCCGCGATAGAACACATCGCCCGAACGAACGGGCTGCGGCTTCTTGCGGATGATGTTGATGCTGCCGCCGAGCGCGCCGCGTCCATAGAGGATTGAGCTCGGCCCCTTGAGCACTTCGATGGCTTCCACGTTGTTCGCCTGCGTCGCGTAGCGATTGCCGTTGCGGCGCATGCCGTCGATCAGCACGGCGTTGAAGCTGTCGCGATCGGCGTCGAAAAAGCCGCGGATGGTGTACTGCTCGTAGACGCCGTACCAGCGGATCGCCTGGACGCCCGAGGCGTTTCGCAGCGCGTCGCCAACGCTGTTGAGGCCCTGCTGCAGAATCAGTTCCTGCGGGATGGTGCTGACCTGGGCAGGCACGTCGACGTCGGGAACGGGAAGCCGCGTCGCCGTCGCCTTGCCGGCGGTGGCTGTAACGGTCACAGAGGTGTTGACACGTCCGACGGCCAGGAGGACGTCCACGGCAGGGGTGTCGGGGCCGAGGGCGACATTCCGGACCGCGGGCTCGAACCCGCGCATGGTGACCGATAGCTCGAAACTGCCAGCAGACAGCCCGGTGAATCGATAGCGTCCGGCCTCGTCGGTTGTCGTCGTGCCCACCTGCGCGCCTGCCGACGTCAGCGTGACGGTCGCGCCTGGAACGGCGCCGCTTGTGTCGCGGACGGTCCCCGAGAGCGAGAGCTGCTGCGCCGCGGTCTCGGCGGCGCATATAAACAGCGCCGCCAGCATGATGCCTATTGCCTTGCCCATGAAATCACCACTCCTCTAGGCCTCGATGGCCAGATCTTCGTTAGGGGTATTCAAACGGGTGCGCACCACCGCCGCGACCTTGCGCTTCAGCACGCGCCACGTCAGCACCAGCGACGTCACGCACAACGCCGTGCCTCCGAGCATCAAGGTGATGACGACGATGTCCCACAGCGGGCGGTAGTTGTAGAGCCACGGGAAATCGAGCGAGTGCAGACCGTGATAGAGCCACCGGCTCACCCAGTTGCGCTTGCTGTAGGTGCCGACGACACGGGCGGTCTTCGGATCGATGTAGTACCGGGTCCGGAGCGGATCGTTCAGCTCGGCATAAATGACGGGCAGCGGTGCTTCGCGCCGGCGATCGAGGTAATAGGCGTCGTACTGGTCGATCAGACGAAGGTCGGCGAGGTCCTTCCCTGCGGCGTCGCGGACGATGCCCATCACCTCGTCCACGCCGTACGACGATTTCGGCGGTCCCCGGACCGGAATGATGCGGGTCTCCCCGCCGCCATTGGTCGCAAGATAGACCGGCGTCCCGGCGAACGACGTGAACTCCAGCTCCTTGACGCCGAATTCGCGGACCGACGCAATGGCAGTGCGCGGATCCTTCTCTTCGTACAGCGACAGCGACGGCGAACCTCGCCCGCGCAGCGCCGCCGCCAGGTTGAGTCCGCGCCCGGCGCCGCCACGTCCGCGGCGCGCGCCGGCGTCACCGGCGGGCGCTGGCGGCGTTGGGACCGTGAGCTCGGTCAGCCGATCGACAATCGGAAACGGCCCCATCGACAGCAGGCCGCTGAAGGCCCACGTGACGGTCACCACACCGAAGATCAAGCCGGCGATCGTGTGCCATCGCTTCCAGCCGCGGTACGGAATGCTCGTCGGCGCGCCGGCGTGGCGATAGCGCTTTTTCGGCGAGAGCATCCAGATGGCAACGACGACCCCGATCAGGGCGGTGATCGTGCCAATCAGCGACGACCAGACAACGAACTTGAACCACTGCGGCTGATGCTTGCGCAGCGGCGTGAAGTACATCCAGTGCGGGATCGCGCCAAGGTAGGCCCAGAAGCGCGACGAGGTTGTCGTGTATTGCACGACCTCCGCGGTATTGCCGTTGATGTAGACCTGTTGTCCGTCCGGGAACGAGTATTTGTAGAGCGGACGCAGATTGCGGAGTCCGCCACCGACCGTCCACTGATCGACCTCTTCAACCAACTCCTTCTTCGCCTCGCCCGGCGGCCGCGTGGCCCACGCTGCCGCGGCGCGATCGACGATCCGGTCGTCAACGTTGTCCGCCATCGACCCGTCGTCGGCGTAGACCATCATCCAGCCGCCGCCGCGGCCGCCCCCTCCGCGTCCGCCGCCAAAGCGGTAGGCGGGACGGCCGTCGAAGCTGGTGAGCCTGATCTGACCTGGCGAGTCCTCGCGGCCGAGCGCCGCTGCCGCCTTCTCAGCGGACACCGTGATCCGTTCCGGCTCGAGGATCGGAAGACGTTCGATCCGATCGTCCGCGGTGACGGCCGGGAAGGTCCAATACATCATCACGATGCCGGAGGCGAACCAGAGCAGGAAGACGATCGACAGCGCCACACCGATCCAGCGGTGGACGAAGATGAGGAGGCGCTTGAACAGAGCGGTCGGACGGGCCACGCGACCGTCGAGTCTAGGGCGGAGGCCTGGCGGAAAAAACTGAAGATTTCCTGAACCTTCGTTCAGGATTCCTGCCTTAGAAGGTCAGCTTGACGCCGACCTGCATTTCGCGCGGGTTTTTGGCGCTGAAGATACGGCCGAAGTTCGGCGTCCCGAAGATACGGTTCGGCAAGTCGAAGTTCGCCCGATTGAGCGCGTTGAAGACTTCCCAGCGGAACTCGATGTCGCGACCGCCCGGCAGCGGCCACGACTTCGCGACTATGAAGTCGAGGTTCGCGACGCCAGGCCCGATGACGGTGTTGCGCAGGGCGTTGCCAAACGTGAACGGCGCCGGCAGGGCAAACGCGCCGGTGTCGAACCACCTGTCAGGGGTGCGCTCCGCGTCAGGCAGATTCGGATCGCGGAGCGAATCCGGGCGCTGGGACGGCCCGGCCCCGATGTTCGCCTGATCCACTCCAAGATTCACCGTAAACGGTGCGCCCGACTGCGCGGTGAAAATGGCGCTCACCCGCCAGTTCCCGAAGAGCCCGTCCGCCAGCAGACCGCGCCTGAGGCTGATCGACGGCAGCTGATACGTCGCGCTCGCAACGAACAGATGCGTGTGATCGAAGCTGGAGCGCGCCCACTCACCGCTCTCGTCGAAGATGTTGCGGACGTTCTGCGGAAAATTCGTCTCGGCCTCCGTCGGCCCAGGGCTGGACGCGTCGTCCCGGGAGACCGACAGGGTGTAGCTCGCGTTATACGAGTAACCGCGGCGCAGACGCTGCTCCGCTTTGAACGTCACGCCGTGATAGATCGACTTGCCGTCGAAGCGGATGGATCGAATCGGACCGAGCTGGGGAATGGGCCGGCGGGCCTGAATGGATCCAGGGCCCGGCTCGGGCACATTGTGGACCGTCGCATTGTCGGCACCGAGCGTCCATGACCCCATGTACGACACTTCGGCAACGGTCGAAGGAAACAGTTCGTACTGCAGGCCGCCGCTCCACGTCTGCGTGTATTCGACGCGGTAGTCGTGGTCCATGATTGTCGGTGCCACGACGCCCGTGGGATCGCTTGCGAGCATTGTGGTGGTGTCGAACGTCGGCACGCGCTGCGAGACGGGAACATCGACCTGCCGGGTATAGAAAAACGGCAGGTTGCGGGCGAACGCGGTCTGCACGCTATAGGCCCATTGATTCAGAAACACGCCGTATCCGCCGCGGACGACCGCCCGACCCTGGTCCAGCGACAACGCAAATCCGGTTCGCGGCGCAAGCCGCAGCCTGCTCGGACTGAGCAGCCCCCGATCCCATCCGGCTTCGGCTGCTGTGACGTATGCAATCGGAATGAATGACAGCAGCTCCTCGGCTGATGAATCGAGGCGTCCGTTCTCATCGGAAGCGATCACGAAGCGGCCTCCCGGAGTCAGGTAATCGACCGATGAAAGCCGGTTGCGCACGTCGCGCATGTGCTGGTTGTACTCGTAGCGAAGGCCCAGGTTGAGCGTCAGGTTGCCGCGTATGCGCCAGTCGTCCTGCGCGAAGACATGGAGCCAGTTCGTGCGGCCGTCCTCGTCACCGCGCCCGATGCCGGCAACGGCTGATGTGGGGTAACCAAGCAGGAAGTCCGCGAACGCGTTGCCGCTGAACTGGCCCGTAAACGTGAAGGCGCCGCGCGCGTTGTCCGGCTGCGCGGGCCGGAACCGCAGGTGGAACAAGTAGGCGCCGAACTTCAGCCGATGCGCGCCGCGATCGACGGTGACGTTGTCGTAGAGCTCGAGATGCTGGTTGTTCCGCGATACGAAGGAGGTCGGGTCGCCGAACGTGCTGTACAGCCCGCGTGTCGATATCTGCGGAAACCCGACATCACGCACGTCGGTGGTGACGCCGAGCAGACCCGCCTCGCGTGCGAAATCGAACCCGCGATTCTCGCTGACCTGACCGCCGGACACGGACAGCCATCCAACGCGCAGCTCGTTGAGGGCCGACGTGCCGAACACGTGCGTGTGGCTGCCGCCGACGTTGCGCGCCTTCGTCGTCACCGTCCGCCCGAAGCCAGGCACCAGGGTTTCCTGCAGCGCGCTCGTGCCGAACGGCTGGACTTCGTCGGCATCGAAGAGGCTGAAGCGCGCAAACACCTGATCGCGGGCACCCACCCGATGGTCAACCCGGCCGCTGAACTGCTCGACGTCCTTCACCTGTTTGCCGACGGCCGTCAGGTTCTGCAGCGCGGCGGCACTGGTCGGCTGCGGGAGGTAGCGCAGGAATTCCAGCGCAACCGGGTCGATCCGTTCGGCCGGGATCCGGCCGCCGGTGAACGGCGCGCAGACACCCGTTCCCGCAATCGTCAGCGGATCGCACACCGGACCCACTGCCGAGAAGTCACCTTGCCTGACCGCCGCGGTCGGCACCGAAAAGGTTCGAGTCAGCGACCGCCGGACGCGCTGCCCCTCGTAGCTCAGGAAAAGGAATGTGTGGTCACGCCGGATGGGGCCGCCGCCGGCGCCGCCGAACTGGTTCTGCCGCAGCGGCGGCACCACCTGGTCGCGCGGATCGAAGTAGTTGTGCGCGTCGAAGATGTCGTGGCGCAGAAACTCGAATCCGGTGCCGCGGAAGACGTTGCTTCCGGCGCGGGTTGCCACGTTGATCAGCGCCGACGCCTTGCCGCCGAACTCCGCCGGATACTGCGACTTCTGAATCTTGAATTCCTGGATCGAATCGACGGAGGGGTTGATCACCAGGTTGTTGAACAGTTCGTCCGTGACCTTCACGCCGTCGAGAAGATAGATGTTGTGACCGGATCGCTGCCCCCCGACGTTCGGGAGCGGACCGGCCTGCTGCAGGGCCTCCCCTCGCGTGCCGCCTGGCGGAATGACGACTGCATCGCTCAACTGCGCGAGGGAGAGAAAGTTGCGCCCGTTGAGCGGAATCTGGACGACTTCCTGATTGGTGATCACGTCGCTGATTTCCGCGTTCGCGGTCTGCAGCAACGGCACCTCGGCGGCGACGCGGACCTCCTCCGTCAGCCCGCCGACCGCGAGGGTAAAGTCGAGCGTCTGGAGCTGGCCGAGCTGCACGACGATGCGATCCCGGACGATACGCTGAAACCCGTCAAGCTGCACGGTGAGCCGGTAGGTGCCGATGCGCAGGGAGGGCAGAAAGTATCGACCCTGCAGGTCGGTACTCCGCTCGACACGCGCGCCGCTGTCGATGTGTTCGGCAACGACCGCCGCCCCCGGCAGGAGACCGCCCTGTGCGTCGCGCACGACACCGCTGATTTCGCCGGTGTTGGCCTGCGCCAGCACGACGCAGACCGCGCACACCGCGATCGCGGCGGCAACGAGCAACCTCGCGGCTCGCTCAGCGCGCGCTTGACGGCGGCACAATCCCGTTCATCCTCGCATACACCACCATCTGCCCGTAGTGGTTGTAGCTGTGATAGATGACCCCGTTGGCGACTTCGATTCGTGGCTGCGATCCGAAGTACGTCTTCAGCGGGTCGAGATGGTTCTTCAGGGTCAGCGACGACAGAGCCCGTTTGGCGTAGTTGATCGAGGCCTTCAGGTAGCTCACGATCGCGTCCTTCCCCTGAATCGTTGCCGGGCCGTTGTCACCCGGACCGGGGCCGTACGGCGATTTCTCCTGCAGCACGATTGCGGCGGTCATGTAAATCATGGTGGCGATGTGCCGCACCTGCTCGCCAAACGTCCGCACGCCATCGAACGTGCCCGCGGCCGGGCGAAAGTCGTATCGATCCGCCGGCATCGCCTCGGCGAGCCCGACGATATCCTGCTCGACGAGCGCCAGCTGGCGAAGATATGCGTCGGCAACCGTGTCCGCGGCGGCAGGACTATTCACGACAACACCGAACAGGACGGCACATAGAGCGACTCTAACGATCATCCCGGGTCTCCACGGCGTCCGCACCTAATCTAATTACACTATTGCTCGCGATCTGCTCCGCCCCTACAGTCAAGGCCGCGGGGGGCAGGTAGCGGTTGGTCAACGCGGACGTTCTTATAATTTCCGGCTCGCTGGGTGCTGGCAAGACGACGGTCATGAGCGAGGCTTCCGACCTGCTCTGTGCGGCGGGCGTCGATCACGCGGCGATCGACCTCGACGCCTTGACGATCGGGCACCTCCTGCACGCAGCCTCCCTGACGAAGCGGAATCTCGAGGCAATCTGGCACAATTACGCGGCCTTCGGCATCCGGCGCGTACTGCTCGCCGGGGCCATCGAGACAGCCGCGCGCCTGGAAGAAGTCCGCGCCTCCATTCCGGATGCCCGCATTGTCGTCTGCAGACTCCGCGCGAGCATCCGTATCATGGAGGACCGCGTACGGTGGCGGGAACCGGGAATGCTCCAGGCCGAGTTAATCGAGCGCGTGTCGGTGCTCGATGCGGAGCTCGATGCCTCGGCACTGCACGACTTCATCGTGGAGAACGAAGAGCGGCAAATCACTGACGTTGCCCGCGAGGTGCTGACAATGGCCGGCTGGCCCGGCGGGGCGCCGTCGGCTGCGTCGCCGCACGTTCCGCTGAAGAACGCCGCGGAAACGTGATCCTGAACGTGGTCCCCTGCGGGCCGGATCGCGCGACCGTCAGCTCGCCGCCGTTGGCCTCGACGGCACTCTTCGCGATGGAGAGCCCAAGCCCGCTTCCGGCGGCCGCTTCCTCATCGCCCCGATAAAAGCGATCGAAGACCCGATCCCGCGCCTCGTCAGGAATGCCGGCGCCCGTGTCCGACACATCGAGGGTTGCGGTTCCATCGGTGCCCGAGACGCGAATCGAGACCGCGCCGCCGGCTGGCGTGAACTTGATCGCGTTGTCGACCAGATTGATGAGCGCCTGCCGCAGCACGACGCGGTCGGCGACCGCGGTTGGTGCGCCCGTGGCGTCAACGGTCAACGACTGCCCTTTCTCTTCCGCCAGCACACCGAGGTGCCCGACGACGTCCTCGGCAAGCTCGGTGAGATTCACGGTATCGCGCGCGAACGTCCCCTGCCCCATCTCCGCACGCGAGAGCGTGAGCAGCCGATCGACGAGCACCGCCAGGCGATCGGTTTCCTCGAGCATGCTGCCGATGATGGCGCGGTACGACGATTCGTCGCGATGGCCGGTGCGCAGCCCGACTTCGCCAACGCTTCGAATCGCGGTGAGCGGCGTCCGCAGCTGGTGCGATACATCGGCGGTGAAACGGCGCATCTGCTCGAACGACTGCTCGAGCCGCCGAAGCGTGGCGTTGAACACCGCCGCGAGCCGGCCCATCTCGTCGTCGGGATTCCCCACCGGCAGCCGATCGTGCAGACGCTCGGCGGTAATCGTCCGCGCGTGCTCGGTCATCCGCTCGATCGGCGCCAGCGCGCGCCGGGCCAACGCATAGCCGCCGATCCCCGCCACGGCCACCGCGACGGGCAGTCCCAGCACCAGCATCACGGCAAGGTCGCGCATCTGCGCCGTCATCGAATCCTCGGACCGTCCGACCTGAATGACGATGCGTGACGCGGCGAAGGGACCACGGAGCGCGCCCCGTTCGGTCA
>Ga0247825_10003614_pt1 | contig 10194 bp, 8 predicted proteins | sample 13C_Vanillin_Day_FD_194413 | JGI IMG/M metagenome (GOLD analysis project Ga0247825, IMG submission 194413) | Soil microbial communities from agricultural site in Penn Yan, New York, United States - 13C_Vanillin_Day48 | ecosystem: Environmental > Terrestrial > Soil > Agricultural land | place...
CTATATAGGTTGCCTGGGTTGCCTGGGTAGCTGGGTTGCCTGGGTAGCTGGGTTGCCTGGGTAGCTGGGTTGCCTGGGTAGCTGGGTTGCCTGGGTAGCTGGGTTGCCTGGGTAGCTGGGTTGCCTGGGTTGCCTGGGTTGCCTGGGTTGCCTGGGTTGCCTCGGTGGACTGGATTCCGTGGGCGAGCGCATTTACCCAGGCCACCTAGGCCACCTAGGCAACTCAGGCTACCCAGTCAACCCAAGCCGCGCAGCCAGCAATGCGACCGTCTTCGCCGTGGCCGGCGGACCGTTGATGGCACGAGCCAGAGGCAACGGCACATCGTCCATGCGCAGCGCCGTTCCGGATTCGTGGATCCCTGCCACCGCGGTATCGATGACGGCGGCTGCGTTGGCAAAGGCGCTCTCGCTGGCGCGCGGCCCGATTGCGACCGCAGGAAGCTGGCTCATCGCCACGCCGAGTTCCGGGGGGAGACGCGCGGCGGATCCCACCAGCAGGACGGCATCGACGCCGCCGCGAGCGAACCGAACCGCAGCCGCGTCATAAGGGCGATACCGTGGGTAGCCGGCGGTAAAGTCAACGGCCATCGGGTAACCGGTCTGTGCCGTGAGACACACGTCGGCACCGCATCTGTTGCCGCCCGCGCGCAGCGTCACCAGAGCGCTGCGGGTCGGACCGTTGAGCGCCTGAACAAAAGCAATCAGCGCGGCGCTGCGCCCGCCGTCGCGCGTGCCGTCACGATCGTCGGGTTCGGCATCAGCAATGACTGCAACGTACTTTCCGCCCAGCATTGTCTGAAGCGCCGTTCCGAGGTCCCCCGATCGTGGCGCGGCCCCGCCGGAGCCTTGGCGAAGGCGGGTCACGTCCGCGCCGGCGGGCCTGGCAAGGCCCGCCCCACGATCATCCGGTCCGATCAATGCGCCCGTGAGTTCCGTCAGCGTCGCGACTTCGCGATCGGGCATCACGGTGAGCCGGAGATCCGCGTCCTCGGGCCCGCGCGCGCTGCCAACGTCTACCGCGATGAGCGTGCGGCCGCTACGGTTACCGACATACAGTCCTTCCGCGTCTGGCGCGTAACGCGTTCGGAAGCGAGGATAACGGTCTGCAGGTTCAACTCCCCAGAAAACGATGACGTCGGCGCGGTTTTTCAGCTCGCCGAGCGTTGCAGACGCGCGGCCGGCTTCCTGTGCCGCGAGGAGCGTGGTCATGACCGTGGCGGACGTCACGCTGTCGACCGTCGCCCGCAGCGCGTCGGCGATCGCGATAGCCGCTCGCTGCGCTTCACACGAAATATCCGGGGCAAGGTAGACGAGGGGGCGCGACGCGTTGCCAAGAACACCTGCGGCTGTGGCCAGCGCTTCGTCTACCGAGCAGTCCTGACCGGCGATCAGCGCGCGCGCCGGAACGCGGCCGTCGCCAAACCATTCCACGCCGAGGGCGCACGCGTGAACGGCCTCGATTATCCGGTCGCGTTCGACGCGCAGCTGAATGTCGTCGCACGCGCAGCCGCACCCCAGGCACGTCGCCAGCATCTATTTGCGGCGGTGCTGTCCCAGGAAATCAAAAATCTGCGACGCGTAGGTCAAGTACGCCTCGAGATGCGTCCCGCCCGGAACGGTGGCGTACACCGTCTCCACTCCGGCCGCCTTCGCCGCGGCGGCCATCCGCTGCGACGCTTCGATCGGATTCGACGTGTCCTGATCGCCGTGGATCACCATGAGCGCGACGTTGCCCTTCAGCCTGTCGAAGGGATAGTTATCGAACACAATCGGCCCCGAGCTGACAACGACGGCGGCGAATCGTTCTGGATACTTCACCGCGAGATGAAGAGCGCCCGAACCGGACGGATTCTGGCCGTGCAGGTACACGCGCGATGTATCGACGTTGTATTCCTTCGTGACCAGATTCATCACGTGCAGGACGTCCTGCTCGGCGCGCTCGTCCTCCTGTGGTGTCCAGCCCGCCGCGGGGACCGACGGCGCCGGGACCCGGGCAATCGGATAACGGCTGCCGTAGTACGGCTGGCTCAGGCCGCGATAACCCATCGGTGTGACGACGATGTAGCCGCGCTGGGCGGCCTGCTTCACCAGGTCGTTGCCGGCGCGGTACGGACCGTCAACGGTGTTGCCGGCGCGCAGCGTGACCAGCATCGGCAGTTTGCGATCGGGCGTCCACGACGTCGGCACGAATAGCCGGTACGGAATCGACTCGCCGGTGCCGGGGAAGTTGTAGATGCGGTACTGCTCCCCCGTGTGCCGATACAGCGGCGCGGCGGGGTTCGGCTCGGGCGGAGGCGGGGCCGCGCCGCGGCCACCCTGCGGCGCCTGCGCAGCAGTCGCCATCGCGCTCGCCATCACGAGCAACGCCATCATCAGCTTCGATTGTGCAGTCACGACGCGGATTGTACCTTCCCCGTTACAATGCGCCTCATGAAACGTGCGTTGATCCTCGCCGTGCTTGCCGGGTTGCTGACCCAGGTGCACGCGGTCAGTTCTCAAGGTCAGACCATCAGGCAGTATCAGCTCGAGCGCGAAGGCAAGACGTTCCGGCTGGCGATGAAATCGGTGCCGAGACCGTCGCCCGCCAGCGGCCAGGTCCTGGTGCGGGTTCGAGCCACGTCGCTCAACCAGCGCGACCTCCTGGTCATGCGCGGACAGTACGGTGCCGGCGGCGCGGGCGACATGAACGGCCACATCCCGCTCTCCGACGGTGCCGGCGAAGTCCTGGCGGTCGGCGCCGGCGCGCGGCGCTTCAAGGCCGGAGACCGTGTGGCGGGCACGTTTTTCATGCGGTGGATCGACGGTCCGCGCACGGCGGAGGTCGCCGCCTCGGCGCGCGGCGGCGGCAACGTCGACGGCATGCTGTCGGAGGTGATCGTCGCCGATGAAAACAGCCTCGTTCGCATTCCGGATCACCTGACGTTCGAGGAAGCGGCGACGCTGCCGTGTGCCGGCGTGACCGCGTACCGTGCGCTGTTCGTCGAGGGCATGCTGAAGAAGGGCGAGTTCGTTCTGCTCGAGGGGACCGGCGGCGTCTCCATGTTCGGCCTGCAGTTCGCCGCGGCGGCCGGCGCCCGGCCGATCATCACGAGCTCGAGTGACGAGAAGCTCCAGCGGGCGCGGCAGCTTGGCGCCGCTGGAACCGTCAACTACCGCACCAACGAAAACTGGCAGCGTGAAGTGCGGACGCTCACCGGCAACGCCGGCGTCTCGCACGTGCTCGAAGTCGGCGGTCGCGACACCCTCCCCAAGGCGCTGGAAGCGCTGGCCTTCGAGGGCCATATCGCCCTGATCGGCGGATTGTCCGGCTTCGCGAGCGATGTGCCGGTCGGACGGCTGATGGGATTGGGCGCGTCCGCGTCGGGCATCTACGTCGGATCGCGGGCGGACTTCGAGGCGATGAACCGCTTCATCACCCAGCACAAGATTCGTCCGGTCGTCGATCGCGTCTTCGCGTTCGAGGACGCCGCAAAGGCCTACGACTTCATGGACAACGGGAGCTACTTCGGGAAGATCGTCATTCGAGTAGGAACTAATTAGCCTGCTTGGCGACCTCGCGGATGTCCGCGGCGGGCAGCACGATCGGCGGCGCGTTCGCGGCGTCGGCTTCATTCTTGAACCGCAGCACCACCCCGAGAAATCGTCCGCGGAGATCGAACACCGGCGAGCCGACGGTGCCACCGGTCAGCACGTAGAACGTTCGCGGCTTCTCGACGACCGCCTGCACCGACTGAAACAGCGCGGTCGGCTGCCATCCGGCAAGTTCGGGCATCCGCTGCAGGACGAGCACCGAATCGATCGGACTGGGTTTGGCCACGACGGCATCGACGGCGGTGGCCGGCGCCGCCAGCTTCTCGACCGGACGCAGGAACGCCAGATCCAGTTCCTTGTCTCGCAGCACGACGCGCACCGGCACCTCGCGGCCGTCCGGCAGCCGGTAGCGGAGATTCGACTGCTCGCTTGTGACATTGATTGCCGCGGCCGCCGCCCGGCCGCGCGACAGCTGCGCGGACATCAACTCGCTTGGATCGAGCGCCGTCAGCGACATCACGCCGAGACCGGAGCTGTCGAGCAGGGTGACCAGGGCCTGAATGCGCTGGTCGGCGGTCGGAAGATCTTTTCCGCCCTGGTTGACGCGCAGTTTCGTCGTTCCAAGCACGTAGAGGACCGCATCTCCACGCTTCGCGAGCAGATCACGCGCGATCGCGCGATCCTCCTGCGTCTGTGCGCTGGGCTGGCCGGTCAGGCAGACCATCGCCGCCGTCAGCGCGACGACCCATCGGCTGTTCATGAGTCCTCCCGCTATCGCCACGCGGGCTGCACGTCGAGAAAGAGGGATTTGACGCCGCGGCGCACGAACACCACGACGGAGGAGGGACGCGCCGTGCGGATCTCCTTCATCCGCGCGGCGAGCTCCTCCACGCTGGCAACGTCGCGACCGTCGATCGAGAGAATCACATCGCCCGCCGAGAGCCGGCCAAGCGACGCCCAGCTGCCGTTGGTCACGCTGTCCACGAGAACACCGGCGGTGTCGCGGTCGAGGCGCGGATCGCGACGGTCGGCATCGGCGAGGTCGCGCGCCCGGAAGCCGAAGTCCTCGTCCTCATAGCGTTTCATCTCCCGCGCCAGCGGCGGCGCGGCCGCGAGCGTCACGGGCACCGCGATCTCCTTGCCGTTGCGGCTCACGGTCAGCGACACCGTTGCGCCGATTGCGGCGCGCCGGATCGCCGCGGCAAAGACCTCTTCGTCGGTCGGCGCCGAGGCGCGCACGACCTGCCCGTCAACGGCAAGGATCACGTCCCCGACCCGCAACGGCAGCGTGGTGTCGTAGACCTGCGTCACGCGCACGCCGGTGCGCCCTGTCAAACCAAGGCGTTCCGCAAGCGGCGGCGTCAGCACCTGTACCGTCACCGGTACCCATGCCTTGCGCGCCTCCGCCGGTGGCTCCTCCGCCGGGCGGGTTGCGACCGGCTCGACGACCGTGATCCGCCGCTCACGGGCGCGCTCGAACGTCACCAGCACCTTCCGGCCGGTACCGCCGTTGCCGATCGCCTCGAGGTCGGTCACCGACGCAATCGGCTTGCCCTCGACCTCGACGATCACGTCGTCGCGCAGGAGGGCCGGCCGCGCCTGTTCCATCGGACCGCCGTTGCGCAGGCTGACGACGCGCACGCCCTCGGTGCCGATGCGCCCGAGGCCGCGTGCTTCAAACGCGGTGAGGTTCGACGCCACGATGCCCCATGCTCGCAGCTCGCGCGGCGTGGACAGCGCCGCCGGGCGCTCGATCGGCGTCACCCTGAGCGTCATCTCGCGCGACGCGCGGGTCACGGTGAAGACCGCCGGTTCGCCGATCGTCAATCCGAACAGGATTTGATTGATCAGCGGGACCTGTTCGGCAAACTGGGCGTCCGTTGCGGTGCCGTTGATCTTCATCAGCACGTCGCCGGGACGCAGACCGGCCGCGGCCGCCGGCGATCCGCTCGCGACCCAGGACACCAGCGCGCCGGCCCGCGCGCGTGCGCCGATGGTGGGCTGCACCTCGATGCCGGCCCAGCTCCGCCGGACCCGTCCCTCGCGAATGATTGTCTCGGCAACCTGCCTGGCCAGATTGCCAGGGATCGCGCCGCTCAGGCCGAGGCTGATTTCGTTGACGCCGATGATTTCACCCGCCATGTTGACCAGCGGGCCACCGGAGTTGCCCGGATAAATGGCTGCGTCGTGACCGATCCAGCGCACGAGCGAACCGACGTCCTCGCCGTCGAGATCGAGACTGGTGCGTCCCGGCATTGTCATCTCGGTATTGCTGGCCACGCCGAGCGTCACCGACTGCGACAGCGCACGCGGGCTGCCCATCGCCAGCACGTGATCGCCGCGCCGTACGGTGGAGGAGTCGCCGAATTTCGCGACGCGGAACGTCCGTGGGGCCGCAGGACGGAGCTTCAGCACCGTAATGTCGGACAGCGGATCGGTGCCGACGAGATCGGCCGGCACTTCGGTGCGATCCTCCAGCGTGCAGATAATGCGTCGCGCCCGGCCGGCGACGTGGTGGTTGGTCACCACGTAACCGTCGGCCGAGATGATGGTGCCGCTGCCGGATCCTTCGAGGTTGACCTCCCTGCCGTCGCGCGACTCGACGACAACCACGGAGATCCGCACCAGGCTCGGATACACGGCCGCGATCGCCCGATCGATCGCGGCGCGGTCCGCGGTCTGCGCGGCAGCAGGTGCCGAAAGGAGGCACACCACGAGCGGAATCGTCAGCAGCGGTTTCACGGTGCGCAAACTGTCGATCAAACCGCCTGGGAGGTCAATACAGCCAACACCCCGTGCGAGTGGTCACTTCGGATACCCGGGCGACGCCTTGACCTCGAGCAGCTGCGCGGTGTGACGTTCGGTGTGGCCGCTGAGCATCAGGACGAGCTGATAGGCGGTCGTCACCTGCGGCGGCGTCCCAGCGCCGTGCTCGCGCAGCGGATCCTGCGTCGTCCGCACGTATTGCAGCGTTCGAGCGCGCGTCGCTTCGAAGTCCTTGGTCGCCTGGGCCCTGGGGACGACCTTGCCGGCCGGCTCGAGTTGCGCGGGAGCCTGGAACTTCTGGGTACGATCGCGAACCATCTTCGCGATCACGGCGTCGCCTGCGGTGGACTGTTGCGCCGCCGGCAGGGCGGGAGTCTTGAGCGCAGCGGCAACGTTGTCGCGGAAGTACTGTTCGGCGGCAATGATGTGCGCGGCGCATTCAGCGACCGACCAGCGGTCTGGCGCCGGCTTGTAATTCCACTGCGCTTCCGTTTTCACGTCGGCAATGGCGTCGAGGAATAGCGTCCGCGACCGCTCGAGATCCTTGATCAACGCATCCCGATCGGCCTGGGACATCGGCGCGGCGTTGAGCGGCACGATGGCCGCGATGGCGAGGACGAATGTCAGTTTTCGCATGCCCGATTCTACGCCGCTCGTCGTGTCCGCCTTCATGCGGACCTCCGTACAGGTTCCAGCTCGGCGTAGACACGCGCGGCACGGCTGACGAGGAGCCGGTAACAGGCGGCACTGCCGGCTGCAGTCGCGAAGACAGAGCAGATCGGCTGCCCCGGCCGGAAGCGCTCGCCGCTCCGCGGAACATCGCGCACGGAGGGGTCTTCCAGCCAGCTCGACGTGTCGCCAACCGACACAGCCCGGCGGGCGTAAACGATCGCCTTGCCGACAGCGGCGCAGCGTTCGAGGGCGGTGGCGCAGTCGAAAGACGGCAGGGCGCCGCCCGTGCAGGCAGCGACATGTGCGGGAAAGAACGGCATCGCGAACGCTCGCTCGGCGATCTCGATGGACGACGACCACCGTGGGTTCACTTCGACCGGATAGAGGATGCCGTCCCGCTCGATGAAATCGATTCCGTTGAGACCAACGAGTCCAAACGTCGAGGAGACGAACTGCGCTACGTCGCAGGCCGCATCGAACACTGCGGCGCCGTCGGTGAACTGCGGGTCGCCGGGAGGAGCAAGGATGCTGCCGCAATAGCGAAAGCCGCCGGCGCCGAAGTTCGCATCGCCCACGAGCTGGCGTGAGAACCCAATCGGAACGCACGCGCCGCTGGCCGCGGCAAACACAATCGACCCGGGCGTTCCGTCGATCCTTTCCTGTAAATACAGACCGCGCGCCGTCCGCTCCCCCGTCCATTGGCGGATTCTGGTCCCACCACCCGAGCGACAGGGTTTGCAGAGCCACAAATCGTTCGAATCGTTCGGACCGTTCGAGTCGTTCGAGTCGTTCGAATCGTTCAAAAGACGAGGCACGGCGAAGCCGCGGCTTTTCAACGCCGCGGCAAGCGCAAACGGATCGCGTACCCTCCGGAGCGTCTCCGGTGTGTTCCCAAGAAGCACCCGGTCAGCAGCCAGCGCCGCAACGGCACGAGGGTGATTCTCGAACGGCGACAAATAGACGACCGCCTCGGCCGGGATGTTGCGGGATGCGCGCGCCATCGCGGCCGCGGTCGGCTCGGCGTTCAGGTCGTGTGCGATGGACAGTGCACGGACGGACGGGTGCTGATCGCGATCCGCAAACGCGTCGAGCGCCGTGACGGAAAAGCCCGCGCGGGCGGCGGACTCCGCGGCCGCGCGGGTTGACGTGCCGCAGATCAGAACTTCGCTCGTCAATTCAGATTCAAAATGCATTCACCCGAGCCCGAGCGTCCGTCTCGCATGCTCGGGCGAGATGACGTGAAGGTAGTCGAGCACCGTGCCGGACGCCCCACGGATGCCCAGGTGCTCGACCAGTTCCGCCGCCGCACCGCCGGCCAGTCCGTCGGCCATCACCGCCGCGCCGTGAGCCGCCTGCATCGAGGACGCACTGAATCCGCGCAGGAGTTCAACTGAGGAAACGGCAGCGACACGACGAAGCCGCCGGCTCACGTCCTCGTACACATCGTGGGATCGGGCCACACGTCCAGACAGAATGACTTCCGTAGCGTCGGGCGCGGCGACTCGAAGCGATGTGACGGCCTTCACGGCGCCCTCGAGATACGCCTCGCGGGCACGGCGGACTACCGGTCCGGACGCGCCCAGGTCGGTGCCGCCGGCAATCGCGCTGAATCCACCCGTGAACACCATCGACTTCGACACGCGACCGGCAAGAAACGCGACTTCGCCGTCGAGCGCTCCCGCTGCGCGGAGCCCGAGCGGGCCGGACGACCCACCAAGGCCATCCACGATGCGGCCTCCCTGCACCGCGATCGCCGCAGTAAACGCCCCGCCAAGCTCCAGCAGAACGAATGCCGTCTCGCCGACCGCGCATCCCCGGCGCTCCGCCTGCTCGCGAACCGCAAGCGCCACGGCGCAGACCTTGTCGGCCGTCCCCATGTCCACGCGATTCACCTTTCGGTGGGCGGGAACGGAGGTCAGATGTATGACGCCGGGCGTAAGCATCACCGGAAGCCCGGAACGTCCCAGTGCGCGAACCAGCGTACGCAGACCGCCGATGCCGCCGGGTTCACCTTCAGCCGCGAGAAACGCCAGCCTGAGATCGTCCTCGGTGAGATCTGCAGCTGGAACGCATGGCAGTCCGTAGCCTGACGGGCCGACGATGAGATCGATGGCGCCGGGTTCTTTCAGCCGTGCGACGAACGCCGTGGGATCGCGAAGCGTGTCGGCAGTCGGGAACGAGTGATCGAGGAAGAGGCGGCCGTTATCGAGACCGCAGATGTCGATGCTGACGGTTCCCGGATCGATCCCGATTACGCGTGGCATGGTCTCCGCTTCGCCTAATGCAAAATGCAAAATTCAAAATGCAAACCGTTCCGGTATTCACATACCTCGTTTGCATTTTGCATTTTGAATCTTGAATTATCGACCGAGTGCTGCCGCCACCTCGGCGATCGTCTCCGCATCCAGCACCAGATCGTTGCGCTCGAAGAGCCGCGCGATGCAGGCCTTGTGGATCTTCATCTTCAGCCCGCCGACGCCGAGCGCCCCGAAAACGGTCACGCCGTCGCGCTGCACGGCATTGTCGGTAACCTCGATGCCCTCGATCCCGAGCGGCGGCACCGCGTTCACATCGGCGGCGGCGCGCAGACCGGCGCGGCCGGCCCACGCGGATTTCGGCACGAGATTCACGCCCGCCGGTCCGGTGTTCAGCAGCATCGTGGCACCCTCGAGAACAGGCGACGCGCCGGCACTGTCTGCCATCACGACGTGCGCCACGCGTCCGCCGAAACGCTGCTGAAGACCGCTGACGATGGCCGGATCGATGGCGCGGCGCGAGGTGAAAGCCACATCCACGCCCGCTTTTGCAAGCAGGCCGGCGGCACGCAGGCCCACGGGACCGGTGCCTGCCGTCACGACACCGCGCCCTCCGCTTCCGGCAGTCTGCAGCAGCTTCGCCACGGCGGCGACGGCCGTCGTATTCGAGCCGTTCGAGTCGAGCATCACCGACACGGTGAATGGTCCGAAGAACGCCTTGCGGACGGCGTTGAGGATCCGCTCGCCGGCCGACATGTCCGTGCCGCCGATGAAAATGGCGGTGTGATGGAGGTCCTTGGGACCGCGCGTGAAGATGGCGCCGTGCACCAGATCGCGCACCGCCTCGGGCGTCACGCCGCCATAGCTCATGACCTCATCTGCGCCGCCATCGTAGGCGACGACGCGGTCAAAGACGCTCGGATGTGGAGAGGTATCGAGTTGGAGGAGGAGTTTGCGCATACGTGAAAAA
>Ga0247825_10003615_pt1 | contig 10191 bp, 8 predicted proteins | sample 13C_Vanillin_Day_FD_194413 | JGI IMG/M metagenome (GOLD analysis project Ga0247825, IMG submission 194413) | Soil microbial communities from agricultural site in Penn Yan, New York, United States - 13C_Vanillin_Day48 | ecosystem: Environmental > Terrestrial > Soil > Agricultural land | place...
GGGTGGGATAGGCGGTCCATGGAACCTGGGGGTGGGTGTCGTCGGCTGCGTCCCGTCCGACGGGATGCGGTTGCGGTGGACCGTGCCGACCCAGACCGATTGCTCCTGCCACGATCAACGGGATTCCGATGATCAGAAAGACGACTGCGCCGATCAGGACACTCAGAGCGAGCGGTCCGAGGAAAGCGAGGCGTGCCCCGGCCTGAATGTCGGCCGACACCCCGGGGGCGGCGTCGGCATTCATCACGACAGCCGTCCAGGCACCCTGCTGCAGCTCCCAGCGCACTTCTTGTGTGCCAGGACCCGATGAAAAGGTCGACCAGAACGACTGCGCCCCTGGTGCTTCCGCGGTCCGGGTTCCGGGAATCTGCCGATAGGTCGGTCGGAACGGATCGAAGTGCACGTCTGTCACCTCGGTGCGAGCAACGTCGGTGAAGTACTTGTCGACCTCGTCACGAGGGCCGATCCCGATGAAGATCTCCTGGCTGGGATCGGTCGCGGTGGCTCGCAGCAGTACCCGGCCGAGGTCCTCGGTGCTGAACCCTTCCGGCAAGTCGGCGCCCTCGAACAGATCGACCTTCTCCGATACCAGGGCACTTTCACTCGTCTCGAAGTGCTCACGCGGCGAGGTGAAGTGCCCACCGTCGCGTTGCATGAAGTAGGCCCACCCCAGAAACACCGCGGCAGTGAGCAGCGCGAACCCGGTCAGGGCGCTCAGACAGCCCAAGACGAGAACAGCCACTCTGCCGGTTCGCACAGGAAATTCCTCCCGGTCCGTGTCCCCGAAGTCTCAGTGTGGGTCCTGGCTCCATCGGCGCGTCAGGGTCATTGGTCACCACCTCGCCCGATGGTCGCGCGTGTTTGCGGCAACGAAAGAACGCGGACGAAAGGCCCTAGTACACCGGCCGGTGGATCAGCGACAGTTGAGCAGGACAGGAGCTGACATGCACCACGTCATAGAAGTGCACAGTCTTCACAAACACTTCGGTCACGTTCACGCACTGGACGGGTTGGATCTCACCGTCGACACCGGCGAGATCCACGGCTTCCTCGGGCCGAACGGTTCCGGAAAATCCACCACCATCCGTGTACTGCTCGGGATCCTGCGCGCCACGTCGGGTCAGGCCCGGATGCTCGGTCGCGATCCGTGGTCCGATGCAGTCGCGCTGCACCGTGAAGTGGCCTACGTGCCCGGCGATGTCACACTGTGGCCATCCTTGTCCGGTGGCGAAACGATCGACCTGCTGGCACGACTGCGCGGCGGACTCGACGAACAACGCCGCGGAGAACTCATCGATCGGTTCGATCTGGATCCGCGCAAGAAGGCGCGGAGCTGCTCCAAAGGTAACCGGCAGAAGGTAGCCCTGGTGTCGGCCCTCTCGTCACACGCCAGGGTTCTGCTCCTCGACGAACCCACCTCCGGTCTGGACCCATTGATGGAGCAAGTATTCCGCGAGTGCGCCCGCGAAGCGGTCGACCGCGGCGCCACCATCCTGTTGTCGAGCCACATCCTTTCCGAGGTCGAGGCGCTCTGCCATCGGGTGACGATCATCCGTGAAGGCAAGACAGTCGACAGCGGCGCCGTCGACTCGATGCGTCACCTCAGCCGCACGTCGATCACCGCCGAACTACTCGGCGACGCGGTCGACCTGCACCACATCCCCGGCGTCGCGGATATCGTGATCAACGGCAGCATGCTGCACTGTCAGGTCGACAGCGGAGTTTGCGGCGGCGACCGCCGCCAGTCCCGCCCAGATCGCCATGTACGGACCCATATTCAACCCCAGTCCCGGGGCGGTGGCGATCTGGAAAGCCGGTGCGCTGTACACCGTGATCGCCGTCGCGGTGATCTTGACCGTGATCCGGCACACCCGGGCCGAGGAGGAATCCGGTCGCGCCGAGCTGATCGATTCGACCGCGGTCGGCCGGTACGCCGGACTGACCGCCGCGATCGTCGTGGCCGCGGGTGCGTCGATTGTGACGGGAACCGCATTCGGCGTCGTGTTGCGCATGTTCGACCTACCGTTGGCCGGCTCGATCGGCTACGGAGCCGCCCTGGCCGCAAGCGGTCTCGTGTTCACCGGCGTAGCCGGCGTCGCCGCGCAGTTGACCACCTCCGCCCGCACGGCCCGCGGCGTCGCGTTGGGCGCACTCGGAGTGTTCTTTGCACTCCGCGCCGTCGGCGATGCCGGTTCCGGGACGCTGTCGTGGTTGTCGCCGCAGGGCTGGTCGTTGCAGCTGCGCCCGTTCGCCGAGGAGCGCTGGTGGACACTTCTCCTGCATGTGGCAGGGACCGCGGCATCGACCGTCACCGCCTACGTGCTGCTCCGCCGCCGCGATATCGGTGGCGGTCTCATCGCCGAACGCCCCGGCGACGAGACCGCCGGGCCTGCTCTCTCGGGGCCCGTCGGTCTGGCGTGGCGGATGCACCGCGGGACACTGCTCGCGTGGACCGTCGCCCTGCTCCTGTACGGACTGTTGTTCGGCAGCGCCGCTCACGGGCTCGGCATCCAACTCGGCGACAGCCGGACGATCAACGACGTCCTCGCCCGCCTCGGCGGGAATGCAACCGTGGAAGACGTCTTCGTCGCCTTCGCGCTCACCATGCTGGGCATCGCCGCGTCGGCCTACGCGATCTCCGCCGCACTCCGGCTTCATTACGAGGAAGCCGCGCAACGCGGCGAGCCGGTGATCGCAGGATCGGTCGGCCGCGTCCGGTGGGCACTGAGCCACCTGCTGTTCGCGGTGCTCGGCCCAGCCGTCGCCATCGTCGTCGCCGGTGTCGCCGTCGGAGTGACGTACGGCGCGGCCGTCGGGGACATCGCGGGCAAGCTCCCCGCGACGGTGGCCGGCGCGCTGGTTCAGCTTCCCGCGATCTGGATATCGGCCGGAGTAACCGTGGCACTGTTCGGACTGCTGCCCCGCCTCGCGCCTGCCGCATGGGCCGTCTATGTGACGTTCATCCTGATCTTCATGGTCGGCGCTCTCTCCGGCCTCCCGGCCTGGGTCCTCGACCTGGAACCATTCAGTCATCTTCCGAAACTGCCTGGAGAAGCATTCGACCCGGCACCGATCGTGTGGGAGTTGGTTTTCGCGGTCGCACTGATCACAGTGGGATTGATCGGTTTCCGCCGGCGCGACCGGAGGTGACCGATCCGGGTATCGAATCTCGCCGGCGAACACGGGCCGTCAGCTCAGCGCGGCCCGGACCACCAGTTCGAACGTCGGCCGCGGATCCGTCGTGTCGTGTCGGGCGATGCGATGCAGGATCAGGCCTTCTGCGCAGGCCATGACTGCGGTGGCGGCGGTCTGTGGATCCCGTGCTCCCAGCCGGTGGAATGCCGAGACGGCCGACGCCTCCATGGCCGCGCGCCCCCGTGCCAGCGCCTCCCGGAGAGTGGGGTCGTGGCTGGCTTCGAGGAACAGGACCAGCCGTGCGGCGGTGACGGTTCGGTTGGCGACGGTCGTGTAGTCGATCAGACCGCAGAGCGCGTCGACGAGGTCGTCTGCGGATGTCGGTGCCAGTACACCGACTTCGGCCATCTCGCGTTCCACGATCGCGTCGACGGTGCCGGAGAGCAGCGCCGCCCGGGTGCGGAAGTAATTGGACGTCGTCCCCTTCGGGAGGCCGGCGCGTTCGTCGACCCGGGCGTGGGTGAGTGATCGCAGTCCCTCGGTTCCGACCAGGTCGATCGCTGCGTCGAGCGCTGTCGTTCTCGTTGGCGTCACACGCTACTATAAACATAGTGACTTGGCACTATGATCGTAGTAGCGTGATGTCATGAGACACGAGGCCAGCGGACACGACAGAGTTTCCGGACCGAACGGCGAGCCGGACAACACCTTTCCCGCACTGGACGGTGTCCGGCACCGCTACCTCCGACTCCCCGGCCTGCGCATGCACGTGGCCGAGGCCGGTCACGGCGAACCCGTGGTGCTACTCCACGGCTTCCCCCAGAACTGGTGGGAGTGGCGCGGGGTCCTCCCCGGGCTGGCCGCGCATTACCGGGTGATCTGCCCGGATCTGCGCGGCGCCGGCTGGACCGACGCCCCGCCCACCGGATACACCCGCGAGCAGTTGCTCGCCGACGTCGTCGCGCTACTGGACGCGCTCGAACTCGACCGGGTCTGCCTGATCGCGCACGACTGGGGCGCTCTGCTCGGATACGAGCTGTGCCTGCGCGCGCCGCACCGTGTGCGGAAATACGTGAGTCTCGGTGTCCCCCACCCGTTCGTTCGGTTCGATCCACGGCTGCTGCTGACGATCGCACGGCACGGCTGGTTCGAACCCGTGATCGCCGCACCGTTCCTCGGTCCACGCCTGCTCGGACGGGGGCGTCAACGACTGACCTACCACCTGCTGCGGGGTTTCACCACGAACCGGAACACCTGTTCGGAGAACGACATCGAGATGTTCGCCGCCCAGCTGCGCGAACCTGCCCGCGCCGACGCAGCGTCCGCTCTCTACCGATGCTTCATCATGCGTGAGGCCGCACGGATCATGTCCGGCGCGTACCGGAACCGCCGGCTCGGCACCCCCACCCGGGTGCTCATCGGCGCCGAAGACCCCATCGTGCGCCCGGAGTTCCTCGGCGGATTCGAGAAGCACACCGATGACTTCGGTGTCGAGGTCGTCGAGGGCGCCTCACACTTCCTCGTCGACGAGAGGCCGGAGGTAGTGCTCGAACGCGCGCTCGCATTCTTCGCGCCGCCGGGTCGGGGTCACGAGGCGGCGACGGGCACCTGACGGACCGGATCGATGCTCCCGGGACGCTCGACCTCGCCGAGGGCGAATCCCACGCCGCGCACGGTGTGGACGACGTACGGCGATCCCACGGCCACCAGTTTCCGTCGCAGGGAGCAGATGTAGGCATTGAGGACGTTCGTCTTCGATTCGACCGTCACACCCCACACCATGAGCATGAGGTCGCGGCGGGTGACGACCCGGTCGACATTCTGCGCGAGCACGGTGAAGAGGACGAATTCCGTCCTGGTCAGCGTGGTGCGGAGCCCGTCGTGGTCGGGTTCGTGAGGTTCCTCGCACAGGCAGACGTCCTGCGCGCCGTCGGGCACCTGCGCGGGCACCTCAGGCTTCACCCGGCGGAGGATCGCGCGGAGCCGTGCGACGAGCTCGTCCGCCCCGACAGGCATCTCCATCACGTCGTCGGCGCCGGCCTCGAGGAGGTCGCTGCGCCGGTTGCCGGAACGGAACGTGCCGATCACCACAACGGCGAGCGCGAATCGCATCGCCTTCAACGCACGCACAGTGGTGTCGGCGTCGAGATGTGGTGATCGTGCGTCGACTATCACCACATCGGGGGGTTCGATCCGCGACCGCACCGGCTCCGCATATGTCCTCGTGACGAAGAACCCCGCGTCCCGGAGGCGCTCGACGAGGGATCTCTCGACATCCGCGTCGATCAGCAGGACGCGCGGACGGGCGATGGCCGAACTCGACACAGCGTTCATGCGGGTTCCTCCTGTTTTCGAGCCTCGCGTCGGGGTTCCTGCTAGATCAACCCGGGACTGAGATCAAGTTCCCACGCCGCAGTTGATGACGATATCGGGCGAATCTCCCCTATCGTTACCGAGAGACCGCTGCATCAGACGATCGGGAGGTCGTTGTATGTCCCAGCTCCAGCACCTCACACTGCACGGGGACGCCGTCGCATACCGGATGGAGGGTGAGGGCGAGACGCTGCTGCTCGTACACGGGATGGCGGGAAGTTCCGCGACGTGGCGTGCCGTTTTCCCGCAGTTGGCGCAGCGGTACCGGGTCCTGGCGCCGGACCTGCCCGGCCACGGCGATTCCGCCAAGCCGCGCGGCGACTACTCGCTGGGCGCGTTCGCCGCGTGGCTGCGCGACCTCCTGAACGAACTGGGCATCGAACGGGTGACCGTCATCGGTCAATCCCTCGGCGGTGGGGTGGCGATGCAGTTCAGCTATCAGCATCCCGAACTGTGTGACCGGCTGGTCCTCATCGGCAGCGGCGGACTGGGACCGGACGTGAACTGGACCCTGCGGTTGCTGGCGGCGCCGGGGTCCGAGTTCGTCCTGCCCTTGGTGGCGCCCACCGTGGTTCGTGACGCCGGAAACAAGGTCCGTGGCTGGCTGGCGGCGGCCGGGTTCCACTCGGTCCGCGGCGACGAGATGTGGAACGCCTACTCGTCGCTGTCCGATTCGGCCACCCGGCAGGCGTTTCTGCGGACGCTCCGCGCGGTCGTCGACCATCGGGGGCAGGCGGTGAGCGCGCTGAGCCGTCTGTACCTCAACGAAGGTCTCCCGACGCAACTGATCTGGGGCGATTCCGACGGCATCATCCCGGTCGCGCACGGATACGCGGCGCACGAGGCGATTCCCGGGAGCCGGCTCGCCGTCCTCGACGGTGTCGGGCACTATCCCCACCTCGAGGATCCCGCCGCGGTGGTCGAGATCATCGACGACTTCGTCTCCACGACGCCGGCGCGGACCTGAACGATCCGTTCCCGGCGGCGCTCGCGCGGCGTCCGGTGACCAGAATGTAGACGCTGACCAGCAGCACCCACGCCGGGAACGCCAACGTCGACCAGAGGCTGAAGTCGACGATCACCAGCAGCCCCAGGGCCAGCAAATACGTGGTCACGACGAGCCATCGCGGCATCAAGCCGGTCCGCAGCCAGATCGTCCCCAGCGAGATCATGAACACCGCGGCCATACGCAGCGCGTAGACGTGGTTGATCTGCAGCATGATCTCGCGGCCGAAATAGACGATCTCGTTCGCGGAGCTGCCCGAGTGACGGGCAATGGCGAGGACGCCTCCCGCCACCCCCATCGAGACGAAACCCATCGCGAGAAACAGCAATCCGCTGCCGAGGAACACCGTCGCGAAGAATCGGTCCTCGAGGTCGCCGAGCCGGTCGCGGATGACGCCGATGAACCAGAGGAACGCGATCCCCGCGAACGGAGCAAGCAGCAGGGCCGCCTTGATCCGCATCTCGCCGCTGCCCACCCAGGGGGTTTCGTCGAACGGGTCCGCCGGCAGCGCGGTCCGCAGGAGGACGAGGCTGGTGGCGAACAGCACGGCGAAGACGATCCCCGCGACGGCCGCCGAGCGTGGCGTTCTCAGCCGGCGGAGGTCCTGCGCGCGCTGCGTTTCGGCCATGAGTCGATCCTCGCTCGAGGAGCGTTCGGGATTCACCGATTCGCGTCAACCGGGGAACACCCGCCGGTCGGTTTCCCGCTGGGCGGAACGCCGCATGGCGTGCCGCATCCCCGAGAACTGTGATGTCAATTACACATTCACGAGACTTCGACCACCGAATGTGACCACCCACCCCTACCGCCCGGCTCGGGCCGCGCCGCAGTGCCGCGGCGCCGTCACGAGTCCCGTGCAGGTATTCGAAAGGACCCGATGATGGTCACCCATGCGACCACCGAGCGATGGACACCCCGCCTGATCTTCTCGCTCGCCTCGATCGTGTTGCTGCTGGAGATGCTCGCGGTCAGCTACATGATGATCTCGATCGCGTTGCCGCAGATCGTCACCCACTACCAGACGACGCAGGGCGCATGGCTGCTCACGGCGTTCCTGCTGGTGGGAGCGATCACCTGCCCGCTGATCGGCAAGCTCGCCGATACACACGGCAAACGGAGACTCCTGCTGACGGCCGTGGGCCTGTCGGCGCTCGGGTCGCTGATCTCGGCGATCGCACCGACGTACGCGGTGCTGATCGCCGGCCGCGCCCTCACCGGTCTGCTCGTGCCCTGCCTGTTCCTGAGCTATTCGCTCATCCGCGACGTCTTCCCCGCCCGGACGGTGGCGTTGGCGGTCAGCATCGCCACGAGCGGCATGGGACTCATCGCGATCCCCGCACCGTTCTTCACCGGCTGGCTGATCGACAATTTCGGCTTCCGGAGCATCTTCTGGTTCTTCGTGGCCGGTCTGGTGATTCTCGCCGTCCTGATCCGGGCGACGACCGCGGAATCGCCGGTGCGCCTGCGCGCCCGCATCGACCTGATCGGCGCGGCGCTCCTGGGAGCCGGACTCGCCGGCATCCTCGTCGGGGTGAGCTTCGGGCCCTCGTGGGGCTGGGCGTCGGGGTCGACGATCGGGTTCCTCGCCGGCGGTGTCGCCCTGCTGGTGGCGTGGACGGTGTCCGCACGACTGCTCGCGGACCCGCTGATCGACATCCGGTTCTTCGGTAAGCGGCCGGTGTTCCTGACGGCGCTCGGCGCGGGATTCTGCTACGGCACGTCCGCGGTGTTCACGATCATGCTCCCGATGATGTGCATGACCCCGGCGATCCTGGGGCTCGGCTACGGATTCGGCATCAGCGCAGAGGGATTCGCGATCTTCCAGGCGCCGCTGGGTGGCGCCGTGGTGATCGGCGGGCTGATCGTCGGAACCCTGGTCCCCCGGAACGTCCGCCCGCGGACCCTGATGGTCGTGGGCATGCTCGTGATGGCCGCCGCCTGCCTGCTCACGGCGATGGTCCACGACGACAAGGCACTCCTGATCGGCTTCGCCGCACTCCTCGGCGTGGGAATGGGCATGGGGTACGCCTCCGTCCCGAACCTGCTCATCGCCGCGGTGCCGCCGCAGTTGCAGGCGACCACGGCGAGCATGGTGGCGGTGTTCCAGAGCATCCTGCCCGCAATCCTCCCGGTGATCGTCTTCTCGGTGTTGAACTCGCACATCGCGACCGTCATGCAGGGTGCGGTCTTCTACACCGACACCGGCATCACGATCGCGTTCGTGATCGGTGCGATCTCGGCGCTGCTGGGCGCGGTCGTGGCCTTCGCGTTGCCCCGCCGGATTTCGCAACTGAGCGCGCCCGGTTCGGGGTCGGCGGCCGCGGCCGACACGGACGGGGCCGTCGTCCTCGCCCACTGAGCCGCCGGTCTCACACCGTCGTCGCCGCGACTCCCCCGTGGGGTCGCGGCGACGACGGCCCTCAGCGATTTCACAGCGCGCGTGTGTCACCATCAGCGGTCGTCCCGTCCCTGGGCTCGGTCGTTGTGAGGAGGCATTGATGCGGGTGCGATTACCCGGGCGGGTCGTCCCGCTGACCGAGGCGCAGCACGCCATTTGGTTCGCACAGCAGCTCACCCCCGAGATTCCCTACGTGATCGCCCAGTACGTGGACCTGCGTGGTCCGGTACGCCTGGACCTACTGACGGACGCGTCCGCACGAGCCGTCCACGAACTGGGATCGTTCACCGTGCGGGAGGTGGACGGCCGGCCCCACCAGGTTTTCGGCACCGGAACGTCGGAGCCGGTGCCGGTGGTCGACCTGCGGGACGAACCCGATCCGGTCGACGCGGCCGAACGGTGGATGCGGAATGACTGCACCTCCCCCGTCGACATGTACGGCGAATCACTCGTCCTATCGACGATTCTGCAGGTGGGCGCCGAGCGCACCTACTGGTACTCGCGTGCCCACCACGTCGCGATGGACGGTTATGCGGCGATGATGTTGATGCGCCGCACCGCCGAACTGTACGTGGCGGGAATCGACGGCGACCGGCCTCCGGAGTTCCGGACGGTCGATCCTGGGCGGATCGCGGCGGACGACGCGGACTACCGGTCTTCGCCCCGCTTCGAACGCGACCGCGCCTACTGGCGGGCGCAGGTCCGCGACCTGCCCCCGATGGTCGGCCTCAGCGGACGACGTACCCCGAATCCCGGCGCCTCGGTGCTGGTGGCACGGGGCAGCGCGGACCGCAGCAGCGACCTCTTGCGTCCCACCGACGACGGGAACGCGCACAGCCCGACCGTGGTGGTGGTGGCGGCGTTCGCCGCGTATCTCGCCCGCATGACCGGCGCCGACGACGTGGTCCTGTCACTTCCGGTGTCCGCCAGGACATCTGCGCGGCTGCGCGGCGCCGGTGGTTCCGTGTCGAACGTCCTTCCCCTCCCCCTGCGCGGTGTCGGCACCGGCACGGTGCGGGAGGCGGTGCGGGCGGCCCGAACGGCCTTGACGGGGGCGCTCCGCCATCAGCGGTACCGCCGCGAGGACATCGGCAAGGACACCGCCTCTGCCGGAACGGGTCTCACCCACTTCGGTCCGGTCCTCAACGTGATGCTGTTCAAGCAGGAGATCACTCTCGGTCCGGTCAGCGGACGCGTGCAGGTGCTGACGACCGGTCCCACGGCCGACCTGGCCGTCAACATCTATCCGGGACCACCCGGCTCGGTTCCGCGCATCGAC
>Ga0247825_10003616_pt1 | contig 10188 bp, 11 predicted proteins | sample 13C_Vanillin_Day_FD_194413 | JGI IMG/M metagenome (GOLD analysis project Ga0247825, IMG submission 194413) | Soil microbial communities from agricultural site in Penn Yan, New York, United States - 13C_Vanillin_Day48 | ecosystem: Environmental > Terrestrial > Soil > Agricultural land | place...
GACCTTGGTGGCCGCGGCTGGTTGCGCCGCGTCCTGTTTGACCCGCGCCGGTTTCGCCGCCTCGGGTTTCTCCCGCACGGGCCGCGCGGGCTTGATTTGGTCGAGCGGTCTGCCAATCACCGCCGGCGCCACCGGATCCGGCAGGGGTGATTCGGCCAGGGCTGACTGCGCGCCAGCGAGCAGCAACAGACCGGGCAGGAGCGGCAAACGGAGCATCAGGTGCATGGGTTGAGTCGGGGACCAGCCGATCTGCACTTTGAGGTCAGCCATGAGGTGCCGCGTGTCCGCCAGCTTCCGCTCTGCGAGTCGGACATCGCTGACTGCCGAGTGCCATGTCTGTTGCGACGCCTGCACCGCTGAAACGGCGCCGTACCAACGCGACAGTGCCTCGGCATGACCCCATGAATATGATGGCCATCATATTTTGGGTATCCTGCGAACCATTCCAGCATCCATCGACAAGCCCATGGACACGCCACCCAGCCGGAAGCAGCTGACCCACGACCGCATCGTGGACACGGCGGCGCGCGCGCTGCGCAGCACGGGCTTCGACGGCGTCGGGGTCGCGGATGTGATGAAGCAGGCCGGGCTGACGCACGGCGGCTTCTACGCCCACTTTCCTTCCCGCGACGTCCTCCTGGCCGAGGCCCTGGAGCGCGCTGGCCGGGACAGCCGGGAGCGGATGCAGCGCACGATCGCCGCTGGCGAGGTGCGCGGCCTCAGCCGCTTCCGCGCGCTGGTGGAGGGCTACCTGTCGGAGCGCCACCTGAAGTCGCCCGAGAGCGGATGCCCGGTCGCCGCGCTCGCCTCCGAAATGCCGCGCCAGCCCGAGGCCGTGCGCGAGGCAGGGGCGACCCGGGTGAAGTCCCTGCTCGCCACCGTCGATGCAGCCCTGCCTCCCGGACACCCGGCGGGTACGGCCGCCGCCGTTGCCGGCCAGCTGGTCGGCGCCTTGCAACTGGCACGGGCACTGGGCGACAACGCGCAGGGCCGCCGCCACCTGGCGAACGCGCGCAGCTTCCTGCTCGAGCAGTTCGAACCCGTTCAGTCCTCCCGCCGCTGACCGCACGTGTCCAGCCGGCCCTTTTCGCAATCGACCCCAAATATGACGACCGTCATATCCACCCAGGAGCCTTCCATGCAACTCGCCAATGCCGTCGTCCTGATCACCGGTGCCAACCGCGGCATCGGTCTCGCTTTCGCCCGGGAGGCCCTCGCCCGCGGCGCCCGCCGTGTCTATGCCGCTGCGCGCGATCCCGCCAGCGTGCAGCTCGCCGGCGTGGAGGCCATCCGCCTCGACGTGACCGACCCGCAGCAGGTCGAGCGCATCGCGCGCGAATGCAATGACGTCACCGTCTTGATCAACAACGCGGGCATCGCCGCTACCGGCGGATTCCTGGCCGACACCGGGCTCGCGTCCACCCGCCGCCATCTCGAGACCAACTTCTTCGGCCCCTTGCAGATGGCCCAGGCCTTCGCTCCGGTGCTCGCCGCCAACGGCGGCGGCGCGGTGCTCAACGTGCTGTCCATCGCGAGCTGGATCAATCGGCCCCTCCTGGGTGTCTACGGCGCCAGCAAGTCGGCGGCCTGGGCCCTCACCAACGGGCTGCGCCACGAATTGCGTTCGCAGCGCACCCAGGTGACGGCACTCCACATGGGATTCGTGGACACGGACCTCACGCGCGACATCCAGGCCCCGAAGTCGGCACCGGAAGGGATCGTGCGCCTTGCGTTCGATGGTCTCGAGCGCGGCGCGGAGGAAGTGCTGGCCGACGAGGCGACGCTGCAGGTCAAGCAATCGCTTTCGGGCGCGTCGCCGGCCTACCTGGTGGCCGCATGAGACCCGCCCGGCCGCCCGAAGGGGCTCATACCGCAGTGCGCAGCACGGAGGTGACCCGGTGACCGCCGCCGCTGCGGTCGCCTCCGCCGCCACGCACCGCATGCTGGTCGGTCCCGTCCTGCCGACGCTGCTGCGCCTGGCCACGCCCAACGTGATCGGGCTCTTCGCCACCACCGTGATGATCGGCTTCGACGGCTACGTCGTCGGCCGGCTCGGGGCCGACGCGCTGGCGGGCGTGGCCATGGTCCTGCCGCTGGCCATGCTGATGCTGCAGATGTCTGCCGGTTCGCTGGGCGGCAGCACCACCGCCGTCGTGGCGCGGGCGCTCGGCGCCGGCGATGCGGCACTGGCGACCCGGCTCGCGCGGCATGCGCTGGTGCTCGGGCTCGCCGTCTCCGTGCTCTTCACCCTGCTCGCCACGCGGCCCGGGCTCTACGCCGCCATGGGCGCGAGCGGCGGCGCGCTGGTCCAGGCCACGCGTTATGCGACGGTGCTCTTCGCCGGCGCCGCGGCGATCTGGTCCGTCAACGTCCTGGCCGGCGTGGCGCGCGGCACCGGCAACATGCTGGCCGCCTCGCTCGCGCTGGTCGGCACGACGGCCATGCACCTGCTGTTGTGTCCCATCCTCGTGTTTGGCGCCGGCCCGGTGCCACCGCTCGGTGTCGCCGGCGCCGCGGCCAGCACGGTCGCGTGCAATGCGGTGTCCGCCCTCGCGCTGCTTGCGTGGCTGAGCCGCCGTGGCGCGCCGGTGCGGGTGCTGGGAACGCGGTGGCAGCTGCAGCGCTCGGTGTTCCGGCGCGTCCTGGACGTGGCGCTGCCGTCGGCGGCGAATCCGGTGCTCAGCAACGCCTCTATCGCACTCGCCACCGCCTATGTGGGCAGCTTCGGCAGCCTGGCCGTCGCCGCCTACGGAATCGCCGCCCGGCTGGAATACATCCTCGTGCCCATCGCCTTCGGCATGGGGAGCGCGCTCACCGCCATGGTGGCGACCAACATGGGTGCGGACCAGGCGGCGCGGGCCAAGCGGACCACCTGGGTGGGCGCGGGCCTGGTGCTCGGCGTCACGGGCGCCATCGGCGTCGCAGCGGCCGTGTGGCCCGACGGCTGGATGGCGCTGTTCACCGCGGACATTAGCGTGCGGGCAGCCGGCAGCGCTTACCTGCGCATCGTCGGCGGCTGCTACGGCTTCTTCGGCCTGGGCCTCGCGCTCTTCTTCGCTTCGCAGGGCGCCGGCCGGCTCATGTGGCCCTTGGCGGCCAGCGGCCTGCGCCTGGCCGTGGTCGCGGTGGGTGGCTGGCTCGCGGTGCATGTGGCGGGCGCACCGGCCGAAGCACTCTATGCCGTGGTGGCGCTGAGCCTGTCAGCCCTCGGACTGACCCTCGCCGCAGCCATCCACGGCGCCGATTGGGAACGCAGGACAGTGCGTGCCTAGCCGGTGCCACCCTGGAACGTGGCTTCGTTCCGGTCGAGCTGGGCAGCACGCACGCGGTCGACCGGCATGCGACGCGTTGATTTGATCTCGCGTGACCCTTTCCCTATAGTGACCTGGTTGGGCTGCAGTTCCCGCTCCTCGTGCCCCTTCCATCACCTGGGCCCCCGGGGCTTCTTGCACGGCAAGTTTCCGCGATCCATCCGCGGCGTTCCTGGGCATAGGAGGCATGCATGGCAAATCCCGTTTCGGTCAGCAAGTTCGAAGTGAAGTCGCACGAATCCCCCGACGAGGTGCGCTCGCCGGACAAGACGCGCGTCGAGGTGGTCAATCTCGAGGGCTACACCATCGGCCGGCTCAACTTCGAGCCAGGATGGCGCTGGTCCACATGCGTGAAGCCGGTGGTGAAGACCGACCTTTGCCGGCTTTCCCACGTCGGTCACGCCGTATCGGGGCGACTCCGCGTGCACATGGGCGATGGGTCCGAAAAGACGATCAGCGCAGGCGAGTCCTACACCATCCCCCCCGGTCACGATGCATGGGTCGAAGGCGATGAGCCCTTTGTCGGCATCGAAGTCCTGAGCGCCGATGTTTACGCGAAGCCTGCATGAAGCTCCGGCGTTCCCTCGTGAGGGAGACATGAGCAGGAACTGGATTGCCGCGACCGCCCTGGCGCTGGCCGGTTTGGGCTTCCTGGCCACAGGACTCGCCGCCGAGAAGGCGGTGAAGTTGCCGCCGCCCGCCCAGGACGTGGTCGGCACGGCCGCCACCGAGACGGCGGTCTTCGCCGGCGGCTGCTTCTGGGGCGTGCAGGCGGTGTTCCAGCACACGCGCGGCGTGCTGAACGCCGTGTCCGGCTACGCGGGCGGCGACAAGAGCGGCGCGCAGTACGAGCTGGTCGCCTCCGGCCGCACGGGGCACGCCGAGTCGGTGCAGGTCACCTACGACCCGAGGCAGGTTTCCTACGGAACACTGCTGCAGGTCTACTTCTCGGTGGCGCATGACCCGACCACGCTGAACCGCCAGGGACCGGACCACGGCACCCAGTACCGCTCGGCGGTGTTCTATCGCGACGCGGAACAGCAGCGCGTGACTGAGCGCTACATCGCGCAGCTGGACGCCGCGAAGGTGTTCCCCGGCCGCATCGTCACCCAGGTTTCCCCGCTGACCGCGTTCTATCCCGCCGAGGCCTACCACCAGGATTACGCCACGCTGCACCCGCAGTCGCCCTACATCGCGGCCTTCGACTTGCCGAAGATCGCCAACCTGAAGGCGACGATGCCGCAGGTCTACCGGGACCAGCCCGTGCTGGTGAAGGCGCAGCCCAGGCCCTAGGGCTGCTCGCATGACGCGCGCCCTTCGGCACGCCGCCGGCCTGTGGGATGGGCTGGACTAGGTGGGCAGGGTCGCCTTCAGCACGCGGGCGAAGTTGCCGTAGGCCAAGCGCTCGATGGTCTCGGTCGGTGCTTTCAGCCGCCCGAGATGTTCGATCACCTGCCGCACACCGGCATAGTCGGTGACGGACCAGTTGGGACCCAGTCCCTCGATGTCGGTCCCGAACGCCACGGCGTCGCGGCCGACGAGATCCGCCATGTACAGGAGCTCCTTCGCGTAGCCCTCGGTGTCCCGGCGTCCCACTGTCCAGCTGCCTTGGCTCCTGAAAAGCGCGCCGCCGGGGTGTTCCAGGCCCAGGCCCCAGACGCCGATGACACCTCCGCGGTCGACGAGCTTCTTCGCTTGTTCGAGGGAAAGCCGGCGTTGCAGGAACCCGAACCGGTCGTTCCATCGCCCCCCCGACTTGTCGACCCAGCCGTGCGACCAGATCATGGGTTGCGTCGAAATCGCCAGCGCCTGGTCGACCGCCTCCCCCGTCAGGTGGGCCAGGTCCAGCAGGATCCCTCGCTGGTTCGATTCCTGGACCAGTGCCTTGCCCAGGGAAGAGAGACCTCCAAGGGTTGGGGCGGCGGTCTGGCGATCGCCCACCGGCGTGGGGATGTAGTGAACCAGTTGCAGCAGGCGAAGCCCCGCCTCGAACGCCGGGATGAGCCTGGTGATGTCCCCTTCGAGGAAATCCGCGCCTTCCGAGGACAGGAGGATGCCCGGCTCGCCGGTGAGGCACCGTTCCACGTCGCTGCGCGTCAGCAGGGTAACCAGCTTGTGCGCAGCAATGTAGCTGCGGATGGCATCGAACTGGCGGGTCAGCGCGGCCTTGAGCGCGCCTGGTTCGGGAACACCGGCGGGTTGAACCCCCGAGGGTGTGGCCCGCAACCAGCGGGCGTCGGGAATCGCCTTCCAGGCGATGAACGCCACCCGTTGCGCCCGCATCTGGTCGGCCAGGCCCGAGGTGTCGAGAGTTCGCTCGATCAGTCCGTAGTGCGTATGCATGTCCGTGATCGGCACGGCCTGCTGTCCGCGGGCGCCGCCCGACTGCAGTGCAAAGGCGGCGAAGGGAAGGCACAGTGCTTGGCGGCGCGTCAGCATCGAATCTCCTTGGAGCAACGACTGCAAGGGGGCCCCGTATCGTGGCCCGCCCGTGCCGGCAATGGAAGAGGACAACCCGAAGAAAGGTCCTGTTCCCCGGCAAGCACTCACGGCGCCGCGTGCGGCGGTTGCCAACCTGGCTCTTCCGGCGCACGATATTGACAACTGCCAGGCACCGCCAATGTTCTTCCTTTGGCCTCACTACCTCTGGTTGATGCTGGCGCTGCCCCTGTTGCCGGTGGCCTACGTCTGGCTGCTGCGCCGCCGCCGCAAGGAGGCCGTGCGCTACAGCAGTCTCGGCGTGGTCCGCGCGGCCGCCGCCGGCTCCAGCTGGAAACGGCACCTGCCTCCCGCGCTGCTCCTGCTGGCGTGCTCCGGACTGATGTTCGCCGTGGCGCGTCCGGTGGCGCGGGTGCCGCTGCCCTGGGCACGGTCCACGATCATGCTGGCCATGGACGTGTCCCTCAGCATGCGCGTCGCGGACGTGCTCCCGAACCGGCTGGAAGCCGCACAGGAGGCGGCCAAGCTGTTCCTGCGCGACCTGCCCAAGGGAATCGAAGTGGGGCTGGTCACCTTCGCTGGCAGCAGCCAGGTGGCCCAGGCAGCGACACTGGACCGCGCGTCCCTGGTGGCGGCCATCGACGCCTTCCAGATGCAGTACGGCACGGCGGTGGGCAACGCCATCGTGCTGTGCCTGGCGGAGCTGTTTCCCGACCACGGGCTCGACGTCGGCGAGCTGACCTTCGGCAACAAGCGGCACGGACGCAGCCTGGACGACAAGGCCAAGCCGCCGCCCAAGCAGATCACGCCGGTGGCGCCGGGCTCGTACAAGTCCGCGGCCATCATCCTGCTGAGCGATGGCCGGTGGACCACCGGCGTCGACACGCTGGAAGCGGCCAAGATGGCGGCCGACCGCGGCGTGCGCATTTACGTGGTCGGGCTGGGAATCGCCAGCGGCGCGGCCGCCACGGCCGAGGGCCTGCCGATCTACGTGCAGTTGGACGAGCCGACCCTGCGCGAAGTGGCGCGCATGACCGGCGGCGAGTACCACCATGCCGGAACGGCGGAGAAGCTGCGCAGCGTCTACGAAAACCTCGGCTCGCGGGTGCAGGTGGCGACGCGCGAAACCGAGCTCACCGCCCTGCTGGCGCTGGCGTCGGCGGTGGTGGCGCTGACGGCCGCAGCGCTGTCTGTGCTCTGGTTCGGACGCTTCACCTGAGCGCGCCGCCCGGACGCTTTGGGCCAGCCTGGCGGGGCACGGGCGCAAAGGCCCCAGAATCGGGTGATGAAACCCCCTGCCCGCCTCCAGTCCCTGATGGACGAAGGCCTGATCGACAGCGTCGTGCGCCAGCTCAAAAGCGGCAAGGAAGCCGATGTCTACGTGGTGCGCTGCGCTGGGGAGACCTGCGCGGCCAAGATCTACAAGGATGCCAACAAGCGCAGCTTTCGCCAGGCGGTGGACTACACCGAGAACCGCAAGGTCCGCAACAGCCGCCAGGCGCGCGCCATGGCCAAGCGCACGAGCTTCGGCCGGCAACAGCAGGAAGTCGCCTGGCAGAGCGCCGAGGTCGACGCGCTGTACCGCCTGGCCGCGGCCGGGGTGCGCGTGCCGCGGCCCAGCAACTTCCACGACGGCGTGCTGCTGATGGAACTGGTGGCCGACGACCAGGGCGACGCCGCGCCGCGCCTGAACGACCTGGACTTCAGCGACGCGGAGGCACGGCAGCACCATGCCACGCTGATCGACGAGGTCGTGCGCATGCTGTGCGCCGGCGTGATCCACGGGGACCTGTCGGAATTCAACATCCTGCTGGCGGCGGACGGGCCGGTGATCATCGACCTGCCGCAGGCGGTGGATGCCGCGGGCAACAACCACGCACCACGCATGCTGATGCGCGACGTCGACAACCTGCGCACCTTCTTCGGCAGGCATGCGCCGGCCTTGCTGGCCACGCAATACGGTCCCGAAATCTGGGCGCTCTACGCCGGCGGCCTGCTGGAGCCGGACATGCCCCTGACCGGCCGCTACGAGCGAAGGCCAGGCGCGGTGGACCTGTCCGCCGTGCTGCGCGAGATCGAGGATGCGCGCCTGGAAGAGGCGGCGCGGCTTCAACGCATGGGATGAACCCGAGCCGATGACGGGAAATTTCCCCCTTCCCTACCTGCAAGGCTACCCGCCCGAGCTGCTGATGCAAGTGCGGGAGCTGATCCAGGCCGGCCGTCTGGCCGAGACCTTGGCGCAGCGTCATCGCGAGAGCCACGAGGTGCGGACCGAACGCGCCCTCTACGACTACGTGAACACGCTCAAGTCCAGCCACATGAGGAGCGCGCCACCGCTGGCGAAGGTGGCCTACGACCCGAAACTGCACATCGTGCGCAACGCCCTGGGCACGCACAGTGCCGTGTCCCGCGTCCAGGGCGGCCGGCTCAAGGCCAAGCGCGAAATCCGCATTGCCGCGCTGTTCAAGGACGCACCGGCGGACTTCCTGCGCATGATCGTCGTCCACGAGCTGGCGCACTTGAAGGAACGCGACCATGGCAAGGCCTTCTATGCGCTGTGTCTGCACATGGAACCGGACTACCACCAGCTCGAGTTCGACCTGCGCCTGTGGCTCACCGCGCAAGAGCTGCCCACGCCTCCTCAGGTCTCCTGAACTGCATCCGGCACGAACATGTAGCCCGCATTGCGCACCGTCCTGATCACGCGCGGTTCGCCGGCGGGATCGGGCTCCACCTTGCGGCGCAGGCGGCCGATGCGAATGTCGATCGAGCGGTCGAACGGCTCCCAGTCGCGGTTGCGCGTCTTCATCAGCAACTGGTCGCGCGTCAGCACCCGGTTGGGGCTGGCCAGGAAGGCCGCGAGCAGCTCGTACTCCATCGCCGTGATGGTCACTTCCGCTCCGCCGGCCTCGAACATGCGGTGCGATTCCAGGTCGACCTCGCAGCGGCCGAAGCGACGGCGCCGCGGCGCCGTAGCCGATGCCGCCGCAGCCACCCCGGCCCCGGCCGGCGCCGGCGGCCTGGCCTGCCGCCGCCGCAGCACGCTCTTGATGCGCGCCAGCAGTTCGCGCAGGTCGAAGGGTTTGGCGATGTAGTCGTCGGCACCGAGCTCCAGGCCGACGACTCGGTCGACCACCTCACTGGACGCGGTGACCATCAGGATGCCGAGGTCGTAGCGCTCGCGCAGGTAGCGCGCCAGCACCAGCCCGTCCTCGCCCGGCAGGCGGATGTCCAGCAGCACGGCATCGGGCAGTTCGCGCTCGAGCTCCGCGCGCATCTGCGCGCCGGTGGCCGCCTCGCCCAGCTCGAACCCGTGGCCTTCGAGATAGTCGCGCAGCAGGGCGCGCACCGACGGGTCGTCGTCGACCACCAGCAGCCGCGTGCGCCTGTCCATGGCGCGGATTCTGCCGCCGCCGATACAAAAACGCTACCGAGAGTGCATGGCCTGCAGCCTGGCAGTTACCGGCGCAGTCCATTGTTGCCTCATGGCCCGCCACGGGTCGCAAGCACCAAGGAGCAAGCCATGAACCAATTTCCCTCCGCCACCCTCCGCGGCCTGCTGGACTGTATCGGCAGCCGGCTGGCAGCCGCGCGGCGGCACGCAGCCGAGCGCCGGGAGTTCCAGCGGCTGGACGCCGGGGCCTTGCGCGACCTCGGCATGGTGCCGTCGGAGTTCGGCTCCTACTGGGCCGAAGCCAACGGCCTGGCCGAGCACACCCGGCTGCGCGTGCAGGCCCCCGCCGCCACGCAGCCCCGGTGACTCAGGCGCCGGGCAGCTGCTGCCGCAGGAGCTGGCCCAGCAGCGGCCGCAGCGCCGCGGTGTCGATCGGTTTGCGCAGCAGGCGGGTCACGCCGCTGTCCGCCAGCTCCTGATCGTCGATGTCGAAGGCGTTGCCGGTATAGAGCAGCACCGGCAGTCCGGGGCGCTGCCGTTGCGCCTGCCGCGCCAGGGCGAGCCCGGTCATGCCGGGCATGGTCTGGTCGGTCAGCATCAGGGCGAACGGCTCCTCCGTCGCGGCCAGCAGCCGGGCGGCCGCTTTCGGGTCGCTTTCCAGCACCACCTCCAGGCCCCAGTGCTGCATCAGGTCCCGCATGAAGCCGCTGACCATCGGCTCGTCTTCCACCAGCAGCACGCGCCCGCGCAGCTGCGGGGTGGTCGCTGCCGCCGCGGGCGGGGGCTCCAGGCGGGCCGTCTCGCTCATGTCCTCGGCGACCGGCAGCAACACCCGGAACGAAGATCCCTGCCCCGGCGCCGTGCTCACCTGGATGTGGCCGCCGTGGTCGTGCAGGATGCCATGCACCATCGCCAGGCCCATGCCGGTGCCGCGGCCGATCTCCTTGGTCGTGAAGAAGGGCTCGAACATGCGGTCGACCACGTCCTGCGTCATGCCGCGGCCGTCGTCGGCCACCTCGAAGCCGACCCAACTTGCGCCATCCA
>Ga0247825_10003617_pt1 | contig 10186 bp, 8 predicted proteins | sample 13C_Vanillin_Day_FD_194413 | JGI IMG/M metagenome (GOLD analysis project Ga0247825, IMG submission 194413) | Soil microbial communities from agricultural site in Penn Yan, New York, United States - 13C_Vanillin_Day48 | ecosystem: Environmental > Terrestrial > Soil > Agricultural land | place...
CGCCTGCAGCAGCTCCGCGGCCGTGAAGCCGAACAGCCCGGCGCCGAAGGTCTCCTTCCGCTAGCTTGGACTTCTTCGAGGAGCAGGAGCGCGCGCGCCGCCGTTCGCGCTCGCTCGTCCTCGCCTACCTCGCCGCGGTGCTGTTCGTGGTGGCGAGCTACTGCGCCGTGGGCGCGGCGCTGTACGCTCTTTCGACTGCCTACTTGCACGGAAATGCAGCGTGGGCCTCGCCCGAATTCCTCGCCTGCATCGCCGCCGTCGTCGCGGCGCTGATCCTCTCGGTGACGGCCTGGCGCATCTGGCAGCTGCGCGAGGGCGGGCCGATGGTGGCGTGGCTGCTCGGCGCGCGCTACGTCGAGCCGGGCCGCTGCTCGGGGACGGAGCGGCGCCTGCTCAACGTGGTCGAGGAGATGGCGATCGCCTCGGGCATCGCCGTGCCGCCGGTGTACTGCCTGCAGCGCGAGAGCGGCATCAACGCGCTCGTCGCCGGCTACTCGCCCAACGAGGCGGTGATCATCGTCACCCGCGGCGCCATCGACAAGCTCTCGCGCGACGAGCTGCAGGGGGTGATGGGGCACGAGTTCAGCCACATCCTGAACGGCGACATGGCGCTCAACGTGCGCCTGGTCGGCCTGCTCGCCGGCCTGGAATGGTTCGTCGACACGGGCGAGAAGCTGGTTTACCAAGTGGCAAACGAATTCCGATTCAAGGAACGGGAAGAACGCGGCGAGGGCGCGGTGGCCGCGGTGTTCGGCTTCCTCATCGCGCTGATCGGCTTCCCCGGCGCCCTCGCCGCGGGCGCGATCAAGGCCGCGATCTCGCGCGAGCGCGAGTTCCTCGCCGACGCCGCCTCCGTGCAGTTCACGCGCAACCCCGACGCCATCGCCGGCGCGCTCGACTCGATCATCGAGCTGCGCGCCCACACCTCGGTGAGCGCGCTGCACTGCGAGCTCTTCTCGCACATGTTCTTCGCGCACGCGGCGGGACGGTGGTGGGACTTTCCCACGCATCCGCCCATCGCCGAGCGCATCCGGCGCGCCCACCCGCGCTTCCTGCGCGACGACTACCGCGAGCGGCGCCACGGCAGGCGCCAGCACGTGGCGGTGATCGACGGCAGCGGCAGCGTGGTCAAGCACGTCAGGGCCCTTTCTTTCATCAGTTCGATAGGACACCCGCGCGCGCACGAGCTTGCCGCGCTCGCCGTGCGCCGCGGCGCGGCGGCCGCGGAGCAGGCGAAGGCGCTCTACGTCTACGTGAGCATCCTCGCGCGCAACCACATGCTCACCCTCGCCGACCTGGCGGTGCCGGCGATCAAGGAGCAGAAGCAGAAGGCGCGCGACGCGTTCCTCGCCGACCTCGCCGCCGTGGTCGAGGCCGACCGGCGCGTCACGCTGCGCGAGTTCGTCCTGCTGACGCTGCTGCGCCAGCGGCTGCGCGAGGGCGCGGGGCAGCCGATCGCCACGCAGTTCCGCCGGGTGGAAGAGGTGGCCGGGGACGCGCATGCCGTGGTCTCGCTCGTGGCGCTCGCGGCGACCGACCCGACGACGGCTTTTCAAAGAGGAAATACCGTCCTGAAGCTCGGCTGGACCACGCCTACGCCCCGAGAGTCCCTCAGCACTGCCCGCGTCGGCGAGGCGCTCGAGCGCCTGCGCCATCTCGCGCCGTTCCAGAAGCCCGGGGTGCTCAAGGCCTGCGTCGAGGCGGCGGCCGCCGATGGCAAGGTGGCCCTTGCCGAAGGCGAGCTCGTGCGCATGGTGGCGGCGACCCTCGACTGCCCGGTGCCGCCCCTTATCGCCGCTTCTTAGCGATCCTCTCCTGGATGGCGCGCCGCGTGTCCTCGATAGCCGCGGCATGCGGGCCGCCGGCCGCCGCCGCGCGCTCGATGAAAGGCAGCGCCTCCTCGTCGCGGCCCTGGTCCGAGAGGGTCTGCGCGAGGTTGTTGAGCACGATCGCCGAGCCCGGGTCGCGTTGCGCGGCATCGCGCAGGACCTGCTCGGCCTGCCGCAGGTCGCCCGCCGCGTAGAGCGTGTTCGCGAGCCCGATGGAGGCGCCCACGTTGCCCGGCCAGCGCTCGAGGAACGCGGCATAGGCCTGGCGCGCCGCGACGGCGCCGCCGGCGCGCTCCAGGGCGGCGATCGCCGCGAGCCAGCGCGCCTCGTCCGCCGTGGCCGGCACGCGCGACGGGGGCACTGCGACCATGGCCCAGTAGTCGCTGCGCTTCCAGAACGTCTCGTGCGCAAGGAAGGACAGCACCTGCCGCTCGGTCTCGCCCGAGCGCAGCAGGAGCTTGCCTTCCGGATAGTCGTAGCCGACCGCGACCGCGTAGTGCCAGCCTTCGCCGAGCGCGAGGTTCTGCAGCACGATCACCGGCGTACCCGCGGCGATCTCGCGCAGCAGGTCCTCGAAGCGCGGCGCGAGCTGGTAGGCGACCAGGCCGTGGCGGCGCGCCGCGGCGAGCATCTCCACCTGCAGGCTGCCTTTGCGCGCCGGCAGGTACACCTGCGGCACGAGCTCGTCGGGCGTGACCTTCACGCCGGAGGCGACGAGCGCGGTGGCGAGCGCCGCCGGACCGCACTGGTACTCCTTCTGCGGATAGAAGGGCACCTCGGTGAGCTCGACGCGCTCCGGGATGCCGGCCGGCAGGCCGCCCTGGGCGAGCTTCGCGGTCTGCGGCCAGATGCCCGCGCACCCCGGCAGCGCGAGGGCGCAGGCAAAAATGAAAACGTTCGCGAGGCCGCGGGCCAAAATGAAAACGCCCGCGAGGCGGGCGTTGGACTGCAGGTCCTTCGGTGAATCGCTTATCGGAAGCCCCCGCGCCACACATACCATATCGCGGCGAGCACCAGGATCAGAAGCACGATGCCGACCGCGTCCGCGCCGGCGGGCATGCTCTCGATGCGCGCCGCCATGGCCTGCACTTCCTGGTCGGTCATCGCCGCGACGCGGTCCTTCGCGGTCGACGGGTCGAGGCCGAGCGCCTGCAGCTGGCTCGCGACGTCGCTGCGCGTCACGAAGTTCAGGATCGTGTCGCGATCCGCCTGCGACGCGGAAGCGACCACCTGGTCGGTTCCGATCATGCCGGCCTGCGCGACCTGGTACGGCGCGAGCGCCATCAGCACGACCAACAGTCGGCAAATGCTTCTTGCCCATGCAGTGTTCATGAATGCTCCTGGGAGAAAGTGAGGGTGAGAGGGAAGGGGAGGGGAACGACGATCCAGCGTATTCGCCGCGCAAGATGAAGTCAATACTCCGGGCGCCATGCAAGAATCACTACACATGGTCGATTTGCAACGACTCGAAGCGCGGCTGCGCGGCGCGATCGCCGGCGAAGTGCGCTTCGACAAAGGCGCGCGCGCCGCGTACGCGGCCGACGCCTCGAACTACAGGCAGGTGCCGGTCGGCGTCGTGCTGCCGCGCAGCGTCGAGGACATCGTCGCCGCGATCGCCGCCGCGCGCGAGCACGGCGTGCCGATCCTTGCGCGCGGCGGGGGCACCTCGCAGTGCGGGCAGGGCGTCAACGCGGCGCTGGTGCTCGACTGCTCGAAGTACCTGCACCGCGTGCTGCACGTCGACCCGGCGGCGCGCCTCGCCCTGGTCGAGCCGGGCACGGTGTGCGACACGCTGCGCGACGCGGCCGAGCGCCACGCCCTCACCTTCGCCCCCGACCCCGCCACGCATTCGCGCTGCACGCTGGGCGGCATGATCGGCAACAACTCCTGCGGCCCGCACTCGGTGATGGCCGGCAAGACGGTCGAGAACATCGAGCGGCTCGAGGTGCTCACCTACGACGGGGCGCGGTTCTGGGTTAGCTGTAACGAGGATATTTCCCGCCTGGAAGGCAAGAAGCGCGAGATCTACGAGAAGCTGAATCGCCTTGCGCACAAGTACGGTGACCTCATCCGCAGCCGCTTCCCGAAGATCAAGCGCCGCGTCTCGGGCTACAACCTCGACCAGCTCCTGCCGGAGAACGGCTTCCACGTGGCGCGCGCGCTGGTCGGCAGCGAAGGGACCTGCGCGCTCACGCTGCAGGCGGAAGCGCGGCTCGTCAGGAGCCCGCAGCACCGCGTGCTGGTGGTCAGGGGCTTCCCCGACATCTTCGCCGCTGGCGACGCCGTGCCGGAGATCCTCGCCGCCCGGCCGATCGCCTGCGAAGGGCTCGACGAGGCCATCATCGGCGGCCTGAAGAGCCGCGGCCTGCGCCTCGCCGACATCGCGCTCCTGCCGCCGGGCAAGGCATGGATGATGGTGGAATTCGGGTCCGATTCAAGACAGGAAGCACTGGCGCAGGCGAAAAGCATTTCCGGCACGCTCATCGACGACCCCGTTCTCATGGCGCGGATCTGGTCGATCCGCGAGACCGGCGCTTCCGCCACGGCGCTGAACCTCGGCGGCGAGGGTCCCGACCCGGTGGTGGGCTGGGAGGACGCGGCGGTCGATCCGCTGCGCATCGGCGACTACCTGCGCGAGTTCACCGCGCTCGTCGGGCGCTTCGGCTACCACACCTCGATCTACGGCCACTTCGGCGACGGCTGCATCCACGCGCGCATCGACTTCCAGCTGCGCACCCGCGAGGGCGTCGCGCAGTGGCGGCAGTTCCTCGAGTCGGCGGCGCACCTCGTGGTCAAGTACGGCGGCTCGCTCTCCGGCGAGCACGGCGACGGGCAGGCGAAGGCGGAGTTCCTGCCGGTGATGTACGGGCCGGAGCTGATGCAGGCGTTCCGCGAGTTCAAGGCGATCTGGGATCCGGAAAACCGCATGAACCCGGGCAAGCTCATCGATCCCTACCGCGCCGACGAGAACCTCAGGTTGGGCCCGGACTACAAACCCGTTGCATTACCAACAAGATTTGCCTTTCAGACCGATGTGGGCAGCGGTTTCGTGCGCGCCACGGAGCACTGCATCGGCATGGGCAAGTGCCGCGCCGAGAAGGGCGGCACCATGTGCCCGAGCTACCGCGGCACGCGCGAGGAGCGCTACTCGACGCGCGGGCGCGCGCGGCTGCTCGCCGAGATGCTGCGCGGCGAGGTGATCACGGAGGGCTGGGCGAGCGAGGACGTGAAGGAAGCCCTCGAGACGTGCCTGGGCTGCAAGGGCTGCCGCAGCGATTGCCCCACGCACACGGACATGGCCGCCTACAAGGCTGAATTCATGTCGCACTACTACGAGACCCATCGTCGTCCGCGCCAGGCCATCACGATGGGCCGCATCGGCGAGCTCGCGCCGCTGGCAGCAAAGCTGCCTTGGTTTTTCAACGCCATCAATTCTTCAGTGAAGGGCTTGATGGGCATTGCGCGCGAGCGCTCGATGCCGAAATTCCATACGACCTTCCGGTCGCAGTTCAAGCCCAATGGCGGCCGTGCCCCGGTGGTCCTGTTCGACGATACGTTCAACAACCACTTCCGGCCGCAGACCGCGCGCGCGGCGCAGCGCGTGCTCGAAGACGGCGGCTGCGCGGTGCGCCTGCCGCGGGAGCACGTGTGCTGCGGCCGGCCGTATTACGACTGGGGCATGCTCGACCGGGCGAAAGGCGCGCTCGAGCGCACGCTGGAGGTGCTGGCGCCGGACCTCGAAGCCGGCGCGCCGATCGTCGTGCTCGAGCCCGGCTGCCTCTCGGTGTTCCGCGACGAGCTGAGGCAGCTCTTTCCCAACGATGCGCGCGCGCAGCGGCTCGCACGGCAAGTCAGAAGCTTTGCCGAGATGGCGAAGCGGCTTTACCTGCCGAAAATCGGCTCGAGAGTCCTCCTGCACGGGCACTGCCACCAGAAGGCGCTGTGGGGGATGGGCGCCGACCTCGACGTGCTGCGCAAGGCGGGCTGCGAGGTGGCGAGCCCCGACACCGGCTGCTGCGGCATGTCGGGGTCGTTCGGCTACCGGCCGGAGTTCTACGAGACCTCGAAGCGCATCGCCGGGCTGGCGCTGCTGCCGGCCCTCGAGGCCGACCCGGGGAGGGCGGTGGTCGCGAACGGCTTCTCCTGCCGCGAGCAGATCGAGGATCTCGGCGCTCGGCGCACGCTGCACCTTGCCGAGGTGCTAGCCGAAGGACTCGATCAGTAGCTCGTAGGAACGCAGGCGCGAGGCGTAGTCGCCGGTGATGGTGAGCACCATCACCTCGTCGGCGCCGTAGCGCTCGCCCATCGCCTCGATCTCGCGCCGGCAGGTCTGCGGCGAGCCGATGATGGCGCGGGCGCGCTGGCCCATCACGTAGCGGCGCTCTTCCTCGCTGTAGCGGTGCCGCGCCGCTTCCTCGGCGCTCGGCACCGGGGAATCGATGTTGAGCGCCATGTGCAGCCGCCTGAGGTCGATGGGCGCGGCGAGGCGCTCGGCCTCCTCGTCGCTCGCCGCGCAGATGGCGAAGGTGCATACCGTCACGCGCGGCGCGCTCTCGCGCCCGGGCTTGAACATTTCGCGGTAGGCGCGCGCCACGGCGTCGCCGCCGCTCGGGTTGATGAAGTGGGCGAAGGAGAAAGGCAGGCCGAGCTCGGCGGCAAGCGCGCCGCTATAGTCGGAGGAGCCGAGCAGCCAGACCTCGGGCGCGGTCTCCACCTCCGGCTGCACGCGCACGCGCTCGAACGGATGGCCGGCGGGCAGCTTGCCGTCGAGGTGCGCGGTGAGCTGCGAGACCTGCTCGGGGAAGCGCGCCGCGTCGGGAAAGCCGCCGCCCGAGACCGCCTGGGCGGTGCGCGCGTCGCCCCCCGGGGCGCGGCCGATGCCGAGGTCGATGCGGCCGGGATAGAGGGCCTCGAGCATGCGGAACGTCTCGGCGACCCGGAAGGCGCTGTAGTAGGGGAGGAGCACCCCGCCCGTGCCTACGCGCATGCGCCTCGTCTCGGCGCCCAGCCGGGCGAGGAGGACTTCCGGGCAGGGGTCGGCCAGCGCCGCGATGGCGTGGTGCTCGGCGAGCCAGTAGCGGTGGTAGCCGAGCTCGTCGGCGCGGCGCGCAAGGGCGAGGGTCGCCTCGATGGCGGCGCGGGCGCCCAGCCCGCTCAGGACCGGGGACTGATCAAGGATGGAGAGGCGCATATTTTGTCGCCTGGCAGCGACAGGGAAACGCCTGTCGGCTCAAGCCCATGTTCCGATTCGTGACTTCCTTCGTCGCTACGGCCCGACAAGGCAGGCCCGTAAAGTGCTGTTCGGCCTAGGGAAGCCTATCAGGCATGCAGTTTGCAGTAAGGGGGCCATGCAAAATGATGTCATCAAGGTCAAGCAGGAAATTTACGCCCTTATCCAGGCCGGGATCGGCCTGGTCGTGGTGGCCCTGGTCGTCACGGGCATTGGCGGCACGATCTACAAGGTGATCTCCCCCGAGGGCTGGGTCGCGCAGGCCTTCGGTCGCAGCGCCTCGGCCGGCGCCGCTGCGCTCGGCTCGCTCCTGATGATCGCCGCGCTCGCCTGGTTCTCGCGCGGGTGGAGCTCGCCGCGCTACCGCAACCGCTTCTCCGACCTGCTGGTGTACGGCTTTGCCGCGGCAGGCTTCGCCTACCTCGCCATGTTCCTGAGCAAGGGCACTTTCTAGCGCACAGATTTTCAAGCGGCGGCCGCAAGGCCGATGTCTCCCCTGGGCCCGTCCTTTGTCCCCCTGAAGGCGGGCCTTTTTTTCGCCTGTAGGGGTTGCCGTGCGCCTGCGCCCCGACGAAATCGTGACCCCCGAGGACCTTGCCCGGGGCGAGCGCGCGCTGGTGAAGGACGCCGCCTGGGCGACGACCGCCGGCGCGCTCTACGGGGGGGTGATCCTGGTCGGCTTTGCGCTCGAGCTGGGGGCGACGCCGATGCTGATCGGCCTGCTGGCGGCGATTCCCTTCCTCGCGCAGGTCTCGCAGCTCGCCGCCATCACGCTGATCGAGCGCGTGCGGCAGCGGCGCAAGATCACCCTGCTCGCCGTCACGGTGGCGCGCACGCTGATCCTCTCGCTCGCGCTGATCCCGTTCGTGGAGGGCCAGCCGCTGCAGCTCTCGCTGCTCGTCGCCGCGCAGGCCGCGATCTCGCTCGCCGGCGCGGTCGGCGGCTGCGCCTTCAATTCCTGGGTGCACGACGTCGTGCCGCGCGAGGGGCTCGGCAAGCTCTTCTCGCGGCGCCTCTTCTGGTCGACGGTGCTCTCCTCGGCGGGGGCCCTCTCGGCCGGCTTTCTCGTGCAGGCGTGGCCGCCGGACGCGAAGCTCCAGGCCTACGCCATCGCGTTCGCCGCCGCCGGCGCAGCGGGGTTCGTGAGCTCGCACTATCTGCTCGCCGTCCCGGAGCCGGCGATGCCCTCGCGCAGCGGGCCGCCGCTGCCCCTCGCCGAGCTGCTGCGCGTGCCGCTCGCCGACGCCAACTTCCGCAACGTCGTCGCCTTCATGGCCGCGTGGAACCTTGCCTCCAACATCGCGGCGCCGTTCATCACCGTGTTCCTGCTGCGCCAGATCGGCCTGGAGCTCGGCACCCTGACCCTCACCTGGGCGGCCGGGCAGGTCGCCACCGCGCTCACCATGGCCTGGTGGGGGCGCCTCTCCGACCGTCTGTCCAACAAGGCGATCCTCAGCGTCGCGCTGCCGGCGTACTTCGCCTCGCTCGCCGCGCTCGCCTTCATCGCGTTCCCCGCCCCGCACGCGCTCACGCTCGCGCTCGTCTTCGTCTTCCAGATCGTCATGGGGGCGGCCTCCGGCGGCATCGGCCTCGCCACCGGCAACCTCGGCCTGAAGCTCGCGCCGCAGGGCCAGGGCACTGCGTACCTCGGCGTCGTGACCCTCGCCGGCTCGCTCGCCGCGGGCCTCGCCGCGCTCGCCGGCGGCGCGCTCGCGGACTGGTTCGCCGCGCGCGAGCTCGCGCTCACTTTCCAGTGGACCTCGCCCGGCGAGACGCGCCAGGTCACGCTCCTGCAGTTCCGGCACTGGGAGTTCCTCTTCGCCATCTCCTTCGCGCTCGGCTTCTACGTGCTGCACCGCCTTTCGCGCATCCGCGAGGGCGAGGAGCACAGCGAGCGCACGGTGGTGCAGCAGCTCGTGATCGAGGCGTTCCGCTCCATCGACCAGCTCTCGCCGGTGGAAGGACTGCGCACCGTGATTTTGCTTCCCTTCGGACGGATCCGCGACCGCCGGCTCAGACCGCGATCGGCGCCTTGATGGCGGGGTGCGGGTCGTAGCCTTCCAGCACGAAGTCCTCGTACTTGAAGGCAAAGAGGTCTTTCACTTCCCGGTTCAGCTCGAGCTGCGGAAAAGCCTTCGGCTGCCGCTCGATCTGCTGGCGCGCCTGCTCGAGGTGGTTGAGGTACAGGTGCGCGTCGCCGAGCGTGAGGATGAATTCGCCGGGCTCGAGGCCGGTGACCTGCGCCACCATCAGCGTGAGCAGCGCGTAGGAAGCGATGTTGAACGGCACGCCGAGGAAGAGATCGGCGCTGCGCTGGTACATCTGGCAGGAGAGCCTGCCGTTGGCGACGTAGAACTGGAACAGCGCGTGGCACGGCGGCAGCGCCATGCGCTCGACGTCGGCAGGGTTCCAGGCACTGACGAGGTGACGGCGGGAATCCGGCTTGGCTTTCAAAGACGAAATGACTTGGGAAATCTGATCTATTTCCCTTCCATCCGGCGTGCGCCAGTGGCGCCACTGGTAGCCGTACACCGGCCCTAGCTCGCCGCGCTCGTCGGCCCACTCGTCCCAGATGCTCACGCCGCGCTCCTGCAGCCAGCGCACGTTGGTGTCGCCGCGCAGGAACCACAAGAGCTCGTAGGCGATGGACTTGAAGTGCAGCTTCTTGGTGGTGAGGAGCGGGAAAGGCGCGAGCGCGAAGCGTAGCTGCCGGCCGAACACCGAGAGCGTGCCGGTGCCGGTTCTGTCGGTCTTGCGCGCGCCGTTCCGCAGCACGTCCGCCAGCAGCTCGAGGTAGTGCTTTTCCATCCCTATAAGGTAATGTCGCCGCAGAGCTCCCCGGCGCTCTGGAAGCGGTCCTCGGGTTTCTTGGCGAGCAGGCGATCGAGGGTCGGCTGGTAGTGCGCGAGGCTCGAGGGCAGTTTCGGTATCGGCGCCGAGACGTGCATCGTGATGAGCTCGGCGGGGTTCGCGTCCTCGTAGATGCGGTGGCCGGTGAGCATTTCCCAGAGGATCACGCCGAGGCTGTAGATGTCGGAGCGCGCGTCCACCGGCAGCCCCTGGCACTGCTCGGGGCTCATGTAGCGCGGCGTGGCGACGAGGCGGCCGGCCGCGGTCAGGGTTGAAT
>Ga0247825_10003618_pt1 | contig 10184 bp, 8 predicted proteins | sample 13C_Vanillin_Day_FD_194413 | JGI IMG/M metagenome (GOLD analysis project Ga0247825, IMG submission 194413) | Soil microbial communities from agricultural site in Penn Yan, New York, United States - 13C_Vanillin_Day48 | ecosystem: Environmental > Terrestrial > Soil > Agricultural land | place...
ACGTATGACAAGCTGGCGTATTTAACCTTCAACAGGCCCGTGCAAATCCCAGGAGTGACATTGCACGCGGGCACGTACAGTTTCAGGCTCGCAAACCCTGCCACCAGCAGGAATGTCCTGCAGGTCCTGAGCAATGACGGCGCGATCGTCTATGCGACGTTCCACACGATGCCAGACAGCCGCACCGTCGTCACGCCAGAACCGGTCGTCAGCTTCCGGGAGACGCCGGCAGGTGTTCCCGTCGCCGTGAAGTCGCTGTTCTATGGCGGCGAGCACAACGGGTACGAGTTCATGTACCCGAAAGGTGGACCCATCATGACGGCCGAAGTTCGTCCACAACCGCCGATCACGTACACACGGATCCCGGCTGCACCGGCTCCGGCAGTCGCTCCAGTCGAAAAGCCCGAGATCGAGCTCTTCGTCGAACCGCTCGAGTACCAGCCAGCGTCCGAGGCACCGCCACCGCCTTTGGAGGAGATCCCACGGACGGCGAGTCCACTGCCGCTCATGGGCGTCGGAGGATTGACCTCGCTGCTGCTCGGACTCGGGGTTGGCGTTCTTCGTCGTCGGTACAACTGACGTCGCCACCGCACGGTCTGGCGGCTCTTCTCCGCCAGGCCCGTTGCCACGTCGGGGGTCAATCATGAGTACGCTACGGGATTTGGCACTGGTGATTACCGCCTTTGGCGTCTGCGCCGCGCCATCGCCACAGCAGTCTCACGAGCAGCCCCCGGTTCTCTCTATCCACACAGATCTCGTGACGCTGCCGGTCACGGTCGTCGATCGCAAAGGCGCGTTCGTCACCGGTCTCAGTCAGGACCATTTCACCATCTACGACAACGACGAATCGCGCCCGATTCAGTTCTTCACGAACGAGGACGCAGCGGCAACGATTGGGCTCGTGATCGACAGCAGTGGCAGCATGCGAGGTCGGCGCGAACAGATCGCTTCTGCGGTCACCACCTTTGCCGCGATGAGTCATCCGCTCGACGAGTTCTTCACTTTGAATTTCAACGACAGAGTCTGGCTCGGCCTGCCGCCTTCTGACACGTTCACCGCGGATCGGAATCTCTTGCTCGCTGCGATATCCACCCTGCCCACCGAGGGCATGAGTGCGTTGTACGACGGCCTCGACCGCGCGCTCCAACAGCTCGCGCTCGGCACACACGACAGAAAGGCGCTGATTGTCCTGAGCGACGGCGGAGACAATGCGAGTGCGCAGACGCTCGAGGGCGTCATGGAGCACGCGCGGCGGTCGGGTGCTGCAATCTACGCGGTGACTCTGTTCGATCAGGACAATCACGACGCCCGGCCTCGCGTGCTCAGGAAGCTGGCACGCGAAACTGGCGGCGACGCCTTCACTCCCAAGCGCACCAGTGACGTGATGGACTCGTTCACGCAGATTGCCCGGGAGCTCAGAAGCGTCTACACGATTGGCTTCGTTCCTCCCGATACCGCCGAGAGCGGCTTCAGGTCCATCCGCGTCGTCGCTCATGCCAGCGACGGGCGTCAGCTCATCGCCCGTACACGAGCAGGCTATTATGCGCGGCCGTGACGAGCGCGGAGCACGACGTGGAGGGGCCAGCGTCCTGCGCTGGGCCGAACGCCTGTTCGTGGTTGGTGGCGCAGCGGTACTGGCCTGGTGTGCCGTGGTCGTGACGGATGCGTACATCTCGCAACGGAGTGCACGCCAGTCGCTGGAGACGATCGCTCGCGTGGCGCCGCCTGCCCTTGCACGAATACCCGCCACAGCTGTTCCCAAGCCACGGTCGATCGCTCGCAGAGGCACCGCGATCGCAGCGCTTTCGATCCCACGGCTCGACCTGTCGGCCATCGTGCTGCACGGCTCGGATGATCAGACGCTCCGCCGAGGCCCCGGACACCTCGAAAATACGGCCATGCCCGGCGAAATGGGCAACGCCGTGATCGCCGGGCACCGCGACACGTTCTTCCGTCCGCTGCGAAACGTCCGGCTTGGCGATGAAATATTCGTGGAGACGCCACAAGGCCGCGTCGAGTACCGCGTGACCTCACTGCGAGTTGTCCACCCGCGCGACCTCAGCGTCCTCGATCCGACCGATGACGAGGTGCTGACGTTGATCACCTGCTATCCGTTCACGCTTCTCGGTAGTGCACCTGATCGGTTCATCGTGCGCGCAGCGCGTGTCGCGGCCGTGGCTGCGGTACCCGGTGTATCCCCGACGCCGTCCTTCGCCGCAAGCGGCGAGCCATACGTTCGGAAAGGCACGAACGCAGCGGTGCATGAACCGGTGACGGCACAGAGGCGTGTAGCTCCGGACGACAAGACATTGGTACGACAGGCGATCGAGCGGTTCCGGATCACATACAACGCACGCCTCATCAGCCGCAATGATCATCGCCCCGGTGGACTGCTGACGTTTCGAACCTGCGACATCATGATTGACGTCGATCAGGCGGCCGTTCAGTGTGGAAGTGCCCCCGACCCCGCGGAGGCTGGCGAGCCGCACGTGTGGACGATGACACTGCGCCGCACGGGGGACGGTTGGGCCATCAGACAGATCACGTCCGCAGATTGATCTTCGCGAGCACGTTTTACTTCGGTCTGCTTACGCAGCGTAGCGGGTTTTCCCTTCTCGAGTGGCAACACCGAAGAGATTGTGTCCGAGCATCGCTGAGGCAGTGGTGACGGCGCCGGACAGTGCGCCCATCACACCGCACGTTCCCACATCCTGGCCAGTCAGGAAGAGATCCTGGATCGGTGTCCGTGGCCCGAGATCGCGCGACAGGAATCGCTCGGGGGAGTGCGCGAGCCCGTAAATCTGTCCGCGCGCCGCTCCAGCGAAATGGCGCGTTGACAGGGGCGTAGAGAGTTCCCACGTCTTCACCGCACCTTCAATCGCAGGCACGTGTCGATACAGATCGTCCAGCAGTCGCTCGGCGAGCCGACGCTTCGTCGCCTCGTACTCGTCTCCACGATGCTGCCATCGAGTCTCCTCCCAGCCAGCGAAGCGGGAGAATGGCGTGAGCGTGACCACCTCAATGGTCTGAGCGCCGGGATGGCGCTGAGCAAACGTCGGATCCTTCGCTGAGGGGAACGAGATGAACAACAACGGGAACGGAGCGTTCTCATCCTCTGCGAACCGTGCGAGGTTTCGATCGAAATCCACGCCAGGATGAACCCAGAGGTTGGCTTCGTCGAGAGGCGTCTTGAGTTTCTGCGTGTCGATGCCCACATAGAGACAGAGGTGCGCGGTCGAAGGCTGAATCGCTTCCACACGCCTGACCGCCGCGCGTACTCCTGCCGGGACGTGTGCAGGCAGAAGCTGCTGAAACGTCGCGTGGACACCAACATCGCTCACGACCTGTTGCGCCCGCAGCTCCTGCCCGTCGGACATCCGGACACCGACCGCGCGATCACCTTCGAGAAGAATGCTCTCAACTTCCGCGTCGACAACAACCGTACCCCCAGCGCCTTCGATGGTTGGAAGAAGGCTTTCGGCGATCTGTCCCGCTCCGCCAATCGGGTACGCAGCGCCATCGAAGTAGTGTGACGTGACGATCGCGTGAATGCCGAAGCTGCTTTGCTGTGGCGGCAATCCGTAATCGCCCCACTGCGCCGTGAGCACGGCACGCAACTCCTGGCTCGCGCGGAAGTCGTCCAACACACTGGCCGTCGTCCGGCGCGCGAGCGACAGGAACGGCGCACGGAGTGCAGCGCCCAACAGGCGTGATGGAATCGGCGGCAGCATCTTCTCCGCGAAGAAGAGCGGCATCCCCCGCAGACACCGATGGATGGCGGCGAAGTATCGATCGATGGCGCGCGATTCAGCGGGAAAGGCCGCCTTCAGCGTGTCGCGCAGACGCGACTCCCCACGCACGTAGTCGAAACGCAAATCGCCGATGACGACGCGATCGTAGACGTCAGGCATGGGTTCCCAGTCGAGCCGGCCCTCGGTGAGGTACTCGAACAGTGCGCGTACCGCCGATCCCGCTTCGTGTACCTGCCCGATGTAATGGAGACCAACGTCCCATTCAAACCCCGGGCGATGAAAGACGTGAGTCAACCCACCGGCCGAGTAGTGACGTTCGAGCACCAGTACGCGCTGGCCCGCCGCCTTGGCGAGCAGCGCCGCGGCGCCCAATCCACCGATGCCAGAGCCAATGACAATCGCGTCGAAAGGTGAGCGGTCATCGAACCGTTTATAGGAAACAACCATATCGACGGTCGAGCAAGGTGCATGCCTCACCGGTGTGCAGAACGCCGGACGCCGCAGATACGACCGCGTATCAGCAGGCGTGAAATCGTTCCCACCGCTGCTGAATTCTTCGTGGTCTGTGGCAGGCATAGCCACGATTCACCGGCGAAACTCCTCACGATCTGGGCATCAGCTTTGCCCATCCACCAGGCGAGGCGCATATGAGAGCCGTTCTTGTTCTCATCGCATGGCTTGCTGCAGTGAATGCTGGAGCGCAGACCGGCGCCAGCCTCTCCGGACGCATTACCGACGAGACCGGAGGCGTACTGCCAGGTGTGACGGTTGAGCTGCGAGGATCCGGGGAACCACTGCTGGCCGTCACAGATGCGGAGGGACGTTACTCATTTGAAGACGTCTCCCGGGGCACGTATCTGTTGTCGATGCGTCTGATTAACTTCGCGGATATCAACAAGCGCGATCTCGTGGTCGGCAGTGAACCCGTCATCGACGACGAGGTCATGCGTCTGTCGCTCAGCGCCGACGTGGTCGTCGTCGGACGGCGGACGTTCACCAATCTCGCGGATGTGAAGAACCCTGCCGAAGATCTGGTCGGCATCGCGGCCTCGGCCAGTCAGGGGGCGATCACGTCACGACAGCTCGAGGTGCGCCCTTTCATGCGACAGGGCGAAGTGCTCGAGACGGTGCCAGGCGTCATCATCACGCAGCACAGCGGCGAGGGAAAGGCCAACCAGTACTTCCTCCGTGGCCTCAATCTCGATCACGGCAGCGACTTTGCGATGACCGTCGCCGGGGCGCCAGTCAACATGGTGACCCACGCGCACAGCCAGGGATACGCGGACCTGAATTTTCTCATTCCTGAACTGGTCGCAGGGGTGCAGTACTCCAAGGGCCCGTATTACGCGGACCTTGGCGACTTCGCGACCGCGGGTGCCTCGAACATCAACTACGCCACTCAGCTCGACCGGCCGATCGCGGAGCTGCAGGCCGGGTCCTATGGCTTCGGCCGGCTGTTCGTCGCGGCGTCGCCAAAAACCGCCAACGGCCACCTCCTCGGCGCATTCGAGACATCGACCAATGATGGCCCGTGGACGGTGCCCGACTCGTACCGGAAGCTCAATGGCGTCATTCGCTACTCGCAGGGCGACAACTTGAACGGCTTTTCATTGACGGGCATGGCCTATAACGGCAAATGGAACGCCAGTCAGGCGGTACCCGAACGCGCCGTGGAGGCGGGAGCCGTCGACCGCTACGGGTCAATCGATTCGAGCGATCGCGGCGACACCTATCGCTACAGCCTGGCGGGCGAATGGCAGCGAAGCTCAGGGTCGATGCTCACAAAGGTCCAGGCGTACGGAATCGGGTACGACCTGACGCTGCTCAACAACTTCACGTTCTACCTCGACGATCCCGTCCATGGCGACCAGAACGAGCAGCAGGATCATCGTTTCATCACGGGCGTCAAAGCGTTCCAAAAACGCCAGTCGCGGTGGGCCGGCTACGCGGTTGAGAACACCTACGGCGTGCAGGTTCGTAATGACGATGTCAGCAATCTCGCGCTGATTCACACCGAGCACGGTGTTCCGCTGTCCACGCGCGCTCAGGCCTCGGCGATCGTGACGACGGCAGGCGTGTACGGTGAGAACCGGATCGAATGGGTGCCATGGCTTCGCACGACGGCAGGCCTGCGCGTCGATGGCTCCCACTACACGGTCGACGACAAGCTGCAATCGATCAACAGCGGCACATCGTCTACCGGGATTGTCAGCCCGAAGGGAACCGTGACGCTTGGTCCTTGGCGTGGCACGGAGGCCTACGTCAATGCGGGGCTCGGGTTCCACAGTAACAACGCACTCGGCACGACGATCGTTGTGGATCCGAATGGGAATCCCGTCGATCGAGTGACTCCGCTGGTGCGCGCGAAAGGAGCCGAGGTCGGCGTTCGCACCGTGGCCCTGTCTCACCTGCAGAGCACCCTGTCGCTGTGGACGCTCGGACTCGATTCTGAACTTGTCTACAACGGTGACGCGGGGGCAACCGAACCGGGACCGGCAAGTGGACGCTACGGCGTCGAGTTCGCGAACTACTACGCCCCTAAACCGTGGCTGGTGTTCGACGGCGACGTGGCCTGGTCGCACGCGCGCTTCACCGAGTTCAATGAAGCCGGCCAGTACGTGCCCGAGGCCGTGGACGTGGTCGTCTCCGGCGGCGCGAGCGTGGACAACTTCCATCGGATGTTTGGCAGCCTTCGCTTGCGCTACTTCGGGCCGCGTCCGCTCGTCGCGGACAACTCCGTGAGGTCGAAGGCCACGACGCTGCTGAACTTGGAGGCGGGATACCAGGTCCAGAAGAATCTCCGAGTCAATTTGCTGATCTTCAACCTCGCGAATTCGACCGTGAGCGACATCGACTACTACTTCGCATCACGGCTGCCTGGCGACCCTCTGGACGGGGTCGACGACCTTCACACGCATCCATCGCCGCCGCGCACGGCAAGAGTCAGTCTGGTCGTAGGATTCTGAAGCGGGATCCTTCCGAAATCTTGTGGCTAATCTGTCGCTGGGCTCACCGGCGGTCGAAGCGCCCCATCTCTGCAGCCGCATCGTCGTCGACAATGAACTCGCGCTCAGGGTGCCTGACTGTGAGCACTGGGCACGATGCCGTGCGAACGACGTGCTCCGCGACGCTACCCGTGAGCAGCCGCTCCATCGACTGGCGGCCGTGTGTGCCCATCACGATGAAATCGATGTGCGACGCGTTGGCGTACTCGACGATGGCCGATGCAGGGTGGTCTGACACCTCGAGAGTGGCAGTCGCACCGAGCGTGTCACGATCGCTGGGGGTCAGTCGCTCGCCGAGTTGCCGTCGCGCGGCTGCTTCGAGCGCATGCGGGTCGGCGACGATCGGCCGCATGAAGTAGTTCTCCATCACATGCAGCAGATGCAGCCTGCCTCCGAACGTGTGGGCGAGCGTCCGCCCATACGACAACGCGGTATCCGACGCGACGCCAAAGTCGGTCGGCACGAGGATGTTCGGAGTCACGTATTCGCGTGGAGGCTTCCTGACGGTCAAGACAGGGCACGGCGCGGTGCGGACGACGGTTTCGGCAACGCTACCCATCACGGCATGTATCACGCCCCTGCGGCCATGTGTGCCCATCACGATGAGATCGGTCCGTTGCTCCCTCGCAAAGCGGAGGATTTCGGCATGCGCAGTTCCGGAGCGCAAATGGAAATCGAGGGTGGGTTTCGTCTCGTCCAGCGCGGTGAGTCTCAACAGGCGTTCTCGAACTGTGGTCTGGAGCTCGTCGTAGAGCTCGCGCGGGAACTGTGCGGGTATGACGGTGTCGGCCCTGTCCCTCACGTGCAGGACATCGAGCACCGCGTTGAACATCCGTGCGAGGGCAATGGCATAGTCCATCGCCGTCTTCGAGGTGTCGCCGAAATCGTGAGGCACCAGGACGTGATTCAAGGTAATCATGGCTGTCTCATCAGGTGACTCAATACTTCGTAATGAGACAGTCGCAATCGGCGTGCCGCTTAATCGCATCCGACCGCGCGAACCGATCCTCACAGAAACGCTCGAGGGTGAATGTGCGACACGTCGTTGAGGGGTTGGAGCGGCGCTCGCCCCTGAGCCTGCTGTGAGATATTTCCCGCACGGTGGGTAACCATCCACGCAGCGGTTCACGTCTTCCGCGTTGCCCTGCCGCGGTTCTCGAAGTCCCAATGAAACGCGCGACCGGGGACATCGACGCTTGCCATTCCGTTGGTCCAGTTCTTGAACCTTTGTCAGGCAGCGACGTCAGGAGACTCGCTGGCACCGAAACGAACTGCGCACGACTTGGGAGGCGATCATGACCGAGCACGATGAGCGCTGGGTGCTGAATCGATTGATTGCGATCTGCCGGGACGGAGAGCGGGGATTTCGGTATGCAGCAAACCACGTGCGGAATCCCACCGTCAAAGCGCTCTTTCTCGAGATTGCGAGTCAGAGAGAGCAGTTTGCTTCCACTCTCCTTCCGCAGGCTCAGCGGCTCGGCGGAGCCAGCGAGTCGGACGGCAGTGTCGCGGGCGCTCTGCACCGCGGGTGGATGACCATCAAGGACACAGTTGGGAGGCATGAAGACGCCGCCATCATTCGCGAGGCTGAGCGCGGCGAACGCATCGCCCTGGGGGCGTACGAGGATGCGCTCGATGGCATGCTGCCTCCAGGTGCGCGTGACCTGATCGAACAGCAGTGTGCTGTGGTGCGCCACAGTCATAACCGGGTGCACGCGCTCCTCGTTTCGTGAGTCTCAGTCGTTGGATCTTCGTTCAGGAGAGGTTGAGGTCGGGCTGACGGGAGGCGCTATGCCGAAACACGACGCTCTACGAAAGCAGCTGGAAGATCGGCTGACACGTTTACTACACCGGGTGGGGAAGATTGAAGGCGATCTCAGACAGACGCGTGACCCTGACTGGACGGAGCGTGCGACCGCGCTGGAGAACGACGAGGTGCTCGAAGGACTCGACGAGATGACCCTCCGCGAAATCGAACAGATCCGCACCGCGCTCAAGCGAATCGAGAGCGGGAGTTACGGGACATGCTCGGCTTGCGGCCGGCCCATCGGCACCGAGCGTCTGGTCGCTGTTCCCAGCGCCATCACCTGCGTGGCTTGCACACCATAGGTCAGGTCGGGAAACACCACGAGCTGCCAAACGACAACCCTGGAACATGCGCGATGCCGTGCGCGAGGAGCAGGAAGGAGAGCAGGAACCGCACCGACGACCTCCTTCGACTACAGCCGGTGAGGGAACAGATGACGGGTTCGAGCCGCCACCACTGGCCCGACCGCCGTCGCTACCAACACGACGATCCAAATGCGACCCTGCGACAGGTTGTAGTCGGCTAGTAGCGTGTCCCAGGGACGCCCGAACAGATAGTGACCACCGAGAAACTCGAACGCGATCGTGAGTCCCAGCCAGCACGCGCCGATGATCCACGTCTCCCCCCACGTTCGAGGGCGCATCCAGCCAATCGTATAAGCCGCCAAGAGGACGATGGCCGCGGACAGGCTGACCGTGCTGACGATGTGCCCCCAGGTATCTCCAAAGCGCGGGATGAGCCAGGCTACGCGCAGCGCCCCGTTCAGGATCGCGATCACAAGCAGGGCACACCAGACGACGAGTGCTCGTCCCAGCATCAGACACCTCGACATGTGGCCGGAGTGCGTTCGTCCGCTGGTCGTTATCCCACCGGGAATTCTCATCGCGTCTGCGAAGAGTTTCGCAGTCCATCAGCGGCGAGCTCGTCCGGTCCATTCGACCAGTACGGCCCGAGGTCGCGCTCAGTCATCACTTTTCACGATTCGCTCGAATCGGCCGGGAGCGGTGGCGGCCAAGAATCTCCCTGATGCCGGCCAGCCCGCCGCGATAGCCCGCAGCGTCTCCGTAGTCGAAGAACAACTGGTAGTAGGTATGAGGGCCTCGGACCGCTCGTGCATGCTTGATGGGGCACCAGTACTGTTCCGTTCTACCCGCGATCTCACGCACGTACGCCACGACGCCGTTCGCATAACTGCAGTACATGCAGTTCGCTTTCTCGATCGCATTCAGATAGCCAAGCCTGTGACGGTCGATCACGAAGTACCGCCGCCGCGCCACGCGCTCGATGCCGTAGATCGGAAAGCAGATCCACTGATACAGGCTGACCCAGACGTCGAGGAGCACGAAAGGTAGACTCAGGGAATAAATGATCGGCGTGGTGAGCAGGTTGAGCACGCTTCCGTGCCGGAGAAACGACGGTATCCCCTGCTTGAGTTGCTTGTGCGCGTGCCGCACTTCCTTGTCGAACCACACCCGCCCCCGATGCAGGTCGTATTGCCACCGCTTCTGCTGGTCGCGGACGTCTTCTGAGAGGGCTTCTTCCGCTTCGTGAATGGTGGCAACAATGCGGTCGACATACCGGGACATGGCGTCACCTCTCTCACCGGCCACTCCTTCAGTC
>Ga0247825_10003619_pt1 | contig 10182 bp, 10 predicted proteins | sample 13C_Vanillin_Day_FD_194413 | JGI IMG/M metagenome (GOLD analysis project Ga0247825, IMG submission 194413) | Soil microbial communities from agricultural site in Penn Yan, New York, United States - 13C_Vanillin_Day48 | ecosystem: Environmental > Terrestrial > Soil > Agricultural land | place...
GACGGTGACGCCGGGATGACCCCTCCCCCAGCCCCTCCCCGATTTCGGAGAGGGGGAGCCGGAGCTTGCATCTGGGTCGCGGGAAGGCGGTGTGTGATCTGTATTCATAGCCGCTCTACACCCCTACGCTCCGCTGGTGATAGCGGGCTAGGGGTGCAATTCTCCCTTGTAGCGGCGCGATTCATCGCGCCAGGGCGTCTCTTCCGGGCCCCAAAATCCTTGGTCTTACCGAACACCTGTGGCGCGATGAATCGCGCCGCTACAAGGGGCGAGGGAGGTGTTCCAGGTGCGCGTCAGGTGACGGCCGGGCGACCGAAGAGCTGGTCGGCTTTGCCGCGCGGCAGGAGCACTTCGAGGGCGAGGGGCTCGATGGTGAAGCGCACCGGCGTCTCACCGCAGTATTCGCCGTCGAGCTGCACCGCCAAACCCGGCGTTGTCACTTCCAGCTCACGCACGCGACTGAAGGTCACGTTGTCGCGCGATCCGTGCTTGCCGATGACGAGGCGAGCCGCGGTGGCGGCAACATCAATCGGACCGCGCACTTCGAAGAGGTAGGCGTCGAGGAGGCCGTCGTCCGCGAGTGCGGCGCCGGTGATGTTGAGGATGCCACCGTAGGAACGCGTGTTGCCCAGGAGCAGCCAGTAGGCGTTCGCAGAGATCCTGTCACCCTCGACGGTCAGGTCGACCGGTCGGGCACGATAGCGCGGGAGCTTGGCAACGGCCCAAAGGGCGTATGAGGTGGAGCCCAGCAGGCGTTTTGGCCGCGACGGCACCGCCTTGACGACCTCGGCATCGAAGCCGACGCCGGCCATGAGGAGGAAGTAGCGCTCGTTCGCGCGGCCGAGGTCGATGCGGTGGCGGGCGCCATCGACCAGCACCCGCAGCCCCTTCTCGGGAGCCTTCGGGATGCCCGCCTCCTTGCCGAAGACGTCGCCCATGCCGCCGCGCAGGACGCCCAGCGCCGTCGTCGACCCCGCGATGCCATTGAGCACCTCGTTGATCGTGCCGTCGCCACCGCACGAGAACACAACCTCGACGCCCTCCGCCGCCGCCGCTCGCGCCAGCTCGATGCCATGGCCCTGCGCCTGAGTCGCAGTCACGGACACGTCCCAGCCCTCGGCGGCCATCGAGTGGGCCGCGTCCTGCAGGCGGATCCACGAGGGCGCGTTGCGGGAGACGGGATTATAGACGACAAGGGCGCGGTGCATGGGGACAAGGGTCAAGGGCGAGAGGGCCAAGGGTCAAGAGGGAGGGTGGAGGCATAGGGGGTCTAAGGTACGCGCGTCCTTGTAGCGGTGCGATTCATCGCACCACGAACGCCGCATCGCAGACAATCCCGCCCTCTCAGACGTCAATCACGCTGGTGGTGCGATGAATCGCACCGCCACAAGGTGACATTGGCGCAGAACACGGACCGGGTAGCTACCTGGCCTATGCCCCGTGCCCCTATCGCATAGCGCGGGGCTCTGGGTTCTTGCGGTTGATGATGTTGTCGAAGCGGGCTCGGACGTTGGCGTCGACGGCGTCCATGTGGGGGAAGATAAAAAACTGGTCGTCGAGCACGGCCTGGAGCACGCGCTCGGCCTCTTCCGATGCCGGTGTGGTGTCGCGCATCTGCAGGGGGTTCGTCTCCGGCTGGTCCGTGTTCCAGAGGTCCTGGGGGCGGTTGCGCTCCGCCTGCATGATGCGCGTATCGACGAACAGGGGGCAGAGGACGCTCACGCCGACCTTCGCGTTCTGCTGCCTGAGCTGCAGGTGCAACGCCTCGGTGAGTGCGACGACACCGTGCTTGGTCAGGGAGTAGATGCTGTTCGACTGGACGAGGCCGGCCTGCGATGCGGTGTTGACGATGTGCGCTGGCTCGTCCTGGGCGAGCATGATCGGCACGAAGGTGCGCACGCCGTTGATCACGCCCCAGAGGTTGACGCCGAGGATCCACTGCCAGTCGCGGAGGGTCGATTCCCACATCGGCTTCGGCGCAAGGAAGACACCGGCGTTGTTGCAGACGAGGTGCACCTTCCCGTAGGCGTCGATTGTCTGACGCGCCAGCTCGTCGATGGCTTCTGGATTCGAAACATCAGTGACGACGCCGATGACGTCATGCTCCTGCTGCTTGAGGTCGCGCACGGTCGCCTGCAGGGTTTCCTCCTCGATGTCGGCGAGGACGACCTTCATGCCTTCTGCCGCGAAGCGTTCGGCCATTGCCCGGCCGATGCCGCCGGCCGCGCCAGTGACGACTGCTACCTTGCCCGCCAGGTCCTTCATCTGTGCACCTCCGTCCGTGAGCGAATTCGCGGCCAGTCTACGCCCGTGCGCGAGGAACATGGGCATAGGGGCATAGGGGCATAGGGGCATAGCGCGGTTACACCCTGGAAGGCTGAATCGCGCGGCTACACACAGGGGCAGTCGCTGTATGCGCATATGCCCCTATGCCCGATTGCCCTATGCCCATGCGTAGAATGACGCAATATTCACTCCCGGAGGCATCGCGTGCAGTTCAGCGCCTGGCCCAGCGTGACCAACCCCTGGCAGGACCTCGTGGAAGAGACCCAGCACATCGAGGCCGCCGGATGGAAGGGCATCTGGATCGGCGACCACTTCATGGTCAACGCGGCCGACACGTCTGGACGGTGGCAGGAGGCGTGGACCGTGATCGCAGGCCTGGCGGCGCTGACCTCGACGCTGCGGCTGGGCACCCTGGTCACGGGGAACACGTACCGGCACCCGCCAATCCTCGCCAAGATGGTGGCACAGGCCGACGTCATCAGTGACGGACGCGTTACTCTGGGCATCGGCGCGGGCTGGCAAGAGAACGAGCACATCGCCTATGACGTGCCGTTCTACACGCCGCCGGTGCGTCTGCAGCGCCTCGAGGAGTCAGTGCAGATCCTGCGCAGCCTGTTCGACACACCGGTGACAAACTTCGAGGGGCGCCACTACAAAATCGTGAATGCGCCGTTGAACCCGAAGCCGGTACAGTCGCGTCTGCCCATTCTGATCGGCGGTGGCGGCGAGAAGGTGACCTTACGGCTGGTGGCGCAGTACGCGGACGCCTGGAATGTGGCCTCACCGGTAGAGGAGTGGGCGAGGAAGTCACGCATCCTGGACGAGCACTGCGAGCGGGTGGGACGCGACCCGCAGACGGTGCATCGCACGGGCGCCGTGCTGGTGAGTCCCGGCGACCCGGCGCAGTCGGGGCGGTTCACGAATTTCAGGAAGCTCCCTCACCTCGTCGACGTATTGACGCCTTTCGCCGAGGCGGGCGTCGACGAGATGATCGTTCACTTCAACCCGACTCTATCGCTCGGCGATCGCAAGGGCCTCTGGACGGCGTTTCAGCACGAAGTAGCGCCGGCCTTCAGCTGAACTTCGGGGACAACCAGAAGCACCGGGGATGTCCCGGTGCTTCTTGCTCGTTGCCGGGTGCCGCTAGGTGAAAGTGACGGCCATGATCAGGCCGTAGACGGCGGATCCGGCCATGAGGACGCCGAGCACGACATGGCGTGTGAGGGCACGGCCAACCGTGAGTTCTTCCTCGCGTGTGAGGGGGCGGCGGACGACCGGTTCGATCGTTGTCGTGTCGTAGCGGTGGGTAATGCTGCGGGGTTTGCGTCCGAGTGTAGCCAGACTCATCTGTGCCTCCGTTCTTACCTGCACAGTATGTTTGGCGAGGCATTACGAAGACGTTGTGGAAACGCAGGATGTGGCTCACTCGCATGGCGGAGCCGCTTCGCCGATCTTGCGACGATCGTCTCAGGCGTTACGAGGGCGTGTACGTAGCCTTGGAGCCTACGTTATGGCGGTCGGAGTCGCCGTATTTCTAGTGAATCAAGCGCCAATCGCCCAGGGCATTCCGCACAGGAAACCTCGTTAACCAATACTGCTAGTTCGTCCGAGTGCTGGGATTTGCATGCGTCGCATGGCTAGCGTGTCAATCGATGCAGTCTATCGAAAGTGCTTTGCATCCCCAACATTACACCCTTGCAAGATCGCTCACGGAGGCTATAGTGCAGGTGCAATTGTTAGTGCCATTTGAATCGTGAATCGATATTCGCTATTCCTATGGGAAGAAAGGGGAGTCATGGATTCTAGTTACTGGACCAAAGTTGTCGGCTCTCGCGTCTCACGACGCCGGGCGATGGCCGTTACGGGCGCCGGCGCATTCAGCGCCGCATTCCTAGCGGCGTGCGGCGGAGGCGACGACGACGACACCGCAACTACCGGCGGTTCCGGCAGCGGTGGGAGTTCGAACAGCATCCTCGCGAAGCCGGTCAACACTACGTCGTCGGCGAAGGCCGGTGGCGTCATCAAGGACTACTACACGGCAGAGCTGACGCACATGGACGCTCTGCTGTCCAACTCGGCGTCGACCGTGAACCTGATTTCCGTCTTCGCCTACCCGCGCATGCTCAAGTTCAAGCTCGTACCCCCGGACCAGCAGAACGATGGCAGCCAGGTCGAAGGCGAAGCAGCGAACAGCTACGAAATCAGCCCGGACCGTCTGACCTACACGTGGAAGCTGCGCCCCGGCATGAAGTGGGACAACCGCGCGCCGACAAACGGCCGAAACATGGACGCGGAAGACGTCCTGTTCAGTTGGAAGAAGTTCGGCGATGTGAACCCGAGCGCCGTGAACATGGTCTACCACGCGACTCGTGCACCGGGAGCGGCCGTCGAGTCTGTAACCTCGCCGGACGCCTCGACCGTGGTGATGAAGCTGAAGAAGCCGGATGCAGCTCTGCTGACGCTGCTCGCCGGTTGGGACCAGTTCTACGTCATGCCGCGAGAGTCTGAAGGTGGGTTCGACCCCAAGACTGTCGTGCGCGGCCACGGTCCGTGGCAGATGGAAGAGTACGTCCCCTCTTCGCACACGCACTGGGTGAAGAACCCGAACTACTACAACACCGGCAAGCCGCTCCCGGACCGCCTGGAGCGTTACCTGGTGCCTGAGCACGCCACACGGCTTGCCCAGTTCAAGGCCGGCAACATCCTCACGGACGTGCTCCAGAACGCTCAGCAAGATGTCGTGCAGCTGAAGAAGGACATGCCGAAGGCACTTGTCTTCCAGGAGCCGAACTTCAGTCCTGTGTCATCGCCGAACATCCTTTTCGGCTATGAGGGCAACTCAATCTTCAAGGACGTGCGTGTACGTCGCGCCCTCTCGATGGCCCTCGACCGCGAGGCGTTCGCCGACACCATCGAGAACCGCATCGGCTTCGAGAAGGACGGCATCGACCTGGAGGTCGCGTACAACACGGTCTTGTCCGCAGGGTGGGGCGACTACTGGCTCAACCCGACGGACGCCGGCAAGTTCGGTCCGTCCGCGAAGTACCTGTCGTTCAACCAGCAGGAAGCGAAGTCTCTGCTCGCGGCCGCGGGTCACGGCAACGGCGTCGACTTCGACTTCTTCTTCAACCAGGAGCAGACCTACGGCGCCGCCTACGGCTCTACGGTCGAGATCTACCAGGGCATGCTCTCGGAAATTGGCCTGCGCGCCAAGCTAAACGGCCTGCCGTACCAGCAGTGGCTGGCCAACTACCACTACGGCTACATCCCGGCGACGTACCAGGCGGGCACGGTCAAGGGCTTTAACGGCATCGGCCTCGCCGCCGAGCGCCAGCGCTACACGGCCGGTATCTCTATGTACGGCCTGATGCACCCGCAGGGCGACGCTTTCCACGGCGCAGTCAACGAGCAGGGCAGCAACCCGGCGATTGAGGGCAACTCGAAGCTCACCGCTGACCTGGAGCTGCTGCGCAATGAGACCGACCGCGCCAAGGCGATCGCGCTGTCGCACCAGATCATCAAGTACGCGACGGACCAGGCGGTCTACGTGCCGAAGCCTTCCACCTCGAAGTTCTTCACGGTCTGGAACCCGTCGATCAGCAACAACTTCGCCTTCAACTCGTCGATTGTCGGCCGCAACTTGTGGGCCGAGAACCGCATCAACTGGTGGATCGACGCCTCCAAGGCATAGCACCTACCTGACTTCGGTCACCAAGAGAGGGCCCGTTCGCGGGCCCTCTCTTCCTTCTTGCTGACGTGCGCACGCCGTGCGCCCCCAAGCTTGTTGACCCTCGGTCCCTGAACGGCGACGCTAGGGCCACCTCGTATGGGACCGTCGTTTCGCCTTCCACCCCTGCGCCATGCTCACGACGCCGAAATCCTGCGTCTTGCGGTGCCGGCGTTTGGCGCGCTGGTCGCGGAGCCGCTGTTCCTGCTCGCCGATTCAGCCATCGTGGGACACCTGGGGACGGACCAGCTGGCAGGCCTTGGCATCGCCGCGACGGTGGTCGGTACGGCGATCAGCCTGTGCATTTTCCTGGCCTACGGAACGACGGCGGCGGTGGCTCGACGCATGGGCGCCGGCGATGCGGCCGGGGCCCTGCGCCTTGGCGTCGATGGGCTGTGGCTGGCCGGGTTGCTTGGCGTGCTGCTTGGAGTTGTGGGCTTCGCGGCCGCGGAGGTGGTGGTCGGGTGGTTCGACCCGGACGAGGGCGTCGCCGGCTTCGCCGTGACGTACCTGCGCGTGAGCATGCTGGGGATGCCGGCGATGCTGGGCATCTTCGCCATGACGGGCCTGCTGCGTGGGCTGCAGGATACGAGGACGCCCCTGTTCGTTGCGGTAGCTGCCAACCTTGCGAACATCGTCCTCAACCTCGTCCTCGTGTATGGCCTTGACCTCGGGATCGGCGGGTCGGCGCTCGGCACCGTGCTGGCGCAGTGGGCGTCCGTACTTGCTTACGTAGTGGTGGTGCGCCGGGCGCTGATCGCGCAGCACGTGGCGCTGGGCTGGTCGACGTTTGGCGTGCTGGCGAGCTTCCGCGCTTCGGCGCCGCTGTTTCTGCGCAACGTGGCGATCCGGAGCACAGTCGTGATCGCGGCTGTCGTCGCCGCGCGCATGGGCAGCACCGAGATCGCGGCCCACCAGGTGGCGTTCGCGGTATGGACGGCCCTGGCGTTGGGCCTCGATGCCATCGCGATTGCGGGGCAGGCACTGGTGGGGCGTTACTTGGGCGCTAGTGACGTCGGTGGGGCTCGCGATGCCACGCGGCGGATGGTCGAGCTATCGGTCGTCTTCGGCGTCGTACTGGGCATCGTCATCTTCGCGACACGCGACATGGTGGCGCCGCTGTTCACAGACGATGCCGCTGTGCAGGAGCAACTCTCGGATGTGCTCCTCGTCATCGCCGTTATCCAGCCTGCGGCGGGCTGGGTGTTCGCGCTGGACGGCGTGCTGATCGGCGCCGGCGACGCCAGGTTCCTTGCCCTTGCGCAGACGTTGACCGTCGTGGCCTTCGCGCCCCTTGCTACGCTCGTTCTGGCGCTCGACCTCAGTCTCGAGGCACTGTGGTGGGCAATCGCGATTTGGGTGCTGATGCGGTTGGCGTTGCTGGTGCGGCGGGCATCGACAGACGCGTGGGCTGTAGCAGGGGCGAGCCGTTAGCCCCGTTGCCTACACCGGAGCCGCCTGACTCAACTTCTGGCGGATATTCTCGAGGCCGGCGTTGACCATTTTGTTGCCCATTAATGGGATCATGACCGCCTTCGTCAGCTTGACCATGAGGCTCTCGCGCAAGAACTCGACTCGATGTGTGAGGTGGGCGGCGCCGCTTTGCGCGGTGATCTCGAAGGTCCAGCGGTAAAGGCCGGAAGGATCGTCGCACTCATAGACGAACCGGGAAGGCCGTACGCTCTCCTTCACCATTAATGTGCCTTTCGTTGTGCCCATGAAGTGCACCGCGTATGCAAAGGTGGCGCCGGCTTCGTTTCCCGTCCCAGCTGTACGCTCGATCTCCAGCCGTTCGTGAGCCCATTCAGGGTGCCGAATCACGTCGGACACGTAATCGAATACGACTTCCGGCGGTGCGTCGATATCCGTCGAGTAGGTCTTTGTTGTAATCGTCCTGCCTCCCTGGTTGCCTGCGCACTATAGCTCTCCGGGTCACGGTTGATCCTCAGGAAGCAAGGTTTGCCCTCGTCCTCAATTGTGGTTAGCTAAGGGCCGCAACGAGTTCTACCTGGTTGGGAAGGCGGGCATCTATGTCACTGGGTCGAGTTCTGGTGGAGAAGTTCTCTGAAGATGTCCTGAACTGGCTGCGCGAGCGCTGCGACGTGGTCGTGGTGGACCCGTGGACGGAGGGCGACCGCTGGCAGCAGGAAGCGCCGAATGTCGACGCCGTGATCTCGCGCAAGGGTCAGATCACGCGCGAGCATATGGCCGCGAGCAACGGGCGCTTGAAGCTGGTGGCGCGCACCGGCGTCGGCGTCGACCCATCGCGCGTCGACCTCAAGGCGGCGTCCGAGATGAAGATCTGGGTGACGAATCAGCCCGGCAGCAACTCGATCTCGGTCGCCGAGCTGACGTTCACGCAGATGCTTTCGCTCGTCCGCCACACGAAGGACGCGGACATCGCCGTGCGCGACGGCCGCTGGGGCGACTACCTCAGCTTCACCGGCATCGAGCTGGCCGGTAAGACACTGGGCATCGTCGGCATCGGCAACATCGGCATGCGCGTGGCGCTGCGAGCGCGCGCCTTCGAGATGAGCGTGATCGCCTACGACCCCTACGTACCGCCGTCCCACGTCGCCGGCCTCGGCGGGCGCATGGTCGACCTCGAGACGCTGCTGCGCGAAGCCGACATCATGACCATCCACTGCCCGCTGACGGACGAAACGCGCGACATGATCGACGCGAAAGAGCTGGGGCAGATGAAGCCCAGCGCCGTCGTGCTGAACCTGGCGCGTGGCGGCATCATCAACGAGATGGCGCTGCACAACGCGCTCTCGCGCAAGACGATCAAGGCCGCGGCCCTCGACGCCTTCGCGCAGGAGCCGCCGCCGGACGAGCATCCGCTGTTCGAGCTGGACAACCTGCTGCTTACACCGCACATCGGCGCCGTGACACGCGAGGCGTCCGAGCGCGGCGAGTGGGGCGCCGTCGAAGAGGTGGTGCGAGTCCTGGAAGGCAAGCGCCCCCAGAACCCGGTCCAGGAACGGGGCTGAGGGAGCCGCAAGAAGAGATCGGCGCACGCCTGCCAAGAGGGTGTGCCGATCAACTCGTAAAGTTCGTGGGACTCTCGCGCGGTGGTCAGTTCGACCCGGCTCCTGAGACGATGACGTACCCTCGGAAGCAGACGCCATTCGGGGCCTCCGTGCACGGGACAACGTCGAACATGCCCGTGACTGTGGAACCTTTAGACCAGCCCTCCGTCACGGCACCGTTTAGCACCGCAAACTTACCGCCGTAGATCCAAACGTGAAGCCGGGCCGTGAACGTGTGATTGCTTCCCTGGAAGGTGTAGTCGGCCTCAATCCTGGTGATTTGGCCTCGCGCAATGGTCGCGTCAACGGAGCGGATTTGTCCGGAATACGTGCCGGCACCGACGTCACCACCGACCACGCCTTTCATAATCGTCGGGTCGGGCTGGGTGTTCCACTTCGTAAAGGTGACGATAGCGTGGTCACCGGCGTCGGCGGAGACTGTGCTGCCTGCTGAGAAGGTCATCGCCGCGACCACGGCGGCCGCCGCGAGCGCTACGAAGAGCCATAAGTGCCTGGAACGTGTGAGATTCATTTCTTCTGCCTTTCTTATTCGTGCTAGTTGGGAGGTGTCTCTGGAGGATTCAGTACGGCCGCCTCGGAGCTTCGCTCGATGCACAGCGGAACAGACGGACTGCCCGCTAGCGCTTGACGACAACGCTGTACTCTCGGCCGTCCTGCCCGAGCGACCAGACCTCATCTAGGAGAGCTGCCTGCTCGTCTGGATTGCGCACCAAACGGACGAGTTGTACCCGCTGTGCATAAGGCTGGCCGCCTGCCTCTACGATTTGGTAATCAGCCAGAAGGATCTCCGACTGAAGCTCGAGCAACTCCTGCTCTGTCGCGACGACGTGATAGATCAGTGGAACCTGCACATTCTTTGTCCACGGTCTGACCACGCGCGCCTCTTGCGCAGGCAGCGTCGTCGCATCTCCTTGCGCTGAAGTCTTGCCAAGCGCCCCGAGGCTGACCGCCGTTGCGACCGCGAGCATCAGGCCAACGGCGAAAGTGACCTGCTGGAGGTTAATGCGCCTCCATGTATCAGCGAATGTGCGATTTGCGATGAAAATCATGTCCCTGCTCCTTTCGCTGGCTGGTGATAGCCGCTCTGTTTCATGTCGTTTCGATCACCTCCCTGGC
>Ga0247825_10003620_pt1 | contig 10182 bp, 9 predicted proteins | sample 13C_Vanillin_Day_FD_194413 | JGI IMG/M metagenome (GOLD analysis project Ga0247825, IMG submission 194413) | Soil microbial communities from agricultural site in Penn Yan, New York, United States - 13C_Vanillin_Day48 | ecosystem: Environmental > Terrestrial > Soil > Agricultural land | place...
CGCCAGCACACCGACCGAGGCTTCGACAGCGCCAGCAGCCGCGGCGAGGTGGCCGGTCATCGACTTGGTCGAGCTGACGGCGACACCGTAAGCGCGCTCGCCGAACACCTTCTTGATAGCGGCCGTCTCGGTCTTGTCGTTGAGCTGGGTCGAGGTGCCGTGGGCGTTGATGTAGTCCACATCGTCGATGGTGATGCCAGAGAGCTTGAGTGCACGCTGCATCGCGAGGGCCTGACCATCGACGTCAGGCGCTGTGTCGTCGGTGGCGTCGAAGGACCATGCCGCGCCTGCCAGCTCGCAGAGGATGGGGGCGCCGCGACGGCGGGCGAATTCTTCCGTCTCGAGGACCAGGATGCCGGAACCTTCTCCGAGGACGAATCCGCTGCGGTGCGCGTCGAAGGGGCGCGATGCTTCTTCCGGCGCGTGATTCCACGTCTTCGTGAGGGCGCCAAGGCCCGCCAGAGATGAGACGACGACGCGGCCAATCATCGCCTCGGCGCCGCCCGCGATCATGCAGTCCGCGTAGCCGAGGCGCAGTAGGTTCAAGGCCTGGCCGATGGCATCGCCACCGGAGGCGCAGGCGCTGTTGACGCTGGAGTTGGGTCCGCGTACTTCGAGAAGCCTGCCAACGCGCACGGCGGCGCTGTACTGACCGACGCGCGGGACGGTCAGCGGGTCGACGCGGCCGACGCCTCGCGCCTCGGCGACAAGCTCCTGCTCGGCGATGAGCTGGAGGGCGCCGGAGCTGGCGATGATCACGCCGATGCTGTCGCGGTTGCCGTCGTTGACCTGTAGGTTCGCGTTGGCGACAGCCTCCATGCCCGCGACGACGGCCATCTGGGTGTGGCGGCCGGAACGGCGGGCCGTGCGACGGTCCATGAGGTCCTCGGGGACGAAGTTCTTTACTTCGGCCGTGACCTTCACGTCGCAGTCGGTAGCGTCGAACGCGGTCGTCGGACCGGTGCCGGACCGGCCTTCCAGCATCGCCTGCCAGGTGGCGGGCGCGCTGTTACCGATGGGCGTTACGAGGCCCAAACCAGTTACGACGATCTTCGGAAAATCAGGCATGCATCGCTCGCTTGTCTTTGTATCTCACGCCTAGAGTCCTGGTCAATCTGAATCGATGTTACGGCAATGAGCGCCAGCAGTCAGAACTTTGACGTAAACGTTAGCGCTTCGGTAGGATTCGTGGGTGGCACATCAAACGGTCGACTCGCACGCCGCTACCGGCGAGACCGTAGGCCAACGCACTTCAACCTTCCACTCTTTACGGTACCGCGACTTCCGCTACATGTGGCAGGGGCAGATTGGTGCGTCCGCTTCGCAGTGGATGGAGCAGATCGCGCGGCCCTTCCTCATTCTCGAGCTGACGGACTCCTACTTCCTCGTCGGTCTCATTGCCGCAACGCGTATGGTGCCTATGCTGTTCGTCGGCATCTGGGCGGGTGTGATCGCCGACCGGATGGACAAGAAGAAGATCCTGGTCATGTGCCAGGCCGTGACTTTCGGCGCTCACGCGGTGACCGCGCTCCTCATCCTCACCGGCCTCATTGACCCTATCGCTGTGTTCGTAGGCACATTCGTCACTGGATGCGCCCAGGCCTTCAATCAGCCGGCTCGCCAGTCGCTGATCCCTCGCCTCGTTCCCCGCGAGAACCTGGCGAACGCCCTCGCCCTGAATTCGGCCGCTTTTAACATCATGCGAACCGGGGGCCCCGCGATTGCGGGCGCGGTGCTGGCGGTTGCGGGCTTCGAGGGCGTGTACGTTTTGCAGACGCTGGTCTATGTCTGGGTGATCTGGAGCACGTCGCAGATCCGAGAGCATGGCGAACCCGTGAACCGTGAGCGAGCCTCCATGAAGACAGAGCTTATTGAAGGCTTCGCGGCAGTGAAGCGTGATCGGATCATCTTCTACATCATGGTCCTGTGCCTTGCCCTATTCATCTTCGGCATGCCATTCCAGGCCGTTTTCATTCCCCTGATTGCTGTCGAGTCGCTGGATTTGAGTAAGGAGACGGCGGGTATCCTCCTGTCCGCCGTCGGCCTCGGCGCTCTCCTTGGCGCCCTCGTGGTCGCAACCGTTGGCGACTCGGTGCGCAATCGCGGCATGCTCATGATCTCGATGATCCTGCTGTTTTGCATCGGTCTGCTTGTCTTCGCTCGGGGAGAGACTCTGCTCACGGCGATCCCTGCCCTGCTGTTGTGCGGGGCGATGCAGACGTCGTTCATGTCGTTGAACAACGCATTCGTGCTTGGCCGCACGCCGCCGGAGCTTCATGGTCGCGTGCTCAGCCTGTTTAGCCTCGATCGCGGCCTCGTACCCCTGGGTGCGACGCTGGCCGGAGCGCTGTCGGCGTCGCTTGGCGCCGCTGATGCCCTGACGATTATGGCCGGCTTATGCCTGGTCTTTACGCTGCTCGTAGCCGCCCTCGTGCCGTCTTTGCGACGCATCCATTAGTCCTGAAATTAGAACCCTACAAGTAATCTAGTGACGATTTGTTCATAGGCAATGCGAATATTGCAACGCGTCCATGTTAGAATTCGATGATGACGCGCGTGATCGTCCAACCTTCGGGACTCGAGTACGAAGTCAAGATCGGCGACACACTGATGGGGAGCGCTGTGGGGCTCGGCTGGTACTGGCCGACCACCTGTGGCGGTCAGGGCGTCTGCACCACGTGTCTCACCGAAATTGTCAGTGGCGGTGAACTTCTCGCCGAGATGAGCCGCAGCGAGCGCAAGACGCTCGCGGCTGAACGCGGCGAGGCGGTGCTTGCGAAGCCTTTGCGCCTCGCCTGCCAGACGGCTGTGCTGGGCGAGGGGACGATCATCGTGAATAAGGCAGGGGTGCGTTCAACGGACGCTTGAACACTAAATCCTGTACAATATAGGCGTCTTCTATCGGAGGGATGTCCTTGGACCTTGGCCAGCTCGAAGCGTTTGTTCAGGTAGCTAATCAGCGCAGCTTTAGCCGCGCCGCGGAGGCGTTGTTTCTAACGCAACCCTCGGTGACGGCTCGCATTCAGGCGTTGGAGCGCGACTTGGGGGAGCGGCTGTTCGAGCGCTCAGGCCGGGGCATCCGCCTGACTGAGGTCGGTGAGTGCTTCCTGCCCCACGCCGAGCGCGTTCTGCAGGCCCTCAATGCCGGCCGCGACGCCATTGATTCGCTGCGCAACCTGCATTCGGGCTCGCTGGTGCTCGCCTCGGCGACGACGGTGAGCACCTACGTGCTGCCAGGGCTCCTCAAGACCTTCCGGGCCCGCTACCCGCGCATCGAAGTCTCTGTGCGGACCGGTCGCTCCGAGCAGGTGCTCCAGATGCTGCTGCAGGACGAAGCCCAGGTCGGCCTCGTGCGTGCTGTGTACCACCAGGACATCGAGACGAAGGGCCTGATCGAAGACGAACTCGTGCTGGTAGCGAATGCGACCCACGACCTCATCGGCGCTGGGACAGTAACGGTCGAGCAGTTGGGCGACCACCCATTCATCTTCTTCGACCGCAACTCGAGCTACTACTCGCTGGCCCAGGGCATGTTCCGCCAGCACGGCGTCGTGCCACGGACGCAGATGGAACTCGACTCCATGGAAGCGACGAAGAAGATGGTCGAAGAGGGCCTCGGAATAGCTATGCTGCCCAAGGTCGCCCTCGAGCGCGAGCTCAACGACGGCAGCCTGCGCGAGATCGCCATTGCCGACATGCCCAACCCGACGCGCCAGATTGCGCTGATCAGCCGCCGCAGTCGCCCGTTGGGCCCCGTAGCCCAGGCCTTCGTAGACATCGTCACGGAGATTTTCAGTAACGAACGCGCCGCGGCCGCCGCTGCGCCGGTAGCCGCCGCGGGCTAACGAATTAGACGTTCCTTGTTAGAGAAGGGTCCCGATTCGGGGCCCTTCTTCTTTCTGCGCGCTAGAATCACGGCGGTCGCAAGGAGGTCCTCATGGACACCACCGGTCTCGCCTATCTCTCGATCGCCGAGGCCTCTGCCCTCGTCGCCAAACGTGCGGTCTCGCCGACAGAGCTCACCGACGCGGTGATTGCCCGCGCCGAAGCGCTGGACGACAACCTCCACGCATACCTCACCCGCACCTTCGCGACGGCGCGCGAGGAGGCGAAGACCGCAACCGAAGAGATTGCTACTGGGGCATATAGAGGGTCACTGCATGGCATTCCCTTCGCGATCAAGGACATCTACGAGACCGCCGGCGTCGAGACGACGGCAGGGTCGAAGCTCCAGACGCCGAACATCCCCACTGCGGACGCGCATGCCATCTCGCTGCTAAAGCAGGCAGGCGCGGTCATGCTCGGCAAGCTCAATCTGCACGAGTGGGCAATGGGCGGCACCAACGTCAACTACTTCTTCCCCACGCCGAAGAACCCCTGGGACCAGACGCGCATCACCGGGGGCTCGTCGGGCGGTTCCGGCCTGGCCCTCGCCGCCGGGTTCTGCTACGGCTCGCTGGGTACCGACACGCGCGGCAGCATCCGCATGCCCGCGAGCATCTGCGGCATCACAGGCCTCAAGCCCACGTACGGCCGCGTCAGCATTCGGGGCATCATCCCGCTTGTCTGGTCGCTCGATCACGCCGGCCCGATGGCCCGCAGCGCCGAAGACTGCGCGCTGATCCTGAACGCAATCGCGGGCTACGACCCCGAAGACCCCACGAGCGTGGACGTGCCGGTCGATGACTACACCGCGTCCCTCGGAGGCCCGTCACCGTCCCTGGATGGCATGCGCATCGGTGTACCGCGCGAGTTCTTCTTCGACGTCTCGGAGGTCGACGCCGACATCCTGAAGGCAGTCGAAGAGGCAATCGACGTCCTGCGTAACCTTGGCGCGGAAGTGCGCGACATCGACTTCCCTGACCCTGTGTATCATCAGGACAACCAGCTCTTTGGTGCCGAGAGCGCTGCCTACCACGAGGAGCGTCTGCGCGAGCGGCCGGAGGAGCTGAGTACGTTGCCCCGCGAGCGCGTCGCCACCGGCGCCGCCGTCTCTGGGATGGACTACGCGCGCGCCCGCTGGCGCCAGCTCGAGTTCAAGCAGCGGGTCGCAACTACCTTCCGTGACGTCGATCTCATCCTGACGCCGACAGTACCCGTACCCCCGATGAAGATCGCTGACATCGAGCCGGCCGGCCCGGGTCGGATCATGGCTCGCCATACCGCGCCATTCAACATCCTCCACGTCCCGACGATCTCAGTACCCTGCGGCGTCACATCCGAAGGCCTGCCTATCGGTCTGCAGATGGCGGGGCGCTGGTGGGAGGAAGGGCTGGTGCTGCGCGCTGCGCATGCCTATCAGCAGGCGACGGACTGGCATCGAAGAAGGCCGCCGCTGTGACCTAACGATGGATTCGGGTATTTCGCAACATAAGTGCATTTAATGTTGCTTTTTGTTGACAAACCCCCGGTCGATCGATAGGCTGAGGACGTGGAAAGTACCCGAGAGCAGATTCTGAGATACGTGCGTGGGCGTCGCGAAACGACGGTTGCGCACCTGGCGGAATCGCTTGGTCTGAGCCAGCAGGCGGTGCGCCGTCACCTCGATGGTTTGCGCGCCGATGGGCTGGTTGACGTGCGGCAGGAGCGCCATGGCGTTGGCAGGCCGGCCCTTATGTTCTTCGCGACAGAACGTGGCGAAGACATGGCTGGGCACACCTACCTGCAGCTGCTCTCGCGTCTGTTCCGTCACCTGGAGAAGCTCGATGCCGACCAGGTGAGCGGCACGACAGGCCCTCAGGTACTCGACAAGGTGTTCAGCGGCATCGCAAGAGAGATGGCCGCCGATCACCGCTCAGAAGTGAATGGTTCGACGTTGGACCAGCGCATCGCCGAAACGAGCAGAGCGCTCGAGCGGGAAGGCATCGTCGATGGCTGGAACAAGACGGATGGCGAGTATCACATCGTCAATGGTGAGTGCCCATACCTGCGCCTCGCCGAGATGAGTGACGCCGCCTGCCGTTCCGACAGGCAGACAATCGAGCTGCTGATCGGCGCCGAGGTAGAACAAATCACACGCATCGTCGATGGCGCCGCGTGCTGCGAGTACGTCCTTAAGCCGCAGCCGGTTACGCTCATCGAGCAGACAGTTAAGGAGAACGGATGACGAGCAACGGGGCAGTACTGGAGGTTCAGGACCTCCATGTTGCAGTGGAAGGCAAGCAGATCCTCAATGGACTGAGCCTGACCGTGCCGGCAGGCGAGGTGCACGCGATCATGGGGCCGAACGGCTCCGGTAAGAGCACGCTCGCCAACACGCTGATGGGCCATCCACGCTACGACGTCACGGGTGGCCAGATCTTCCTTAAGGGAGAGAACGTCACAGAGATGGCGCCAGACGAGCGGGCGAAGCGGGGCATGTTCCTCGCCATGCAGTACCCGACCTCAATCCCGGGCGTGACGATGGTGAACTTCCTGCGCGCGTCGCTAAAGGCCGTGCAGGGAACCGATGTTCCGGTGCGCGAGTTCCGTCAGCGTCTGCTCGACGCGATGGCCGTGCTCAAGATGGACGAAGCCTTCGCGCGCCGCTACGTCAACGAAGGCTTCTCCGGCGGCGAGAAGAAGCGCGCCGAGATTCTGCAGATGAGCCTCCTGCGGCCGGCAATGGCCGTCATGGACGAGACCGACTCCGGTCTCGACATCGACGCCCTGCGCACGGTGTCGGACGGCATCAACACACTGCGCAATCCTGAGATGGGCATCCTGCTCATCACTCACTATCAGCGCATGCTGAACTACGTGCAGCCGGACCACGTACACGTGCTCTACAAGGGCCGTATCGTCCGCTCGGGTAGCCGCGAGCTGGCTTCCGAGCTGGAAGCGAAGGGCTACGACTGGATCACCAACGAGATCGACGCTCAAACCGGTGCGGACGGCGCTTCGGCTACAGAAGGGAACTAGACGTATGACGACACAGAATGCTGGCGACATCGTCTCTGGATACAAGTACGGTTGGAACGACCCCGAGTTCAGGCCGGTCAACGACGCCAAGAAGGGCCTCAACAAGGACGTTGTGTCCCAGATCTCGGCGATCAAGAGTGAGCCGCAGTGGATGCGCGACTTCCGCATGAAGTCGCTCGACCTCTTCGAGAAGAAGCCGATGCCCAAGGGCTTCTGGGGTGGCAACATCGAGAACTATCCGCTCGACTTCCAGGACATCTACTACTACGTCAAGCCGATGGAAGGCCAGGGCAAGACGTGGGAGGACGTGCCTGAGGAGATCAAGCGCACCTTCGACAAACTGGGCATCCCCGAGGCCGAGCGCAAGTTCCTCGCCGGCGTGGGCGCGCAGTACGACTCCGAGGTCGTCTACCACAAGATCCGCGAGGACCTGGAGAAGCTCGGCGTGATCTTCGTCGACATGGACACCGGTCTGCGCGAGCACGAGGACATCGTCAAGCAGTACTTCGGCACCATCGTTCCGCCAGCAGACAACAAGTTCGCGGCACTGAACTCGGCCGTGTGGTCGGGCGGCAGCTTCGTCTACGTGCCCGCAGGCGTGAAGGTAGACATCCCGCTCCAGGCCTACTTCCGCATCAACACGGAGAACATGGGCCAGTTCGAGCGCACGCTGATCATCGCCGAGGAGGGCTCCTACGTTCACTACGTGGAGGGCTGTACCGCCCCGACGTACAGCAACGACTCCCTGCACAGCGCGGTGGTCGAGATCATCGTCAAGAAGGGCGCGCGCGTCCGCTACACGACGATCCAGAACTGGAGCACGAACGTCTACAACCTCGTGACCAAGCGCGCGGCTGCGTACCAGGACGCGGTCATGGAGTGGGTGGACGGCAACCTCGGCTCCAAGATCACGATGAAGTACCCCAGCGTCTACCTGATGGAGCCCGGCGCCCACGGCGAGATCCTCTCGCTGGCCTTCGCCGGCCCCGGTCAGCACCAGGACGCCGGTGGCAAGATCGTCCACGTCGCTCCGAACACGACCTCGACGATCATCTCGAAGTCGATTTCGAAGGGCGGCGGCCGTACCAGCTATCGCGGCCTGCTCAAGGTCTACCCGGGCGCTGAGAACGCGAAGTCGACCGTGCGCTGCGACGCCCTCCTACTGGACGAAGCGTCCCGCTCCGACACCTATCCGGTGATGGAGATCGACGAAGAGAACGTGACCATCGGCCACGAGGCGACCGTCTCGAAGGTCGGTGAGGAGCAGCTGTTCTATCTGCAGAGCCGCGGCATCGACGAAACCGAAGCGACAAAGATGATTGTCAACGGCTTCGTGGAGCCGATCGTGAAGGAACTGCCGATGGAGTACGCCATCGAGCTCAACCGCCTGATCGAGCTGCAGATGGAGGGTTCGGTCGGATAACCCTCCCTCGTGGAGTCTGGCAACTGAACTAATCGGGCGATCCTCGGACCGCTCTTGGGGAGACTGCGCAAGCAGCAAGGATGAGTATGACTACTAGCGCAAACGCGCCGGCCATCGCGGAGGCGACCATCCGCGAACTCTCGCAGCAACACGGCGAGCCCGTTTGGCTCCTCGAGCGACGTCTCGCCGCCTTGCGTGCCTACGACGCGATGTCGATGCCGGACCCTATGGACGAGGAGTGGCGCCGCACCGACCTCTCAGGCTTCAATCTGGCGGAGGCGCTGTCCCACTCCGAGGCAGCTTCGATCGAGCGCGTTGCTCAGAGCCTGCCAGCAGGCGTGACCTTCGGCAGCCTGAACGAGGCGGCGTCCAAGCAGAGCGACCTGGTTCAAGAACACCTGCACAGCCTGGTCAAGCCGACGGAGTGGAAGCTCGCGGCCTTGCAAGCCGCTTCGTGGAACGATGGTGCCCTGATTCACGTGCCCCGAGGCGTGGAAGTCGAATTGCCGTTGCGCTACCTCGTGAAGCAGAACGGCGCGCCCGTGTTCTCGCACCTGCTCATCGTCGCGGAGGCGAACAGCAGCGTGACCGTGGTGCATGAGACAACAGGGCAGTCGGCTGAGGGTTACTCACTGGTCAACGGCGCGGTCGAGATCATCGCCCGCCCCGACTCGCGCGTGCGCTACGTTGATTTGCAGGGCCTCGGTGAAGGTGGTGCGTACAACTTCTCAACTGTTCGCGCCCATCTCGAACAGGGCGCTGAGCTATCCGCGTCGATCATTGGCCTCGGCGCGCGGTTGAGCCGCACAAAGCTCGAGGTTAGCCTCGAAGGCGAAGGGTCGCACGCCGAACTGCTTGGCCTTGCGCTCGGCGACGGCAAGCAGCACTTCGACTACGTAACGCTGCAGGACCACACGGGGCCTCGCACCTCCAGCAACCTCCTGTTCAAGGCGGCCCTCGATGGCGCTTCGAGCATGGTGTGGAACGGCATCATCCGCATCCAGAAGGGCGCTTCGGCCAGCCAGGCGAACCAGACCAGCCGCAACCTTCTGCTCTCAGACAAGGCGAAGGCAGCGCCGATCCCGGTGCTCGAGATAGAGGCGCACGACGTGCTGCAGTGCAGCCACGGCGCCAGCGCGGGCCCGCTCGACGAGGAGCAGCGTTTCTACCTCGAGTCGCGCGGCATCCCACCGGAAGTTGCCGAACAGCTGTTGGTCGAAGCCTTCTTCCGGGAGGTCATCGACCGTCTGCCGGAGGGTATCGACAAGGATGCGCTGGCCGAGCGCATCCTCGCAAAGATTGGAGCACTGGCCTAGATGGCGTTCGAGAAGATCGGCACGAAGTCGGACATCCCGGCGGGAACCGTCAAGGTGTTCGAGGTCAATGGTCGCAGTCTCTGCGTCGCCAACCTCGACGGCGCCGAGTTCTACGCCATCGACAACCTGTGTACGCACGACAACGGCCCCCTGGGCGAAGGTACCCTCGCCGACGGCCTCGTCGAATGCCCCCGCCACGGCGCCCGCTTCGACCTCAAGACTGGCGCCGTGAAAGCCCTCCCGGCCGTGCGCCCGGTGCGCACGTACGCGGTTGAGGTCGACGGCGACGACATCGCGGTTGAGGTTGAATAGGGCGACACAAGGACACCCCCATGTATAACGTCGAAGACGTCCGCAAGGACTTTCCCATCCTGCAGCGACAGGTCCACGGCAAGCCGCTGGTGTACTTGGACAATGCCGCGACGACCCAGAAGCCGCGGGCTGTCATCGATGCGCTCGTTCACTACTACGAGAACTACAACGCCAATATCCACCGCGGCCTGCACAAGCTGGCGGAAGAGGCTACGACGGCGTACGAGGACT
>Ga0247825_10003621_pt1 | contig 10178 bp, 8 predicted proteins | sample 13C_Vanillin_Day_FD_194413 | JGI IMG/M metagenome (GOLD analysis project Ga0247825, IMG submission 194413) | Soil microbial communities from agricultural site in Penn Yan, New York, United States - 13C_Vanillin_Day48 | ecosystem: Environmental > Terrestrial > Soil > Agricultural land | place...
TGGCGCCACCGCCCGACGTCGTGGACGAGAGCTCGCGGGGCGGAGGCCGCCGGCGCAAGGGCAAGCAGCGGTCCGACTACGACTACGACGACGAGAACTAGCGTGCGCCGGCGGCTGACGATCCTGGCTGCCGCCGTGCTGGTCTACCTGGGGGTCGCCGGCCTGTTCGTGATCTCCGTTGGCGGGCTCTCGCGCGGCGAGGGCGGTCCCGCTCTGTTCGGTCCCCGGGTCGCGATCGTCGAGCTCGAGGGCGTCATCCTCGAGGTCGATGACATCGTGCGCGAGCTGAAGGCCCATCGCGACAACCCTACCGTGAAGGCGGTGGTGCTGCGCGTCAACAGCCCCGGCGGCGTGGTGGCCCCGACCCAGGAGCTGCACGACGCCGTCATTCGCCTGCGCCAGGCCGGCAAGCCGGTGGTCGCCTCGCTCGGCTCGGTGGCCGCCTCGGGTGGCTACTACGTGGCGGTGGCGTGCGACCAGATCTACGCGAATCCCGGCACGCTGACCGGCTCGATCGGCGTGATCATGCAGCTGGCCAACCTCGAGCAGCTCTTCAAGAAAGTCGGTGTCGACTACGTCGTGGTGAAGGCCGGCCAGTTCAAGGACATCGGTAACGTCGCGCGGGCGATGACGCCCGACGAGCGGCGCGTGATGCAGGCGCTGCTGGACGACGTCCACGGCCAGTTCATCGGCGCCGTGGTCGCCGGCCGCAAGCTGCCCCGCGAGGACGTGGCGCGCTTCGCCGACGGGCGCGTCTTCTCCGGTGTGCAGGCCAAGGACCTCCACATGGTCGACGCCCTCGGCGGGCTGGAGGATGCGGTTCTGGCCGCCGCCAAGCTGGCGGGGATTCCGACACCCCCCGGTGTCATCCGGCCGCGGCGGCGGTTCTCGATCATCGATCTCCTGCGCAATCAGTTCGGCGGGACCGCGGTCGGCGCCCTGCTGCGGCCGACGCTCCCGGCATTCAAGACGCCGCTCTACTTGATGGATTGAAGGAGGGCGCGTCGCGCTGATGGATCGAGGGGGCGCGTCGCCCCCCTCAACTCCCCCCATTCGCGCAATCTTCTACACGGGTCGGGGACTCCCAAGACCCCATCAGGTGCTTCGGGGCCCTCTCCCGGCTTCCCGGGGCGGTATCGGGGGCCGGTTTTGGGGGTCTCACAGCCCTCCCGGGGTGGCGTCGGCCGGCGGGTCTCCCTGGCATGCTTCCTAACCCCTCATTACGTTTGACATTCTCGTGGGGGGCATGCTAGCGTGCCCTTGGTCCAAAGCTCGCCGCGGCGTGGCGCGGACGTCGCTCAACGGGGTGGACGACGATGACGAAAGCGGAGCTGATCGACGAGGTTTCGAAGCTGTCGAACCTCACCAAGAAGGAGACCGAGACCATCGTCAACACGGTCTTCGACAACATCACCGACGCGCTGTCCAAGGGTGACAAGGTCGAGTTGCGTGGATTCGGCAGCTTCCGGATCCGCCATCGCAACTCGCGCAAGGGCCGCAACCCGAAGACCGGCAGCGCCGTGGATGTCCCCGAGAAGCGGGTTCCGTTCTTCAAGGTCGGCAAGCGCCTGCGCGAGCTCGTCAACACCTGAGGTGAGGCGCCTGTGGGCGCCGTGGCGCATGGCGTGGATCGGCGCCTCCCGCGCGCCCGCCGGTTGCGTCTTTTGCAGCGCCCTCGAGAGTCGTGATGATGGGACGACGTACCTCCTCGAGCGCAGCGACCACGCCTTCCTGATCCTCAACGCGTACCCCTACGCCACCGGGCACCTCATGGCGGTCGTCAACCGGCACGTGGGTATGCTCGGGCAGGCCCAGACGCCGGAGCTGGCCGACATGATGCGGCTCGTGCAGCGGGCGGTGGACGCGCTGACAGCCGAGTACCGGGCCGAGGGCTTCAACGTCGGCATGAACCAGGGTCGGGCGGCCGGAGCGGGGATCGAGGACCATCTGCACATCCACGTGGTGCCACGCTGGAACGGCGATTCCAACTTCGTCAGCGTGCTGGGCGACACCCGCGTGCTGCCCGAGACGCTGGAGACGACCTGGGAGCGGCTGCGGAGACGGCTGGGTGGCTGACGCCGGCGCCACCCCGATGATGACGCAGTACCGGGAGCTCAAGCGCCGCTTCCCGGATCACCTTCTGCTGTTCCGGCTGGGCGACTTCTACGAGCTGTTCCTGGAGGACGCCGAGCTGGGCGCTCGCCTGCTGCAGATCACGCTGACCTCGCGCCAGGGAGCGCCGATGGCCGGCATCCCGCATCACGCGGCCGACGGTTACATCGCACGCCTGGTGCAGGCGGGCCAGAAGATCGCGATCTGCGAGCAGATGGAGGGACCCGCCCGGGGCAAGAAGCTGCTGCGCCGCGACGTGGTGCGCGTGATCACGCCCGGCACGCTGACCGACACCGCCTACCTGAGCGGCGCCGCCAACAACTTCCTCATGGCGCTCGGCCGGGCCGGCGCGGTGACCGGCGTGGCGCTGCTCGACGTGTCGACCGGCGAGTTCTGGGTGGGCGAGGACGGGCCCGGAGAGGATGCGGTCCTGGCGGCGGCCCTGCTGCGCCGTCCGGCCGAGGTCCTGGTACCGGAGACGCTCCGCGGCGCCGCGGACCTGCTGGGCCGACTGCAAGATACCGGCGCCGCGCTGACGTTCGGGGACCCCGGCCTCTGGAGTGGACGGCACGCCGTGGCAGACCTTTGTCGTCACTTCGGTGTGACGACACTGGAGGTCTTCGGTCTCGGTGATCTGGGAGCCGGGATCGGGGCCGGGGCCGCCGCGCTCGCCTACGTGCGGGCGACCCAGGGCGACCGGCTCGGCCACGTGGGGCGCCTGCAGCGGCTGCGCCCGGACGACTGCATGACGCTGGACGAGACGGCCGTGCGCACGCTCGAGCTGCTGGAGGCCAGCGATGGCTCCTCCCGCAGCTCCCTCCTCGGCGTCCTCGACGAGACGGTGACGCCGATGGGGGCGCGCTTGCTGCGGCAGTGGTTGCTGCAGCCGCTGCTCGGCGCCGACGCGATCGCAGCCCGCCAGGACGCGATTGCCGCGCTCGTGGAGGCGCCCGACACCCGGGCCGCCCTGCGGCGACTGCTCAAGCCGGTCGGGGACCTGGCCCGGCTCACGAGCCGGGCCACGCTGGGCGTGGCCCACGCCCGCGACCTCGTCGGGTTGCGTGGCTGCCTGGCCCCGCTCGAGGCCCTGCGCGAGACGATCGAGGGCGTGCCGGCCCCGCTGCTGGCCGAGGCGCGGGCTGCGCTGGCCGATCTGGCCGACCTGCGCGCGACGCTGGAGTCCGCCCTGGTGGACGAGCCGCCGGCCACGCTGCAGGACGGCGGCATCATCCGCGAGAGCTGGGACGAGGCCCTGCAGGCGCTCGTCACCGACGCCACCCAGGCACGCCGGTGGATCGCCGGCCTGGAGGAGCGTGAGCGGGCGCGCACGGGGCTCTCGAGCCTGCGCGTGCGCTTCAACCGGGTCTTCGGCTACGGCATCGAGATCACCCACGCCCAGGCGGCGCGGGCGCCGGCCGAGTACGTGCGGCGCCAGACGCTCACCGGGGCCGAGCGCTACGTCACACCCGAGCTCAAGGAGTACGAGTCCAAGGTGCTGGGCGCCGAGGAGCGCCGGCGCCGGCTGGAGTACGAGCTGTTCGACGAGGTGCGCGGCCGTGTCGCCGCGCGGGCGTCCGAGCTGCTGGCCACCGCGCGGGCGCTGGCGACCCTGGACGTCGCGGCCGCCCTCGCCGAGGTCGCCCACGTCCGCGGCCACGTCCGGCCGGTCATCGTGCCGGACGGGGCGCTGGAGATCGTCGAGGGGCGCCACCCGGTGCTGGAGGCGCGCTCGGGGCAGCCGGTGACGCCCAACGACCTGGCCCTCGACGACGAGTCACGCGTGGTGATCCTCACCGGGCCGAACATGGCGGGCAAGTCCGTCTACCTGCGGCAGACCGGCCACATCGTCATCCTGGCCCAGATGGGCGCCTTCGTGCCGGCGCGCTCGGCGCGCCTGGGCCTCGTCGACCGTGTCTTCACCCGCGTCGGCGCCCAGGACAACCTCGCGCGCGGCCAGTCCACGTTCCTCGTCGAGATGGTGGAGACGGCCTCGATTCTCACCAACCTCACGCCGCGCAGCCTCGTGCTGCTCGACGAGGTCGGGCGTGGCACCTCGACCTTCGACGGCCTGGCCATCGCGTGGGCGGTGGTGGAGGAGCTGCACGATCGCGGCGCGAAACCCAAGGTGCTCTTCGCCACCCACTTCCACGAGCTGACTCAGCTCGCCGGCCGGCTCAGCGGCGTGCGCAACTTCCACGTGGCCGTCCGCGAGTGGAACGACGAGATCGTCTTCCTGCACAAGGTGCAGCCCGGGGGGACCGACCGGTCCTACGGGATCCAGGTGGCCCGGCTGGCTGGACTGCCGACGAGCGTCATCGCGCGCGCCAAGGCGCTGCTGGCGCGCTTCGAGGACCAGGGCCAGGCGACGACCGACGCCGGCGATGCCGTGCAGCTCGGCCTCTTCACTGCCGCGCGGGACCCGATGGCCGAGGAGCTGGCGCACCTGGACCTCGCCCACCTCACGCCGATCGAGGCCCTGAACCTGCTGGCCAAGTGGCAACACCGGCGCGATGCGCATACGCAAGCTCCCTGACTCGCTGGTCAACAAGATCGCGGCGGGGGAGGTCGTGGAGCGGCCGGCCTCGGCGGTGAAGGAGCTCGTGGAGAACGCGCTGGACGCGGGGGCGCGCGTCGTCGGCGTGGACCTGCGCGACGGCGGCACCGCCCTCATCCGCGTGGTCGACGACGGCCACGGGATGACGGCCGAGGAGCTGCCGGTGGCGCTCGAGCGCCACGCGACCTCCAAGCTCGCCCGGGACGAGGACCTCGACGCGATCGCGACGCTCGGCTTCCGTGGCGAGGCGCTGGCGGCGATCTGCGCGGTCTCGCGGTTCTCGGTCACCAGCCGGGTGCAGGAGGCCGCTGCGGGCTTGCGGCTGGCCGGCGAGGGCGGGCGGGTGAGCCAGCGGCTCGACGTGCCGGCCGAGGTCGGCACCAGCATCGAGGTCCACGACCTCTTCTTCAACACCCCGGCCCGGCTGAAATTCCTCAAGGCGACGACGACCGAGCTCTCGGCGAGCCTGCGCGCCGTCACCCACCTGGCTCTCGCGCACCCGGATGTGCAGCTCCGGGTGACCAGCAACGGACGCGCGGCGCTGACGGCGCCGGCGGCGGCCGATCTGCGCCAGCGCATCGGCGCGCTGTGGAGCTGGGAGACGGCCGAGCGGCTGCTGGCGGTGGACCGGACCGAGCACGGTGTCCGGGTGGCCGGCTGGACCAGCCCCCCCGACGTCACGCGCGGCGGGCGTGACGACATCATCGTCATTGTCAACGGCCGTCCGGTGCGCGACCCGGCCCTGCTGCAGGCGGTCCTGGCGGCCTACCGGCCGCTGCTCCCGCGCGACCGCTTCCCGCTCGTGGTGCTGACGGTGACGATGGCGCCGGCCGACGTGGACGCCAACGTCCATCCGACCAAGGCGTGGGTTCGCTTCCGCCAGCCGCGCGTCGTGCAGGAGATGCTCGTGGCCGCGCTCCACGAGGCGCTGCGTCGCCCCGGTGTGGTGCCCACGCTCGGCGGCGAGCCGCCTCCGTGGCCGGCCGCCGGCGCCACGGCCGCTACGGTCGTCGCCCCCACCGGGCAGCCCGCGCTCTTCCAGGAGACGGTGGCGCCGTACACGATCCGGCGGTTCGGGCGCGTGCTGGGCCAGGTGCAGGACACGTTCATCGTGTCGACCACCGAGGAGGAGGTCTTCTTCCTGGACCAGCACGTGGTCCACGAGCGCATCATCTTCGAGCAGGTCCGCGGCCAGCTCGAGGCGGGGTCGCTGCCGTCGCAGGCGCTGCTGTTCGCCGAGACGCTCGAGCTGGGCCCGGCCTCGCGCGCGCTGCTCGAGCGCTGGCGCGAGCCGCTCGAACGCCTGGGCTTCGCCTTCGAGGGCTTCGGCGGCGACGCCGTCGTGCTGCGTGCGGTCCCGACCCTGCTCAAGGGTGATGAGCCCAAGCGGCTGATCGAGGGCGCGATCGAGGAGCTGGCCGACCCCAAGGTCAGCACGCCCACGCTGGACCGCGCGCTCGCCTTCGTCGCCTGCCGGGCGGCGATCAAGGCCGCCACGCCCCTGGCGCCCGAGGAGATGGAGCGCCTGGTCGCGGACCTCGAGACGACCGAGACGCCGTACTTCTGTCCCCACGGCCGCCCCATCGTGAGCCGCGTCTCGATGCACGACATCCGCCGCGAGCTGAAGCGTAGGTGGTAGTGCGAGCCGCAGCGCGAGCCGCAGCCGAAGGCGAGGCGAGCCTGTGAAGGTCGAGATCGTGCGAGCCGACAGCCGGGGCGTACACTGCAGGCGATGACCCGCGGCAAGCCGCCGCTCCTCGTCGTCGCGGGACCGACCGGGGTCGGCAAGACGGCCGCGGTGGTCGCCTTGGCGCGTCGTCTTCCGATCGAGGCTATCAGCGCCGACTCCCGCCAGGTCTACCGCGGGATGGACGCGGCGACCGGCAAGCCCACCCCGGCCGAGCAGCGGGCCGTGGCCCACCACCTGATCGACGTGGTCGACCCCGACGACCGCTACCACGCCGCGCGCTTCCGGCTGGACGCCGAGGCGGCGATCGAAGCGGTGCGGGGCCGCGGCCGGCTGCCGGTGGTCGTCGGGGGCACCGGGTTGTACATCCGGGCGCTCCTGCGCGGCCTCGACCCGGCCCCGCCCGCCGATCCGGAGTTCCGCCGCGTGCTGGCCGGCGTGGCTGCGCGCGACGGCCGTGCGGCCCTGCACGCACAGCTGGCCGCCGCCGAGCCCGCGCTGGCCCGGCGGCTGCATCCGAATGACGAGATCCGGGTGGTCCGCGCCCTGGAGCGGCTGCGCTCCGGCAGCGCCGTGGGGGACGCGCAGGTGCAGTGGCGTGATGCCGAGCCGCCGTGGCGCGTCACCTACATCGGGCTGACGCTCGACCGGCCGACCCTGGCGAGACGCCTGCAGACCCGGGCTGCAGCCATGGTCGAGGCGGGGCTGCTCAACGAGGTGGAGCGACTGCTCGACCGGGGCTACACGCCCGCCCTGTCCGCCATGCAGGGGATCGGCTACCGGCAGTTCGTCGAGGTGGCGCGGGGGCGGCTGGACGAGCGGGCAGCGCTCGAGCTGATGCAGCGGGAGACGGTACGCTACGCCAAGCGGCAGGCGACGTGGTTCGCCCGAGAGCCCGGCATCGCGTGGGTGGACGTGGCCGCCGCCGGCGACGCCGAGGGAGTCGCGGCGGCGATCGAGGCGCGGATCGACGAGGAGGGTGTTATCGAGTGAGTCGCGCACGACCGAACGGGCAGCGCAACGGGCATCAGGTGCGACGGGGGCCGGAGCGAGCGGTGATCGCCGCGGTCCGGTTGCCCCGACAGCGACGCTGGGAGGTCGAGGAGTCGCTCGCCGAGCTGGGGGGCCTCGTGGTCGCGGCCGGCGCCAGCGTCGTTCATCGCGTGAGCCAGGAGCGGCCGGCGCCGAACCCGGCGCTCTACTTCGGCCGCGGCAAGATCGAGGAGGTCGCCGCCGCCGCGCCGGAGGTCGGGGCGAATCTCTTCGTCTCCGACGACCCGCTGACCCCGATCCAGGAGCGCAACCTTTCGCAGGCGCTCGGCATGAAGGTCATCGACCGCACGGCGCTGATCCTGGACATCTTCGCCCAGCGGGCCCGCACCGCCGAGGGCAAGCTGCAGGTCGAGCTCGCCCAGCTCACGTACCTGCTGCCGCGGCTGGTGGGCCAGTGGAGCCACCTCGAGCGCCTCGGCGGCGGCATCGGCACGCGGGGCCCCGGCGAGACCCAGCTCGAGTCCGATCGCCGGGCGATCCGTCGGCGCGTGATGCAGATCCAGCGGGAGCTGGAGCACGTGCAGACCCACCGCCGCCTGCAGCGTCAGGGGCGTCGTCGCGCCGGCGTGCCGGTCGTCGCCCTCGTCGGCTACACGAACGCCGGCAAGACGACGCTGCTGAACCAGCTCAGCGGCGCCCGCCTCACCGCCGCCGACCAGCTGTTCGTCACGCTCGACCCGGCCGCCCGCCTCGTCGACCACGGCGGGCACCGGCCGTTCATCCTGACCGACACCGTCGGCTTCATCCGCAAGCTGCCGCACGAGCTGGTGGCGGCCTTCCGGGCCACGCTGGAGGAGCTGCAGGACGCCGACGTCCTCGTACACGTCGTGGACGCGAGCGACCCGGCGCTCGAGGAGCACGCCGAGGCCGTCGAGCGGATTCTCGGCGAGCTGGGCGTGGCCGACCGGCCCACCGTCCTGGCGCTCAACAAGGTCGACCGCGTGGAGGGCGGCCGCGGGCTCGAGGCGCTGGTCGCCCGCCGCGAAGGAGTGGCGATCTCGGCGGTCACCGGGGCAGGGGTGCCGGAGCTGCTGAAGGCGATCGACGCCGCGCTGCCGATCGGCGGGGCCGTCACCTTGCGGATCCCGCACGAGGACGGCGCCGCGCTGGCGCTCTGCTACGAGCGGGGGAGGGTGATGGCGCGAGTGGACGAGCCGGAGCACGTGGTGGTGGACGTGCAGCTGCCCGGGGTGTGGCTGGGGCCGCTGGCCGAGTATCGAGTGTTAAACTGACGCCTTCATGGGCCTGGCGAACTGGCTGACCGTTCTGCGCATTCTGCTGATCCCGGTCTTCGTCTCGCTGCTCGTCTACCGGCAGCGGGGCCTGGCGCTGGCCGTCTTCCTCATCGCCGCGCTCACCGACCTGCTCGACGGCTACGTGGCCCGGCAGCGGGGCAGCCAGAGCCGGCTGGGGGCGTTCCTCGATCCGATGGCCGACAAGCTGCTGCTGGTGTCGTCGTTCGTGACCCTCACCTGGCTGCGGGTGCTGCCCTTCTGGATCGCCGCGGTGGTGATCAGCCGCGATCTCATCCTGGTCGTCGGCGCCCTCGCCATCCACATGGCCGGCGGCCGCATCACGCCGCGCCCCTCGGCGGCGGGCAAGCTCGCGACCTTCTTTCAGGTGCTGACCGTGCTGGGCGGGTTGCTGGGGCCGTTCTACAACCGATCGGGCGGGGCCAAGGTCGTCATGTGGCTCGCTGTCACCTTCACGGTGGTCTCGGGGCTGCACTACATCGTGCAGGGCATGGGCTTCCTCAACGCCGGTCACGCCGAGGAGAACCGCGAGCCCGATGAAACCGCGCTCTTCCGCTGAGGGCGTGGTGGTGGCCACGGTGCGGCCGCGCACCCCGGCCGCGAGCGCCGGGCTGACGGCCGGCGACCGCATCCTGACGATCAACGGCCGGGCCCTGCGCGACGCCATCGACTTCCAGTTCTACGGCGCCGAGGATCGGCTCGAGCTGGGCGTCGAGCGCGATGGGACCCGGCGCGGGGTGCGGCTCACGCGGCGACCGGGCACGGAGCTCGGGGTCGAGCTCGAGGCGCCGCGCCCGGGCGACATCGCGACCTGCGCCAACAAGTGCGTGTTCTGCTTCATCCACCAGCTGCCGCGCGGGATGCGCCGCAGCCTGTACGTGAAGGACGACGACTTCCGGCTGTCGTTCCTGCACGGCAACTACATCACGCTGAGCGATCTCGACGAGCCGTCCTTCGAGCGGATCCTGGAGCAGCGCCTGTCGCCGCTCTACGTCTCGGTGCACGCGACCGATCCCGAGCTGCGCTGGGCGCTGCTGGGCCGGCCGCGGCACTCGGCGGAGATTTTGCCCCGGCTCGAGCGACTGGCCAAGGCCGGCATTCGCGTGCACGCGCAGATCGTGCTGTGCCCCGACCTGAACGACGGCCGGCACCTCGAGCGGACCGTGCACGAGCTGTCCCCGCTGCACCCGCACGTCGCCACCACGGCGATCGTGCCGGTCGGGCTCACCCGGCATCGCGAGCGGCTGCCGTCGCTGCGCACGCTGACCGCCGGGGAAGCCGAGGCGCTGGTGGACACCGTCGCCGGCTGGCAGGCCCGCTTCCTGCCGCGGCTCGACAGCCGCTTCGTCTTCCTCGGCGACGAGGTCTATCTGCAGGCGGGCCGTCCCCTGCCGCCGGCCGAGGACTACGAGGGATTCGCCATCGCCGAGGACGGCATCGGCCTCGTGCGCCGCTTCGAGGATGGCGTGCTGCGCGCGCGTGCCCGGCGCCGCCCGGGCGGCGCCTCACGCTCGTCAGC
>Ga0247825_10003622_pt1 | contig 10178 bp, 6 predicted proteins | sample 13C_Vanillin_Day_FD_194413 | JGI IMG/M metagenome (GOLD analysis project Ga0247825, IMG submission 194413) | Soil microbial communities from agricultural site in Penn Yan, New York, United States - 13C_Vanillin_Day48 | ecosystem: Environmental > Terrestrial > Soil > Agricultural land | place...
CATCCTGATCAACCGCGGCGTGACCGACGCGCGCGAGCTCGTCGGCCATCATGGCGCCATCGCGGATCCACGAGCGCGCATAGGCGCGGGCGCCGGGCTGGAGCGCGGGGCCGCCGCGGTTGATCAGGATGTGCGCCAGCGCCGTGCGCAATGTATCCGCGACCGGCTGGGCCGCGGGCGGCACGGTCAATGCCACGCGATTCAGCTTCTCTCTCCACTCGGCGGCGGTTGCCGCCTGCTGTTTGTCCAGCCACGCAGCCGCATCGCCCGCCTGTTCACCATCGGGCAGCGCCGCGGAGCCCGCCAGGGGCGCCGTCAGCCCAAGCCGCCGCGTGCCTCGCGCCGGCAGGTCGAGACGGTAGAGCAGCACGGCCGAAGCGAACCCGCTGTCGTCCCGAACGCGCTGCAGCCCGGAACGGGCGGGCGACAGAATTTCCGGAATGTTTCCGCTATCGAACGGGGCGACGATGACCTCATCCGGTCGCTGAAGGGGGAGCACGCGCGGGCGTCCATGGATGGCGAGCGCTTTCCCGTCCCACGAAAGCTCCTCAACGCGCGCCACCCCGCCGGCTATGTTGAGGAACTGGTGCGGCGGATTCACCTGAAAGGGACGCAACGCGAGCGCCAGGGTGACCGAGCGGGGACGATCGGAAAGATTCTCGACGGCATAGTCCGCGATCAACTGCGAGCGCGCGCGATCGCCCGCCGCATACGCGGTAACGCGCAAAGCCAGATCCTGATGGCGCCAGGCGACCGTTGGGACGGGGAGGTACCCGTCGGCCAAAGAATGTTCCGTCGTGACGTCGGCCCAGGTGATCAATCGTCCGTCCGCCAGGAGGAAGGGCTCGATCGAGCCGGAGCGCGGTCCGATCTCGAGCGCGCCGTCCTCCGACAGGAGCCCCTGAGTCGCCCCGCCATCGGTGCCGAGCACCGTCCAGTAGCTTTGCTCGCCCGAGAAACCGCGCGGATAGTGCCCGCGCGGCGCCGCCCTGGCCAGCGCCTCGAAGAAGGCATTGGGAGATTCGCCGTACGTGACGTCCTGAATCTCGATATCCGACAGGGCGTAGGCCTGCGCCGGGCCGTCCTGCATGCGCAGGCGCACGTAACGGGTTTCCGACTCGGGCAGCAGATGCGGATCGGCGCCGCCATTGCCCGCCGTGACGCGCCGCACCTCCCGCCAGCGCTCGCCGTCGTCGGAAAAGTCGATGCTGTAGCGCGAGGCGAACGCGTCCGGCAGCCAGTGCAGCACGAGCCCGCCGAACTCGCGCGGCCGCGCGAAATCGAGCGTCAGCGCCTGCTCCGGGCCGGCGGCCGGATCGCTGCGCCAGGCGGTCGTTGCGCTGCCGTCGAGCGCGTGCATGGGCTGCGCGGGCGCCAGGCTCGACGTTGCGCTCAGTTTCGGCCTAGGCGCCCGCGTTGACGCGGCGCCGCCCGGAGGCAGCTCGCGTAACGACAACCGGTCGAAGCAGACCGTGCCGCTGCCCCCTTCCTGCCCTCTCGCGATCACCAGCTCGAGCCTCGCGCTGCGCCTGAGCTCGCGGTCCGACGCGGGGCCCCAGGCAAAGGCGACATGGCGTTTCTTGAAGCGCAGCTCCTGCCACTCCCGGGGAAGGACGTAATCCGGGCGGTGGACCCACCAGACGTTTTCGCCGGTGGTGTCGACCAGCTTGAACTGCAGGGAATTGGGCGGTGCGTCACCGCGCAGGCGCAGGACGAGCTCGTAGTTCTCGGGAAATTCGAGCGGCAGTGCGCGGGCCGCGACCGCGTAGCCCGAGACCCTGCCGAAATCGAAGTCCATGCAGAGCGCGCTGCCCTCGCCGTCGGCGGCGCGGCGCATGCGCGTTTTCACCTCGTCCGATCCCGAGACCGTCCACGGCGTCAGGTCATCGAAGCCATCGAGCAGCTGCATGCGGTCCGACTCCGCGGTGGCCTCCATCGCGCACATCAGCAGGAAACCCACCGCGGCCGCGCCACGGCGCGGCCATCCCGATCGCGGACGCGCACCGTCAGCCCTTGACGCCGCCAAGGAGCAGCCCCTGGATGTAGTGCCGCTGCAGCAGCAGGAACAGGACCAGCACGGGCAGCACGGTGACCACCGATCCCGCCATCATCAGCTCGTTGTCCTGCACGTGCTCTCGTGACAGCGAGGCCAGCGCGACCGGCAGCGTCTGCAACTCCTCGTCCGTGAGCACGATCAGCGGCCACATGAAATCGTTCCAGCAACCGAGAAAGGTGAAGACGGCGAGCGAGGCCAGCACCGGCCGCAGCAGCGGCACGACCACGGCGACGAAGATCCGCAGCTCTCCCGCCCCGTCCACCCGCGCCGCCTCGATCAGCTCGTCGGGGATGGTGCGCGCGTACTGCCGCACGAGGTAGATGCCGAAGATGCCGGCCATCGCCGGCACGACGATGCCGCCGTAGGAATTCACGAGCCCCATCTCTTTCAGCATGAGGAAGAGCGGCATCATCGCCACCTGTCCCGGGATGACCAGCGCCCCGATCAGAAGCTGGAAGATCCGCTCCCGGCCGGCGAACGCCAGCTTGGCGAAGGCGTAGCCCGCCATCGTGTTCAAGACCAGCGACAGCAGCGTCACGGCCGTGGCGAGCAGCAGGCTGTTCGCGAGGTAGCGCAGCATGCCGGCCCGCGAGAAGAGCTCGCGATAGTTGTCGAGCGTGGGCGCGTCGGGCAGCAGGGGAGGCGGCAAGGCGCTGGCGGCGCCGGCGGGCATCAGCGATACGGACAGCATCCACAGGAGCGGAAAGAGGCTGACCGCCATGAGCCCGACGAGGAGCCCGTTGACGATCGCATCGGCGAGGCGCGGCGACATGGTAATAGACAGGACTTACAGGATTAACAGGATGTGACCGAAAGCGCTGGAGAACCACTCACGCATAGCTTGAATCCTGTAAAGCCTGTTAATCCCGTCCATTCCGAGAACAATCAGGCCCACCGTCTCGTGAACCGCATCAGGAGCCACGTCACCGCGAAGATCAATCCGAACAGCATCAACGCCACCGCGGATGCCGCCCCGAAGTTCCACCACTTGAAGCCTTCCTCGTACATGAAATAGAGGACGCTCACGGTGCTGCGCAGGGGCCCGCCCTGGGTCATGACGTAAGGCTCGGCGAACAGCTGGAAATAGCCGGCGGTGGTCAGTATTCCGACGAGCGTCAGCACGGGCGCCAGCATCGGCAGCGTGACATGCAGGAGCTGCCGGTACCACGACGCGCCGTCGATGCGCGCCGCTTCGTACAAGTCCTCGGGAATGGCCTGGAGCCCGGCGAGCAGGATGATCATGTTGTAACCGAAGTTCTTCCACACCGCGAGCAGGATGATGGTCGGCATCGCCCACTGGGGGTCGCCCAGCCAGTCGATGGGCCCGATGCCGGCCTGGTCGAGCGCATGGTTGACCATGCCGTAGCGGGTGTGAAAGAGATAGCGCCACACCACCGCCACCGCGACCAGCGACGTCACCACCGGGGCGAACAGCGCGGTGCGGAAAAACGGCTTGAAGCGCGCGAGAGGCGAATGCAGGAGCAGCGCCGCGCCGAGCGACAGGGCAATCGACAGCGGCACGCCGACCGCAACGAAGTACAGCGTGTTGCCGAGCGCCTGCCAGAACAGCGGTTGCTGCACGAGGTGGGTGTAGTTGTCGAATCCGACGAAACGCAGGTTGTCGAGATCGGCGAGCGCGTAGATATCGAAGTCGGTCGCGCTCAACGCGACCGCCACCGCCACCGGCACGAGGAAGAAGAGGCAGATGACGAGCAGCGCCGGGACGACGAACGCCCAGGCGGCGGACGGCAATCTCACGACGCCCCGCCGCGCGCGAGCAGCCAGCGCCGCTTCTCGAGCATGGCGTCGATGCGCCGGTCGAGCTCCCGGCCCGCTTCGTCGACGTCCATGCGACCGCGCACCACCTGCTCGGCGATGAGCTGCATCTCGTTCACGATGCGCTCCCACTCGGGGATTTTGGGCGCGGGACGCGCGCGCTCGAGCTGATCGCGGAACGCCCTGGCGTGCGGGTCACCGGCGAGGCGCTCATCGCGCCACGCCGAGCGGCGCGGCGGCAGGTTGCCGGTCAGCTCGTGAAAGCGCAGCTGAACCGCGGGGTCGGACAGATATTCGACCAGGCGCCACGCGGCCTCGGGATGGCGCGACGAGCGAAACACGACCAGGCTCGCGCCGCCGGCCGTGGAGGCGCCCGGTCCGTCCGGGCCCGGCAGCGGCGCCGTCATCCAGTCGCCCTGGCGCTCGGGCGGCAAGCGTCGCCGGAATTCCTCGATGTTCCAGGGCCCCGAGATGTAGAAAGCGAACAGCCCGCGCCCGAACTCGGTCCAGACGTTCGAAATCTCCCCGCCGCCCATGGCCGGCGCCCAGCCGTTGCGGAAGATGCTTGAGTAGAAGTCGAGCGCGCGGCGAAACCCCGGGCCGGCGAAGGCGCCACGGCTCTCCCGGTCACGCAGCAGCGGCTGCTCCTGCTGCAAGGCGAGCGCGAGCAGCGGCTCGAACTCGTTCAGCGGCAGCAGCATCGCGTAGCCGGCCGAACCTTTCCCGTTCTCTTTCGCGTGCTTGAGCGCCGCCATCGCCCGCTCCCATTCCGCCCAGGAGCGTGGCGGCGCGTCGATGCCGGCCGCCGCCAGGAGATCGCTGCGGTAGAACAACAGGCGGGTATCGACGTACCACGGGACGCCATACAGTTGCCCGTTCACGACATTCGTATCCCAGATGCCGGGGAAATAGTCGGCGGCGGCGACGGTTCGCGACGCGGCGACGCGCGGATCCAGGGGTGTTAACGCGTTGAGCGCGACGAACTCGGGCAACCACGTGTTGCCGAGCTGGCAAAGGTCCGGAAGCGAGTCGCCCGCAAACGCGGTGAGGAGTTTTTCGTGGGCCGAGGTCCACGGCACCTGCTGCACGCGAACACGGATGCCGGGGTTCGCCCGCTCGAATTCGGGAATCAGTTGCGCGATGACTTGCCCTTCGCGGCCCATGACCCAGAAGCGGAGGGTTTGCTGGTCCGAGGGGGAGGGCGCGCACGCGGAAAGCAAAACGACGAGCAGCGCGCCGGCGAGCCGGCGCGCCAGGGTCGAGGCGATTCGGGGAACGAACAGGAGTGGGGGCATGCGAGCCGGTATGGCCCCCGTTGGACCGCCGCCTCCGGCGGTTGTTTCCTCAGCCCGCGCTAGCGCCCGGCTTCCTCGACGACCGCGTGCAGCGCGCCGACCCGGCCGCCTGCGACACCGGCATGCTGGAGATCGCGGGCCGCGGCCACGGTCCCGGTGTTATGCGTGCCGAGCCAGCCGCCCGCGAAACCGGCGTGCTGGAGACCGCGGCGGATGTGGGCATTGGTCCGCGTCTTCTGCCAGATGAGACCGGAGCGGTAGTTCTCCAGCATCGCCAGGATCGGGCCCTGGTCGATGCCGAGATAGTCGCCCGCCACCCAGCCGAAACCGGGGATGCGGCGGCCATGCCGGACCGGCACGTCGAAATCGAAGCTGGGGTTGAAGGCGTCGTAGAAGCCATATTCGCCGTAAATGTGCTGGCCGTAGCGGCGGTGCATCTCCTCCACGGCCGGGATCGCGATCTCCGGCGCGAAGGCGATCGATGCGGCGGCGGCCGTCGGGGCGATCGTCCCGTCGTCCGAGGCGTCCGTGCCGCGGGCGTAGTAGGTGCGGAACCTTCGCTTCTCTCCGGCGAAGACGGCTTCGACGTCGGCGGACCCGTCGCTCGCCGTCAATCCCCAGACGTTCTCGCCATAGCCCGTCCAGCGCATCGGATTCGCGATCGCATAGGCGCGCTGCGCGTAGGCCGCCCGCCGCGAGTTCTCGAAATAGTCGAAGCCGGCCTTGCGCATCGGCGCATCGAGGATGCCGCGGAAGTCCACCCAGACGTGCGTGTACTGATGGCCGAAGAGCTGCGTGAACGTGAGATGGGTCTGGCCGTGCTCGGTGCGCAGCAGCTGGTCGTAGTGGCGCGTCCATTCCCGCCAGGCGTCGGGCGCCACCGCGTGCGTGGGCGATCCCAGCGCCAGGATGTACACCAGCATCGCCTCGTTGTAGCCGCGCCAGTCGTAGGGAAGAAAACCCGCTTCCGGCGTCCAGCCGTGCCCGATCGCGGCTCCGCGGACCTGCGCCCAGCGCCAATTGACCCGGCCGTAAATTTCCTCGACCAGGCGGCGGATCTCCGCTTCCTCGGCGTCCGCGCGGTCGAAGTAGGATTGCGCGAACAGCATGCCGCCGAGCAGCAGCGCGGTATCCACCGTCGAGAGCTCGATGTCGCCGGAACGCGTCCCGGTCTTCATGTCGAGATAGCGGTAGAAGAAGCCGTTGAACCCGGCCGTACCGGTGGCCGCCTCGCCCTGCGGCGCGCCGTGGAAAAAGCGCAGCGTCGTCAGCACGCGTGCGCGCGCGGCCTCGCGCGTGACGTAGCCGCGCTCCGCGCCGATGGGGTACGCCGTGAGCGCGAAGCCGACGGCGGCGATGCTGGAGAACGACGGCGTCGGGTAGCGGTCCGGCACGAGCCCGGTTTTCGGGTCCGCGGTGTCCCAGAAGTAGCGGAAGGTGCGGTGCTGAAGCTCGGCGAGCAGCGGAGAGAGGACCTTGTCCGTCCTCATGGCTGCCGGCTTGGCGGTGACCAGCTTGTCGCCCACGACCGCAGCAGGCCTGGCCTTCACCGGAACCGGCGTCACGGGCGCATGGGAGACCCATACGCCGGCCGTGATCGCGACCAGGAACAACGCCGCGTACGCGTGCGAACGCTCGATGACCATATTCTCCCTACCCCCGTTTCCGCCCGCCGTCCAGGCGGCGCGCGGTCGTTAGCCTGCATCCATCCCGAGCGAAGAGCCCTGCGTGGCGATGACGCGCGAGTAAAACCGCGCGCTCGCCTTGGGTACTCGCCGTTGCGACTCGAAGTCCACGTGCACGATGCCAAAGCGCTTGGCGAAGCCGAGCGCCCATTCCAGGTTGTCGAGCAGCGACCAGGCGAAGTAGCCCTTGACGTGGCTCCCGTCGCGGATCGCATCGGCGACGGCGCGCAGGTGCGAGCGGAAATACTCGACGCGCAACGGATCGGCCAGCTCGCCCTCCGGCACCGTGGGCGGATCGTAGAACGCCGCGCCGTTCTCGGTGATGTACACGGGCGGATTGCCGTAACGCGTCCGCACCCAGGCCAGGATGTCCGTCAGTCCGCGCGGAAACACTTCCCAGCCGGTTTCGGTGTACGTCGCCTGCTTCTGGCGCACCGCCGCCGCCTTCACCGGCCAGGCCTCGGGATCGAAGCGGGTCACGTTGCGCGTGTAGTAATTGATGCCGAGGTAGTCGATCGGCTCGCGAATCAGCGCGAAGTCCTCCGACGGCCAATCCGGCCAGGCCTCGCCGAAAATCTCCTTGAGCTCCGCCGGATAGCTCCCCAGGAGCACCGGGTCGAGATACTGGCGGTTCATGTAGGCGTCGGCGCGGGTCACCGCGGCGAGGTCGGCTGCGTTCTGCGACGCGGCGTACTTGGGCTCGAGGTTGACCACCAGGCCGATGTCGTGCCGCCCCTCCGCGCGGTAGGCGCGGACCGCCATGCCGTGCGAGCGCAGCAGGTTATGCGTGGCAATCGGCGCTTCGAAAAGATTCCGGTGGCCCGGCGCCAGCGCGCCGTGCAGATAGCCGCCGTCGGTGACGACCCAGGGCTCGTTGAGCGTCGCCCACAGCTTGACGCGCCCGTCGAGGCGGCGAAACATCACCTGCGCGTACTCGGCGAACCAGTGCGCGACGTCCGGATTGAGCCAGCCTCCGCGATCGTCGAGCGCGGCCGGGAGGTCCCAGTGATAGAGCGTGAGCATCGGCTCGATGCCCTGCTCGAGCAGCGCGTCGACGAGGCGCTCGTAGAAATCCAGACCGGCGCCGTTCACCCTGCCCGTGCCCTCGGGGAGGACCCGCGCCCAGGCCGTGCTGAAGCGATAGGCTGTCAGGCCGAGCTCGCGCATCAGCGCGATGTCCGCGCGGAACCGGCGATAGTGGTCGCACGCCACGTCCCCGGTATCGCCGCCGTGGACGCGGCCCGGCGTGCGAACGAAACGGTGCCAGATGCTGGGCCCGGCGCCGTCGGCCAGGGGCGAGCCCTCCACCTGATACGCTGACGTGGCGGCGCCCCAGAGAAACTTGTCAGGAAACGTGTAGCCGGATTTCAAAGCCGCACCAAAAAACCGGGGAAGTTTAGGATAGCAGCTGCACCTTATCAAGATTTATTGACGCGCGTGTAGCTGCCCAGCGACTCTCGATCAATTTATTCACTCCAGGAGCCGAAACGATGTCGGGCGTGTCTCCCGCAAGCGACACGATGAGCGAGGTTCGGCTCGATCGAGTACGTAAGATTTACAACAACGGCTATGTGGCGGTGAAGGACGCGACCTTTGAGGCGCGTGCCGGAGAACTGCTGGTCCTGGTGGGGCCGTCAGGCTGCGGCAAGTCGACGCTGCTGCGCATGATCGCCGGGCTGGAGGCGCCGACGGACGGCACCCTTTCGATCGGCGGCCGCATCGTCAACGATGTTCCGCCGAAGGACCGCGACGTCGCCATGGTTTTCCAGAACTACGCGCTCTATCCGCACATGAGCGTCGCGGAGAATCTGGGCTTCGGCCTGACGCTGCGCAAGCTGCCGAGGACGGAAATCGAGCAGCGGGTGCGGGCGGCGGCCGAAAAGCTGGGTCTGACGGAGGTCCTGTCGCATCGACCCGGGATGCTCTCCGGAGGGCAGCGCCAGCGCGTCGCGCTCGGCCGCGCCATCGTGCGCAATCCCAAGGTATTCCTGCTGGATGAGCCCCTCTCCAATCTGGATGCGAAGCTGCGTCTCTCGACGCGCGTTCAGATCGCCAGGCTCCAGCGCAGCCTGAAAGCCACCATGGTGTACGTGACGCACGACCAGGTCGAAGCGATGACGCTCGGCCAGCGCATCGTCGTGCTGAACCGGGGCGAGATCCAGCAGATCGACGAGCCGATGCGTCTGTATCATCGCCCGGCCAACGTGTTCGTCGCGGGGTTTTTTGGCAACCCGGCGATGAATTTTTTCCGCGGAATACTGGGACGCGACGGCCAGGTCCGGCTCAATGGGGACAACGGCGGCGACAGGGCTGCGTTTCCGATCGGCGGACTGATGGATGCCAACCCGTTCATGCGCGACTATGCGGGGCGGGAGGTCGCGATCGGGCTGCGCCCGGAAGACATGCGCCCCGTCGCCGGCAACGCGGATGGCGCCACGACCATTTCGGCGCGCCTGGAATACGTGGAGCCCGTCGGCAACGAAATTTTTCTGAACCTGCGCTTCGGCGGATGCGACCTCGTGTCGCGCGTGCCCCCGATGCCGTTGCCTGAATCCGGCAGAACTATCCAGTTGGCCTTTCAGTCAACCGCTCTCCACTGCTTCGACGCGCAAACCGGATTGAGAATCGGCCGCTGACGTCACGGCGGCGTGGCCAGGCTCACGCGCGCGCCTTCCTCAATCCTCTTTCGTCTATCCCATCCCGCTCAGAACTCGATCATCTCGAAGTCGGCTTTCCTGGCCGAGCAGTCGGGGCAGCCGAATGTTTCCGGCACGTCGGCCCAACGCGTTCCCGGCGCAATGCCTTCCTCGGGCAGTCCGGCCGCTTCGTCGTAGACGAAAGCGCATAGTACGCATTGCCAGGTCTTGAATTCGCCGTGACCGTCGGCCGCGGCGATCCTGGCTTCTTCCGGCCGGCCGCCGCCCGGGACCGGGAAGTTGAGGATGAGTCCTTCCATGCCTTCGGGGCCGGCGACGAGCTCGAACGGCCCGCTGTCCTTGGGGACCCAAACGACCGCGAGATCTTTCTTGAGCTTGCCTTCGTGCAGGACGCTGCCCTTCATGACGAGGATGTATTGGCCGTCGCCCCTGGAAGGGTCGGGCGCATAGGCTTTCGCGCCGGCTTTCATCTTGACCGACCAGCCGGCCAGTCCGTCGCCGGTCAGACCCTCCAGCGCGTTCATCGTGATGCCGCGCTCGCCCGGGACGAAGTCGAAGTCCGGTGTCACCGTGATCTGCCACGGCGTCCGGTTGGCCACTTTCTGCAGCTCTTCGCGGCGCTCGGGCAGGAATTGCGCGCCGGGATCGCGATGCGCGCGCAACGTGATGAAGCCCAGGCCCTTGTCGCTGTAGGTAATCGGCCCATAGG
>Ga0247825_10003623_pt1 | contig 10173 bp, 9 predicted proteins | sample 13C_Vanillin_Day_FD_194413 | JGI IMG/M metagenome (GOLD analysis project Ga0247825, IMG submission 194413) | Soil microbial communities from agricultural site in Penn Yan, New York, United States - 13C_Vanillin_Day48 | ecosystem: Environmental > Terrestrial > Soil > Agricultural land | place...
CACCCTGGCCCTGGCCGCGCGCGTGAGACCGGCGGGGGCGGCGGCGCCTCTCCCTCGCGCCCCAGCTTGCCGCGGAGCGCGGCCAGGGCCAGGGTGCGGCCGAACGACTCCGTGATGGCGTCCTGCAGGACGGCGCAGCGGTCGTCGTCGAGCACGTTCCAGCCCTCGATCAAGGCCAGCAGCTCCGTGTACGGGCGGGTCCGCTCGGGGAGCCGCGTCGTCTCCTCCTCGAGCGCCTCGGGTGCCGGGCCGGCCAGCATCGCGTGCAGCTCGCGCGCACGCCCCTGGCACTCGGTCAGGATCGGCAGCGACCGGTCCTCGCGATGCACGATCGCGCGCACGCGCTCGAGCACGAGCAGGGCGTCCTTGCGCGCGGCTTCCCAGGCGGCCAGCTGCGCGCGATGCGCCTGGGCGGCGGCGATGGCGTCGAGCACCGGCTCCAGGTCGCGCAGGGTTCCGAGGCTCTCGGCCTCGAGCGTGATCGACAGCGCTCCGGCCTGCTCGACCATCGCGCTCCGCAGGTCGACGAACGCCAGGCGGGCGGCCGTCAGCTCCTCGAGCAGCTCGGTCGGTGGGGGCAGGGTGGCGACCAGGGCCTCGGCGGCGCCGGCGGCGCGGGTACCGAGGGAGGTGAAGTCCGTCCGGAGGGTGGCCAGCCGGTGACCCAGCTCTCCGTGGGCTTGGTTCACGCGAGATCCCCGGCGGCACGCGCGCTCATGAGACGCCCAAGTATAGCGGACCCACCCGCGCGCCATGGCGCTCGGCGAATGGTCAGTTGTGCTCCATCGCAGCCGGTCAGAAACCGGGCAGGAGCCAGGGGCGGAATCGCAGCGCGTCAGGCCGAATTCGCTTTGACCATGGTCGTTTGGTACGTCAGGATCGGGCTTGGTATCCGGCTTGCGGATGACGGCGGTGCAGCCCGACGGTCGGGCAGTCAGGGCGAGAAGCAGGGAGAGCCTCCGATGACCGGGATGAACCGCGCGCTCGCGTTTGCCAGTGTCTTCGCGCTGAGCCTGGCCGCCGCCCCGGCGGCGCTCGCCGGCGAGGTCGGGGACCAGCTCCGAGGACGCCTCGACCGCGTGGTGCAGATCCTCGAGGATCCGGCGCTCAAGGCACGGCCGGAGGCGCGGCGGACGGCGCTGCGCGGTGCCGCCACCGAGATCTTCGACTTCACCGAGATCACGCGCCGCTCCCTGGGGCGCCACTGGCAGACCGCCACCCCGGCCGAGCGTGACGAGCTGGTGCACCTGTTCACCGCGCTGCTGGAGCGCTCCTACGTGGGCCGCGTCGAGCAGTTCAACGGCGAGCGGGTCGCGGTCGTCGGTGAGACGCGCGATGGCGAGCTGGCCACCGTGCGCACGCGCCTGGTCAGCAAGAACGGCACCGAGACGGCCGTCGACTACCGCCTGTCCCGCGCCGGCGACCGCTGGCTCGCCTACGACGTCAGCGTCGAGGGGGTGAGCCTGGTGGCGAACTATCGCGCGCAGTTCAACAAGATCATCCAGGCCTCCTCGGCGGAGGGGCTGGTGCAGCGGCTGCGCGCCAAGCAGGAGTAGCGGCGGAAGCGTCCGATCGCATAGACTTTCGGGACCCTGAACGAGGGAGGGATCGAATGGCTGCGGTTCGCACGGTGGCGGCGATGGTGGTGGCGGTGGTCGTGGTGCTGGCGAGCGGCGTGTCGGCCGGCGCCGGCGTGCCGACCGATCAGCTGCGCGGTCGCATCGATCGCGTGTTGCGCGTGCTCGAGGATCCGACGCTCAAGCAGGACGGCCGAGCCGCCGAGCGGCGCGCGGCCATCCGCACCATCGCCCACGAGATCTTCGATTTCCGCGAGCTGTCTCAGCGGGCGCTGGCCCGCCACTGGCAGGCGCGGACCCCGGCCGAGCGCGATGAGTTCATCCAGCTCTTCGCCGACCTCCTGGAGCGCTCCTACATCGGCAAGATCGAGACGTTCAGCGGCGGCGATCGCGTCCAGTACTCCGGCGAGTCGGTCGAGGGCGACCAGGCCACGGTGCGGACGAGGATCGTCACCAAGAACGGCACCGAGATCCCGGTCGACTACCGGATGCATCGTGTTGGCGACCGCTGGCTCGTCTACGACGTGGCCATCGAGAGCGTGAGTCTCGTGGCCAACTACCGGGCCCAGTTCAACAAGATCCTCCAGCGGGGTTCCTTCCAGCAGTTGATCGCCCAGCTGGCGGCCAAGAAGGACGAGGCGCACGACGGCGACGGCAGCCAGTCCAAGCGGGCCTCGCAGAAGTAACCCGCGCGGTGAGCGCGCCGCCGCGGGAAACGTACCGCCGCATCGCCGCGAACCTCGCCACCGTCATGCACGGCCAGGAGCTGGCCATCCGCCGGCTGCTGGCCGCTTTCGCCAGCGCCGGCCACGTGCTGCTGGAGGATTACCCCGGCACCGGCAAGACCACCCTGGCCAAGGCCCTGGCCCGCTCGATCGGGGCCGGCTTCAAGCGCGTGCAGTTCACGCCCGACCTGCTGCCCTCCGACATCCTCGGCGTCTCCGTCTTCGATCCGCGTGAGCAGTCCTTCCGCTTCCACGAGGGACCGATCTTCACCCACATCCTGCTGGCCGACGAGATCAACCGGGCCTCGCCGCGCACGCAGTCGGCGCTGCTGGAGGCGATGGCCGAGAGCCAGGTGTCGATCGACGGTGTGAGCGCGCGGCTGCCCAGCCTGTTTTTCGTGATCGCGACTCAGAACCCGGTGGAATTCCGTGGGACCTATCCGCTGCCGGAGGCGCAGATGGACCGCTTCGCGCTGCAGTTCGGCCTCGGCTACGTCGAGCCCGCCGAGGAGGTCGCGATCCTGTCCGACCAGGCCGAGCGCCACCCGCTCGACGCCCTCGCCCCCTGCGTATCGCTCGACGACGTCCTGGCCCTGCGCCAGGGCGTGCGCCAGGTCCGCGCCACCGACGAGGTGAAGCGCTACGCCGTCAACCTGGTCCGCGCCACCCGCACGGCGCCCGGTGTGCAGCTGGGGGCGAGCCCCCGGGCCTCCCTGGCGCTGGTCGGCGCCGCCCAGGCGCTGGCGCTGTTCGACGGGCAGACGTTCGTGTCGCCCGAGCACGTGCAGGAGCTGGCGGTGTCCGTCATCGCCCATCGCCTCGCGCTCGATCCACAGGCACGCTTCTCGGGCGCCACTGCCGTGGCCGTGGTCGAGGAGGTCGTCAAGACCGTCGCCGTCCCGGCCTGAGCGTGCGGAGGTTCCTCTACCGCAACTTCCGCGCGGTCGCCGGTCTGCAGCACCGGCTCGGCCGCCGCCTCACGCCGGCCGGCCAGCTCGTCGCCGCCGGCCTGGTCGCCGCCGGCATCGTGGGGCCCAACACCCGGCTCACGGTCGGCTACCAGGCCTTCGCGTTCCTGGCCGCGCTGCTGCTCGTGGCCGCGCTCGCCGTGCTGCGGCGGCCGCCCAGCCTGCAGGTGAGTCGCCGCTTGCCGCGCTTCGCGACCGCCGGGGAGCCGCTCTCCTACACCGTGCGCGTGCGCAATCCGGGCCGGCGCCCGGCCGCCGGCCTGGCCTTGCTCGAGGATCTGGCCGACCCTCGCCCGTCGTTCGAGGAATTCGTGAGCACGCCGGAGCCGGGCGAGGCACGGCGCAACCGCTTCGATCGTACGGTCGGCTATCCGCGCTGGTCGTGGCTGCTGGAGCTCAACCGGCGGGCGGCCATTGCCGAGGAGCCAGTGGCCACGGTGCCACCGGGCGGCGAGGTGGAGGCGCGGCTGACGCTGTCACCGCAGCGCCGAGGCCGGCTCACGCTGAGCGGCGTGACAGTGGCGCGCCGGGACCCGCTCGGCCTGGCCCGCGCGCTGCGGCCGCTGGCGGCGCCGGCCAGCCTGCTGATCCTGCCGCGGCGCTACCCGCTGCCGCCGCTGACCCTGCCCGGCGCCCGCCGCTACCAGCGCGGTGGCATCCCGCTGGCCCAGTCGGTCGGCGACTCCGAGGAGTTCGCTTCGCTACGCGACTACCGCCCTGGCGATCCGCTCAAGCGGGTGCACTGGCGCTCATGGGCGCGCACCGGCCGCCCGGTGGTGCGCGAGTACCACGACGAGTTCTTCGTGCGCCATGCCCTCGTGCTCGACACCTTCGCCGCCGCCCCGACCGCGGCCTTCGAGGAGGCGGTGTCGATCGCCGCCTCGTTCGCCTGCACGGTCGGCACCCAGGACTCGCTCCTCGATCTGCTCGTCGCCGGTCCCGAGGCGCACCCGATTACGGTCGGCCGCGGTGTCGGCCACGTCGATCGGGTGCTGGAGATCCTGGCCGCGGTGCGGCCGTGTCGTGATCGGCCCTTCGCGACGCTGGCCCGGCTGGTTCTGGAGCAGCCGGGTGCGCTCAGCGGCGTGATCTGCATCCTCCTGGCCTGGGACGCGGCTCGTCGGGAGCTGGTGGATCGACTGCGGGCGCTCGCGGTGCCGGTGCTGGTCCTGGTGGTGACCGATCCCGCGCAGCCCGGCGGGGTCGTCGACGTGCCCGACCCGCCCGCCGTGCACCGGTTGGAGGTCGGCCGGGTGGGTGAGGGGCTCATGGGGCTGCGGACGTGAGCGCCGGGCTGCCGGGCGGGCTGGTGGGCGCCGGGCTCGTCTTCTGGGGCTGGCAGACGGGGTTCTTGCCTGTCGGCGTCGCGCTGGCGCTGGCGCTGGAGGCCCGGGTGCTCGTGACCTCGCGCTGGGACCTCGCGCGCTCGGACTTCAATCGCGTCTCCGACGTCAGCACCGTGTTGCTGGTGCTGGTCGGCATCTACCAGGTGATCTCCAACGACGTCGCCCGCGCGGTGACCGGCATCATCCAGTGGCTGCCGCTGGTGGTGTTCCCGCCTGTCGCCGCCCAGCGCTACAGCCTCGCCGGCCGCGTGGAGACCGCGACGTTCTTCTGGTCTCAGCGCAACCGGCCGGATCTGACGGCCCAGATCGACCTGGTGCCGGCCTACTTCGGCGTCTGCCTGCTCTCGGCCAGCACCGCCAACGCGCGCGCGACCTTCTACGCGGGGCTGGTGGCGCTGTCGGCGTGGGCGCTGTGGCCCGTGCGCCGCCGCACCGGGCCCGCGTGGTGGGGGCTCGGCGTCGCGCTGGCGATCGCGCTCGGCTGGGCGGGTCACCTCGGCCTTGCCGAGGCCCAGCGTGTCGTGGAGCGGCGGGCGCAGGCGCTACTGCTGAGCTGGGTCCGACGCGATCCCGATCCGTACCGCACGACGACCTCGCTGGGCGACGTGGGCGAGCTGAAACTGAGCGATCGGATCGTCCTGCGCGTGGAGCCGGGGGCCGGAGTCCGCCTGCCGACGCTCCTGGGCCAGGCGAGCTACAACGTCTACCACGCGCCGTCGTGGTTCGCCGTCGACGCCGGCTTCGCCGCCGTGCACGCCGAGGCCGACGGCGCCACCTGGGTGCTGCGACCGGGTGCTCCGGTCGACCGGCAGCTCACCGTGTCGGCCTACCTGCCGCGCGGACGTGGCCTGCTGGCCCTGCCTCTGGGCGCCACCCGTCTCGACGACCTGATGGCGGTCGGCCTGACCCGCAATCGCCTCGGCGCCGTGCGGGTCGACGAGGGGCTCGGCCTGGCCACCTTCACCGCCCACTTCCCTGGGCGCGGCTCCGACGACAGCGTGCCCAACCTGGGCGATCTCCGTATCCCGCCCCGCGAGGCGGCGCTGCTGACCCGCGTGGCCGGCGAGGTGGACCTGGTCGGCCGTCCGCCCGCCGAGGTCCTCACCAGACTGCGGACGCACTTCGCGAACTTCCGGTACACGCGCTACCTGAGCGGTGGCCGGCCGGGCCGTACCGCCCTCGAGGAGTTCCTGCTCACCACCCGGGCCGGCCACTGCGAGTACTTCGCGACGGCGACGGCGCTGCTGCTGCGCGAGGCGGGCATTCCCGCTCGCTACGCGGTCGGCTACGCCGTCCACGAGTGGAGTCGTGTGGAGGGGCGGTGGATCGTGCGCGCTCGAGACGCGCACGCCTGGGCGCTGGCGTGGATCGACGGGATGTGGGTCCAGGTCGACACGACGCCGTCGGAGTGGATCGCCGCCGAGACGGACCCCGACTCGTCGTGGCAGTCGGTGAGCGACCTGTGGGAGTGGGCCGCATTTGCGTTCTCGCGCTGGCGCTGGAGCGAGCGGCAGGACCGGCTGACCGGCCACCTCGGCTGGCTCCTCGTGCCGCTGGTGGCGGCGCTCACGTGGCGGTTGTGGCGGCGCCGTCGAGTCGGGGCGCCGCCGCCGGCGGTCGCGGCGGTGGGGCCGCGGGCCGGTGTCGACTCCGACTTCTATCGGATCGAGCGCCGTCTCACCGAGCTCGGTTACGCCCGCGCACCCGCTGAGCCGCTGACCCGCTGGCTCGCCGGCGTGGTGGCGACGGCGCCGGCGGGGGTGACGACCGGCCCGCTGCCGCCGTTGCTGGCGCTGCACTACCGGCATCGCTTCGATCCGTCCGGCCTGCCCGCGGCCGAGCGCGACCGCCTCCGCGCAGACGTGGAAGCGTGGCTGGCCGCCCATCCGCCAGGGCCAGCTTCGAGGCGCGTGGCAGCGCCTTGACGGCGGCCTCGCGCCGGCTCGCCGCCGAGCGGTCGGCGCACGGCTCGCTCCACACCAGCCGCACCGGCCGGCGCGCGCGGGTATACTTCGAAGCCGCGCCGGCGTTGTGGGCGGCCAGCCGCCGCTCGAGTGCCGTCGTGATGCCAGCGTAGAGCGTCCCGTCGGCGCATCGCAGGAGGTAGCAGAACCATCCCGAGGGCTCGCGCGCGCTCATCCGCCGAGGATCCTAGCATCGCGATGGCGTCGGCCGCGGCGCTGGAGGCGCTGCGGGCGGCGGCGTTCCGTCACCGGCCGTCCGGACGTGTGCGGAGCGCCGTCGGCGCGCTGGCCTTCGTCGAGACCGTCGGTTTCTGCTCCACGTTCTTCCGGTTCCCCGAGGGCGTGGCCTGCCTGTGGGAGGCGGTGGTCGGGCGAGCCAAGCCGCGGTGGCCGCGCCGCTCGCACCACGACGACGGCGTGGGGCTGACCTGGCAGCTCAAGGATGACCTGCCGGCGGCCCGGCGCGTCTACTACGGCAAGCTGCTCCGCGGCCGGCCCGTGCTGGTCGCCCTCGATCTGCTCCCGGCCTTCTACGCGCTCGTGCGCGGGCGCCAGCGGGCACGCGACTACCGCGTCGAGTACGCGGCCGGCCGGCTCTCGCTCACGGCGCGGCGTCTCATGGATGCGCTCGTGCGCGAGCACCCGCAGTACACGCGCGAGCTGCGCGCCAACACCTTCCTGCTCGAGCCTGGTCGCACGCGCGAGTTCGAGCGCGCCATGGCCGAGCTGCAGCAGGGGTTGTGGGTGGTCAAGAGCGAGGAGCGTTACGAACCGAGCTTCTCGTACCGATGGGAGCTGCTGGAGTCATGGCTGCCCGACCTGGTGGCCGAGGGACGCCGGCTCAGCCGGGCCGCCGCGCTCGATCGCCTCGTCGCCCGCTATACCGTCGGCGCCATCTATACCAGCCGCGCCCACCTTCGCCGCCTGTTCGCCCTCCCGGCCGACGAGCTCGAGGCCTCGATCGCCCGGCTCGTACGCGCCGGCACCCTGCACGACGTCGCCGTCGGCGACTGGCCCGGTCGCTGGCTCGTCGGTGCTCGGGCGCTCCGGCGCGCGTAGACCGCTTCGATCTACTCCGACTCCGGCTCCATCTCCGACTCATGCACGCGGCGCAGCAAGACGGTCGGCTCGAGCGTGACCTGATGCGTCTGGCCGGCGCGCGTGTGCCAGGCGATCTCCGCCTGATCGCCTCCAGCGGTCACGGTGAGAATGCGGCCGAGGGGGGCGGGATCCGCATCGCGCAGGGTGACCAGGTCGCCGCGCCCAAAAGGCTCGTCCATGGCCCTGTCCTCCCTCGGGGGCATGGCGTGCAATGGCGGCGCCACGATCTCGCCGGTCGGCGCCGACGGCCACGACAGCGCGGGCTGGACCGAGGTTGCACACTGGGGGGAGGGGGTAGCGATGAGCATCCAGTCGATCAACCCGGCCACCGGTGAGACGCTCGAGACGTTCACGGAGGCCTCCCCCCAGGATCTCGAGCGCATCCTGGCGACCGCCCACGCCGCCTTTGCGGAGTGGCGCCACACCGCCTTCGGCACGCGCGGTGGGCTCATGCGGAAGGCCGCCGAGGTCCTGCGCGCCCGCAAGGTGGAGTACGCGCGGACCATGGCGCTCGAGATGGGCAAGCCGGTCGCGCAGGGAGAGGCCGAGGCCGATAAGTGCGCGTGGGTCTGCGACTACTACGCCGAGCACGCCGAGGCGATGCTGGCCGAGCAGCCGCGGTCGACCGACGCCTCGCGCAGCTACGTCCGCTTCGACCCGCTGGGCACCGTACTGGCCGTGATGCCGTGGAACTTCCCCTTCTGGCAAGTGTTCCGCTTCGCCGCCCCCGCGCTGATGGCCGGCAACGCCGGCGTGCTCAAGCACGCCTCCAACGTGCCGCGCTGCGCGCTCCAGATCGAGGAGGTCTTCCGCGACGCCGGCTTCCCGCGGGGGCTGTTCGCCACGGCGCTGGTCGGCTCCAAGGCGGTGCCCGGGATCATCGCGGATCCGCGCATCGTCGCCGCCACCCTGACCGGGAGCGAGCACGCCGGCAGCCAGGTGGCCGAGCGGGCCGGCCGTGAGCTCAAGAAGACCGTGCTCGAGCTCGGTGGCAGCGACGCCTACATCGTGCTCGAGGACGCCGACGTCGCCGCGGCGGCCCGGACGGCGGCCGATGCGCGGCTGGTCAACAGCGGCCAGAGCTGCATCGCCGCCAAGCGTTTCATCGTGGTCGAGGCGGTCGCCGACCAGTTCCTGGCGCGCTTCGCCGACGAGCTGCGCAGCCGGCGGATGGGCGATCCGCTGTCGCGCGACACTCAGGTGGGGCCGCAGGCGCGCGTCGATCTGCGCGACGATCTCCATCGGCAGGTGCAGGAGTCGATCAAGCGCGGCGCCCGGCTGCTGCTGGGCGGCGAGGTCCCGCCGGGCAAGGGCGCGTTCTATCCGCCGACGCTCCTGGCCGCGGTCGACAAGGGGATGCCGGCCTTCGACGAGGAGACGTTCGGGCCCGTCGCGGCCGCCATCCGGGCCAAGGACGAGGCCGACGCCGTGCGCCTCGCCAACGACTCGGTCTTCGGCCTCGGCGCCTCGCTGTGGACGGCAGACCGCGCCCGGGCCGAGCGGCTGGCCGCGCAGATCGAGGCCGGCGCAATCTTCGTCAACGGGCTCGTGAAGTCGGACCCGCGGTTGCCGTTCGGCGGGATCAAGCGCTCCGGCTACGGGCGCGAGCTGTCGGAATACGGTATCCGCGAGTTCGTCAACGTCAAGAGCGTCTGGATCGCGTAGACCGCTGAACCACCGCCGCCGGCGATCGCAAGAGCGCCCGGCTCGCTGAGCGCGCGACCGCCCACGACCGGCACCTTCCTCCGTCGGTTGGCCTTCGAGGCTGATCTTTCACTCCGACGCAGACTTTTCCCGCGCCTCGCTGCCGGCACGACTTCCACCGGCCGTCCCAGCGCCCAACTCGCCATGGTTCTAGCCATTTACAGCACTGGGTGGGTGGCACGACGTTCGCTGGTGGTGGGAGCCATGGCTAAGCGGAAGAAGTCTGGAAAGAAGCGTCTGTCGTCGGAGGAGGCGCTGCAGGGGCCCCCGGCACGGGCGACGGTGTCGGAGCCGAGCGATCGCGAGCGGGCGGCGGCGGCAGAGCTGCGCGAGTACACCTCGTCGAGCCCCGCGCTCACGGGCGGCGACCCCGATGCCGACTGGCGGCGGGCGGACAGCAGCGGCGAAGAGGCGCCCGGCGGCACCGTGGCGACGCCCGATCAGAGCGTCGTGGACGATCTGGGCGCCGCGCTCGGCGTGTCGCGCTCGCCGGACGAAGAGGTTCGTTCGTCCGCAGAGATTCTCGAGGGCCGCGATCGAAACCGCCGTGAGCAGGAGGAATAAGCCAATGCGGAGCTTGATGACGTTGCTGGGCGGTGCCTCGCTGGGGGCCGGTGGGATGTACCTGATGGATCCCGACCGGGGCCGCCGTCGTCGCGCCGAGCTGCGCGACGCCCTCGCGGAGGTCGACACCGGTGAGCTAGTGGAACGGGCCCGCCGGCTGGAGCCAACCGTGCGTCAGCTCGGCGGCAGCGTGGGCGCGATGCTGGAACCGGCCCGCGCAATGC
>Ga0247825_10003624_pt1 | contig 10172 bp, 9 predicted proteins | sample 13C_Vanillin_Day_FD_194413 | JGI IMG/M metagenome (GOLD analysis project Ga0247825, IMG submission 194413) | Soil microbial communities from agricultural site in Penn Yan, New York, United States - 13C_Vanillin_Day48 | ecosystem: Environmental > Terrestrial > Soil > Agricultural land | place...
CGGTCGACGCCCGGATCAGGATGCCGGGCGAGGACCGCCGCAATCGCCGCGCCGAGCGCAGCGCCAATGGCGTGGTGCTGTCCGCGACGCTGATGAAGCAGCTCGACGATCTCGCGGTGGAACTCAAGATCAAGCCACTGGCCGGCCGCTAGAAATTTTCCACCGGCGTCATTCCGGGGCGCTCGCCACCAGCGCGTTTGCGCGCGTCTTTGACGCGCTATGGCGAGCGAGTCCGGAATCCAGAGCTGAAGATTCCGGGGTGCGATCCTGGATTCCGGGTTCGCGCCTGTCGGCGCGCCCCGGAATGACCGCGGAAAGATCCTTTACGGCGCCTTGTTGTTGTCCTCGACGAACGCCCGGACCGCCGGCAGCACTGCGGGCAGCAGCGCCTCGACCTCGGCGCGCGTCATGCCCGGGCGGATGCGCGGGTCATAGAGAATATTGAGCAGGTACTGATCGTACACCCCGAAAAATCCCATCTGCACGTCGTCGTTGAACATCGTCCACGGCACCGTGGTGTCGTCGTTGATCGGCCCGAGTGCCTGCAGCAATTCCTCGTAGACGCAATCGTGGAAGACGAAATCGCCGGCATCCGCGGTGATGATCACGTCGGACCGCAGGATGCGCGAGCTTTCGTCCTTGCGGAACCCGGACAGGCATTGCGGCTCGAGCGAGCGCTGGATGCGGCGCGCCCGGTCGATGCCGTAGACGGCGCGGATCATGCGCGCGAGGTCGCGGTCATGGATCAGCGAGACCACCATGTTGGCGTCGTCGCGCCGCTCGGTCCGCACGATGTCGAGATGGCGGATGCGCCTGCGGATGTCGGCGATGGCGGCTTCGACCTGCGGCGTCCGGTCCGGCGTGGCGCGGTTGTCGATGAAGATCCGGACCGGGCCGTCATACTTGCGGATCCGGTCGACGCCGCCCGCGACATGGAATTCGGCGCCGAAGGTGACCTTGAAGAATCCGTCGGCGATTTCGGCGTCGGTGAAATTCTTGCGCTCGGCGGCTCTGCGGCGCGCGACCTCGGGATTGTCCGCCGCTGCGGCGGCGCAGGCCACAACCGTCATGGCCGCGGCCAGCATCGCGACGCCCAGGAGGCCGATCGAGGCTGCGGCGCGCCGCGTCCTGGCTTTGCGATCTGCGAACGCGCGGCGGAAGCCGTCGACCGTCATGTTGTGCCTTGATGCCGCCCCGCAGAGGCATCATGGCGTCTGAGCGCCTGTGGCGCAATGCCGGCCTGAAGGCGCGCGTCCCGGGATCGCTAGCTGGTCGCCGGAACGCGCGAGGCCTTCATCTGCAACGCGCGGATGCGATCGGCGAGGTTGCCCTTGCCTTCGGCCCCGGCAGGCCTGCGGTCGCCGTTGGTGGCGCGGGGCGGTGCACCCGTCGCAGGCTCGCTCGCCAGCATCGCTTCGATCGGGGAGTCGGAGCCTTCGAGCGCCACCGTGAGCCGCGCAATCTCGGCTGCGATGTCGTTGATACGCTCGCGCAGCAGCGCGTTCTCGACGCGCTCGGCCGCCCAGGTCTGCTCCGCCTCGCGTTTCATGCTGGCGATTTCGTGCTGCAGCTTGGTGCGCTCCGCCTTGGCCTGATTGAGCTGGTCCTCCATCAGGGCCTTTTCCTTGACCAGCCCCTCGGTCGCGGCCTTGCTGCGGCCAGCTGCGCCGGACAGCTCCGCGCGCAGGTCGGTTTCGATTTTCTGACCTTCGGCGATCTTTTCACGAAGCTGGGCGATCTCGATCTCGCGCGCGGACAGGATCTTCACCTGGTCGGCCATCCGGCCCTCGACCTCCTGCACGCGCCGCCCGAGCACCTCGGCCTCGGTGGTCTGCGCGACGAGCTGGCGCTCGAGCTGCGAGACCCGGTCGCTGAGCTTTTCGACCCTGCCGCGCTCTTCCTGGAGTTCGGCGGTTGCCGCCGCCGCGTCCTTGCGCTCGCGGTTGAGCCGGTCGCTGATTTCGTTGGCGTCGCGCTCATGACCGGAGACCCGGTCCTTGAGGGCCTCGACCTGCACGCGCAGCGCGGTCGCTTCGACGCGCTGGCTGTCGGCGGACGCGGAGCGCTCGCCGAGATCGGAGGCGAGCTTTGCCAGTTCGGCTTGCTTGTCCTGCAGCATGCGCTCGGCTTCGCGCAGCGCGCCGATCTTGACCGAGTGTTCGGACTCGGTCGCGCCGAGCTGGTCCTTCAACGATTTTTCACGCGCCTCCAGCGAGAAGATCGCGGCGGTCTTCTCGCCGAGTTCCACCTTCAGGCGGTTGATTGCGTCGGTTTTCTTGCCAAGTTCCGCGAGCTGGCTCGTGGTCTTCGCCTTCATCTGCTCGACGGACAATTCGAGCCGCCGCGTCGACATCGCGAATTCAGCGCGAAGCTGGTCCTTGTCGGCCTGAATCTCGGCCATCGACAGCGGCGTGGCGGCTTCCAACCGCTTCATCGTCAGCCGGACGGCGCGATTATGGACAAGCGGAATGAGCGCGAGCCCAAGCAGGCCCGCGGCAATGAAACCAATGCTGAAAAACATCATCAGCTCGATCATGGACGGGGGCCTCCGACCCGCAATGATGGCGAAAAACAACCATGCCACGCCCTAGCGGGCGCTTCCAGAATTACCGGTATTTACCCTAAATGCCTGAGACTTCTGCCGTTCCACATTGGGCGACTTGGGATGAAATGTGGCGAACAGCTCCACGGAGCCTTTGTAAGAAGCGTCAGAGCGGGTTCCAGGTCGGTTTTGGCGTGAATTTCAGGTAGCCGATGTTGGCTCCGAGCCGCAGTCCCACACCCGAGCGGATCGGCACCAGCACAATGCTGTTGGCCGTCAGCGCGGTCATTCCGAAGCCGCCGATAAAATAAGCGGAGCCGTCGATGCCCCCGAACCGCTCATAGATCGCGCTGGTCGCAGGCAGGCTGTAGACCAGCATCATGGTGCGGGCGCCTTCGCCGCCGGCGTCGAAGCCGATCGACGGGCCCTGCCAGTACACTTTCAGGTCGCCGGCATTCTTGGTGTAGAGAATGCCTTCGCCATAGCGCAGTCCCGCCACGAACGCGCCGGAGGCTTCTTCGCCGAGGATATAGCCGTTCGGCAGGCCCCACTGGCTGACCGCCTTTTCGACGACCTGGGCAAGGCCCCGCGACACGGTTCCGAAAAACGTGTGGCCCGCGTTGACGATCTCGATCGACGAAAACCGGCTTTCGCCGGGCGGCAAGGTTCCCGGCGGCGGGCTGCTCTGCGCGGTAGCGGACGCCACGCTGAGCGTTCCCAGAACGGCCATGGCCGCAGCGAGACGGATCAGGGTGCGAAGGCTTTGGGCGCGCATCAGGTGCTCCAGTCGAGGATGGGGGCGACCGGCCCCGCTTAACTCGTTGCTCACGCACCTGCCGTAGCTTGCCGGCGGGCGCTCACTCGAATCAAACCACCACAGGCGGCGAATATGACGTCACAGCGGCGGGAACGGAAGCCGTGCCGTTTGTCCGTCGGCTTCCTGGCAATTCTAGGTGCGACCGGCGTCGTTTTGATGGTGGCGGCCGCTCTCCGTTCGCATGCGGCGGAGCCGGTCGCGCTCAACCGCTACACGGGACTGGCCATCGACGGCTTCGATCCGGTCGCCTATTTCACCGACGGCCGGGCCCGGCCCGGGCGTCCGGACCTGGAACTGCGATCCGGCGGCGCGAGCTGGCGCTTTGCCAATGAAGGCAATATGGCGGCATTCGCCGCCGATCCCGAGGTCTATGCCCCGCGATTTGGCGGTTACGACCCGGTCGCGGCGGTACGCGGCGCAGCCACGCCGGGCCATCCCGAGCTTTGGCTGATCGCCGAGAACCAACTCTTTCTCTTCTACAGCGAAGCCGCGCGTGCGGCCTTCGCTCGGGATCCGGACGCCACCATCGAGGCCGCCGAGCGGCATTGGCCGGCTGTCATGCGTGGCATTCCGCGGTAATGGGCAACAGGTGCGCCGATTTATCCCGCTGCCGGTTCACGGCAGCCGCCCGAATCACCTAAACCAAACCAGCTGCTCGTCCGTCCCTCCCACCCGGAGAATCTCGGCCATGACCGCGACCGTCGCCCTTGAAGGCCTCGACCTCGCCGCCCTGCTTTGCTCGCGGGTTTGCCACGATCTGATCAGCCCGGTCGGGGCGATCATGAACGGCCTTGAGGTCATGGAGGAAGGCAAGGACGAGGAAACCTCGCAGTTCGCCATGGACCTGATCAAGAAAAGCGCCAAGACCGCGTCGGCGAAGCTGCAGTTCTGCCGGCTGGCGTTCGGCGCGGCGGGCTCGGCGGGTGCACAGATCGACACCGGCGACGCCGAGAAGGTGGCGCGCGGCCTGATCGAGGACGAAAGGTTCAAGGTTGCCTGGAACCTGCCGCGGGTGCTGTTGGCGAAGAACCGGGTCAAGCTCCTCCTCAACATGCTGCTGCTGGCGGCGCAGGCGATTCCGCGCGGCGGCCAGGTTGTCGTCGATCCGGTGGGTGAAGGCGACGCCACGGGGTTTCGGATCACGGTGACAGGCACCAATGCCAAGGTTCCGCAGGCGATTCCGGGGCTGCTCAGCGCCACGCCTGGCGAGCACGCCATCGATGCGCACGCGATCCAGCCGTTCTATACCGGCATGCTCGCCAAGAACTGCGGGCTGACCGTCTCGATGGCGGTCGAGGGCGACGCGGTGGTGGTCGCCGCGCGGTAGCGCCGCCGGCCCCGTTAACGTCTCGTTAACGGAAATAAATTCGCACCGGGCATTCAACAGAAATTAAGTGCCTGCGCGACAAACTGGCGGCACCCGAGCGGTGCGGCCAGGGCGGCCTCCACTTCTCGGGCGAAGGCCGCTGCAATGGACGACCTGCTCCGGGAATTCCTGGTAGAGACGAACGAGAGCCTTGACGTCGCCGACGTCGAACTCGTGCGTTTCGAGCAGGAGCCCAACAACGCGAAAATCCTCGCCAACATTTTCCGGATCGTCCACACGATCAAGGGAACCTGCGGCTTCATCGGCCTGCCGCGCCTGGAAACGCTGGCGCATGCGGCCGAGACCCTGATGGCGAAATTTCGCGACGGCGCCCAGGTGACGGGCGACGCGGTCACTTTGATTCTCGCCACCATCGACCGCATCAAGGACATTCTCGCCGCGATCGAGAAGGACGAGCGCGAGCCCGACGGCGAGGACTCCGAACTGATCTCGGCGCTCAGCGAAATGGCGAAGACGGTTGCGGCCGCGCCGCCGCAGTCCACGATACAGTCCACGCCCAAGCGTTCGGTCGGAACGCTGGTGCCGCAGGCGCTGGAGCGGTCGTTGCACGAAGGCGAAGTCTCGCTCGACGAGCTTGAACGCGCGTTCCGCGATGCGCCGGGGCCTGCGCCCGTGGCGGCCGCTCCCGCAACGCCGGCGAACACCGAGCACAAGGCCGCCGTTGCCGAACTCGACGGCGATGATCATGCCGAAGCGCGCGTCGCCAACAAGTCGATCCGTGTCGGCGTCGATACCATCGAGCAGTTGATGACGATGGTGTCCGAGCTGGTGTTGACCCGTAACCAGTTGCTCGACATCGCCCGCCGCCACGACGATTCAGAGTTCAAGGTCCCGTTGCAGCGGCTGTCGAACGTCACCGCCGAGCTTCAGGACGGCGTGATGCGCACCCGCATGCAGCCGATCGGTCATGCCTGGCAGAAGCTGCCGCGCATCGTGCGCGATCTCGCGGCCGAGCTCGGCAAGGACATCGAGCTCGAGATGCACGGGGCCGACACCGAGCTCGACCGGCAGGTGCTGGACCGCATCAAGGACCCGCTCACCCACATGGTGCGCAACTCGGCCGATCACGGCATCGAAGCGCGCGCCGATCGCATCTCCGCCGGAAAAGCCGAGACCGGAACGATCCGCCTGACCGCCTATCATGAGGGCGGACAGATCGTCATCAGCATGGCTGACGACGGCCGCGGCCTCGACATCGCGCGCATTCGCGAAAAGGTGCTTGCCAACGGGCTTGCGACCGAGGCAGATCTCGAGCGGACGACCGAGCAGCAGCTGCAGAAGTTCATCTTCAATCCGGGCTTCTCCACCGCGCAGACCATCACCAGCGTGTCCGGCCGCGGCGTCGGCCTCGACGTCGTGCGCACCAACATCGACCAGATCGGCGGCACCATCGACGTGCATTCGGTGCAGGGCCAGGGGCTGAGCTTCACCATCAAGATTCCGCTGACCCTCGCGATTATCTCGGCGCTGATCGTCGAGTCGAACGGCGAGCGTTTCGCCATCCCGCAGCTTTCGGTGGTCGAGCTGGTGCGCGTGCACGGAAAGTCCGAGCATCGCATCGAGCGCATCAAGGACGCCGCCGTGCTGCGCCTGCGCAACAAGCTCCTGCCGCTGGTCCGCCTCGGCAGCCTGCTGGAGCTCGTCCCGGAGCACAGCATCCCGGAGCGCGGCTTCATCGTCGTGACGCATGTCGGCGCGCAGACCTTCGGCCTCGTGGTCGACGTCGTGTTCCACACCGAAGAAATCGTGGTGAAGCCGATGGCGAGCAAGCTTCGCCACATCGGCATGTATTCCGGCAATACCATTCTCGGCGACGGTTCGGTAATCCTCATCATCGATCCGAACGGCGTGTCGCACGCGGTCGGCGCTTCGGCGGCCTCGACCATGGCGGCGCAGGCCGGGGCCGAGATCGAGCGGCGCGCGACGGTCGACGACAACGTGTCGCTCCTGGTGTTCCGCGCGGGCTCGCGCGAGCCCAAGGCCGTGCCGCTCTCGCTCGTCACGCGCCTCGAAGAGATCGACTGCGCCAAGATCGAGCTTTCGAACAACCGCTACATGGTGCAGTACCGCGGCCAGCTGATGCCGTTGGTGCATGTCAGCGGCGACAGCGCGATCAAGCGCGACGGCGCGCAGCCGATCCTGGTGTTTTCCGACCGCGACCGGTCGATGGGGCTTGCCGTCGACGAGATCGTCGACATCGTCGAGGAGCCGCTGGAGATTCAGGTCGGCAGCGAGCGCGCCGGCGCGATCGGCTCCGCAATCGTGCGCGGACTTGCGACCGAAATCATCGACATCGGCCACTTCCTGCCGCTCGCCTATGCCGACTGGTTCCGCCGCAAGGAACCGCCTGCCCACCATCGCGCGCGCAGCCTGCTGCTGGTCGACGACTCGGCCTTCTTCCGCAATATGCTGTCGCCGGTGCTGAAGGCCGCGGGCTATGCGGTCACCGCCGTGCCGACCGCACAGGAGGCGCTGAGCATTCTGAAGAACGGGCAGCGCTTCGACGCGCTGGTCACCGACATCGACATGCCGGACATGGACGGCTTCGCGCTCGCGGAAGCGGTGCGCGGCGAGCCGCGGCTGAGCGACCTGCCGATGATCGCGCTGTCCGCATCGAGCTCGCCCGAGGCCATCGAACGCGGCCGCCAGGTCGGCTTCCACGATTACGTCGCCAAGTTCGACCGCCAGAGCCTGATCGCAGCGCTCAAGGAGCAGACCGCTGACATCGTTCAGGCCGCATAGGATCGTCATGACAGCGCAAAACGACAATGCCGGCAAGATGATCAACGAATACGTCACGGTGACGATTGGCGATCATCTGTTCGGCCTGCCGATCTCGCGCGTCCAGGACGTGTTCGTGCCGGACCGCTTGACGCGCGTGCCGCTCGCGCCGGCGGAGGTGGCCGGCATCCTCAATCTGCGCGGCCGTGTCGTCACCGCGATCGAGATGCGCGCACGGCTCGATCTCGGCACGCGCGAGGCGGGCCGTCCGGTCATGGCAATCGGTATCGAGCTCAAGGGCGAATCCTACGGATTGCTGGTCGATGCGGTCGGCGAGGTGATGCAGCTTGCGGCCGGCGGATGCGAGGCCAAACCGGCCAATCTCGATCCGCGCCTCGCGCGTGTTGCAGCCGGCGTCTACCGGCTCGAGGGCCAGCTTCTGATCGTGCTCGATGTCGACCGCGTGCTCGACATCGGCAGCGGCGCGGTCGCCGCATGAGTTCGTGAGCATGAGTTCGTAGCTGGGACAACGACGGCTTGAAGGAGTAACGAGTGATGAAATCCTGCTTGGTGGTGGACGACTCGAGCGTGATCCGCAAGGTGGCTCGCCGCATCCTTGAAGGCATGGAATTCCAGATCACCGAGGCGGAAGACGGCGAGCAGGCTCTTGGCGCCTGCCAGCAGAAACTTCCGGACGCGATCCTGCTCGACTGGAACATGCCGAAGATGGACGGCTACGAGTTCCTGAAGGCGCTGCGCCGCATGCCCGGCGGCGACCGGCCGAAGGTGGTGTTCTGCACCACCGAGAACGACGTCGCCCATATCGCGCGCGCGCTGCATGCCGGCGCCAACGAATACATCATGAAGCCGTTCGACAGGGAGATCGTCGAGGCCAAGTTTCAGGAAGTCGGCTTGATCTGAGCCGGGCCACGGAGCACGCTGCGCCAGTCAGTCGTTTCAAGAGTATCGTCAAAAGTATCGCGTCGAAATGAACGCCTCCGTTCCAGCCGCGTCCCGCGCGCCGCAAGCCTCGGTCTCCGGCCAGATTCGCGTCATGGTCGTCGACGATGCCGTCGTCGTGCGCAGCCTCGTCTCACGCTGGATCGAGGAAACGCCCAATCTCCAGCTGGTTGCCGCGCTCCGCAACGGCCGCGAGGCGCTGGAGCAGTTCGACCGGACCAGGCCCGATGTGGTGGTTCTGGACATCGAGATGCCCGAGCTCGACGGCATCTCGACGCTGCCGAAGCTTCTGGAGCGCCGCCGCGATCTCGTCGTGATCATGGCTTCGGCGCTGACCCGTGACCACGCCGAGGTGACGCTGAGGGCGCTTGCGCTCGGCGCCGCCGACTATATTCCGAAGCCCACCACCGAAGGCGGGGTGATGACTTCGGCGGCATTCCAGCGCGACCTGATTGCGAAGATCCAGGCGCTCGGTCACCGGCCGCGCACGCGACCGCTGCCGCCGCGTTACGCACGGCGCAGCGAGTATGCGACGACGCGAAAGCTCGGCAGCGCGATCCAGCGCACGGTCAAATGGCAGACGGCCGACGAAAGCGATGGCCCCGGGCTCAAGCTTCGCCCTTATTCGCTGGTGCCGCCGCGCGTGCTGCTGATCGGCGCGTCGACCGGCGGACCGCAGGCGCTGACCAAGCTGGTGTCGCATCTCGATGCAGTCATCGAAAACTCGCCTGTGCTGGTCACCCAGCACATGCCGCCGACGTTTACGACCATCCTCGCCGAGCACCTGACGCGCGCCGGCGCAAAGCCGGTGCGGGAAGCGGTCGACGGCGAGCCGGTTCTGGCCGGAACGATCTATCTCGCGCCCGGCGGCAAGCACATGAAGGTCGCGCGCCGCGACGGTACTGCGGTGATCGTGCTCGATGACGGGCCGCCGGTTCATTTCTGCAAGCCCGCGGTCGATCCGCTGTTTGCGACGGCCGCCGAAGTCTGGGGCTCGTGGAATCTGGCGCTGATCCTCACCGGCATGGGCTCCGACGGCACCGTGGGCGCGGCGGCCATCGCAGCTGCCGGCGGCAGCGTCATCGCGCAGGACGAAGCGAGCAGCGTGGTCTGGGGCATGCCGGGCTCTGCGGCGCAGTCCGGCGCCTGCTCGGCGGTGCTGCCGCTCGATCAGATCGCGCCGAAGGTCACGCGCATGTTCCTCGGGGCGAAGCCATGACCCCGTCGGACTACGATTTCCTGCGCAAGATGCTGAAATCCCGCTCCGGCCTGGTGCTGGCCGCGGAGAAACACTACCTCGCCGAAAGCCGGCTGATGCCGATCGCGCGCAAGCACGGCCTGTTCAATCTCACGGGGCTGGTCGCCAAGCTGAAAGGCCCCGACGCCGAGGCACTCACGGTCGAAGTCGTCGAGGCGATGACGACCAACGAGTCGTTCTTTTTCCGCGACAAGAGCCCGTTCGAGCAGTTCCGCGACACCGTCATGCCGGCGCTGATGGCGGCCCGCGCGGCGTCGCGCCGCATCCGCATCTGGTGTGCGGCGGCGTCGACCGGGCAGGAGCCTTACTCTCTGGCGATCGGCCTCAGGGAGATGGGCAAGGATCTGAAGGGCTGGCGCGTCGAGATCGTCGCCACCGACCTTTCGAACGAGGTGCTGGAGAAGGCCAAGGCCGGCATCTACACCCAGTTCGAGGTGCAGCGCGGGCTGCCCGCTCTGATGCTGATCAAGTATTTCACGCAAGCCGG
>Ga0247825_10003626_pt1 | contig 10171 bp, 9 predicted proteins | sample 13C_Vanillin_Day_FD_194413 | JGI IMG/M metagenome (GOLD analysis project Ga0247825, IMG submission 194413) | Soil microbial communities from agricultural site in Penn Yan, New York, United States - 13C_Vanillin_Day48 | ecosystem: Environmental > Terrestrial > Soil > Agricultural land | place...
CGCAGCTGGCCATCCTGCAGCAGACCAACACCGCCAAGCTCGACGAGATGCGGCGCACGGTCGACGAGAAGCTGCAGACCACGCTGGAGGCGCGCCTGGGCGAGAGCTTCAAGCAGGTGGCCGACCGCCTCGAGCAGGTGCACAAAGGGCTGGGCGAGATGCAGACGCTGGCGCAGGGCGTCGGCGACCTGCAGCGCGTGCTGACCAACGTGAAGACGCGCGGCATGTTCGGCGAGGTCCAGCTGGAAGCGCTGCTCGAGCAGGTGCTCACGCCCGAGCAGTACTCGCGCCAGGTGCAGACCAAGCCCAACAGCGCGGGGCGCGTGGATTTCGCGATCCGCTTTCCCGGCCGCAGCGCCGACGGCACGCCCGTGTGGCTGCCGATCGACGCCAAGTTCCCGCGCGAGGACTACGAGCGACTGCTCGACGCCCACGACCGCGCCGACACCGCCGCGGCCGAAAGCGCCGCGCGCGCTCTGGAAGTGCGCATCCGCACGGAGGCCAAGTCGATCTGCGAGAGCTACCTCAGCCCGCCGCACACGACCGACTTCGCCATCCTGTTCCTGCCGATCGAGAGCCTCTACGCCGAGGTGCTGCGCAGGCCCGGCCTGATGGACCACCTGCAGCGCGACTACCGCGTGACGCTGGCCGGCCCGACCACGCTGCTGGCCATGCTCAACAGCCTGCACATGGGCTTTCGCACGCTGGCGCTGGAGCGCCAGGCGTCCGAGGTGTGGAAGGTGCTGGGCGCGGTCAAGACCGAGTTCGATCGCTACGGCACCTGGGTCGAGAAGATCCGCGAGCAGGTGCGCAAGGCCTCGGAGACGCTGGACAACGCGCAGACCCGCACCAACCAGATGCGCCGCGCGCTCAAGGTCGTGGAAGCCTTGCCTGAAGGCCAGGCCCAGGCGCTGCTTCCTCTGGCCGCCGAAGACGAACCCGCCGCATGACGGGCGGCCTCACCGTCGAACTGGCGCGACTCATCACCGGCCAGGTGTTCCTGCATGCCAGCATGGCCGGCATGCGGTTGGCGACGCCGCTGCTGGCGCTGCGCCACGGCTACAGCGAGGCCGCGGTCGGCGTGCTGCTCGCGCTGTTCGCGCTGACGCAGGTGTTCCTCGCGCTGCCCGCCGGCCGCTATGCCGACCAGCATGGCCTCAAGCGCCCGTTCGGCTTCGCGACCATCGCGGCCGCGGCCGGCTGCGCGATGGCCGTGATCTGGCCGGTGTTCCCGGTGCTGTGCGTCGCCGCGCTGCTGACCGGCGGCGCGACCGGCGCGGCTTCCATCGCGCTGCAACGCCACGTCGGCCGCGCGGCCGCCGGCGCCACGCAACTGCGCAAGGTGTTCTCCTGGCTCGCCATCGGGCCGGCGTTCTCCAACTTCCTCGGCCCGTTCGCCGCCGGCATCGCCATCGACCACGGCGGCTTCCAGCTGGCCTTCCTGCTGATGGCGGCGCTGCCGCTGGCCAGCTGGGCCTGGGTGCGCGGCACGCAGGAACTGCCGCCGGTGCCGGTGCCGGAGGGCGAGCGACCGCGTCCCGCCTGGGACCTGCTGCGCGAGACCGACTTCCGCCGGCTGCTGCTGGTGAACTGGCTGCTGTCGTCGTGCTGGGACGTGCACACCTTCGTGGTGCCCGTGCTGGGCCATGAACGCGGGCTGTCGGCCTCGGTGATCGGCACCATCCTCGGCGCCTTCGCGGTGGCGGCGGTGGTGATCCGCATCCTGCTGCCCGTCCTCGCGGCCCACGTGCGCGAGTGGGCCGTCATCACCGGCTCGATGGCCGCCACGGCCGTGCTGTTCTGCGTCTATCCGCTGCTGGGTTCAGCCCTGGCGATGGGCCTGTGCTCGGTGCTGCTGGGCATGGCGCTGGGCTCGGTGCAGCCCATGATCATGAGCATGCTGCACCAGATCACGCCCGAGCACCGCCACGGCCAGGCCGTCGGGCTGCGGCTGATGGCGATCAACGCTTCGAGCGTGGCGATGCCGATGCTGTTCGGCCTGGCGGGCGCCACCATCGGCATCGCCGGCGTGTTCTGGGCGGTGGGCGCCGTGGTCGCGGGCGGCACGCGGATGTCGGTGCGCCTGCGCGACGCCGACCCTCATCACAGCCGATAGAAGGCCTTGATCACGTCCCAGGCGTCTTCGGGTTCGTCGGCGTAGCGGAACAGGTCCAGGTCGGCCGGCGAGATGACGCCTTCCTCGATCAGCACGTCGAAGTTGATCAGCCGCTTCCAGTACTGCGAGCCGAACAGCACGATCGGCACCTGCTTGGACTTCTTCGTCTGCACGAGCGTGATCACCTCGAACAGCTCGTCCAGCGTGCCGAAGCCGCCGGGGAAGGCCACCAGCGCCTTGGCGCGCATCATGAAGTGCATCTTGCGCAGCGCGAAGTAGTGGAACTTGAAGGACAGGGCCGGCGTGACGTACGGGTTGGCCGCTTCCTCCATCGGCAGCGCGATCGACAGCCCGACGCTGACGCCGTCGCCCTCGTAGGCGCCGCGGTTGGCCGCCTGCATGATGCCGGGGCCGCCGCCGGTGCAGATGAACAGGCGGTCGCGCGGGTCCTTGCCCTCGCTGTACTTGGCGACCAGCTTGCCGAAGGCGCGCGCCTTCTCGTAGTAGTGCGAGTTGCGGGCCAGCGCGCGGGCGCGGCGGATCACCGCCTCGTCACCGCCGGCTTCGGCGGCCGTCACCAGCGCGGTGGCTTCCTCCTCGCTGCGGAACCGGGCGCTGCCGAACACGACGATGGTGTTCTCGATGCCGTGCTCGTGCTGCTCCAGGTCGGGCTTGAGCAGCTCGAGCTGGAAGCGGATGCCGCGCGTTTCACGGCGGAGCAGGAACTCGGGATCGGCGAAAGCGAGGCGGCTGGCGTCGGGGTCCAGCGGCAGCCCGGCATCGGAATGGGCCTGCAGCGTGGCCCAGGCGTCGGCGAGGCGTTTGTCGTGGAGGTTGCGATTCGAAGACATGAACCGATTTTGCGGGCAAAGCTGCATGCCCGGGCCTGACCGCCCGGCAGGGCTATTGCCCGGCCAGCCAGCGCAGCAGGGGCTCCCGCGCGGGCGCCAGGCCCTTGTAGTCGAGCACGGCGGGCGTCATCGAAGCCAGAGCGTCGCGCAGGCGCTCGGCCTTGGCCGGCGTGTCCACGGTCTCGGTGAGAGGAGCCAGCATCACGCGAATGGTGAACACGGCCTGGCGGGTGCCTTGGCCCACGGGCAGGAAGGTCTGCCGCTCGGCGCGGAACCAGCAGGCGCGCGCGAACGCTTCGTCGTCGCCGGTGTCGGCAGGCCAGGGCGTGCGCGGATGGCGGCGCGGATGCTGGTCGTGCCGCGGCGAAGGGCTGACGGTCCAGACGTGGCGCTCCCAGCGCTCGCCGGACGTCGCCAGGCGCACCAGGTGCGTGGCCGCGGCGATCAGCGTGGCACCGTCGGCCACCGGCGCGTGCACCGCCGCGAAGGGAAGGCCCAGCTTGTCTTCCGGCGCCCAGTGCGAGGGCACGCAGACGCTCAGCCAGGGCAGGGCGCCGGTGTCGCCGTCGAGCACGGCGAAGTCCTCCTCGAAGCTGAGTTCGAGGCGGCCGGGGTCGAAGTTGGGGTGCCCTTCGCGCCGCGCCTGTTCGGCGATGGCCGCGAGCGCCGGCCCGGGGTCGAAACCCGGCACGTGCAGCCGCGAAGCGCCCGCGGCGACCACGCGCGCCTTCTCTTCGAACAGCGCGCTGCCCGGCCGCAAGGGCGTGAGCTGGCGATCGCCCGCTTGCAGCTTGCGAAGACCCGGCTGCATCCGGAAAGGCGCGGCGATCAGCTCGAAGTCGAAGTCCACGGGCGGAAGGGAAGAGGGCGTAAAAAAGGCTCCTCGCGGAGCCTCTCTTGGACGGGGGGCGCGGCCGCTCAGACGCGGCGGCGGTATTCGCCCGTGCGGGTGTCGATTTCGACCTTGTCGCCCTGGGCCACGAAGATCGGCACGCCGATCTCGAAGCCGGTGGCGATCTTGGCGGGCTTGAGCACCTTGCCCGAGGTGTCGCCCTTGACGGCCGGCTCGGTCCAGGTGATCTCGCGCTCGACGCTGGTGGGCAGTTCGACCGAGATGGCCTTGCCTTCGTAGAACACGACCTCGGCGGGCATGCCTTCCTCGAGGTAGTTCAGGGCGTCGCCCATGTTCTCGGCTTCGACTTCGTACTGGTTGTACTCGCCGTCCATCCAGACGTACATCGGGTCGGCGAAGTAGGAATACGTGCAGTCCTTCTTGTCCAGGACGATCTGGTCCATCTTGTCGTCGGCCTTGAAGACGACTTCGGTGCCCTGGTTGGACAGCAGGCTCTTGAGCTTCATGCGCACCGTGGCCGCGTTGCGGCCGCCGCGGGCGTACTCGGTCTTGAGCACGACCCAGGGGGCGCTGTTCTGCATGATCACGTTGCCGGCGCGGATTTCTTGAGCGATTTTCATGGGGTGAGGAAAGCGAGGCGGTTGGTAGGCCGCGGGCGCTGGCGAGGCTGGCGCGAGAAGGCGGCGGAAAGGCGCGAAGCCGTCAACCTTCCGATGGGCCGCCTCGCGCAAAGCCTTGGATTTTACCGCTTTTCCATCACCGGCCCGGCCTTAAGTGCGCCTTAAGCCGCCGGGCCCGATGCTCGGCTCATGCGCATCGCCCGTCCCACGCTCCATACCGAAACGCTGGCTCTGCTGTGCGCCCTGTACGTGCTGCTGGGCCTGAACCTGCCGTTCTGGCGCGCCGCGCTGGCGGGCCGCGACTGGTCCGCGGCCGGCAACTGGGGATTCGCGCTGGCGCTGTTCGTCGCCCTGGCCGCGCTCCACGTCGCGGCGGTCTGCCTGTTCGCCACGCGCCGCACGGTGCGGCCGCTGCTGTCGCTGCTGGTCGTGGCCGGCGCGGCGGTGTCGTTCTACACGGAGCGCTATTCGGTGTTCATGGACCGGCACATGCTCGACAACGTCCTCGCCACGAACTTGGGCGAGGCCGGCGAACTGCTGGGCGCCGACCTGGTCGTGCACCTCGTGCTGTTCGGCGTCCTGCCCGCGCTGCTGCTGTGGTGGCCGCGCCTGGCGCCGCGTCCGTTCATGCGCGCGGCCCTGGTGCGCGCGGGCTGGGTGGCCGGCTGCTCGGTGCTGGCGGTGGCCGCGCTGCTGCCGGTGTTCGCCGATTTCGCGTCGCTGATGCGAAACCACCGCGAGGTGCGGCACCTTCTCACGCCGGGCAACCTGGTCGCCGCGTCCGCGGGCCACTTCTTCGCCGGCCGGGGCGATGCGGCGGGGCCGCTCAAGGTCGTCGGCCAGGACGCCCGCCAGGCCGCGGCGCCGGGGGGGCAGAAGCCCGCGCTGTTCGTGCTGGTGGTCGGCGAGACGGCGCGCGCGCGGAACTTCTCGCTCAACGGCTACGCGCGGCCCACCAATCCACAACTCGCCACCCGCGACGTGATCAGCTTCGGCGACGTCACGGCCTGCGGCACCTCCACCGAGGTCTCGCTGCCCTGCATGTTCTCGGTGTTCGGCCGCCGCAACTACGACGAGCGGCAGATCCGCACGCACGAGTCGCTGCTGCACGTGCTGGACCACGCCGGCGTGCAGGTGCTCTGGCGCGACAACCAGTCCGGCTGCAAGGGCGTGTGCGCGGGCCTGCCTGCCGAGCAGCTCGACCACGCGGGCGTGGAAGGCCTGTGCGCGGAAGGCCGCTGCTTCGACGAGATCCTGGTCCACGGGCTGGATCGCGTCGCGAAGGACGCGCACGGCAACCTGTTCGTCGTGCTGCACCAGCTGGGCAGCCACGGCCCCTCGTACTTCCGCCGCTACCCCGCCGCGTTCAAGCGCTTCACGCCGGCCTGCGAGCAGGACGAGCTGCGCCGCTGCAGCGAGCAGGAGATCGTCAACGCCTACGACAACTCGCTGCTGTACACCGACCACTTCCTGGCCCGCGTGATCGATTTCCTGAAGACCCAGCAAGGGCGCTACGACACCGCCATGCTGTACCTGGGCGACCACGGCGAATCACTGGGCGAGAGCGGCCTCTACCTGCACGGCGTGCCGTTCCCGATCGCGCCGCGCGTGCAGACCCACGTGCCCTTGATCGCGTGGCTGTCGCCGGCGTTCGCGCAGCGCACGGCGGTGGACCTGGGCTGCCTGCGCGGCCGCTCCAGCCAGCCGCTGTCGCACGACAACCTGTTCCATTCGGTGCTCGGGATGATGGACGTGGAGACCGGCGCCTACGACCCGGGCGAAGACCTCTTCCTGCCCTGCCGCCGCACTAAGCCGCGAATCGCACCGTGACGCGAAGGCCGCCGGCCGGGGACTCGCCGAGTTCCACCTGCGCGCCGTGCGCGTCGGATACCGCCTTGACGATCGCCAGCCCCAGCCCGCTGCCCACGCCCACCTGGCCCGGGCCGCGGTAGAAGCGGTCGAACACCCGGGCGCGTTCGGCCTCGGGGATGCCGGGGCCGCTGTCGGCCACTTGCAGGCACGGGGCCCCTCCGTTGCGCGCGCCGACGTCCACTCGGCCCCCCGCGGGCGTGTGGCGCAACGCGTTGTCGACCAGGTTGTCCAGCAGCGTCGTGAGGCGGTCCGGATCGCCCTGCACGATGGGCTCGCCCGCTACCTCGGCGCCGATATCGATGCCTTGGGCTTCGGCGCGAGCGCTGAATCGCGCGACGCAACTGCGCACCAACGCACCCAGCGCCACCGGCCGCAGCGCGGGCGGCGGTGCCTCCGGCCCCAGACGGGAGAGCTGCAGCAGCTGCCCGACCAGGTGCTGTGCGCGGTCGATGCCCTGCGCCAGTTCCGCCATCGCGCGCTCGCGCGGCTCGCCTTCGCCGGCGCGTTCGAGCAATTGCAGCTGCAAGCGGAGCGCGGCGATCGGCGTGCGCAATTCGTGCGCGGCGTCGGCCACGAACTGCCGCTGCGCCGACAGCGCCGTGCCCAGCCGCGCCATCAGCTCGTTGACCGCCGCCACCAGCGGATGCAGCTCGCGCGGATGCGGACCCAGGTCGATCGGATGCAGGGCCTCGGCGCTTCGCGCGGCGACGGCGGACGCGGCGGCCGACAGCGGCGCGAGGCCGCGGCCCAGGGCCAGCGCGAGCAGCACCGCGATCACGCCCAGCAGCACCGCCGTGGGCGCGACCAGCACCGAGATCGACTCGTCCGCCAGCACGCTGCGCTCGCTGGCCCGCTGCGCCGCCTGCACGATGCGGTCCTGCAGCACGATGGTGTACAGGTGCCAGGGTTCGCCGTCGGCGGTGACGCGCGTGAGTCCGCTGCGGGAAAGGAAGGGCAGGTGCACCGAGGCGTCGGAGCTGTGCAGCAGCCGGCCGTCCAGGCTCCAGATCACGGTGACGAACTCGAACTGGCCGTATTCCTCGAAGGTGCGCGGCAGCTGCTGGGCGAGGCGCGGCGCGACCGGCTGTTCGAGGCCGCCCTGGTACGTCGCCACCGCCAGCGCCACCTGCTTGAGGTTGTCCTCGAACACCTCGTCCATCTCGTGCGCCAGCACCCACCAGGAGCCGGCGATGAGCAGCGCCGCGCCGACCGCGAGCGCGCCCAGGATCCAGGCCAGCAGCCTGCGGTGGATGGAACCCGGCCTCACGGCGCGCTCACCTTGTAGCCGACGCCGCGCACGTTGCGGATGGTCTCGGCGCCCAGCTTGCGGCGCAGGTGGTGCAGGTGCACCTCGACGGCGTTGCTGCCTACGCTGTCCTGCCAGCCGTAGACGGCTTCCTCGAGCTGCTCGCGCGAGAGCACCGCGCCCGGCCGCTGCATCAGCGCTTCGAGCAGCGCGAACTCGCGCCCCGACAAGGCCACGGGTTCGCCGGCCAGGTGCACTTCCTTGCGGACCGGGTCCAGCGTGAGATCGCCGCACGACAGCAACGGCGACGCCGCGCCCGCGTGCCGCCGCAGCAGCGCGCGCACGCGGGCCACGAGTTCGTCGAGGTCGAAGGGCTTGAGCACGTAGTCGTCGGCGCCGGCGTTCAGGCCGGCGATGCGGTCGGGCACCGCGTCGCGCGCGGTCGCCACCAGCACCGGCAAGGCCTGGCCGCGCGCGCGCAGCGATCGCAGCAGCGCCATGCCGTCCTTGCCGGGCAGGCCGAGGTCGAGCACGGCGGCGTCGTACACGTCGGTGCGCAGCGCGAGCTCGGCCGCCTGGCCGTCCTCCACCCAGTCGACCGCGAAGCCGGCGTCGGCCAGGCCCTGGCGCACGGCGCGGCCGATCATCGGATCGTCCTCAACCAGCAGCAGCCGCACGGCGCGCTCCTTGGGGCAGCAGCAGGGTGCAAGCCCAGGCCCAGGTCCAGCAGACCCAGGCGGTCCACAGCGTGTGGCTGGCGAAGTGCGCGCCGCGCACCTGCTGCGCCAGGCCCAGCACCAGCCCCGCGGCCAGCGCGCCGGCGAGCCAGACGCGCGCGCGCCGCGGGTTCAGGTCGCGCCACGCGAACCAGCCGGCCAGCCAGGCGAAGGCGGCCGACGCGTGGCCCGCGGGAAAGCAGCGGCCCGGCCCGCCGTCGGCGACGCCCCAGAGCCAGTGCGACACGTGCGTGGCGGGGCCGCCGAAGGGCTGCAGGTCCCACGGACAACTGCTCAGGCTCTGGTGCTTGATCACGCTGACCAGCAGCATGCCGCTGACGGCGGTGGCGAGCAGCCAGGCGATGCGGGCGCGGTGCGGCTCGTCGGGCAGCAGCAGCTTGACGACGAGCCAGCCCGCCAGGACGTACCCCGCGGCGCGGCCGCCCGTGTGCAGGACCGTGGAGAACAGCCAGTGGTCGCGCAAGGGGAAGCCGTGAGAGTTGCCGAACCATTGCGCCACAGCGAGGTCGAGACCGCTCGCGTCCCAGCCGATCAACAGCAGAAGGCCGGCGACGCAAACGGTGGCGGGAAGTGCGTAGGTGGAGCGGGACGGGAAACGCATGGGGCGTCAGACCGTAGCAGCAAAGCTCTTCAATTGGCTGACGAGGTCGGGCAGGGCGCGCAGGTCGTCACGCGCCCTCGCGGCCCAAGGGCGCCAGGCTTCCACGTCGAGCGCGGGCAGCGCGAAGTCGGCGCCGTTCCATCCACGATGGAAGTCGCGCAGCGACGCAGGCGCGCCCAGCTGCTCGAGGAAAGCTTCGAGCTTGGGCCAGTGCGCGCCGTCCTCCTGCGGATAGGGATTCCACACCAGCGGCTTGCCGGCCCACAGCGCGCGCACCACGGAGTCCTCGCCGCGCACGAAGTTCAGGTCGCAGGACCAGAGCAGGTGGTCGTAGCCGGGCTGCGGCATCAGCGGCAGGAAGTGGAGCGAGCGCGCGACCGGATCCAGGCCTTGCGCCAGCAGGCGCTTCACCGCGGCCTCGGCGCGACCGGGCGTCACCAGCAGCAGCGTGGGCTCCTTGTCTCGTGCGAGCGACGAGAGCAACGCAGGCAGGCCCGGCGGTTCGTAGCAGAACAGGCTCAGCAGCCGCTGGCCGCGCCATTCGATGCCTTGCGAGCGCAGCCAGTCGGCGCGATCGAAGGCGGCCTGCCTTTCGAAAAGATCCGGCTCGCGGATCAAGCCGCCCGTCGCGGCGGTGAATCCGGGATAGAAGAACCGCTTGCCCATTCCCGCACCCGGCCCGCTCTGCACCGGCGAGGGCAGGCCGTGGCAACGCTCCACCCACGCTTCGGCCGAGAGGTATTCGAGGTTGATCCAGCCCGGCTGGCGGCCCGTCGCTCGCCGGCGTTCCGCCATCGCCGCGACGAACGCCGGCTCCGGATCGCAGCCGAAGGCCTCGATCACCACGTCGCCCGGCTGCGCGTCGCGCGCAAGGTCCCACGCCAGCGCTTCCACGCCCGGATGCCCGTGCGGCGCCATCCACGCGAGCGGGCCGAGGTCGTCGGCGAACAGGCGCACTTCATCGCCGCGGCCCGCCAGGTCGCAGGCGAGGCGCCAGCACACGCCCATGTCGCCGTGGTTGTCGATGACCTTGCAGAAGATGTCCCAGCGCATGCTGCCGGGATAATACGCACCGATGTCCGCCGTGCATTCCGAACAACTGCTGGCCGAGGTGGCCGCGCTCCCGCAGCTGCCCGGCGTGTACCGCTACTTCGACGCCGAGGGCGGCGTGCTCTACGTGGGCAAGGCGCGCAACCTGAAGAAGCGCGTCTCCAGCTACTTCCAGAAGAACCACGGCGGCACGCGCATCGGCCACATGATCTCGCGCATCGCGCG
>Ga0247825_10003628_pt1 | contig 10169 bp, 9 predicted proteins | sample 13C_Vanillin_Day_FD_194413 | JGI IMG/M metagenome (GOLD analysis project Ga0247825, IMG submission 194413) | Soil microbial communities from agricultural site in Penn Yan, New York, United States - 13C_Vanillin_Day48 | ecosystem: Environmental > Terrestrial > Soil > Agricultural land | place...
GGCTGCTGCTGTCCTGCCGCAAACCGGTCCTCGCCGTCAAGCCCGCCGAGCGCTGACGCACCCGTGAGTACTTGTTAACCGCCCGCGGTTAACAAGTACTCACGGGTGGCGGTCAGTCGGTGAGGATGATCAGCTCGCGGTCTGACGCCACCTCGACGCGCAGTCCGGCCTTCGACGCCACCCGCGCCACCCCGCGAACGTCCTGGGGTTCGGCACGGGACACGGTGAGCGCACGGGCCAGCAGCCCCTTGTGGTGTTTGTTGAAATGGCTGACGACGGTGCGGGTGCCGTCCGGCTTCTCCGTGAGAACCGTGGCGATCACCGCCTCGGGGATCGGACCGAGCTGCTGGTACGTCCCCGAGCGCAGGTCGACGACGAGACCGTCCGCCTCGGCCGTGATCGCCCGGGACAGCTCCGGCTTCCACAACGCGCGGAGGGTGCTCAGCCCGGGCAGCTTCGACCCGCCCGACAGCCGATAGGCGGGGATCAGGTCACCGGCGCGCACCGCGCCGAACAGTGCGGACCCCATCGCGAGCCGCGACAGCGCCTTGGACTTCTGCGCCCTGGTGAACGACTTCGCGTCGAGCGCGTCGAACAGCACACCCGTGTAGCGCTCGAGTGCGGGCCGGGTGGGGGAGACCCACAGTTTGGCGTTGCGCTCGATCTCGTCGGCCTGCGTGGGGCCGAGGCCGAGCGCGAGCTGCGACGCCTCCCCGTCCGCGGCGAGCGTCACCAGCGCCTGGACCAGCATTTCACGGGTTTCGGTGAGCTGCGGCATGGACAGCTCGGCCAGGTCGAGGGGCGCGTCGGCGCCGCCGTCGGACTTGGTTTCGGAGGGAGGAAGTAGCACCAGCACGCACGAAACCCTACCGACGCGCCCGGCCTCGTCCCAGCCGACTATTCTGGTATCCCGTGATTACCCGCCTGTCCCACCTGTTCCTCCGCACGCTGCGCGACGACCCCGCCGACGCCGAGGTCGCCAGCCACAAGCTGCTGGTCCGCGCCGGTTACGTGCGTCGAATCGCGCCCGGTGTCTACTCGTGGCTGCCGCTGGGTCTGCGCGTGCTGCGCGAGGTCGAGCGGGTGGTGCGGGAAGAGATGAACGGCATCGGTGCGCAGGAGATCTCCCTGCCCGCGCTGCTGCCGCGGGAACCGTACGAGGCGTCCAACCGCTGGACCGAGTACGGCGACGGACTGTTCCGCCTGAAGGACCGCAAGGGCGGCGACTACCTGCTCGGACCCACCCACGAGGAACTGTTCGCGCTCACCGTCAAGGGCGAGTACAACTCGTACAAGGATTTCCCGGTCACCCTGTACCAGGTGCAGACCAAGTACCGCGACGAGGAGCGCCCGCGGGCCGGCATTCTGCGCGGCCGCGAGTTCGTCATGAAGGATTCGTACTCCTTCGACCTCACCGACGAGGGGCTCACCGAGTCGTATCAGGCGCACCGCGACGCGTACGAGCGGATCTTCGCCCGGCTCGGCGTCAAGTACGTGATCGTGTCGGCGACGTCCGGGGCGATGGGCGGCAGCGCGTCGGAGGAGTTCCTCGCCGAGAGCGAGATCGGTGAGGACACGTACGTCCGCTGCCTGGAGTCCGGCTACGCCGCCAACGTGGAGGCTGTGAAGACGCTCGCTCCCGAGCCGATTCCGTTCGACGGACTGCCCGCCGCGAAGGTGTACGACACGCCGGACACCCCCACGATCGCGACGCTCGTCGCGTGGGCGAACGACGCAGACCTGGGCCGGACCGTCACTGCCGCGGACACGCTGAAGAACCTCCTCGTCAAGACCCGGCAGCCCGGCGGGAAGTGGGAACTGCTCGCCATCGGTGTCCCCGGCGACCGCGAGGTCGACGACAAGCGTCTCGGCGCCTCGCTCGAGCCCGCCGAGTTCGCACTGCTCACCGAGGCGGACTTCGAGGCCAATCCGTTCCTGGTGAAGGGGTACGTCGGACCGAAGGCGCTGCAGGCCAACGGTGTCCGGTACCTCGTCGATCCCCGCATCGTCGACGGCACCAGCTGGATCACCGGTGCCGACGAGAAGGGTAAGCACGTGGTCGGGCTCGTCGCGGGCCGCGATTTCGTCCCGGACGGCACCATCGAGGCCGCCGAGGTCCGCGGAGGCGACCCGTCACCCGACGGCGCCGGTGAACTCGTCGCGGCGCGGGGCATCGAGATCGGTCACGTCTTCCAGCTGGGTCGCAAGTACACCGACGTGTTCTCCGTGGACGTGCTCGGCGAGAACGGCAAGCCTGTCCGGCCCACCATGGGGTCCTACGGCGTCGGCGTCTCCCGTCTCGTCGCCGTGATCGCGGAACAGCACCACGACGAGAAGGGCCTGCGCTGGCCGGCCGAGGTGTCGCCCGCCGACGTGCACGTGGTGATCGCCAACAAGGACGACACCGCCCGGGAAGGCGCCGAGGGACTCGCCGCCGACCTCGACAAGGCCGGTCTCGAGGTCATCCTCGACGATCGCAAGGCGTCGCCGGGCGTGAAGTTCAAGGACTCCGAACTGCTCGGTGTCCCGCTGGTCGTGGTCGTCGGCCGCGGCTGGGGCGAGGGCAAGGTGGAGGTGCGGGACCGCTTCACCGGCGAGAGCCGCGAGGTGGCCGCCGAGTCCGCGCTGAGCGAGATCGTCAAGACCGTCAGGGGCTGATCAAACCGCCCCACGCCTTTCGTCCGGACTGTTAGCTTGGCCTGACACGTCCGGACGAAAGGCCTGCTGTGACGAACTCCCTGCTGTTCGATCCGAACTCCTACGATCCCGAGCATTTCGATCCGGAGACGCGCAGACTGCTGCGGGCGCTGATCGAGTGGTTCGAGTCGCGGGGCAAGAAGCGGCTCCTCGAGGATGATCTCGAGGCGGTCTGGCCCGAGGACTTCCTGGAGTTCGTGAAACGGGAGAAGCTGTTCGCCACGTTCCTCACGCCTGCCGAGTCGGCGGGCGGCGATCCGGGTAAACGCTGGGATGCCGCACGCAACGCCGCGCTCAGTGAGATCTTCGGGTTCTACGGGCTGGCGTACTGGTACGCGTGGCAGGTGACGGTTCTGGGTCTCGGCCCCATCTGGATGAGCGGGAACCGGGCGGCGAAGGATCGCGCTGCGAGGCTCCTCGACGATGGCGGGGTGCTGGCGTTCGGTCTGTCGGAGCGGGAACACGGTGCGGACGTCTACTCGACGGATATGCTGCTGACTCCCGCCGAGGGTGACCCGGATCTCGCGTTCACCGCGAGCGGCGACAAGTACTACATCGGCAACGGCAACGTCGCGGGCATGGTGTCGGTGTTCGGCAGGCGCACCGATGTCGAGGGCAGCGACGGCTACGTCTTCTTCGTCGCGGACAGCCGCCACCCGGCGTACCACCTGCAGGGCAACGTGGTGCACGGCCAGATGTATGTCAGCACGTTCAGGCTCGAGGACTACCCGGTGCGGGAAGAGGACATCCTGCACACCGGGGTCGCCGCGTTCGAGGCCGCGCTGAACACGGTCAACGTCGGCAAGTTCAACCTGTGCACGGGTTCCATCGGTATCTCCGAGCACGCGTTCTACGAGTCGATCGCCCACGCGCACAACAGGATTCTGTACGGAAACCCCGTCACCGATTTCCCGCACGTGCGCGGCAACTTCGTCGACGCGTACAGCAGGCTGGTCGCGATGAAGTTGTTCAGCGCCCGCTCCGTCGACTACTTCCGCAGCGCCAGTCTCGACGACCGCCGGTACCTGCTGTTCAACCCGATGACGAAGGCGAAGGTCACCTCCGAGGGGGAGAAGGTGATCGCGCTCCTGCACGACGTGATCGCGGCGAAGGGCTACGAGAAGAACACCTACTTCCGGGAGGCCGCCCAGCTGATCGGCACCCTGCCGAAGCTCGAGGGCACGGTGCACGTCAACGTCGGTCTGATCCTGAAGTTCATGCCGAACTACCTGCTCAACCCCGCGGAGTACCCGGAGATCGGCACCAGGATCGACGCCGCCGACGACGCCTTCTTCTGGGCCCAGGGACCGACCCGAGGTGCGGGCAAGATCCAGTTCCACGACTGGACGACGGTGTACGAGGCGCATTCGGACGTCCCCAACGTGGCGCGGTTCCACGAGCAGGCGACGGCGCTGCGGGAACTGCTCACCACCGCCCCGCCCGACGCCGACCAGCAGAAGGACCTCGACTTCCTGCTCGACCTCGGGCACCTGTTCTCGCTCGTGGTCTACGGGCACCTGATTCTCGAGCAGGCCGGCATCGCCGGCATCGACCGCGACTTGATCGACCAGATCTTCGACTTCCAGATTCGCGACTTCTCCGGTTATGCCGTTGCGCTGCACGGTAAATCGTCCGCCACCGAGGCTCAGCAGGAGTGGGCGCTCGGCGCGATCCGCCGGCCCGTCGTGGACGCGGAACGATTCTCGCGGGTGTGGGCGCAGGTGGAAGGGTACGACGGGGCGTACGAAATGCGGCCGTAGGCACGGCTCCACGGGGTGGGGCGGCGTCATCCCTCGGGGTGCCGCTTGCGCCCCCTGGGGTATCTGTCCGGGTGGGCGCTCTCAGCGCATTCTTATGTGGCAAGCAAAACCCCACCCCCACAGAAAGATCCACACATGGCACACACCTTCAAGCGCACCCTTTCCGCTCTCGCGATCGCGGGCTTCGCCCTCACGGCCGGAGCGGGAATCGCCTCCGCCGATCCGGGTGGTAACGGCGGCACGGCACCGGGCGGCACCTCGCAGGGTGGCAACGGCGGCACTTCTCAGGGCGGTGCCGGCGGCAACGGCGGCAACGGCTCCGGTGGAAACGTCGTGCTGGGCGGTCCGGTCATCGGCAGCCCGGGTACCACGACCGGTCCCCAGAACGCCGGCAACGGTGGCAACGGAGGAAACGGCGGGAACGCCGGGGATGCCAATGGAGGCAATGCCGGGGATGCGAACGGTGGCTCCGCGAACGGAGGCGCGGGCGCCGGTGACACGACCACGACGGACAACACCCAGAACTGCGGGTTCGTTTTCTGCTTCTGACCGAGTCGTGATCGCTCGATCTCGCTGAACACCCGAGGGGTCGACACCGCCAGGTGCCGGCCCCTCGGCGCCATGCCATACCGACTACTCCCGCCCCCTGCCACGCACTGCGAAAGGTTCTTTCCCATGTCGACTTCCTTCGGCTTCTCCACTGTCCTCACACGCACGGGTGCCGCCGTCGCGGCCGCGTTCTTCGTCCTCGCGGCGGGCGCGGGAATCGCGTCGGCGGCGCCGGACGCCCCGTCCGACGATCCCTCCGTGAGCACCCTTGCTCCCGGACCGAACGCGCAGGGCGGCAACGTCGACATCGGCGGCCCCCATGTCGGGCCGATCGCGGTGGACGGGATCAAGGCCGGGCCCGGCGGAACGAGCGTCGGCGGCCACGACTTCGGCGGACAGGGCGGCCCGGGCCTTCCCTGGGGGTGACGGGTTCCCCACCCCGGGGTGCCTGGTGGTGCCCGTCCGGACACCGCATCCTGAATCGGCAGCAGAGAACACCCTCCAGTCGCGAGCGACCCGGACCGGTTGCTTGGTCGCGGTGAGGACCCCGGAATCGGAACTCACGAGGGGAAGAGCCCGGGGTTCTTCCGCGCCGGCACTCGTTGCCGGATGCCTCCTCGCCGAGGGGGATTTCCGGCATGCCCGTGTCCACCCACCCCAGGGGTGGAATGCGCGACACCTCCGGGTGCGGTGGCCACCACTGGGGGTCCTGGTTGGTGCCGACGGTGCGCGGCAGAGTAGGGGACAAGCAAGAACGTAACGCTTCACCAGCCGCGAGCGAAGAAACCGAGGAGGCCATCATGACGAACACCCCGGTTGCACATGAGCACGAAGGTCGTCGCCTCACGGTCAGGACCGACGACGGGGTCCCGCTCGCGGTTCGCGAGTTCGGTTCGCCCGACGCGGCCACCACGGTGGTGTTCGTCCACGGTCACTGCCTGCGCACCGAATCCTGGTGGGCACTGCGCGAACAGCTGGTCCGCTTCTGGCGCAACGATGTTCGCATGGTCTTCTACGATCACCGGGGGCACGGTGAGTCGGGGGAGGCGCCGGCAGCCACCTACACGATCGATCAGCTCGGCCGCGACCTCGGTTCCGTGCTCGACGCCGTCGCACCGCACGGCCCGGTCGTCCTCGTCGGGCACTCGATGGGCGGGATGACCGCACTGTCCTACACCCGGCAGAACCCGCACACGATCGGTTCGCGGATCGTCGGCATGGCCCTGATCTCCACCGCGGCGTGCGATCTCGCCGAGGCAGGTCTCGGTCGGCACCTGCGCAGCCCCGCGGTGTCGCTGTTCCGCTCCGCGGTGCGTCGCGCGCCGCGGGTCGTGCACGGATCGAAGCGGGTGGGTCGCACCGTCTGCACGGCGATCGCCCGCGCGGCAGGCGCCCGCAACCGGGTCGTCGACCCTCGCCTGGCCGCACTGGTCGCGGCGATGGCCAACACCACGTCCGTCGTCACCATGTCGAGCTTCCTCGAATCCCTGCTCGGGTTCGACGAGCGGCACTCCCTCGCCGCGCTAGCTCACATCCCGTCGCTGATCCTGTGCGGTTCGGTGGACATGCTCACCCCGCTCCAGCATTCGGTCGCGATGGCCTCGAAGCTCCCCGCTTCGGAGCTCGTGAGCGTCGACGGGGCCGGTCACTCGGTGATCCTCGAACGTGCGGCCGACGTCGCGCTCGCCATCATCGGCCTCGTCGAGCGGATCGCCCACGGTGAGACGGCCGCGCACCGCGAGCTGATGGCCGCGTGCTGATCAGAGATCGCGCTCGTTGATGATGCCGCTGCGCATGGCCCGCTCGGCCAGGCTGACCCGCTTTTGATTCTGCGGGAGATCGCCGACGCCGAACTTCGCGAACAATGCGCGCAGATGTGTCTTGATCGCGTCGACGCTGAGGAACAACTCCTGCGCGATCTGCTGGTTCGACGCGGGATTCGCGAACGCGGCGCCGTGCTTGTACGGCCGGCAGAGCGCCGTGAGGACCGCCCGCTGGGTGTCGGTCAGGGACCGGACGTCGGGCATGTCGGTCCCCATCCGGGTGGCCTCGTCGAGAGCGCCGCCGAATTCCAGGTACCGGATCTTGGTTCCGCCGATGCGGATGCTGTCGCCCTGCCGGAGCCGTCGACGGCCCGCGAGCCGCTCGCCGTTGACGAACGTGCCGTTACGGGAGAGTCCGTCGTCGAGGATGGTCCAGTGCGAGCCGACGCATTCGAGCACGGCGTGGAGTCGCGAGACCTCGTCGTCCTCCGTGAGGAGTAGATCGGAGCCGGGCGACCGTCCGATCGTGACGCGCGCGGAAGTGGGGGAGAGGTCCACGGTGTGGTGGTGACCCTCCCTGTCGGAATAGCTCAGTCGAGACTCAACGGCTCGGTCCACGGCTACACCCCTTCCGCACGCTTCCATCGTGCCCCGCCGTGTGTCCGATGAGCAAGATCAAGAGCGGAAATCGCCGATCACGGATCAGTTCTCGGAGCTTGCGGCGTCCAGGGTGTTGCCGAATGCGCACACGGCGAGTTCCTCGAGCGCCGGATCCTGCCCGGCATGTTCGGGTACCTGCATGGCGAGCAGGGTGTTGAGCAGCATTCCGTTGGCGATGAAGGTGCGGGCCCGTTCGGGGCTGCAGCCGGTGCGCGTGCGGATCTGTGTGTAGAGCCGGGACATCCAGTCGCGCGCCAGTGCGCCGATTTCCGGGTTCGCGCCGGACGTGAAGCCGTGCATCATCACGAGCAGGAGGTCGCGGTCCTCGAGCAGTTCGGTGTACGCGACGCCCATCGGGAGCCACGATTCGTCGTTCTCGGGGTCGGCGGCGACACCGTCGAACCAGGGTTCGAAGGTGTCGAGAATCCGGGACATCGCGCGGTCGAAGACATCGGCGAACAGCCGCGATTTCGAACCGAACATGCGGACCACGTACGGCTGCGACACCCCGGCCTCGCGTGCGACGGCGTCGGTGCTGGTGCCGTGATAGCCGTCCCTGGCGAACGCGCGGGAGGCGGCGGCCAGTACGAGTTCACGCCGTTCCGTCGCGCTCATGCGGGTCTGTTTCACGGGCGAGGCCATGTTGACATGTTATCAGTTGATTACTAGTCTCCGAAATAAGTAATCATCTGATGCTTACAACTTCTGGTTTCCTCTACCCACGACTCGGATGTGAGGTCCCGTCATGACGACACTCTCCGAACGCCTCGACCACGAATCGGCGGCGCCGCCCCCGGGGCATCTCCGCGGCCGGACGGTGCCGGTGTGGCTGGCGATCGCCGCCGCCTCGATCCCGATGTTCATGGCCACCCTCGACAACCTCGTGATGACCAGCGCCCTGCCGGTGATCCAACGCGACCTGAATGCGTCGGTGGGGCAGTTGCAGTGGTTCCTGAACGCCTACACGCTGGCCTTCGCGACCTTGATGCTGACGCTGTCGGCGCTGGGCGACCGGCTCGGGCGCCGGCGTGTATTCCTCTGGGGCATAGCGCTCTTCGCGCTGGCATCGATCGCCTCGGCGCTGTCGACCACCTCCGAGATGCTGATCGCGGCGCGGGCCGTCCAGGGTGTCGGCGCGGCCGCGATCATGCCGCTCTCGCTCACCCTGCTCGCCGGGGCCGTGCCGCTCGCCAAGCGAGCCCTCGCCATCGGGATCTGGGGCGGCGTCTCGGGGCTCGGAATCGCTCTCGGCCCGGTGATCGGCGGCGCCGTCGTCGACGGGGTGTCGTGGCAGGCCGTGTTCTGGATCAACGTTCCCGTCGCCGCGGTCGCGATCCCGTTGGCGCTCTACGCGCTCGGCGAGTCGAAGGGGAAGCGGCAACCGCTGGATCCGCTCGGCGTCGTACTGGCCGGGGCCGCGGTGTTCCTCGGAGTCTGGGGCATCGTGCACGGCAACGACGACGGCTGGACCAGTGCCACGGTTCTCGGTGCCCTCGTCGCAGCGGTGGTGCTGCTCGCGGCGTTCGTGGTGCGCGAGTTGCGCACACCGTTTCCCGTGATGCCGCTGCGGTTGTTCCGGTCCCGTCAGTTCTCCCTGGCCAACGTGATCGGGCTGACGTTCACGCTGGGAATGATGGGTGCCGTCTTCCTCCTGTCGCAGTACCTCCAGATCGTCATGGGGTATTCCCCGTTCGAGGCCGGCCTGAGGACGCTGCCGTGGACGGCGGCACCCATGGTGGTGGCGCCGATCGCGGGGTTGCTCGCGCCTCGGCTGGGCGTCCGGACGCTCCTCGTCACCGGACTGGTGCTGCAGGGACTGTCACTGCTCTGGATGGCGTCGCTCATCGTTCCCGGCGCCACCTACGGCAGCATGGTTCCGGCGTTCGTGATGGCCGGCGCGGGAATGGGTCTGACGTTCGCCCCCAACGCGACCGCCGTCCTCGCCGATATGCCCGAGGCCGACCACGGCACGGCCAGTTCGACCAACGCGACGCTCCGGGAGATCGGAGTCGCGCTGGGGATCGCGCTGCTGACCGCGGTGTTCCTCGGTGCGGGCGGCAGCCTCACACCGACCGGGTACATCGACGCCCTCGCGCCGGCGCTGTACGTGGGAGCCGGATCCGTGGCGGTCGCGGTCGTCGCCGCCGCCCTCATGCCGGGACGGTCGAAGGCGGTCCTGGCGTCGACGTGACGGGGCCGAACCGGGTGTCAGTCCTGCCAGCCCGGCCGGACCAGGCCCCACTCGTACGCCATGACCACCAGTTGTGTGCGGTCCCTGGCGCCGAGTTTCAGCAGAATCCGGCTGACGTGCGTGCGGGCGGTGGCGGGGCTCAGGAACAGTCGCGAGCCGATCTCGGCGTTGGTGAGGCCCTCGGCGATCAGGATCATCACCTCGCGTTCACGATCGGTGAGGTCGTCGAGGCGGCCGGAATGCGGCGGCCGTTTGGCGTGGGTCGCGAACTCCGCGACCAGTTTCCGCGTCACAGACGGCGACAGCAGGGCATCCCCGTCGGCCACCACGCGGACCGCCCGCACCAGTTCGGCGGGTTCGGTGTGCTTGACCAGGAAACCCGTCGCTCCCGCGCGCATCGCCTCGAAGACGTACTCGTCCAGTTCGAACGTGGTGAGCACCACCACCCGCACGCCGGACAGTACGGGATCGGCGGCGATACGCCGGGTCGCCTCCAGTCCGTCGAGCACCGGCATCCGGATGTCCATGAGGACGACGCTGGTTCCCGAC
>Ga0247825_10003629_pt1 | contig 10167 bp, 7 predicted proteins | sample 13C_Vanillin_Day_FD_194413 | JGI IMG/M metagenome (GOLD analysis project Ga0247825, IMG submission 194413) | Soil microbial communities from agricultural site in Penn Yan, New York, United States - 13C_Vanillin_Day48 | ecosystem: Environmental > Terrestrial > Soil > Agricultural land | place...
TCGCCGCGGGGAAAGGAATACGGCTTCCTATTCTAGCCAGTTACTGTCGGCTAAATAGCCAGCTCGCCGGTGCGGATGCGATAACTCTGAAGCACGGGGAGGACGAACACTCGGCCGTCGCCGATTTCTCCGGTGCGCGCTGCCTGGATGATCGCCTTGATGGCTTCGTCGGCCATGTTGTCTTCGACGACGACTTCGAGCTCCATTTTCGGCAGCAGGTTGACGTTGTATTCCTTGCCGCGATACACGGCCGTGTGCCCCTTTTGTTTTCCGTGACCGCGGACCTCGGTGACGGTCACGCCGCCAATCCCCAGCTTCTCCAGCGCGTCGCGGACTTCGTCAACCTTGTTCGGCCGGACGATACTCTTGATCAACTTCATCGATGCCTCCCAGCATGCGTTCGAGGTCGGCTCGGAGCGCCTGTTGTGCCGGCTCCGCGAGCTTGGCTCCACTCTTGGTGATGTGAAATACGTCGATGGCTTTCTTCCCCTCCGTGGAAATCAGGACGAGATCGACGTCACAGCCGTGACGCGAAATCAGACGACTGATCCGATACAGCAGCCCCAACGCGTCGCCGGCGTTGATTTCGAGAATGGTATACCGGCGCGACGACTGGTTGTCGAAATAGAGGACCGGCGACACCCGGGACGTCTCCCGGCGCAGCATACCCTGCTCGCGTCGCCGGAGCCGCTCCGTCACGTCGATCTTTCCAGACAGCACCTCGTGAAGCACCTCCGAGAACCGGTCGCGGGCGTCGTTGGGGTTCAGTTCGAGATACCGCTCCTGATCGACGAACTCGACGATGTCGAGAACCAGTCCTTTCGGGGTCGTCATCGCGTGCCCGCGGAGGATGTCCATCCCGAACGAGGAGAGCACGCCGCAGATGTTCGAGAACAGGAACGGCTTGTCGAGCGTCACCACCGTCAGCTCCCACGCCGCGTCCTTCCGTTCGAGCTTGATGTGCACATCGTCGCGGGCGATATCCCTCGACAGGCGCACGTGCTCGTAGATGGCCGGCGCGTCGGCCAGCTGAAGGTAGCGCCGGGGAAGACCCTCGAGAAACACCGTGAGCTCGCCTTCCGGAATGTCGTCCGGACGTCCGGTCACCAAATCGGAGAGGCCGGCCTGACGCCGATCGATCAACTCGTCGGCGTAGGCATGGGTCAGGTGGTTGTACGTATCGACGTACAGACGCCAGAGCAGCTCTTCCTTCCACGGCGTCAGCGTGTCCGGACTGACCGCCTCGATATCCGCGACCGTCATCAGGCACAAGAGCTTCAGACGCTCTTCGATCCCGACGAGATCGGCAAACCGTTTGACGATTTCAGGATCCTCCGTGTCACGGTGGAACGCCACGCGCGACATCTGCAGGTGGTTCTTGATGAGGAAATCGACGAGCTCGCGCGACTCCTCCGGCATGTCCAGCCGCGTCATCATGTGGTCGGCCATCCGCATGCTCTCGATGGCGTGGTCCTCGTCTTTCCATTTCCCGACGTCGTGGAACAGCAGCGACAGGACGAGCAGTTCGGGCTGCTGGAGCTCCTGGACCAGCGAGCCGAATCGTTCGCGTCCCGGCGGACAGGCGCTGCTCAGCCGCTCGAGGTTGCGGATCGTCAGCAGGGTGTGCTCGTCCACCGTGTACTTGTGGTAGAAGTCCCGGATGACGCGCCACGAAATCGCCTGAAACTCGGGAAACATCTGCCCCAGCAGACCGCAGTCGTGCATTTCGGACAGCCTTGCGTACAGGCCGGCGCGGGGGCGCAGGAAGCGCATCAGCTCGTCGCGCGATTCCTCAGAGGGAAAAAAGTCCTCGGCGGCGAACCGCGACACGTTCTGTCGGACGACCGAGAGCGCGTCCTCCAGGACTTCGCAGCCGTGGACGATGGCGGCTTCAAAGAGACTCAGCCACGTCTCGGGCTGACGTGCGGCCTTGATCGGATCGATGAACCGCACGCCACGGCTGAAGCGCCCCAGATTCGGGCCGACCGGCATCGGCGCGGCCGCACGGACCCACTGCAGCGATCGGTTCGCCGTCCGGGCGTGACGAAAGTAGTCGCTCATCAACCGCTCGACCCGCTGCTGCGGCTGCGCTCCCGGGTATCCCAGCTGGTCCGCCGCGGTTTCCTGAAGCTCGTGGGTGAGCACGTTCTGATTGCGGCCGGACTTGAGATGCAGAATCGACCGGATGCGCAACAGATAGTCCTCGGCTTCTTCCAGGCGGGCCGCGTCGACCGGCCCGCGCGTCAGCAGCGCCGGATCGGTCAGGGCGGCAATCGTGCGCGCCGCCGTGAGATCGCGAAGCGCCCCTGGCGCCTCTTTGATGTCCGGCTCGAGCTGGTAGAGCGTGTCGTTGAAGCGCGCATGACGGGCATCGATGAGCGCGACGAGCGATTCGATGATGTGAGCGTGGGTGGCGGGCTGATGGAACATCACCGTGAATCGATCGAGGAGCGCGCGATCGCCGGCGACAGGCCTGGCGTCGAGCAGCGCCAGGAGAAACTCCGGATTATCCGCCTCCAGCGTCGAAAAATCCGAGAGCTCGCGAACCTGGTGGCCGACCGTCATCCCAAGGTCCCAGAGCGGGTTGAGGAAACCATGCAGAAACCGCTCGTCGATCGGGCCGATTGAACCTTCGAAGAGAATCAGCAGGTCGATGTCCGAGAACAGGCAGAGCTGTCGCCGTCCGTAGCCGCCGAGCGCGATCGCGGCGACGGGCTGAGCGGGTGGCGGCGCCTGGTCGAAGAGCTGACGCAGCAGCGCATCGAGGCGCGCGGCATAGCGCCCCAGCGCGCCGCGGCCACCGAGGCCGCGCCCGGTCGCTTCCGCGAGCTCGGCTCGCGCCGCTTCGAGCGCTCGGGCCGACACGGGAACGGCTGGACCAGTCATTTGAGACGCTGTGCCTCCAACATACCTCACCTCGGGAGTCCGCCGGGCTCTGGTGAGATCCGGCGATGGGAGCGGCGTGGGTCAAAGATTAGTCGGACGCCACGCTCTTCGTACGACGAAATTGTAGACACTCGACGAAATTGTTTGCCATGGCCTCGTCCTGGACTATTCTGTGCGCCTTCAAACCCAAAAGGGCGGGGCTTCAAAGCGAGGACAGAACGATGAACCAAGCGGACACTGCGTGGATGTTGATGGCAACGGCGCTCGTCCTCCTCATGACGCCAGCGCTGGCGTTCTTCTACGGAGGGCTGGTCCGATCCAAGAACGCGCTCAACACGATGATGATGAGCTTCATCTCGTTGGGGTTCGTCGCCGTGTTGTGGGCCGTCATCGGATACTCGCTGGCCTTTGCGCCCGGCAGCGACTGGGTCGGCGACACCTCACGCCTCTTCCTCCGCGGCGTCGGTCTGGAAGCGCAGGGAACGATTCCCCATCTGCTCTTCATGTGCTATCAGGGGACCTTCGCCATCATCACGGCGGCGCTGATCTCCGGCGCCATCGTCGAGCGCATGCGCTTTTCCGCCTATATCGTCTTCATCTCGCTGTGGGCGGTGTTCATCTATAGCCCCATCGCTCACTGGGTCTGGGGAGGCGGATGGCTCGCCAAGATGGGCGCGCTCGACTTCGCCGGCGGCACCGTGGTGCACGTCAACGCGGGCGTGGCTGCGCTCGTCGCCGCGATCTGCGTCGGCAGGCGCCGTGATTTTCAGAAGGTCGCGATCCTTCCGCACAACGTGCCGTTCACGCTGCTGGGGGCGGGTCTGCTCTGGTTCGGCTGGTTCGGCTTCAACGCCGGCAGCGCACTCGCCGCCGGCAACTCGGCGGCCCTCGCGTTCACTGCGACGATGCTGGCCCCAGCCGGCACGCTCGTGGTCTGGACGCTGCTGGACATGGTGCGACAGCAGAGGTCCACGGCCGTCGGAGCGGCCACGGCCATCGTCGTCGGCCTCGTGGCCGTGACGCCAGCGGCGGGGTTCATCGGGCCGATGAGCGCCATCGCTCTCGGCGCCATCGCCGCGGTCCCGAGCTACTTCGGGCTGGTATGGCGGGCGAAAACCGAGCTCGATGATTCGCTCGACGTGGTCGCGGCGCACGGCGTGGGCGGCACGGTCGGCGCGTTGCTGACGGGCGTTTTCGCTCAGGAGAGCCTCAACGGCATCGCCAACGCGAACGGACTCCTGTTCGGCAACCCCGGCCAGGTTGCCGTGCAAGCTGCCGCGGTCGCGGCGGCCATCGTATACAGCGGCGTCGGCAGCTTCGTGCTGCTCAAGCTGATCGGGATGGTCATCCCGCTTCGCGCGGATGCCGAGGAGGAGACCGCCGGTCTCGACGTCAACCAGCACGGGGAGGAAGCCTATATCCACGGCGAGGGGGTCACTCAGACCGCGTTCCAGGGCGGCCTCAACGTGCCGATGGGCGCGAAGAAATCGCCCGCTGCTCCGTAAACCGCGGGGCGGTCGTTCGCGAGGAAGCGGGCAGCGCGGCGCGGCCTTTGTTTCGGGTGCCGCGACTGCCCTCGGTTGTCCGGGGTCGACTGCGCCGAGCGGGACCTCGGCGACGGAAACCCCCACTCGGCGACTCAGACCGCCAGTTCGCCGGTGCGAATTCGGTAGCTTTGCTCAATCGAGCTGACAAACACGCGGCCGTCTCCGATCTCTCCGGTCCGCGCGCTCTGCATGATCGCCTTGATCACTTCATCACTGCTCGCGTCTTCCACAACGACCTGCAGCTCCATCTTGGGCAGCAGGTTGACGGTGTATTCCTTTCCGCGATAGATCGCCGTGTGCCCCTTCTGCTTTCCGTGTCCCCGCACCTCGGTGACCGTCAGCCCCGTGATGCCAAGCTTCTGAAGCGCATCGCTGACTTCCTCGATCTTGTTGGGTCGGACAATTGCCGTAATCAGTTTCATCGCAACCTCTCTGCTGCCACCACGCCAGAATCACCGACGAAGCGGAGGCGACGCCGCGGCCCGGGACACGTCAGAGGCGTGTCCGGGCCACCGGCCACACGAAATCGGGCACCGTAGTTTAGACAACGGGAGGCGCCGTCCGCGCCACGGCACCCGTCTGTCACGGCTCGCGTCGCGTGAGTGACGCGATGCCGCGTCAGTACGTCATGCCGATTCCAATCAACCCGACGAACTTGCTCGGGCTCGTATTGCCGTCGGTGTCGACGTTGAACGAGTGTCCCGTCTCGCCGAGATGGTAGTACTCGCCGCTGAAATGCAGGTTCCACGTCCCGTAGCGGCTGGCTAGGGCCGAGAGCGGAACGGTGATCACCCCACCGATGTCGAAAAACCCGAAGGGATGGTCATCCCCCCCGAGCTCGTAGTAGTCCCCGAGGCTGAAACCAAGCTTGACGGGGACGGTGAGCGTGGCCCTGCCGCCGAGCGGGAAACTGGGGCCGCCGCCGATTTCCAAGTAGGTGCCGGCCTCATCCCCGCCATCGGCCTGCCCGCGGCCCGGCTCGGTGTCGAGCTCCCACGCAATCAACGCGTACGGTCCGTAACTGCTCAGCGACCGGAGCCCTCCGCCGCTGGCGCTCTGTGCCACCTTGACCGATATCTCTTTGACGGTCGTGAATCTCGCGTTTGGACTCGTGTACGCCGTGTACTGCGTCGTTACGCCTACGGCTCCGCCGAATGACAGCGTCCACGACGCGTAGAAGTCCTCCTCGTAGTGCGACCCGCATTCGGGGTCGCACGCTTCGCCGCCGCTGCCGGATGAACCGGTGTGGAGGCTATTCCATACCCCGAAGTTGATTGCGCTGCCCTTGATCTTGCCGTCGCCGGACCCCAAATCAATCCTCAAGTCGGCGTACGGCCAATAGGTGAAGGCGGGGTCGACTTCCTGTCGGAGACCACGAAACATGTAGAGGGTGGGCACGTCAAAGGTCGCGGTGAAGGTCAGGGCACCCATGTTGGGATCGACGGCTGGGGCCTGAGCCAGCGCGGTACCAGACAGCAACACCGGCAGGACGAGGGCCCCTAGTGCGGCGCGCATCCAGATTCCCGCTCCGCGAAAACACATCGTCGTCACGTTCACGTCAACACCTCCGATATAAGGTTGAAGGGGCGCCAGCACCTCGCCAGCGCCGCTTCAAGTTTTTCAGCCCGACCGGACCCGGCTAAACCACCTCGGCTCCCATCTCCTGCCGATGCTGCACGAAGCCGGCGTACGCCTCCATGCCGTGCTCACCCACGTCGAGTCCTTCGAGCTCTTCCTCCGCCGAGACGCGGACACCGACCGTCGCCTTGAGGAGATACCAGGCCGCCAGGCTCAAGCCGAATGTCACGACACCGACCGCCGCAATGCCGGTCAGCTGGATCATCGTCTTGGCCATCCCGCCACCCATGAACAGACCGCCGTCCGTCGCAAACAACCCGACGCAGAGAGTGCCGAAGACGCCGTTCACGAGATGCACGCTGAGCGCGCCGACCGGATCGTCCAGTTTCACCTTGTCGAAGAAGAGTACGGCGTACACCACCAGCACACCCGCGACCAGGCCGATGATCACCGAGCTGCCGACGGTGACGACGCTGCATGGCGCCGTGATGGCGACGAGTCCGGCGAGAGTCCCGTTGATGATCATGCTGAGATCGGGCTTGCCGAGCAGGAGCCACGCCGCCATGGTCGCCGACAGACACCCCGCCGCGGCGGCCATATTGGTATTGAGTGCGATCGATGCAATGGCAGCAGGATCTGCGGCCATGGTGCTTCCGGGGTTGAACCCGAACCAACCCAGCCAGAGGATCAGGCAACCGAGCGTCGCCGAAGTCATGTTGTGCCCGGGAATCGGCTTGACCGTCCCATTGGGCAGGTACTTGCCGATGCGCGGACCGAGCACGATGACGCCCGCGAGCGCCGCCCATCCGCCGATGCTATGAACGACCGTGGAACCCGCGAAGTCGAGGAACCCCTGCCCGGCCAGCCAGCCGCCGCCCCACGCCCAATGACCGCCCACCGGATAGATGAGGCCGACGAGAATGAAGGAAAACAGTATGAAGCTGCCAAACTTGATGCGTTCGGCCACCGCACCGCTCACAATCGTCGCGGCGGTGCCGGCGAACACGAGCTGGAAAAAGAACTTGGCGAAGAGCGGCACGCCCGTCCAGTTGAGCGACGCGAACACACCCTGGTAGGCATCCCCCATCGCCGGGCTGTTGTCTGCGCCCGCGAGCATCCAGCCGTTCAGCCCGATCAAGCTGGTCCCGTTGCCGAACATCAAGCCGAAGCCGATCACCCAGAACGCCATTGACGATGCGGCGAACACGATGAAGTTCTTGGCCAGGATGTTGACGGCGTTCTTGGCCTGACAGAGACCGCTCTCGACCAGCGCGAATCCCGCGTTCATCCAGAACACGAGAAAGGCGGTGATGAGCACCCACAGGGTGTCGAGCGCCACTTTGGTTTCCGGATCGATGGCGGCGCTCGCGACGCCCGGCGTCGCCATGGCCACGGTGAACAAGATTGCGGCGGTAATCTTTCGTCTCATCGCCCCTCCTCCTGCGATAAGCGTTGTGTGAAGTGGCCGCGAACAGACATGGCGACGCGGCTGACGCTTACGCCACGGCCGGGCTGCAAGGCAAACGCCACCGCCCACGAGATCGCGCGGGAGGAGGGGCGGGTGCAGATTTGTTCAGAGAAAATCGCGAAAGGTTTGCGCCGGTTGGCTGACGATCCGGCTGTTCAACTACTGACAATTATGTCGATGACATGCCTGGTGACTACGTCTATGTAGCCATCAGCCGCCTATTCCCCTGCCGCTGTCGGTCGGCGGCTTCACGACCGGCCAGCCGCGAAAGCTGCTGGGGGGACAGGGATCGCCGGGTGACTACATAAATGTCGTAACAATGTCATTAGGCTACTCGTATGTCTGACGTGATGAATGAACCGCCATTTTCGGGCACTCTACCGCATTCGGCACCCGTTTATGTCGCGTCGGTGGAACTGCCTGGGGCGGCGCGACTTGACGCCACTCCCCCGCGCCCGGGATCTCGCCAGCTGCGTGGTCCGCCTTGCCGGCGCGCTCCTTGAAGGAGTGGCCTGCCTCCGGAATGATCTCCGACGTCTCGCCGATCCCCACGGCCACCGCCCAACCTGCGCCCGCGACCCCGCCCGAGGTCGTCATGCTGTCGAGCAGACGCTTCGTCGGCGTCTGCGCCGGCGTCGCGCTGGGGCTGCTGCTGCTCGGTCGCCTGGTCGTCTTTCCACTCTGGCTGCTGCCCACCGAGGTGGCGGCCATTATCCTCGCGCTCTTCCTGCTCGGTTCTTTCACCTACCAGGTTCACAAGAACGCCCTCACCTACGGCATGCTCCCGGTCGTGGTCGCCTCCTTCTGCGGCCTGGAGACGTCCCCCTGGCACCTCGAGGTCGCCAATAACGGCTGGTCGTGGTGGATCCGCGCGCATCTGCTGTCGTTCCAGGGGCTGGACGAGTTGATTCACATCGACACGATGCTGTTCATCCTCGGCCTGACGTTCTTCGTCGCGGTCATCGCCCAGACACGACTGCTCGAAGGCATCACGTTCGCGCTCCTGCGGCGGTACCGCGGTGCGGTGCTGCCAACGGTCCTGTCTGTCACCGCCGTCGTCGCCTTCGCCTCGGGCATCTTCGACGGCGTCTCGATGATCGGACTCACCATTCGGACGCTGATGATCGTGTTGCTGCTGACGGCCGCGCCGCGCCATGAAATGCGGTACGCCGTCATCGTGTGCACGCTGGTGACGACCATCTGCGGCGTCTGGCTCGCGTACGGCGAGCCGCCGAACCTGATCATGCGGGCCAACCTCTACCCGTTGTTGAACGACGCGTTCTTTCTCCGCTACTGCGGGCCCGTGGCCCTCACGAGCCTCCTGATCGTCGCCTGGCAGCTTCGACGCCGAATCGGCAGCCGGCGGATCGACCTGGCGTCCATGGATGTCGTCGACGCGAACGCGGCGGACGTGCGCTTTCTGCAGGCCATGCGGCACGGCGAAGTCCTCAATTCCATCGAGCTCGTGCAGGACCACGCCCGCGAGCTCGGTGACCAGGCCGCCTCCCTCCTCGACCGGCTCCGGGCCGGCGATTCGCTCGGCACGGCCCTGGTCCGCGAGCAGGTACCCGAGGCGACGCGCAAGCGACTGCTCGGCCATTTCACGAGCGAAGAGCTCGCGGACTCGCTCGATGAACACTACGTCCGCGCTGTGGCCGGCGACCGCGAAGGCGCCGAGAAGGCCGAACGCGCCGTCAACAAAATGTTCGACACGCTCGGGATTCTCCGGCGCGACGGTCAACGGTTCGGCGGCCTCGCCGTGGTGCCGTTCGTCCTCTTTCTGGCGCTCCACGGCGTCGACCACAACATCCCGCTGTTCCCCGCGTCGTTGGTCGGGTTCCTGGCGGCCCTGCCGGGTATCGCCGCGCTTCCCAGGACGCGCGCGCTCGCGATGCGCGAGGCGAAGCAGGAGTACGCCGAATACTACTTTCTCTTTCCGCTGTTTCTGTCGATCACGCTCCTGAACACGGCCGGCTTCTTCGAGGGGGTGCAGACGCTCATCCACTCGGGGATTGCGGCGCTGGGGCACGGTCACGTGGCCGTGGCGCAATTCCTCGGCGCGACCACGCTGTCCGCCATTCTCGACAACAACGTCGTCGCCGATTTCGCCTCGCACGGCCTGGACAATCTGGATGTGGCGCTCGTCCACCTCTTCGCGATGGCCCAGATCGCCGGCTACGCGGTCGGCGGCTGCTGGACGCACATCGGCTCGGCCCAGTCGGTCGTCGCCTACGCCTTCATCCGCCGAGAAGTGGACGAGCACTGCACGCCCGTCCAGTGGATCAAGGAGATCACCCCCGTCATCGTCCTGATCCTCGTGGTATTGACGCTGCTGATTTACGTGGAAAGCGCACTGCTCACCAGTCTCGGGTAATCGATCGCGCGGGCCGCTTCACACCTTGAAGCGATGATAATCGATGGCGAGCTGGCGGACTTTGTAGTTCAGGATCCGCTCGGTCGTATCGAGCAGCCTGGCCGCCTTCGCGCGGTTGCCGCGCGTCGTTTTGAGCGTGTCCTGGATGATGTCCTTCTCGTAGGCCTCGACGGCCGCGCGCAGCGACACGCGGGTCACGGTGCCGGACGACTCGGCCGTCTGGAGCGACGGCGGGAGGTGATGGGCGTGCACGACCTGGCCGTCGCAGACCAGCACGGCGCGCTCGAGGACGTTCTCGAGCTCCCGCACGTTCC
>Ga0247825_10003630_pt1 | contig 10166 bp, 11 predicted proteins | sample 13C_Vanillin_Day_FD_194413 | JGI IMG/M metagenome (GOLD analysis project Ga0247825, IMG submission 194413) | Soil microbial communities from agricultural site in Penn Yan, New York, United States - 13C_Vanillin_Day48 | ecosystem: Environmental > Terrestrial > Soil > Agricultural land | place...
GCAGCGGCATCGGCCGGGAGCTGGCGATCGCGCTGGCCGAGCGCGGCGTCACGGTGGCGGCATCCGCGCGCTCCGGCGACACGCTCGCCGAGATGGCCCGCGCCCATAAGGGGATCGCGCCGCTGCCGCTCGACGTGACCGATGCCGCGGCGGTGGCTGGCGCCGCGCGCAGCATTGCCGGAACGCTCGGCGACGTCGACCTCGCCGTGCTCAACGCCGGCATCTGGGAGACGATGTCGGCGCACTCCTATTCCGCCGGGAGGGCTGCGCACTCGATGGCGGTGAACTACACAGGCATAGCCAACTGCCTCGAGGTGCTGCTGCCGCCGATGCTCGCGCGCGGCTCGGGCCACATCGCGCTGATGTCGTCGCTGGCGGGCTACCGCGGCCTCGGACGCACGGCGGCGTACGGGCCGTCGAAGGCGGCGGTGATCAACCTGGCCGAGAGCCTGCGCGTCGGCCTCCTCGGCAGCGGCGTCACCATCAGCGTCATCAACCCGGGCTTCGTGGCGACGCCGATGAGTGCCAACAACAAGTTCCCGATGCCGTTCATCGTGCCGGTGGAGGAGGCGGTGCAGCACATCATCCGCGGCCTCGAGAGGGGCAAGTACGAGATCGCGTTCCCCTGGCAGCTGGCGGCGTTCATGAAGCTGTTGCGGCTCATGCCGAACGGGCTGTTCTTCTGGTACGCGCGCACCTTCATGAGGCCGCGGGCGCGGAAGGGGTGACCGTCGTGCCATTTCGGCACGGCGGGGTGGCCTGGAACTTGGACGGCTTTGGCTCGGGACAAGGAGCTGGAGCCATGGGCCTCGATCGGCGGCGGTTTTTGGGGGTTGCGGGACTGGGCGCGGCCGCTGCCGCGGCGCTGCCGGCTGTGGCGCGTGCGGGCGCGAGCCCGCTGTCCTCGCTTGGGATCGATGCGGGACACCTCGGCGTGCGGGCAGGCAGTCCGGACGACCAGTCGGCGGCGCTGCAGCGGGCCATCGACCAGGCGGCGGCGCAGCGGGTGCCGCTGGCGCTGGGGCCGGGCGTCTATCGCGCCGGCGACCTGAAGCTGCCGGCGGGCGCGCAGATCACGGGTGTGCGCGGCGCCACGCGGCTGGTGCTGACGCGGGGCCCCTCGCTCGTGTCGGCGGCCGGGGCCGATTGGGTGTCGCTCGGCAATGTGACGCTCGACGGCGGGGGTAGGCCGCTGCCGGCGGGTCGGGGGCTCGTGCAAATCAGTCATGGACGCGGATTGCGCATCACCGACTGCGAGATCGTGGCGGCCGGCGGCCACGGGGTGATGCTGGAGAGCGTCGAGGGCGAGGTCTCGGGGACGAGCGTCAGCGGGGTCGACGCGGCTGGGATATTCTCGCTCGATGCGCGGCGCTTGAGGATCGCGGGCAACACGATCCGCGGCGCCGGCAACAACGGCATCCTGGTGTGGCGGTCGAAGGCCGGCGACGACGGCACGCTCGTCACCGACAACCGCATCGAGGAGACGGGGGCGCGCGCCGGCGGCTCCGGCCAGAACGGCAACGCCATCAACGTATTCCGCGCCGGCAACGTCATCGTGCGCGGCAACCGCATCGCCGGCGCGGCGTTCTCGGCCGTGCGCGGCAATGCCGCCTCCAACCTGCAGATCGTCGGCAACACCTGCACGGGGCTTGGCGAGGTCGCCCTCTACGCCGAGTTCGGCTTCGAGGGTGCCATCATCGCCAACAACACGATCGACGGCGCCGCGCTCGGCGTCGCAGTCACCAACTTCAACGAGGGCGGCCGGCTGGCGGTGGTGCAGGGCAACCTGGTGCGCAATCTACTGCCCCGGCGGGCGGCCGGCGCCGACCCCGGCGACATCGCCGGCGTCGGCATCGGGGTGGAGGCCGACACGGCCGTGACCGGCAACGTGATCGAGAACGCGCCGACGGCCGGCATCTATCTGGGATGGGGCAGGTACCAGCGCGACGTCTCGGCCACCGGCAACATCGTGCGCAACGCTGGCATCGGGATCGCGGTGTCGGTGGCGGCGGGCGCGGGATCGGCCGTGATCGCCGACAACCTGATCGCGGGCGCCAGGCGCGGCGCCATCGTCGGCGTGGACCGCCACGCGGCCGTGACCGGCGATCTCGTCGGCGACGGCGCGCGGCATGCGCACCTGACGATCAGCGGCAACCGCGCGCGCTGATCGCCATCGCCTGCGGGCCGGCGCTCACAGCCCGCGCGCGAGATTGCCGACCATCAGCACCATGTAGGCGATCATGGCGAGCCAGTATTCCTGGTGGGGCAGGTAGCGCGGCACGTTGATGCCGACGGCACCGAACTTGGAGAGCAGCGCCAGTGCCGCAAGCAGCAGCGAGATCAGGAACACGAAGATCGACGGCGGGTTGAGACGCATTGCTGCCTCCGGCGGGAGTGGCGGGTGGCGAATAGTAGGTGGGGAGCGGGAAGGAGGGAATAGGGGTGGTGAGTGGTGAGTTTAGCGAATGCGGAGGCGGCGAGATCACAAATGAAGCATGGGAAGGAGAGGAGGGCCGCCGCGAACGGCGCCGACCATCTCACCATCTCACGACAGTTTGCGTGCCGACGGGATCGTTGCGGTGGGCGTCCGACATCGCGAGCCGAAGCGACGCAGTCGATGCTAGAGGGCCTTGGCGGGGGCGGGCGTCGCAGGCAGGGCCGGCTCCGCCTCGACGATGAAGCGCACGGGCGCCTCGGCTTTGGCCGCCGTCTCGCCCGCGATCCGGCAGGTGACGAGCAGGAGGCGCGGATGCGCCGCCTGGCCGGTGCGCGCGGAGCTGCCACCGATGGCCTTGAGGTCGACGACCTCGAGCTGGCGTTCGCGGCCGTCGTGGCCGGCGATGGTGATGCGGTCGCCGACGTTGAGCGGCTTGGCGAAAGGCGTCGGGCTCTCGACCTCGGCGCGGGTCAGCCAATAGCCTTCGTCGCCGGCGGTGATGCCCTGCGGCTGCTCCTTGGCGGTCGTGATCTCGAAGCTGAGGCCGGGACGCGGGGCGTCGAGCGCGTTGCCGAAGCCATGGCTCAGCAGCTGATCGGTGCGGGCGAGAGCGGCGCCGGCGGCAGCGGCAATCGCCACGCCGGCCAGCACGGTCAGGCGGCTCTTGATTGTCGCGCGGCTCACCATCGTTCGCCTCCCGAATCTGCGCAGTGACGCAATCATATAGGCCAAGTTGTTGAAAGTGTGGAGGAGGGGACTGGAGGGAAAAACCCATTCCCGGTCAACCCCTCCTCCACACGTTGCGCCGCGGGGAGGCGTAGACGCGACGCAAATGCCGCCAGAACGCGAGATTCCCGGCCAAGAGGGCAGCGAAGGCGAGACTGAGAAAGGCGAGATCGGCACCGCGATCGCGGGACGGTGCCGCATTGGGCGTGAACGCGGCACGCAGCCGCGGCTGGGCCGCCGGGTCGTAGCCGTGCTCGACCGAGTGCCTCAGCGCCGACAGCGGCACCGCATGGGCGCGCATGTCGCTGCTGCTGACCGTGAAGGCGACGCCCCAGAACAACAGGAGTGCCAGCACGAAGTCTGCGACCACCCGGCGAACCTCGCGCCGGACAAGACTGCTCCTGGATATCCCGCAACCGAACATAGCTACGTTTCCCGCCGTTGCCGTCACTCTCGGCGGCCCCGCAACCGCCCGCTCTTCATTGTGCAACTGAACCAATCGAGTAGGGCCGGGTTGAGCCGACAATGTGGCCTCTCGTTTGGTTTCCTGTGACCGAAAGAAGTACTGCCGGCGCTGTGTCTGGAGAGCAACGAGGAGGCTTGAGCGAATCCGTCGCGCGACCGATCACATTGGCGAATCGGCGGGCCGCGCGACCGGGCGCTAGCCGATCATGCTGAGGATCGAGGACAGGATCATCGTGACGCCGAGCGCGAAGCCGGCGCAGAAGGCGACGCCGACGTAGGGCTCGAGCTCGGTGTCGACGAAGCGATGCGGCCTGCCGGGGCGCGGCAGGCAATAGGCGAAAATGCCGAGCGTTGCCGCGAATACGGCGATGCCGGCGATCAGCGCACCCATGGCCACCTCCCCTCGCTGCGGCCCCGGCGGCCGACCGGGTCGAGGATAGGAGCGAGGCATCGCCCGCGGGCGTAGGAATGCCGGAGGGGAGCATAAGTTCGCCGTAACCCCCCGCCTTCGCGCTTTGTCGCAGGGCGTGGGAAGGCGGTGGATGGACCGAAAAAAGTCTCTTCGAATCAAGCGCGTTCGATGTATTCTTGAGGCCCATGGCGCGGTACATCTTCATTACCGGCGGCGTGGTCTCCTCACTCGGGAAGGGACTGGCTTCAGCGGCACTCGGCGCGCTTCTGCAGGCGCGCGGCTACTCGGTGCGCCTGCGCAAGCTCGACCCCTATCTCAACGTCGATCCGGGCACCATGAGCCCCTACCAGCACGGGGAGGTGTTCGTCACCGACGACGGGGCGGAGACCGACCTCGACCTCGGCCATTACGAGCGCTTCACCGGCGTGCCGGCGAAGAAGTCCGACAACATCACCACGGGGCGCATCTACCAGCAGATCCTCGCCAAGGAGCGGCGCGGCGACTACCTGGGCGGCACCGTGCAGGTGATCCCGCACGTGACGGATGCCATCAAGGAGTTCGTGCTCTCGGGCAACGAGGGCATCGATTTCGTGCTGGTGGAGATCGGCGGCACGGTGGGCGACATCGAGGGCCTGCCGTTCTTCGAGGCCATACGCCAGCTCGGCAACGAGCTCCCCAGGGGCGATTCGGTGTTCATCCACCTCACCCTGCTGCCCTTCATCCCGAGCGCGGGCGAGCTCAAGACCAAGCCGACGCAGCACTCGGTGAAGGAGCTGCGGGGAATCGGCATCCAGCCCGACATCCTGCTGTGCCGCTGCGACCGGCCGGTGCCGATATCGGAGCGAAAGAAGATCGCGCTGTTCTGCAACGTGCGCCCCGATGCCGTGATCCAGGCGCTGGACGTAGCCTCCATCTACGAGGTGCCGCTCGCCTACCACCGCGAAGGGCTCGACGAGCAGGTGCTGGCGGCGTTCGGCATCAAGGATGCGCCGGCGCCGCGGCTCGAGAAATGGCTGGCGATCTCCGACGCGATCGCCAGCCCCGAGGGCGAGGTGACGATCGCCATCGTCGGCAAGTACACGGGGCTGAAGGACGCCTACAAGTCGCTCAACGAGGCGCTGTTCCACGGCGGCATCGCCAACAAGGTGCGCGTCAAGCTCGAGTGGATCGAGGCCGAGGTGTTCGAGCGCGAGGACCCGGCGCCATACCTCGAGAACGTGCACGGCATCCTGGTGCCCGGCGGCTTCGGCGAGCGCGGCTCGGAGGGCAAGATCCTCGCCGCCCGCTTCGCGCGCACGCGGCATGTGCCCTACTTCGGCATCTGCTTTGGCATGCAGATGGCGGTGATCGAGGCCGCGCGCGACCTGGTCGGCATCGCCAAGGCGGGCTCGACCGAGTTCGGGCCGAGCGAGGAGCCGGTGGTCGGCCTGATGACCGAGTGGATGCGCGGCAACGAGCTCGAGAAGCGCCGCCTCGGCGGCGAGCTCGGCGGCACCATGCGGCTCGGCGCCTATGTCGCGGCGCTCGCCAAGGGCAGCCGCGTCGCCAAGATCTACGGTTCAAACCAGATCTCGGAGCGCCATCGCCACCGCTACGAGGTCAACACCAAGTACCGCGCGCGGCTGGAGGAGGCGGGCGTGCGCTTCTGCGGCATGTCGCCCGACGGCCTGCTGCCGGAGATCATCGAGCTGCCCGACCACCCCTGGTTCATCGGCGTGCAATTCCACCCGGAGCTGAAATCCCGCCCGTTCGAGCCGCACCCGCTGTTTGCGTCGTTCATTCATGCAGCGGTGGAGCAGAGCCGGCTGGTGTAATATTCTTGTGCTGGGTCCCCGCTTTCGCGGGGATGACATTTGCGGTGGCGGTTCGAGGAATTCCGATGCGGTGGATACTTGCGGTCGTGGGACTTGTCGTCTCGGCGGGGAGTGCGGTGGCGGAGTGTCCGGCGGGTGCGTACCACTGGGTCGATCGGCGTGGCGTGGAGGTGTGCAAGCGCGACATGATCGGGCCGCGCGAGCCCGGCGCCGAGGCCTGTCCCGCCGGCACGGTTGCCGCGACCGATCGGTGGGGCGGCCAGACCTGCAGGAGGCTCAATAGCGCGCGCGGCCGGGACGGTGGCCAGCGCTGAGGGCGCTGGAGGCCACGCAATCGCTTGCAGATTCACCATGCGCGGAATTTCGCGATGAAAGCCCATCCCCGGTACCCGGGGATAGGACTCATACTGCGTGCATCCCGCTCCACTTCAGGGGTCGCGCTCGCGAGGCGTTCGCCGGTGTGAGGGCGGGCTGTGAAGAGCCGCACCGTTGAGTCGTCATTCCCGCGAGCGCGGAGCGCGTCGGCGGGAATCCAGCGGCAGACTACTACCGTGGAGATTGGGGCTGGATCCCCGCTCTGCGCTGCGCTTGGCGGGGATGACGGGTGGAGCGACTACATGCAGAAAACGGGCGTGATGCCGACGTGGGCGACGACGCCGCAGACCTCGGCGAGGGCGAGTTGCTGGCGGTCCCAGTACCAGAGGCCGAGGCCCCACACGAGCATCAGCCCGCCGCCGGCATGAATGAGATAGTTGCGCAGGCTCGCGAACTCCCAGAAGCCGTCGGAATCGTACTCGCCGTCGGGATGGGGATCGACGTAGCGGCCCGGAATCTCCCGCTCCCAGCGGTCGGGCATGGCGAGCCAGGCATGCGCGGCGTGATTGGCAAGCGCCAACAGCAGCATGAGCACCGTGCCGACGCCGAGCATCGTGAGGTAGTTCAGGGTGACCATGGGTCGAGCCCGTCGAGCCACGTGGGATGGGCGGAGCCTAGCTGGGCCGGCGCTAACGGGCAGTTAAGGGAGGCGCATGGGCAGGGCGGGCGTTTCGCGATAGGGTGCGCGCCCGCCATGCACGAAAGCCCCGCCACGCCAGATTTCTCCCGCGCGCTCCCCGACCGCCCGGTCACGGTGCGGCCGCCGGCGACGATCGGGCCGATGTCGGCGCTCGGGCTGTTCACGCTGCTTTTCGGGCTGCTCGCCGGGGCGGTGTCGTGGCTCGGCCCCGACCTCGTCCGCGACTGGCGCATCGGCGGCGAGGTGGTCGCGGCGCAGGGTGCGCGCATCGAGGAGCAGCGCTGCCGCAGCCGGCTGATGGTCTTCAACGTGTGCGACGTGACCTTCGTCGCCGGGTCGGGCGCGAGCGAGCAGCGCCAGGCGCTCTGGTACTTCTTCATCGGCCGGCTCGAGGGCGGACCGCTCGTGCTGGTGCGGCCGAAGGGGTCGCTTGGCGGCGACGCGAACGAGATCACCACCGATCTCGGGCTCGACAGGCTCTACCCGCGGCTGCTGGCCTTCGCGCTGATCGTCGGCATGCTCGCGATCTGCATCGCGCTGTCCGTACAGGTGCTGCGACAGGGCGTGGCGACGCGGCGGGCGCTGCTGGCGCTGAGCGGCCAGGCGCTGCATCCCGTCATCGTCGGGCTCGAGGGCAGCATCACCATCGCCCACAAGCGGCGCCGCTGGACCTACGTCTACGAGGAGGGCGGGCGGCAGGAGCGGGCCTTCATCGAGCTCGCCAAGGGCGTCGATCCGCTGTTCGTGACGCCCGACGGCAAGCGGGCGCTGGCGCTCGCCGGGCCCGGCGGCGGCGTGCCGCTGCTGCTGGACAAGGAGCTGTCGGCGCTGGACCTCACCGAGGCGGAGAGGGAAGCGTTCTTCGCCGCATGCCGCAAGGCGCTCGGCAACGAGACGGAGCGGTAGGGGCGCTGCCGCCGTTGCGCATTCGGCCAGGTGAGCATTCAATGGCGCCCGGTAGCGCCAGGTGGCGCCGATGCCGAAGGGGGAGCCTATGACTGAACGAGAGATGGTTTGCCTCGCCCTGCTGGGGTTGCTCGCATTGTCCGCTGGGCCTGCAGCGGCGGCCGAGGAGCCCAAGGCGTTCGCGTGCAGCTTCACGAGCGGGATCAGCAACTCCTACGACAAAGGGCGCTACGTCTCCGAGAAGGCCTCCCCCTTCGCGTTCGGCATCGCCGGCATCGATGCGGCGGCGCAGACGGCGGAGATCAAGACCGAGCGCGGCAGCGGGCCGCTGCGGGTCGTGCAGGCGGTCAATGCAATGCATTTCCTGGAGGCGGCGAACGAGGGCTTCATCAACCTCACCACCATCTACGACAAGGACGAGGCCAAGGGCGCCTACCCGGCCGTGCACTCGCGCCACTTCGCTATCCTGGGCCAGCCGGTGGTGACTCAGTATCAGGGATTCTGCGAGGCGAAGGGGTAGGTTGGGTTAGTTATTGCGCCCTACAGCCGGCCGTCAGGAAGCCACTCCGTTGAGGACGGCGTCGAAGATGTCGTAGTTGCGCAGGCCATGGGCGTTGTGTGCTGACACCCATTCCGGCCGCAGGCGGTGCGAGACCATGAAGGGCACCTTCTGCTCGCCCAGCCCCCCGTGTGAGCGCAGGCGGTGGCCGGCGAGGCCCGACAGGTCGTGCTCGGCGCGGCTGGCGCCGACGACGGTGTTGGCGTCGCCCAGGACGACGAAGTCGCCCTCGAGGTCGAGCGGCAGCTCGAAGCGCCGCGCAGCCTCCGTGCGGTCTAGCACCAGCTCGACGCCGGGCAGCGCGCGGCTCGCCGCCATCATCGGCTCGATGTCCCCCGGCCGCCTGGCATAGACGCGCACGAAGGAGCCGAGCGCGCCGTGGTGGCGCACGAAGGGGTCGGTGATCGGGCAGATGACGCGCACGGTGCCGTCGCCGAACCGGCGGTTGAGCTCCTCCTCCAGGAAGACGACGTTGGGGGCGCCGTCGGCGCGCGACTTGTCGTTCATGCCGTGGTCGGCCACCACGCCGACGATGGCGCCGGCCGCCACCATCGCGGCGATGCGGTCGTCGACGCCGCGGTTGAAGGCGTCGGCCTCGGGTGCGCCCGGCGCGTGCGCGTGCTGCACGAAGTCCGAGAGCGAGAGATAGAGGAGCGTCGCCGCCTTGCGCTCGAGCAACGCGAGGCCCGCGTCGAGAACGTAGAGCGAGAGGTCGGCGGAATACTGATCGGGCTTGGGCCGGCCAACCATGGCCTCGACCTCGCCGATGCCGTTGGCGGATTGGGTCGCGCGGTCGGCGTGCTCGGAGGAGAAGTTGATGCCCTCGAGGCCGCGCGCCAGCATCAGCCGCAGCTTGTCCTTGGCGGTGACTGCGGCGGTCTTCACGCCGGCTTTCGACATGGCGGCCAGGATGGTGCCGCAGCGCATGAGCGTGCCGTCGGTGATCATGCGCTCCTCGCCGGTGGCGCGGTCGAGGTAGTAGTTGCCGGAGATGCCGTGCACGGCCGGCGGCACGCCGGTGACGATCGAGGTGTTGTTGGGGTTGGTGAAGCTCGGCACGACGGAATCGGCGACGGCGTAGAAGCCGTTGCGCCGGAACGAGGCGATGGTGGGGAGAATGCCGTCGGCGATGCCACGGTCGATGTAGGCAGGGTCGCAGCCGTCGTAGCAGATGACGATGGTGGGCCGCTCCGGTGTGCGGTAGCGGCGGCCGTTCACTTCTACGTCAGCCATTGGTGCCCCCCCACCACACGCGGGTCGTTGCGGGGTCAGACCCTACATCCGCGTCCTCTCCGCGGTATAGCCCGAGCAGGAGGGTCTGACCCCATATCTCACAGGAACTCAACCTTGCCGTTGTCGAGGTCGTAGCGCGCGGCGACGACCTTCGTCTTCTTGTGCGCCAGGACCGGGCTCCCGGCAACCTTCTTCGCCGTCCGTATGGCACTCTCGCGGATCACCGCGTCGACGTCGCAAGTGCCCGACTTGGCGAGCGTCTTGGCCACCTCCACGATCGGCTGGACCATGGGCCCCATGGAGCCGTCGAGCTTCGCGTTCTTGATGAGGACATCGCAGGCCGCGGCGACTGCGCCGCAACTCTCGTGCCCGAGCACGACGACGAGCGGGGCGCCGAGGTGCTCCGCACCGTACTCGATGGTGCCCATGGTGGCGGTGTCGACCATGTTGCCGGCGTTGCGGGCCACGAACAGCTGGCCGAGCCCGAGGCCGCCGAACAGCAGTTCGGGCGGCACGCGGCTGTCGGAGCAGCCGACGATGATCGCCCACGGTGCCTGACCGCCCGCGACCTCGGCGCGCTGCTTGGCAAGATCCATGAC
>Ga0247825_10003631_pt1 | contig 10165 bp, 8 predicted proteins | sample 13C_Vanillin_Day_FD_194413 | JGI IMG/M metagenome (GOLD analysis project Ga0247825, IMG submission 194413) | Soil microbial communities from agricultural site in Penn Yan, New York, United States - 13C_Vanillin_Day48 | ecosystem: Environmental > Terrestrial > Soil > Agricultural land | place...
TTTCTACACACCCATCATCACCGGTATCGCGCTGTGCCTGCTGCTGGCGCTTGTTCTCGACCTGCTCATCGTGCTCGCCAATCGGTTACTCACACCGTGGACCCCGAAGGTGGTCGCATCATGATCGACTTTCTGCTCGACGGTGCTCATTGGACCGGGCCCGAAGGCATTCCCGCTCTCCTCCTCCAGCACCTGATGTACACGTTCCTCGCCCTGTTCGCGGCGGCGCTGATCGCGGTTCCGCTCGGTCTGTACATCGGGCACACCGGTCGCGGCGCGGTCGTCGTCGCGGGCCTGGCCAACTCGCTGCGCGCCCTTCCCACCATCGGCTTGCTGATCCTGCTGGTGCTCGTCATCGCGCCGTCGTTCTCGACCAAGCTGGCCTATCTGATTCCGAGCCTGATCGTGCTGGTCTTGTTGGCCATCCCGCCGATTCTCACCAACACGTACGCGGGCATTCGCTCGGTCGACCCGGCCGCCGTGGACGCTGCGAGGGGCATGGGGTTCCGGTCGATGCGGATCCTCACCGAGGTGGAGATGCCGTGCGCGCTGCCGCTGATGCTGTCAGGTGTGCGCAGCGCCGTGCTGCAGATCGTCTCGACCGCGACCGTCGCGGCCTACATCTCGCTGGGCGGACTGGGACGTCTCCTCATCGACGGCAAGGCGCAGAGCGACTACGCGCAGATGGCCGCCGGAGCGGTCCTCGTGTCGCTCCTCGCGCTCGCATTCGACCTGGCGATCGGATTCCTCACGGTTCGGGTCGTCTCACCCGGTCTGACGCGACGCGTCCGGAGCGGCGCGACGAAGCGATCCGGTTCCGACGACACCGCAGTCGCGGCCCGACCCACATCCGCTCCCGAGCCCTCGCTGATCTGAAGGACATCATCATGAAGAAGGCATTGATCGTCGCGCTGACCGGCGCCACCCTGATGTCGTTGACGGCATGCGGGATCGGCAAGGACCCGTTGGCGTCCGACGACGGCGGAAGCAGTGACGGCGCCATCGTCGTCGGCTCCGCGGACTTCCCCGAAAGCCAGCTGATCGCGACGATCTACGCGGAGGCGCTGCGCGCGAACGGCATCGACGTCACCGAGAAGCTCAACATCGGGAGCCGGGAGGTGTACGTCCCGGCCATCCGGGACGGCTCCATCGACCTGCTGCCCGAATACTCGGGTGCGTTGCTCCAATACCTCGACAGCGCCACCACCGCGACCGCGTCGGACGAGGTGACCGCGGAGATCAAGGCCAAGCTGCCCGCCGGGCTCGTCGCACTGGAACCGTCCCCCGCCGAGGACAAGGACGTTCTCGCGGTCCGGCAGGAGACCGCGGACGAGTACTCGCTCGAGACGATCGAGGACCTCGTGCCCCACGCCGACGAGCTGACCCTCGGCGGCCCGCCCGAGTGGAAGACCCGGGAGAACGGCGTCGCAGGCCTGCAGGACAAGTACGGCCTGACGTTCAAGGAGTTCCTGGCACTGGACGCCGGCGGTCCCCTGACGCTCAACGCCCTGCTGAGCGGTCAGATCGAGGTGGCGGACGTGTTCAGCACCGACCCGGCGATGCGTTCGGAGAACCTCGTGGCGCTCGAGGACACCAAGCACCTGTTCCTCGCGGAGAACATCACCCCGATCATCAACGAGAACAAGGCAGGCGACGACGTCCGCGGCGTCCTGGCCGACGTGTCGGCCGCATTGACGACCGAGGATCTCATCGAGATGAACCAGCGGGTGGCCGACCTCGAGGACATGGGCGACATCGCCCGGGAATGGCTGGAGGACAAGGGGCTGGCGTCCTGATCACGCCCCGGGCGGGCGCGTCACCTCAGCGCATCGAACGTCGCCGTCGCGTATTGGGCGGTCCGGTCGGAGCCGAGAAGTCCCGGGCCCATCTTGTTCATCACGTACGTCATGGTCATCCGGCGTTCGGTGTCGACGACGACCTGCGAGCCGCCCCAGCCACCCCAGAAGCAGATGCGTCCCTCGGGGACGAACGGCACGGACACGGGCGTCGGCAGTCCGTAACCGATGCCGAATCGAATCGGTTGCCCCAGAGCCAGATCCACACCGTTCGACTGCTCCTCGAAGATCAGGGAGATGGTGTCCGGCGACAGCAGGCGGACGCCGTCGAGTTCTCCCCCGCAGGCCACGACGGACTGGATCCGGGCGAGCGACCGGGCGTTGCCCTGACCACCGGCCGCGCCGTTCTCCGCCTTGCGCCACTCGTCGGACCAGGACGCGGACGCGTCCGGTCCGGGGCCGGTGAACGTCCTGACGATGACGCTGGCGGGGTCGAGGGAGGCCAGGTCGATCGGCAGCGGCGGCGGCGGGACCACGTTCGACACCCGGCCGAACTGCGACGGGTCCAGTCCGATGTGGAAGTCGGCCCCCAGCGGTCCGGCGATCTCCTCCGCGACGAAACGGCCGAGCGTGCGCCCGTCGATTCGGCGGACGACCTCGCCGATCAGATGGCCGTAGTTCAGCGCGTGATATCCGGACGCCGTGCCCGGCTCCCACCACGGCGCCTGGGCGGCAAGTCGCTTCGTCGACCCGGCGAGGTCGAACGTGTCCTCGACCGTGATCGGCTGATCCCATCCCGAGACACCCGACGTGTGCGAGAGGAGATGGCGGACCTCGACGTGTTCCTTGCCTGCCGCGGCGAATTCCGGCCAGTACTTCGCGACGGGCGCGTAGACGTCCAGCAGTCCGCGATCGACGAGCATCAGTGCGGCGAGCGCGGTGACCGTCTTGGTGCACGACCATACGTTGGTGATGGTGTCGCGCTCCCATTCGGTGGCGTGATCGGTGTCGGACCATCCGCCCCACATGTCGACCACCGGATCTCCGTCGAGGGTCACGACGATCGACGCGCCGAGTTCCTCACCGGAGTCGAGATTGTCCTTCAGGGCCTCCTGCAACGCCGTGAAGCGCTTGTCGCACACTCCTCCGAGCTTGGTCACCTGCGGTTCCTCTCCACCAGCCGACGCACTTGATCTTGACATCGGGTTCAATTGAGGGTTCCAGTGTGAGCCAGGGCCGCATGTGATGTCAATCACTTCGATGTTCATCCTCGCGAGGTCCCGCCGGTCGGGTGCTCACCGGGTTCACCCGTGTCGGGTGAGGTTCCGGGCGGTCCGGCGGTCGACGCTGAGACCCAGGACTACAGGTGAGGAGACGTTGCCATGGGCAAGCCATTTCGGGGTGTCGTCAACGTCGATATCCGCGACTCGGTTCCGGATTGGTCCCCGTTCGAACCACCCCAGGCGCCCACCGACGCACCCAACGTCGTCTATGTCGTCCTCGACGACGTCGGTTTCTCCGCGATGCGCTGCTACGGCGGGCCGATCGAGACACCGAACATCGACCGGATCGCCGCCAAGGGTGTTCGCTACACGCAGTGGCACACCACCGCGCTGTGCTCGCCCACGCGCTCGTGCCTGCTGACGGGACGCAACCACACGCGCAACAGCATGGCCTGCATCACCGAGGCCGCGATCGGATTCCCCAACGCGAGCGGGACGATCCCGCCGGAGAACGGCATGCTCTCGGAGATACTCGCCGAGCGCGGCTGGAACACCTACATGGTGGGCAAATGGCACCTGTGCCCGACCGACGAGATGAACCTGGCCGCCACCCGCAGGAACTGGCCGAGCGGGCGCGGCTTCGAACGCTGGTACGGCTTCCTCGGCGCGGAGACCAACCAGTGGTATCCGGATCTGGTCTACGACAACCATCCGGTCGACCAGCCCCGGTCGCCGGAGGAGGGCTACCACCTCACCGAGGACGTCACCGACAAGGCACTCGAGTTCATCAAGGACGCCAAGGCGATCGCGCCGGACAAGCCGTTCTTCCTCTACTACGCGCCCGGCGCGTGCCACGCGCCGCACCACGCCCCGAAGGAATGGATCGAGAAGTTCGCGGGCAAGTTCGACATGGGCTACGACGCGATCCGCGAACAGACCCTCGCCCGTCAGAAGGAAATGGGCATCGTCGCGGCCGACACCGAACTTCCGCCGATCAACCCGATCGGCACTCCCGAGACCCGGTCGGGACCGACGGGCGAACCGTTCCCGGAACTCGACTACACCCGCCCCTGGAACACGCTGAACGACGACGAGAAGCGCCTCTTTGCGCGGATGGCCGAGGTGTACGCCGGCTTCCTGGCCCACGCCGACCATCACATCGGACGCCTCCTCGACTATCTGGAGCACAACGATCAGCTGGACAACACCGTGATCGTGGTGGTCTCCGACAACGGTGCGAGCGGGGAAGGTGGCCCGAACGGCTCCGTCAACGAGATGAAGTTCGCCAACGGCATCCCGGACGACCTCGCCGAGAACCTCTCGAAACTCGACGATCTCGGCGGACCCAAGACCTACAACCACTACCCCAACGGCTGGGCGATGGCGTTCAACACCCCGTTCAAGATGTGGAAGCGCTACGAGTTCAACGGCGGAACCGCCGACCCGTGCATCATCTCGTGGCCGGCCGGAACCAAGGCTCGGGACGAGGTCCGGCACCAGTACCATCACGCGATCGACCTGGTGCCGACGATCCTGGACTTCCTCGGGGTCGATGCCCCCGAAACCATCAAGGGCCACGTCCAGAGCCCGTTCGACGGCGTCAGTATGCGGAACAGTATCGACGACAAGTCCTCGCCGTCGGAGCGGAAGTCGCAGTTCTACTCGATGCTCGGCTCGCGGTCGATCTGGCACGAAGGCTGGAAGGCCGTCACGACACACCCGACCATCGCAGGATGGGGACACTTCAACGACGACGAATGGGAGCTCTACCACACCGACGTCGACCGCGCCGAAGTGCACAACCTGGCAGCGGAGCATCCCGACAAACTGCGGGAGATGGTGAACATCTGGTTCGCAGAAGCCGGCGCGAACGGGGCGTTCCCACTGGACGATCGATCAGCCGTCGAGATCATGGGCACGCCCCGGCCCCAACTGACAGCGGCCCGAAACCGATACGTCTATTACCCGGACGTCGCCGCCGTGTCCGAGTGGCAGGCAGTCAACACCCGCGGCCGATCGTTCGTGATCGGCGCGCTCGTCGACATCCCGGCGCCGGGAGCCGAGGGCGTCCTCTTCGCGATCGGTTCCCGTTTCGGAGGCCACGCACTGTATGTGAAGAACAACCGGCTGCATTACGTCAACAACTTCGTGGGCAGCGACGAACAGATGATCGTCGGCTCCGAGGACATCCCCACCGGAACGGACCTGATCCTGTCCGCCTCCTTCGACAAGGACGGGCAGGAGCCCACGTTCACCACCGGGATCCTGTCGCTGTTCCACGCCGACCGAAAGGTCGGAGAGGGTCGCATCAAGACGCAGCTCGGTGCGTTCGCGATCGCCGGTGCCGGGGCGTATGTCGGCCGGCACCCGGGCGAGCCGATCACCGACGACTACCCCGGCGAATCACCCCACCGCTTCACCGGTGGCACGATCGACCGAGTCGCGATCGACGTGAGCGGCGAACCGTATCTCGATCTCGAACGGGAAGCCGCCCTGATGCTCATGCGCGAGTGATTCCGACGCGCTGCACGCACGGCGAACCCGGGTCTCAGCTGCCGGTCACCGGCAGCACCAGCACCTGACCCGGGTCGCCCGCGGCGATCGTGACCTGGTGCGGCACCAGCCCGCCCCGGAAGCTCGGATCACCGCCGGACACCTCGAGACGAACGCGGTGCCCCTCGTCGAAGCGATGGACGATGGCCGGCATCGTGACCTGCACGGGCTCACCGGGCGCCACGATGCGCACCGGTGCGACCTGTCCGTTGATCAGTGTGTCGGTGCCGTCGGGTGCCACGTCGTACAGCTTGGCGAAGACCACGACCGCGTCTTCGACACCGGCGACCGCGGGTGCGGCGGTGACGCGGACGTCGAGCGTCGGCGCACCCACCACGTCCAACGGCGCATCGAGGGAACCGGACGACCACTCGACCACGGTTCCGGGGACGACACCCTGCGGGGCCGGGTTGTCCGGCCGGGTGTCCGGCGCTTCCCGGTCGGTGGGGAGCCCGCCCGGCAGGGTGTTCAATGTCCGAACGCCGGGAACGATGCCGTCGAGACGGTCGGTGAGCGCGCCGTCACCGGAGAGGTAGAGCGAATAGTCCCGCCCCACCGTGACATCCGAGGACTCGGCGTACGCGGGTGCGGCGTTGCCGGTGTAGTCGACCCAGCTGCGGAAGTAGCTGAACACCGGCCCGGTGTCGACCCCGCTGTCCTTCAGATAGTGATCGAACCAGTCGACCATCCGGCCCGTCTCGTACTGGGTGTCGGGGTTCGGATCCTTCATGTTGATCTCGCCCTCGGCTGGAGTGAGATCGGAATGCCCCCAGCTGTGCCAGATCATCTTCACGTCGTTGCCCTGCGCCTTCAGCGTCTCGAACGTCGCCTTCGATTCGTTGAGGTCGAACAGAGTGTCCTGCTGCCCCTGCATCAACAACACCGGAATCCGCACGCGGTCCGCATACGACACCACGGAGGAGCGGCGCAGGAAGTCGACGGACCCCGGGTCCGGGTAGCCCTGCACCGCGGACTGCGCCAGCGCGGGGCACGCGGTGTTCGCGAAGTTGGGGCAGCCCAGCGCCCGCGCCGGGTCCGAGACGTAGCCTTCGGCCCGCGGGTTGGTGACACCGACGGCACCGAACGTGAGTGTCCACAGCACCTTCGACGCACCGGGAACCGACGTACTGACCCCGGTCGTCTGCGCGGTGCCGTTGGGTGCGAGCGAGTAGCTGAGGTCGTTCCACGTGATCATCGGGATGATCGTGTCGATCCGGGGGTCCACCGACGCCGCGGCGAACTGCACGGAGCCGCCGTAGGAACCGCCGACCATCCCGACCCGCGGGTCGTCGGCCTCGGCGAGGCCGTGGTGCGCGGTCGCGTCCTGCACCACGTAGTCGAGACCGGGGACGGGAACGGTGTGCGCGGGATCGACGAACGCCGTCCCGTCGCGTCCACCGAGGAAGCTCACCAGTTCACTCGCCGCCCGCCCGTCGTACTCGGGATTGTCCATGTGGATCTTGCAGCCGGAACCGCCGAAGCCCAGCCCGGAGTACGCGAGCACCGCGTAACCGCGGGACGCGAGGAACGAGGCGATACCGGCCTGATCGTTCTTGGAGCCACCGAAGCCGTTGGTGGTGAGGACGGCGGGCACCCGATTCGACGCCGAGGCCGAGTCGGGCTTGTACACGTCGCCGATCACGTCGCACGGCTCGTCGCGGTTCGGTCCGACGAGAACCTGGAAATGGAGCGTGGTCTTCGTGAAACCGAGCGGATCGGCTGTCGCCGGAGCCGACGCCGCGATCGGTGTCAGTACCGCGGCCGCCGCCGTCACCACCGCCAGAGTTGATCTACGCGCCCTGTGTTTCACAGCCCACCCGCCGTCCGTCACTCCGCCCCGAGCACCTCCGACGAGCGTAAGCGCTCTGGACGCACGACCAACTCAGGCTGCCGGTGTGTCGCGGCACCGGTCTGGACCGCGGCTCGCAGACTCGCGCAGGTCGTCTGGCACCCGGCTGCGCCCCTCGTGCGGTTTATATTTGAGCTGTGGTCATGACGAAGCGAGCCGAAACGTCCCTGTTGACCGACCAGGTCTACGAGACGATGCACGAGGCGATCATGAACGGTGATCTGCCTGCCGGCTCCCGCCTGCGCATTCGCGACATCGCCGCGCAGGTCGGCACCAGCGTGATGCCGGTGCGCGAGGCGATCCGACGGCTCGAAGAAGCCGGTCTGGCCGAGCGCGTCCCCCACAAGGGCGCGGTCGTCAAAGGGCTGACCCTGGCCGAACTGGTGCATGTCTACGACGTGCGCCGGTTGCTCGAGGTGGAGGCCGCACGATTGGGCGCGCAGCAGATCAGCCCCGCCGACGTCGACCGGATGCAGACCGAGTACGAACTCATGAGGGCCGCCATCACCGAACGGCGGGTAGTAGCGCTTCTCGATCACGACGAGGCACTGTTGACCATTCTCTACGAGGCGGCAGCAAACCCCGTGCTCGTCGATTCCATCCGTACCCTGTGGCAGCACTGCCGCGCCTACAAGATCGTCGGCGCGCAGGGCACCCTGGACACGGCGGGAGACGACTCGTTGTGGAGGTACCAGGAACGTCTCGTCGAGGCCGCCCGCAAGGGCGACGCCGACGCCGCGGCCGCCGTCAACAATGAGTCGTTGATCAACGCGACGTCGCGGATCAGGGTTCAACTCGCCGCTCAACAGGATGCCGGTTAGCGGAAGCGACAACGGATTTCACCGATGATCGAGAGCGCGGGAGGACACACCGAGTGAATCAGCTGCTGAGAGTCCAGAACTTCACCGTCTCGTGCTGACCCACCACACCCGTCCGTCGTTCACCCTCGGCGACACCACGTTCCACTTCGTCGACGCCGACCCCGCAACGGTCCTCGATCAGGCGCGGGATGCGGCCCAGGGCAAGGACGTCCGGCTCGGCGGCGGGGCCACCACGATCCGACAGTTCCTGGACGCCGACCTCGTCGACACCATGCATGTGGTGGTCTCGCAGGTCGAACTCGGATCCGGGGTGCGACTCTGGGAATCGCCCGACGAGCTGCGTGACCGGTTCCACCTCGAAGTCATTCCAAGCCCCAGTGGTGTGACCCACCATTTGTTCTGGCGAAGGTCGCACTAGACCGCGGACGGTCCGGCGACCAAGCCGGTGCCGGTTCGATCAGGGCACCTTCGGCGGGTTGTCGGGGAAGAGGAGGGCACCGATATCCTTGCCGATCGGCACAGCGTTATTGGTGTTTGCGTTGGCCGTCGGTCCGAGCGTGGCGTATACGACGATCGTGGTCTTCGACTCCGTTTCGTAGAGAGCGATGCCGTTGTAGCCCCCGAATGCCGGGTTCATGAGCAGCCAACTGCCCAGGTGAACGGTTCCGAAGGCGAAGTACTTGTCGGCAGTCAGCGGGCCCAGCCCGGCGGTCTTGTCCGCCATCATCTCCGTGAACGCCGTGTCGGACAGGAGTTCGCCGGTGCCGAGCGCACGAACCCACCGAGCGACATCGGCCACTGTCGAATTCATGTTGCCGCTGTTGAGGAACGCGGTGGGATTCCAGAACGTCGAGTCCTCGAAGACGCCCCGTTCGTTGGTGTAACCGTGGAGGATCGGTTCACTCATCTGGGGTGTCAGCACCACGCTGCTCGCGTCCATCCCCAGCGGCGTGAAGATCCGCTCCTTCAGGAGGTCGCCCAAGGGCTTTCCCGCCGCCTTTTCGAGTACCACACCGAGCAGGCACAGGTCGCTGTGCGCGTAGGCAAAGCTGGTTCCCGGTTCGAACAGCGGCGGGCGGGCGTTGGCCAAATCGAAGATCTCCTGAGACGTGAAGCCTTTGATCGGATTGGCGTAGAAGATCTTCAGGAAATCGGGGTTCGTCACGTAGTCCGAAATGCCGGTGGTGCTGTTGGCGAGCATCCGCGGAGTGATCTTGTCGGCGCGCGGAAAGTCGGGCACCCACTTGGCGATCGGCTCGTCCAGGCTCAGCGTTCCGGCCTCGGCCAGCTGCAACAGAACTGTCGACAGCATCGGTTCCATCGGCTGGCCGACTCGCAATTGCATGTCACGCGTCGCGGGAACGCCGAGCGGAGACTCCCCCACCGCCCCGGCGGCGATCTCCTCGTCGCCGCGCCATACGCCGAATACGGCGCCGCTGAGATCGAGCTCCGTCAGCTTGTCGCGAACGATATCGACGACCTTGTCGGCCTCGGGATCGTCCGTGTGCACGACGTCAGGACCGTGCTCCGCTGATTGCTGTTCGCCGCTGCGATCGTCCGATCCACAAGAAACGGTGGCAAAGGCAAGAACGATGCTGAGCGCGGCGGCCGTTCGACGCAGCCGGCTACGAGTCGACAAGCTCATGGGGTCGATCCCTTCGTACGCAGAGGTCGAGTGGGAGTCGCTGCTCACTTGGATCCTAAGTGCAGACTGTCGCCGCCCAGGGACGTTCCGGCCATTATCTGATCGACTGGTCGAGGGGCAATAACCAGCACTTTCATCCGAGCGGCGCCAAATGGTGCCACATAGCACCACTTTTGAGCCATCAAACCCTTGCGCTGGTGCCATACCTGTGCCACGATGGCACCATGGATTTGACACCGTATGTGAGCAACCTCGGACGTGAATTCGCCACCCTCGCC
>Ga0247825_10003632_pt1 | contig 10165 bp, 13 predicted proteins | sample 13C_Vanillin_Day_FD_194413 | JGI IMG/M metagenome (GOLD analysis project Ga0247825, IMG submission 194413) | Soil microbial communities from agricultural site in Penn Yan, New York, United States - 13C_Vanillin_Day48 | ecosystem: Environmental > Terrestrial > Soil > Agricultural land | place...
GCGGGAGGCGGCGGATGATGCTGCTGCCGCCGTGAACGCCCGTGGCGAGCTCAGGCCAGCGCTCCACGGCGCGGCCGGTGGCGAGCTCCATGAGCGTGGGGTGCTCATAGAAGCTGACCACGTGGTCTCCCACGACCATCATCCTCCCTCCGCCCGCCTCGGGTTCCACCACCGAGAGCAGGCGGCGCTCCGTGAGCGAGTACACGGCCAGGCTCCCCATCCTCTCCTCGGGCGGAGCGGGTGGGGCGTCGGGCACGGGGTCGGAGCTGTAGAGGACCAGCGTCTCCTTGTCTCCGAACGCCGCCGCATGCAGCTCGCAGCCCCAGTCTCCCGTCTGCAGATCCTCGCCGGCATCCAGGGACTCGGGGTGCTCGAGCGCGCGGGTGACGTCGAAGACGAACACCCTGTCGATCGGATGCCAGAGCCACGCCCCGCTGAGCAGATAGCGGCCGTCGATGCTGAACTGGAGGCGGGAGTGGAAGATGTCCGGGGACTCGCTCGTGCGCCGCGTGAGCCGTTCGCCGGTCTCGGCGTCCTCGAACTCGATCCGGCAGTACTCGTCGGGGCAGTGGGCCAGGATCGTGCGGCCGCTCGGAAGTGTGTGGAGCGCAACAGGGTATTCGTAGGTGTTGGCGTGGTAGAAGCTGCGGTTGATCTCACGCAGGACCTTGCCCTCCTTCAGCACCAACCCCTTCGTGCCGAGCACCTCGTAGATGACGGCGTACCGCCCGTCGGGAGACATCGCCGCGCGATCGAAGCGGTAGGCGAAGCGGACAGAGGGATCGGCGGAGCGCCCATCGAGTCCGTAGCGGATGCCACCATCGACCCAGTCGATGAGCTCATCCCCGCTCCAGCAGAGCGAGCTGAGCGGGCCGTTGGCCGGGATGAAGATGCGTTCGGTTTTCATGGGCCTCGTGACGGAGTCTGCTCGAGCGAGAGGGCAGCGATCGAGCCGATGTTATAGGGCGGAGCCAATGTCGAGTAGGCTCCCCGCCAGACAGGAGACAAGGCCGATGCGGTGGCTGCTCATCATGCTCGCGGTGGGTGCGGCGGGAACGGCGGGTTACCTGGGGACGCTGGCGAAGAACTCCTTCTCCGCCTACTCCAGCGAGCAGCTCGATCTGCTCGAGCGCGAGCTGGACCAGACGCTCAAGCCGGAGCGCGCCCCCTCGCGCTCGCCCAGGGCCTCCAGTGCGCAGGCCGAGCAGAAAGAGTGGCTCGCGGGCAGCCAGCAGCTCCTCCAGCAAGAGCGGCAGCGGCGCCTGTTCTTCCTCGCCGCGCTCGCTGTAGCAGGCGTGGCGGGCGTGGCCTCCTTCTTCGTCCGGGGAGGCTCTTCTTCCGCCCTCCGCCTCCGAGGCGCGAGCGATGAGGACGCCCGCCTCGCAGCCGCCGTGGGCGATCCCGCCGTGCTCCGCGAAGGCGCTCGGCGGAAGGCTGCTTCCCTCCTGGGAGTCTCCCCCGAGGCTCCCCCCGCTGTTATCGAGGCGGCGCTCCAGGCCCAGCTCCAGCAGCGGGACCCCTCGCGCATGGACGGGCTCGCGCCTGATCTGAGGAGTCTCGTGCTTCAGCAGCGCGAGGAGCTCGTCCGCGCCAGGGATCTGCTGCTGAACAAGAACCCCGCGAGCCCTCGCAAGAGCTGAAGATGGTGGCTCAGGGAGGAGGAGCATCCGCTGACTGCCTCTGTCACCGTGCGGAGGGACGAGGGTATGCCTGGGGAGGGTGGAGTGAGGGGCCAGGGCTGTCCCAGCGAGCTGGGCTTCTCCCCCCCGCTGGCGGTGCGGGCCGGCTCCAGCTTGGACCGCTCCCCGGAGTTGGAGATCGCGTAGCCGATGGCCGCATCAATCACGGGAGGCAGCGGCATGAGCCCGCCCTTCGCGCATTCAAAACCGATTGCATTTTCGCATCAGTCTGGCGAAGTTCGGCCGCGCCCGGCCCGGCCTCAGTTCCCGCCGCGGGGCCTCAATCTATTCTTTGGAGTTTTTGGATCATGGCGAAGCTCGTCTTTGGAATGAACGTCTCCCTGGACGGTTACGTCGACCACCAGGAATTTGTGCCCGATCCCCCGCTCTTCCGTCACTTCATCGAGCAAGCGCGGCATCAGACCGGCAGTGTGTACGGCCGCCGCCTGTACGAGGTCATGCGCTATTGGGACGAAGACCATCCGGAGTGGGACGCAGCGGAACGCGACTTCGCGGCGGCGTGGCGGAGCCATCCGAAATGGGTCGTGTCGCGCTCGCTGAAGTCCGTCGGCCCCAACGCCACGCTCGTCAACAATGACGTCGAGGCGGTGATACGCAAGCTGAAGGCCGACCTCGCCGGCGAGCTCGAAGTCGGCGGACCGGACCTGGCGCGAAGCCTCGGCGACCTGGGCCTTATCGACGAGTATCGGCTCTACCTCCGGCCCGTCGTGCTGGGCCGAGGCAAGCCGTTCTTCGCCGGCCCCCGATCGCCGCTCCGCCTTGTGGCCAGCGACCGGGTCGGCGAGGACGCGATCCGGTTGACGTACGTTCCCGCCTGATCACTGTCGCCTTGCTCGGCGAGCGTGGTCTCGGCGCGGCCCATCAAGGATGAGAGCCATGTCGAAGATCGTTGGAGCGGAGGTGCGGAGGAGGGCCGCAGACGTGGGCGGCCCGAGCAGGCGGCGCGCTCCTGCTCCTTGCGGCTGAGCTTCTTCTTGGCCGTCGTCTTCATGGCTCCTCCGACGCTGGTATCCTGGCGGGGTGGCCGCTCGCGAAGTAGCACTCGCCCTCGTAATCGTACATTTCGTCTCCGCACGGAGCGCTCTCACCATTGATGGGCCCACGCCAGCACGCTCCATTAAATTCCTTCTCCCCGCGTCTGCACGGTGGCGTTCTCTGCCCCGGCATTGGTGTGGTCGGCATCGCCCGGCCATACGAGAGGATCTCGGTCAGAACGGCCCCTGGGATGCCTTGAACACCGGAGAGAGACTCCTCGGCCGGCTACGTGGAGATGCGACGGCGCATGGCGGCCACCAGCGCGCTGGCCGCGCCGACGAGGTTGCCCGCGACACAGGTCCACCATGGAACCGCCGACCCCTCGGCCTCGGTCGAGTATTCGCGGGCGCTCGCCGCCGCGATGGCGGACGCCGGGCGTGTCTCACCGAGCAACGTCTTCACCTACTTCGAGTACGACGGCGGCAGCCACGACCTCGGCACGTTGCCGGGGGCGGTTTCGCGAATGGCGGAGGCGTTGAATCGCGAGCTTGCTCCCTGACGGCGGCGCCCAGGAGCGCGGCAAGCTCGGCCGGTTGCCCCTGGCGGCCTCACGGGGCCTTGCTCCATCCTTTGCTGCTGTGTGAAGGCGGAGACGATCTTCCGGAAGCGCGGCGTTTCGATCGCGGGGTGCGCGATCCTTGGTGCGCAGGGGCGATCGGGTGAGCGCGGGTCGGATCCGCATCAATGCCGATGGCTCTTTCTGGTCCCTTGCTCGACCTCCGGACGCCCGATGGGTGCAGGTGGCACCAGTTTTCGCTCTGCAGCTAGGCTTCCTGAACAAGAGAGTAGCTCATTCTCTGCTGCGGGCTGCAAGCCGCACTTGTCATGACCATCGGTGGAAGCTCTGGCGATCGCTGGAGCGCGGGATTCGTGCCCGCGCTTCGTGGCGATCGGCGAGATCGAAATCCCGCGTTCTCGCAAGATCGTTTCCACCGCGACCAAGGAAAGTACAGGCTTCTGCCATGAGGACGGGTCCGATCTCTGGATCAGCCAAGGCGAAGCGGTCACACCGCCGATCCATATTGCGTTTCGCGTCTCCTCTCGCGAAGCAGTGGACGCCTTTTACAAGGCGGCGATGGCGGCAGGCGGCAAGGACAACGGCCCGCCGGGTTTGCGGCCTCACTACCACCCCCACTACTACGGCGCCTTTGTGCTCGATCCGGACGGTCACAACATCGAGGCCGTGTGTCACGAGGCGCCGCACGCGTGAGTCCATCCGCCGTTCACGGCCGTGCCTCGATAGCGTAGATGACCGTCACTCGTGCCGTGACAGTCTGCTCCTCAGGCAGGATGGGTGTCGTCGGCCCGCCCTTGTTGACCGCTTCAAACGCCACGCGCGTCGAGAAGACCTGTGAGGACTCCGCCACGGTGCTCGCGTCCTGCACCGGCCCGAGCTGGACGCCTAACGAAGAGGCCAGCACCTCCGCCTGGCCATGGGCACGGTCCACCGCCTGCCTCAGGGCCTCGGCGCGTACCGCATCCTCATGGCTCAGCGCGAAACGCACGCCGTCCACCCGGTTGGCGCCAGCCGCCAGCGCCTCGTCAATGATGGCTCCCATCCGCGCCAGGTCCCTCAGGTGCACGGAGAGCGTGTTGCTGGCGCGGTAACCGACCTGCTTCGGCTCGGAGTTCGGCTCTGGCGGCGCATACTCGGGGAAGATGGTGTAGTTCCGCGTGTCGATCTCGTTGCGTGGGATGCCCGCCGCCTCGAGCGCGGCGATGACGCTCGCTGTCCTCCTCGCGTTCTCCTCACCCGCGGCCCTGGCTGTGGGGGCGCTCGTCTCGACGGCCACGTCGATCCAGCCCTCATCGGGCTCGGCCTTCACCTCGCCCGCCCCCTCTACATGCAGGGTACGGAGCGAGAGGTCCGTGGAGCTGCGTGGGGAGGGACCGGGCGTGGACCGCGATGGCGTCCTGACGCCAGTGAACAAGCCAAGCTTCGTGGCGAGTCGAGCAGACTTCATGGCACACCTCGGTGGAGAGAAGCTCTCCCACGTCAAGGTAGATGCTCGATCCCCCAGAGGCACGGCGTCCGCGTGGGACGCAGGACGAATGGCGTCTCCTCAGCGGACATGGCCTGGACTCGACCGCTTCGTCGAGGGTTGGGCCGGCGGCACCCCTGAGGTGGCCCAGGCCCAGCTGAACAAGCTCGCTCCCGACGCCGCCGTCCGCGATCCATACGACATCGAGAAGGCCCAGGGCGTGCTCGAAGCTCAGCTGGCCACGGCGGACGGCACCTACGACACCTATGACTGGTCCGATGTGCAGGAGGCGCTGGGGCCCGAGTCGGAGCTCACGGGGCCGCAGAAGGATGAGTACACCCGTGCGCTCTTGACCGAATCTCCCGATCTGCTCACGCACAGCTCCGACGGCTATCTCGTCGGCAAGGTGCTCCACCCGGCCGACACCCAGAAGCTGATCGCGGACTCGATTGGCAACGCTCACCGCGCGGGTGTCATCACCGACGATGAGCTCCGGACGGCCGCCGACAGCTTCGATAACCCCTCCGAGTTTGCCCTGACGCTCGCGCTGGGAGATGGCACCAGCGAGCCCAATGGGGCGCTCGACGTGGTGGGCCAACACTACCGCGCGCGGGCCGAGTCCTCACGCGACAAGCCCGAGGACTTCTCGAAGTACGGCGCGGCGTCCGCGGTGGCCTTCACCTCCTCGCCGGAGCTGATCGACAAGCACCTGACCACGCCCGAGGCGCGCGTGCTTGCATTCTCGTCGGTGGCCGAGCAGATCAAGAAGGACTTCACCCAGAGGAAATCACCGGCTGAGGCTTCGACCAACGAGGCCTTTCAGAACCAGTACGCTGAGAATGCCACCCGCCTGTTCGGCCGCTCCGGGGGCGACATCTCCGCGGCGCTCTCCAATACCACCGAAGGGCCCTTCGGGCCCGGTACGTCGACGGGGGCGGCCATCCTCTCGGACTTCTACGCCCAGACGCTGCTCTCGCCACGCGCCCAGGATCTTCATGTCGATGGCCAGCCCGCCCACGAGCTGATCCGAGACGGGCTGAACGACGGCTATCAACGCCTGTGGAACGAGGCCACAAAGCTGCCAGCTGGCTCGGGCTCCCAGAGCGATGCATTCCACAAGGTGGGCGCGTTCCTCGGCTCGCTGGACGCGGGCGTCGAGGTGGCGGAGCGCCGCGACCTCAAACCCGAGGAGCAGAATGAAGCGGTGAAGCTCTTCGCGGACGTGGTGCTGGACGCGATCCCCTTCCCGCCTGGCACCTCGCCCATCGCCAGTGACTTCGTGGAGAACACGGTGCTCAAGCCCAAGCCCGGCGAGGTCAATCCCAGTTTCCAGGTCGCCAGCGACGCGCTGATCAACGAGTACCTCGACAAGGTCCGGGAGTACCAAGACCAGCATCCGGGCATTGAAGCGCTGACCAGCGTGCGCACCGGGATCAACACGGCCGCCATCGAGGATCAGCAGAACTCGGACGACCAGGGCTCCGACGATTAGTCAGCCTTTGCCTGTGCTGACTTCGCCTCCCTGTGCGCGTAAGATCCTCTGTCTATGGCTGGTGGACCACACGCCGCGAGTGTCCCGTGCATGGATTGCCTCATGGACGGAGTGATCACAAAGGCTGCTCGCACCTACGAGGGGTGCGAGGACGATCACTATCGCTGCGAGAAGGGCCACGAGTTCGGCATGGACTTCCGCAAGGGCCCCGCGACCGAGCCGATGTGGCCGCCGTCGCAAGAGATGGTCGAGTTCGCGAAGCAATAGTAGCCGAGCGAGGAGCACATCGTGGCTCGCCCAGGACAGATCCCCTCCTACGTGCTGACGATGCTCCGGTGGAGTCTCGCCATCGCCCTGGGAGTTCCCGCGATCCAGCTCGTCATCCAGACCGCTAGCGACCGTGAAGGCAGTGGGCACCACGCCGCGTTCCTCCTCGCGCTGGGGGCCGCCGAGGCAATAGCCGCCGCCTTCCTGCTCTTCCCACGCTCTCAACGGCTCGCCGCATGGGCGCTGGCGGTCATCCTCCTGATCGCGTCGGGGTTTCACGCCCTGAGCGGACAAATGCCACCGCTGCAGTTCCTCGTGTACTGGGCGGCAATCGCCGTGATCGTGACGAGCAGTCAGGCAGACAGGGAGGGAAAGGCCTCGTCTACCTGAGGCTTGCTCCCCCACGGAGCCTTGCGCACTTTTGAGCGGGCTGTTGGGAGGGGCAGGGACGATGAGAAGGTGGGCAGTGGCCGCGGTGGCGGGTGTGTTGGGTCTGGCGTTGGCGTGTGGAGATTCCGGACAGCCTCCGCCCAACTCCACGCCGCAGCCCCCGCCCGAGTCGAACCCGCTGCCTCCGCCGGGGCCCTCGTGCACGCCGACCACGTGCGAGGCCCAGCACCAGAGCTGTGGCGTCATCGCGGACGGCTGTGGTGGCACGCTGACGTGTGGAGAGCCCTGTACGACTCCGGCCCCCGGCCCTTCCGCCTGCGCGGGGCTGCTTCCGGAGAACGTCCCGCCCAAGAGCCGTGACGTCGTCACGGGTTTCCGCAACTCCTGCGAGCTGAACCCGTCCATGGATGGAGCGGGCAGCCTGGCGTATGCGGGGGAGTATGTCGGCTATGGGACATACCGTTGGTACGTGCAGGGCCCAGATGGAACTGCGCTCCACACGTTCGTCAGCAGGCCGACGCCGGAGCTCTGGCCGCAGGCCCAAGGGTTCCAGACGGTGGGTCTGGTCTGCGGCGGCGGCGGATCCGGCCTCGGCTTCGAGGCGTATGAGGAGACGGGGCAGAGCCTCGCGACCGCGTCGCTCGGCAACTACTCCGGCTGTGAAGGAGAGCACGTGGACGATGCCGCCGATCCCGCTGGAGGAACCGTCGTAGCGTGGCTGCCCAGCGCCAGCGGGGAGATGAGCGATCCGAACCTCCAGCTGAAGGTGCAGCGGTTCGACGGGCTCGGGCAGGCTCGCTTCGCACCCGTCACCCTCGCCAGCTGGGTCAAGCAGAGCACGGAGCAACTCGCCGTCGTCGTGGGCACCGATGTGCTGAGACGGACACTGGTACTGTGGAACGGGGATGGCTCGCATGAAGCGCCCGCTGCCGGACGGCGCCACGCACCTGCTCTTCACCGGGCTGGAACTGTTACGGCGTGTGGCGTCCCTGGTGCCTCCGCCTCGGGCAAACCTCACGAGGTTCCACGGCGTCTTTGCTCCAGGCGCCAAACTGCGGCCATTTCTGTTCCCCCCAGCAGAGGAGGCGAGAGCGGTGAGTGAGGCAGCGGCTAGGAAGGAGCGGATGAAGGAGAGGACGCCGCGAGTGGATTGGGCAGGGTTGCTGAAGAGGACGTTCGACTTCGACGTGTTCGCCTGCGCGAGGTGTGGAGGCAGGCGGCGGGTCTTGGCGTACGTGAAGGGAGCCGGAGGGGTGAGAGCGATTCTGGAGCACTTGGGCTTGCCCACGGCAGGTGCGAGGCTCGCCCCGGCGCGCGGGCCCCCTCAGGCCGCGTGGTGTTGAGGCTCAAGCTGCGCACCTGAAGGGAGGGCGGCCAGGGCCGGCGTGTACTCCAAGGGGCTGCGCGGCCTGTCCACCCGCTTGGCTCACTGCTTGGGCGACCCCAGTCAGCGGCCCTCCACGACACCTCCGCTCCTGCCCTCACCCTCCACATCGCCTCTATCCTTCCTATACGCCGAGGAGACGGAGGGCCCGCCGCTGGAGTTGCCGGAGGGAGTGACGCTGGAGCAGATGATGCAGCGGCTGGAGCGCCAGCTCATCGAGAGCACGTTGCGCCGCTGCGGCAACCACAAGGACCGTGCGGCGAAGGAGCTGGGCTTGGCCCGCTCCTCTCTGTTCAAGCGGCTGAAGGAGTGGGGCCTGGGCCAGGGGGAGGAATGAGGACTCTGAGGCACAGAAGCCCCAGCGTGTCGCAAGACTGCTGGGCTTCTTGGGATGGAGGCGGCGGGAGTCGAACCCGCGCGGTTGCCGGGCGCTGTCGTCAAGCGCACCATTAAGGAGCTGTCATGGAGGGGGGGCGGATCCACCCGATGATCCGGAGCTTTGGTGCAGGGCGGCTTCCAATCGGTCAGCGACCTCAAGCCAGCCAGCGCGCCCAAGTCTCATCACCTCTGGATTTCTCAGCATGGAGATCTGGATCTCAGTCTTGAGTCGATCGTCTTCCTCGCTCCATACGAGCTGATACCAGAGGGACCACTCCTTGGGGTAACGCGAGCCCCAATGCTCGACTCGCTCTGTCATGATGGCTTCCGAGAGAGCATTCATCAGCTCCGCAGCGCGCTGCTGCTCATCTTCGAGAAGGCTTGCAATCCAGAGGGACTCCACTGCTTTCGCGAAGTTATTGCCGCCTGGACCAGTGAACTCGTCTTCGAATTGCCAGGCCCCCTCGTTGCTGTCGGGGGCCTCCTCGGTAACGGCCTTAAGCAAATTCCTTGGCCAATGCACGCCGGGCTGTTGGCGCTCGAAGGCAGGGAGCCGGCTTGCAACGAAGTCGCGCGTGAGCCGCACTGCTTGAAGGGGGGGGAGTTGCAGCAGCAGCGGCTTGGTGGCATCCGCGCATGAGTTCCAGTCGGCGCGTTCAGCCGCCAAGCGCAAAGCTTGAAGGCCCTGTGCAAGTGAGGTCTGGTCGTTCATGCGCCGTGATCGTGCCTACCATACAATCCGACACTTCTTCCACTCTACGGGATGAGGTTCGTTTTCAACACAGCACATGCGGCGCGAGGGCTCCTCTCTCTCCAGGTCCTCTGAGCGGATGGGAGGCGGAGGGCGGCGGGGCTCCGGGCTCTGCTGCTCCTGGCGTTGTTTTCTGCTCGCGCAACTGCCGTGCCGTCTCGTGGGCCAGCATGCCCGCGGCGACTGCCTGGACGATGATCTCTTCGGCCTCGATGAGTCGGCCATCTGCGATCAGGATGGGGATGCGAGAGGTGACAGAGTCTCCGCATCTGGAGTGCGCGCCTGTGCCCTCTGCGGTTTGGCACTTCCGCCCATCATGCGTGGCGCTGGACACATGGCTGCATCCCGCGGCCAGCAGCACCCACAGGAAGAGGCTTGGTCCGCTTCTTCGACCCTGCATGAGCCCCCCCGGCTCGAAAGCCTGACTCGGTGCCTTGAAGGGTAGAGGTGCCAGCGCTCCTGTTGGAAGAACACAGCACGTGCGAGAGCAGTGGAGGACTCCCAGAGTCAACCTCAAGCCGAGGCTGGCTCCCCAAGGTCTCCAACGCGAAGCTCTCGCAGACGAGGAGGTCTCCCCACCGGCGAGAGGCTGCCTGCGTGCAAGCGGTGTGGGCTCAGCCCTCGGAGACGAGTTCCCCTTCCTGTGGGGCCACCGGGGAGCCCTGCGAGTTCCCTTCCACGTGCCTCCTCGGCGTCCTCGAAAACCTGGAGACGAGCACGCTGACGCTCACGTCGGATGTGCCCGTCGCAAGCTCCAACTTGCTCTTCTCCCTGGTTTGTCTGAGG
>Ga0247825_10003633_pt1 | contig 10164 bp, 9 predicted proteins | sample 13C_Vanillin_Day_FD_194413 | JGI IMG/M metagenome (GOLD analysis project Ga0247825, IMG submission 194413) | Soil microbial communities from agricultural site in Penn Yan, New York, United States - 13C_Vanillin_Day48 | ecosystem: Environmental > Terrestrial > Soil > Agricultural land | place...
AAGCGCGCCGGCGGCCTCGCCCAGCATGGCGAAGTCGCCGGCGCGCTTCGCGCCGAAGCGGAAGTCCCGCCCGACGATGAGCTTGCGCACGCCCAGGCCGCCGACGAGGACTTCCTCGATGAAGCGGGCTGCCGGCAGAGAGGCAAACCCTTTATGGAATCTGGCGACATGCACCCGCTCGACGCCGATGGCGGCAAGCAGGTCCAGCTTGTCGCGCAGGCGCGTGAGCCGCGGCGGCGCCGCCTCGGGGGCGAAGAACTCGCGGGGGTGCGGCTCGAAGGTGAGAAGGCTCGATTGCAGGCCGGCCTCGCGGGCCGCGGCGATGACGCGCTCGATGAGCGCGCGGTGGCCCCGGTGCACACCGTCGAAGTTGCCGATGGTCAGCGCGCACCGGCCCGAGGTAGGCTGCAACGAGCCGTGAGTAACGACCATGGACTGGGGCTAAAAGATTGAATTATAGTAGCTAAATGAAGAGCCTAGAGGACCAGATGGCGTTCTATGCCGCCTACCACCAGGATGGGCGGAACAAGGCCTCGCATTTCATCGGCGTGCCGATGATCATCCTGTCGCTGTTCGTCCCGCTGGCGTGGCTGCGATTGGACATCGGCGGCGTGCCTGTCACCGCGGCCATGATCTTCGCCGGAGTGGTGCTGATCTACTACTTCGTCCTCGACGTGCCCCTCGCCCTCGCCATGCTGGCGGTGAACGCGGTGCTGATCTGGGCCGGGCACCAGATCGCGGGCCTTGGCGCCGCGCAGGGTTGGGCGTGGTTCGCGGTGCTCTTCGTCGGCGGCTGGATCATCCAGCTCGTCGGCCACGTGTTCGAGGGCCGCAAGCCGGCGCTCGCGGACAACCTGTTCCAGATCTTCGTCGCGCCGATCTTCCTCGCCGCCGAGGTGTTTTTCGCCCTTGGCTATAAGCCGACCCTGCACGAAGCAGTTCAACGACGGGCTCAGTTGAGCCGCGCGCAGAGCGCGGAGAGCTCCATCAGCCTGACGCGCACGTCGTCCTGATCGGGCGCGTCGGGCTCGCGCTCGGCGTAGTCGGTGAGGTCCTTCAGCGCGGCGCGGTAGCACTCCAGCCGCTGGTAGACGATGCCGCGGTCGCGCAGCTCCGCGCTCGCCTCGGGCGACACCACCAGCATGCGGTTCAGGACGTCGAGCATGCGCTCGGGCTCGTCGCTCTCGCGGTAGATGCCCTTGAGGTTCCTCAGCATGCGCGCCAGGATCTGGCGGTTGCTGGCAGGCTCGAGGAACTGGTCGAGCGGCAGCTCCGCCACCGGCACGTTGTCCGCCACGCCCTCGGGAATGACGCGCTGCAGGCGCTGTCGCAGCTCGCCTTCGGACTGCGGCGCGCCGCCCGAGAACGGGTCGAGCACCAGCATGCCGCCGCGCAGGCGCAGCCGCACCAGGAAGTGCCCGGGGAAGGACACCCCCTGCAACGGCAGCCCGATGCGCCGGCCGATCTCCATGTAGAGGATCGCCAGCGTCAGCGGGATGCCGGTCTTGCGCTCGATCACCTCGTTAAGGTAGCTGTTGCGCGGATCGTAGTAGTCCTCGGTGTTGCCCCAGTAGCCCAGGTCCTCGAACAGGAACTCGTTGAGCGCCATCACGCGCTCCTCGGCGCCCAGGTCCTGCGGCAGGCCGCCGCGCAGGCGCAGCGCCATGCGCTCGATCTCGCCGAGGTAGCGCTCGACGTCGAGCTGCGGATAGGCGTCCTGCGCGATCATCAGGCAGGCGCGCGCGAGGTCGATGCGCCCGTCGTCGCGCCCGAGGAGCTCCGCGAAGGGCTCGAGGGGCGCGCCCATCAGGGCGCTCCCCGGCGGGAGAAGTCGCGCGGCCGCATGCCGCACGCGAGCAGCACCGCGCCGTAGCAGGCGCCGCCGAGCAGGACCAGGCCGATCACCGCCGGCACCTTGCCCTGCCAGGAGGCGGCGAGCCACCAGCGCGCGTCGCCCATGGCGAAGTACAGCGCTGCGGCCATCACGGTGACTGCGACAGCGACCTTGAGGAGGAACGCGGCCCAGCCCGGCTGCGGCGCGTAAATTCCTTTTCTCTTCAGAAACAAATACAAGAGTGCTGCATTGAGGCAGGCCCCCAGGCCGATGGCGAGGGCGAGGCCGGCATGGCGCAGGGGCACGATGAACGCCGCGTTCATTGCCTGGGTCGCGATCAGGGTGGCGATGCCGATCTTGACCGGCGTGGCGACGTTCTGCCGCGCATAGAAGCCCGGGGCGAGGATCTTCACCAGGATGATGCCCACCAGGCCGACGCTGTAGGCGATCAGCGCCTGGCGCGTCATCCAGGCGTCCTCCGCGGTGAAGCGGCCGTACTGGAAAAGCATGGTGATGAGCGGCAGGGCCAGCACCGCAAGGGCCACGGCGCTCGGCACCGCGAGCAGCACGGCGATGCGCAGTCCCCAGTCGAGCAGGCGGCTGTACTCGGCGGGGTTGGCGTCGGCATGGTATCTCGACAGGCTCGGCAGCAGGATGGTGCCGACCGCGACGCCGAGCACGCCCGCGGGCAGCTCCATCAGGCGATCGGCGTAGTACAGCCAGGAAATGCTGCCGGTGGCGAGGAACGAGGCGAAGATCTGGTTGATGAGGAGGGAGATCTGGCTCACCGAGACGCCGAAGGCCGCCGGCAGCATGAGCAGCAGCACGCGGCGCAGCCCGGGATGCGAGAGGTCCAGCCGCCAGCGAGGAATCAATTTCAATTTCATCAGAAAAGGAATCTGAAAGGCGAGCTGCAGCACCCCGCCGGCGAACACCGCCCAGGCGAGCACCAGCACCGGGGGATCGAAATAGCCGGCGAAGAACGCCGCGCCGACGATGAAGGAAACGTTGAGCAGCGCCGGCGTGATCGCCGGCACCGCGAAGCGGTTCCAGGTGTTCAGGATGCCGGCGGCGAGCGCCACCAGCGAGATGAAGACGATGTAGGGGAAGGTGATGCGCAGCAGCGCGACGGTCAGCGCGAACTTGTCGGGCTGGGCGGCGAAGCCCGGCGCGGTGACATGCACGATGAGCGGCGCCGCGGCCATGCCGAGCGCGGCCGCCGCCACCAGGGCGAGGAAGAGCAGCGTCGAGATGGCGTCGATCAGGGACCTCGTCTCCTCGACGCTGGTCCTGTTCTTGTGCTCGCCGAGGATCGGCACGAATGCCTGGGAGAAGGCGCCTTCGGCGAACAGGCGCCGCAGCAGGTTGGGGATCTTGAAGGCGACGAAGAAGGCGTCGGTGGCCAGCCCGGCGCCGAAGAGCCGCGCGATGAAGAAGTCGCGCGCGTAGCCGAGCACCCGGCTCACCATGGTCAGGCTGCTCACCGCAGCCAGGGCGCGCAGGAGGTTCATGCTAGAATCCGGCCCCTTTTCAGGACACCCCGTTTAATGGCCAACATCAAGTCTGCCCGCAAGCGCGCCCGCCAGGCAGTGGGGCTGCGCGAGCACAACATGAGCCTGCGCACCGAGGTGCGCACCGCGATCAAGAACGCGAAGAAGGCGATCGCCGCCGGCAAGCCGGCCGAGGCCGCGAAGGCGCTGCAGGACTCGCAGCGCGTCATCGATCGCGTCGTCGCCAAAGGCGTCCTGCATCGCAACGCGGGGGACCGGCACAAGAGCCGCCTCGCGCATGCCCTTAAGGGCATGAAGTAGCTTAGGCAGTATCCCCGACACGCTGCAGTCCGGCGAGTCTCGTGCGCTCCGCGATCCGTCCGTCACGCACCTGCAGCTCGTTGTCCTTGGCAAAGCTCACCAGGAAGCGGTAGGCCATCGGCTCGAGCTCTTCCAGCCGCACGTCGACCACCACGCAGCGCACGCCATTGGCGGTGACCGGGTGCACGAAGGGCGAGTACTGCATCCGGTGATCGTTGCCGAAGGCCGCCATCACGCCGCAGAGCCGCTCCGCCCAGTCGCTGGGCCGGAACGGCTTGCCGTCGGCGGTGACGCCGCGGATGACGAACTCGACGACGCCTTCGGCTTCGGGCATGCGCGATTATAGTAGGCGGGGCCAGTGACCAAGCCGACGAGCCGCATCCTCGTCATCAACGACGAGCACCTGGTGCTGCGCGAGTTCGTCAAGGGCCTCAACGCGGCGGCGCGCACGCTCGACAACCCGCTCGGCATCTCTTTCAGCGGCGTCACCACGGCTAAGGAGGCGCTCGCGGCGCTGGAAGCCGACGGGAACTTCCAGGCAGTGCTGGTCGACGACACCCTGTATTCGCTGACTAACGGGAAGAAGAACGACAAGGGCAAGAAGAACGAAAAGGGGAAGAAGGACGAAAAGCATTCCCGCAAGCTGCAGATGTCCGCCCTCGAGCTCGTGCAGCGCATCACCCGCTTTCGCCCCGAGCTCGACGTCTACATCCTCATCGCGCAGGAGAAGGAGGACGACGTGGTGGACGCGCTGTTCGCCGAGTCTGTGGACGGCTACTTCTACCGCGAGGAGCGCGACTACCGCGGCATCTACCGCATCCTTAACGCGCAGATCCAGGAGCGCGCGCGCACACCCTTCTACGACCAGCTCAAGAACTACGTGTGGATGGCGAAGGACCAGTGGCACACGCCCGGGCATTCCTCGGGCGAGTCGCTGCGCGGCAGTCCCTGGGTCGACGATTTCTACGAGTTCATGGGCGAGCACGTCTTCGACGCGGATCTCTCGGTCTCGGTGCCGATGCTCGACTCGCTGATGGAGCCCAAGGGCGTGATCGCGGAGGCGCAGGCCATGGCGGCGAAGGCCTTCGGCGCGCGGCGCACCTTCTTCGCCACCAACGGCACCTCGACGGCCAACAAGGTCATCTTCCAGACGCTCCTCGCCCCCGGCGAGAAGCTGATCCTCGACCGCAACTGCCACAAGAGCGTGCACCACGGGGTGGTGCTCTCCGGCGCGCACCCGATCTACCTCGATTCCTCGCTCAACCGCAAGTACGGCCTGTACGGCCCGGTGGCCAAGCGAACCGTTCTTAATGCAATCAAGAAACACCCCGATGCGCAGGCGCTGATCCTCACCTCCTGCACCTACGACGGGCTGCGCTACGACCTGAAGCCGATCATCGAGGCGGCGCACGCCAGGGGCATCAAGGTCATCATCGACGAGGCCTGGTACGGCTTCGCGCGCTTCCATCCTGAGTTCCGCCCCACCGCGCTCGAGGCCGGGGCCGACTATGCGACCCAGTCGACGCACAAGGTGCTGTCGGCCTTCTCCCAGGCGTCGATGATCCACGTGAACGACCGCGAGTTTCGCGAGCACCTGTTCCGCGAGAACTTCAACATGCACACCTCGACCAGCCCGCAGTACGCCCTGATCGCGAGCCTCGACGTGGCGCGCAAGCAGGCGGTCATGGAGGGCTACAAGCTGCTTTCGCGCACGCTCGAGCTGGCAAGAGAAGTCAAGAATCTGATCAATTCGACCCGGGTGTTTCGTGTCCTCGAGCTGGACGACCTGCTGCCGCCGGCGGTGAAGGCGGACGGCATCCGCCTCGATCCGACCAAGGTGACGATCGACATCTCCGGCTGCGGCTACACGGTGGAGGACCTGCAGAAGCAGCTCTTCGAGCGCTTCAACATCCAGGTCGAGAAGTCCACGTTCAACACCCTGACGCTGCTCCTCACCATCGGCACCACGCGCTCCAAGGTCTCGCGCCTGTACGACGCGCTGATGCGCATCGCCCGCGAAGGGCGGCACCCGCGGCGCCTGGTGCAGACGCCGGAAATTCCGGGTTTTACCAGGTTAATGTTTTTACCCAGAGATGCGTACTACTGCGGCGGCGAGCTGGTGCCGGTGTTCGACGAGCGCGAGCGGGTCAACCGGGCGCTCGCCGGGCGCGTCTGCGCCGACCAGATCGTCCCCTACCCGCCCGGCATCCCGGTGCTGGTCCCCGGTCAGCGCATCACCGCCAAGGTCCTCGACTACCTCGGCGGGCTCCTCCATTCCCACAAGCGCATGGAGATGCACGGCATCGTGCACGAGGGCTACCTGCCCTGCATCCGCGTGCTCAAGCCCGCGGAGGAGAAGGGCTTGAAGCCGCTGGGTTGAACCGATAGGATTCATCGAACGGCGGCCTGTGCCGCCGTTTTTCATTCAAGGGGGAACGGATGTCCCATGTCATGAACACCTACGCCCGCCAACCGGTTGCGTTCGTGCGCGGCGAGGGCGTCTGGCTCTGGGACGAGGACGGCCGCAAGTATCTCGACGCGCTCGCCGGCATCGCCGTGAACACGCTCGGCTATGCGCATCCCAAGCTCACGCGCGCGCTTTCCGCGCGCATCGCCTCCGGCGTCATCCATACCTCGAACCTCTGGCGCATCCCGACCCAGGAGGCCGCCGCCGACCGCGTCGCCGAGATCACCGGCCTGGACGAGATCTTCTTCTGCAACTCGGGGCTGGAAGCCACCGAGGCGTCGATCAAGGTGGCGCGCAAGTACGGCCACGACCGCGGCGTCGCCGAGCCGGCGATCATCGTCATGGAAAAGGCCTTCCACGGCCGCTCGCTCGCCACGCTTTCGGCGACCGGCAGCCGCAAGGTGCAGGCGGGCTTCGAGCCGCTGGTGCAGGGCTTCGTGCGCGTGCCGCTCAACGACCTCGAAGCCGTCCGCCAGGTGGCCGAGAACAACCGCAACGTCGTCGCCGTGCTGGTGGAGCCGATCCAGGGCGAAGGCGGCATCAACGTCTCGCGCCTGGATTATCTGCGCGGGCTGAAGGAGATCTGCGACCGCAAGGAGTGGCTGTTCATCTCCGACGAGGTGCAGTGCGGCCTGGGCCGCACCGGCAAGTGGTTCGTCTACCAGCACGCCGGCATCCACCCGGACGTCGTGGCGCTCGCCAAGGGTCTCGCCTCCGGCGTGCCGGTCGGCGCCTGCGTGGTCGGCGGGCGCGCCCGGGGCGTGTTCAAGCCCGGCAACCACGGCTCGACCTTCGGCGGCAACCCGCTCGCCATGACCGCGGTGATTGCGACCATCGACACCGTCAAGGAAGAGAACCTGCTCGCCAATGCCTCGCGGGTTGGAGGAATGATTCAAGAAACCTTGCGAAGTCAACTTGGCAATGCCGTAAGCGAGGTGCGCGGCATGGGCCTGATGATCGGCGTGGAGATGGCGCGCCCGTGCGGGGAGCTGGTCAAGGCGGCGCTCGACGCGGGGCTGGTCATCAACGTCACGGCGGAGAACGTCATCCGCCTGCTGCCGCCGCTGGTCATGAACGAAGCCGAGGGCCGCGAAGTGGTCGAGCGCCTGGCGCCGCTCGCCAAGGCCTTCGCGGACAAGCGCGCGGCGGCATGACGGCGAAAGTCCGCCACTACCTCCGCTTCGACGACTTCACGCGCCAGGAATACGAGTACCTCTTCGAGAGGACGCGCTGGATCAAGGAGCGGTTCAAGCGCTACGAGCGCTACTGGCCGCTCGAGGACCGCACCCTGGTGATGATCTTCGACAAGCAGTCGACGCGCACGCGGCTGTCCTTCGAGGCCGGCATGCACCAACTCGGCGGCGCGGCGATCTTCCTCGCCACGCGCGACTCGCAGCTCGGCCGCGGCGAGCCGGTCGAGGACATGGGCGAGGTGGTCTCGCGCATGTGCGACGTGGTGATGATCCGCACCTTCGAGCAGGACATCCTCTCGCGCTTCGCCAAGCACTCGCGCGTGCCGGTGATCAACGGCCTCTCCAACGAGTACCACCCCTGCCAGACCCTCGCCGACGTCTACACCTACGAGGAGCAGCGCGGGCCGATCCGCGGGCGCACCGTCGCCTGGATCGGCGACTCGAACAACGTCTGCAATACCTGGCTGCAGGCGGCGCAGGTGTTCGACTTCAAGCTGAATGTTTCCACGCCGCCGGGATACGAGATCGAGGCGGAAAGGGTCTTCACGAATTGCGAGGCGTTTGCAGACCCCATGCAGGCGGCGCGCGGCGCCGACCTCGTCACCACCGACGTGTGGACCTCGATGGGGTTCGAGGCGGAGAACGCCGAGCGCCGGCGCGACTTCCAGGACTGGCAGGTCGACGCGGAGATGATGCGCGCGGCGAAGAAGGATGCGCTTTTCATGCACTGCCTGCCGGCGCACCGCGGCGAGGAAGTGACCGCGGAGGTCATCGACGGCCCGCGATCGGTGGTCTGGGACGAGGCCGAGAACCGGCTGCACACCCAGAAGGCACTGCTGGAGTTTCTCGTGCTCGGGCGCGTCTAGCGCTTCTTCTTCTCCGGCGCGCCCGACCCGAGCAGCGGCACGCCGCCCGCGCTTGCGTCTCCGAGCAAGCCCGCCTCGCCGTAGATGCGCAGCTTCTCGCGCGTGTCCGCGATATCGAGGTTGCGCATGGTGAGCTGGCCGATCCGGTCGCCCGGCGTGAAATACACCTGCTCGCCCTTCTCCATGGTCAGCCGCTCCGGCTTGTAGGTGAGGTTCGGGCTGCGCGTGTCGAGGATCGAGTAGTCGTTGCCGCGCCGCAGCTCCAGCGTCACCTCGCCGGTGACCGCCTTCGCCACCCAGCGCTGCGCGGTTTCGCGCAGCATCATGGCCTGCGGGTCGAACCAGCGCCCCTGGTAGAGGAGCCGGCCGAGCCGCCGGCCGTTGCTCCGGTACTGCTCGAGGGTGTCCTCGTTGTGGATGCCGGTGAGGAGCCGCTCATAGGCGATGTGCAGCAGCGCCATCCCCGGCGCCTCGTAGATGCCGCGGCTCTTCGCTTCGATGATGCGATTCTCGATCTGGTCGCACATGCCCAGGCCGTGCCGGCCGCCGATCGCATTGGCTTCTTCCATCATCTTTACGGGATCTGAAAAGCGCTGGCCGTTCAGCGCCACCGGCTGGCCCTCGGCGAACGCGACGCTGACGCGCTCAGCCTTTACCTTCACCGCGTCGCGCCAGAAGGCGACGCCCATGATCGGCTCGACGATGCTGATGCCCTTGTCGAGGAACTCGAGATCCTTCGCCTCGTGCGTGGCGCCCAGGATGTTCGAGTCGGTCGAGTACGCCTTCTCGGCGCTCATCCTGTACTCGAAGCCGGCGGCGGCCAGGTACCCGGACATCTCCTTCCTGCCGCCGAGCTCGGCGATGAAGCGCTCGTCGAGCCACGGCTTGTAGATGCGCAAGGCCGGGTTCGCGAGCAGGCCGTAGCGGTAAAAGCGCTCGATATCGTTGCCCTTGAACGTGCTGCCGTCGCTCCAGATGCCGACGTCGTCCTCCCGCATGGCCACCACCAGCATGGTTCCGGTGACCGCGCGCCCGAGGGGCGTCGTGTTGAAGTACGTCGCCCCGGCGGTGGCGATGTGGAAGGCGCCGCTCTGGATGGCGGCGATGCCCTCGGCGACGAGCTGCGGCCGGCATTCGACGAGGCGCGCGACTTTGGCGCCGTAGGCAAGCGCCTTGCGCGGGATCTCGGCGTAGTCCGCCTCGTCGGGCTGGCCGAGATTCGCCGTATACGCGTAAGGGATCGCGCCTTTCGCGCGCATCCAGTGCACCGCGGCGCTCGTGTCGAGCCCCCCCGAGAAAGCGATGCCGATCTTTTCGCCCTTGGGTAGCGCGCCTAGGATCGCCGTCAAGTCGTCGGTCTCCGAAAGCCCGCATGATACGCGAGGATAGAATAGCGACCGTGCGCGCCCTCGCGGCCCTGCTTGTCGCCATTCCTGCCATGCTCTCGCTGCAATGTGCAGCGGCCCCCTTCGCCGTGCAGGTCGGCGAGGCGCGCATTGCGCTCGATGCGCCGCCCGGCTTCGCCGACTCGAGCTTCACCGGCTCGCCGCGCCTGCAGGAGCTCGCCGAGTCGCAGACGTCGCCCTCGAACAAGATCCTGATGTTCGCGATCTCCGACGGCGACCTGCGCCGCTTCATGACCGGCGACACCCCCGAGTTCCGCCGCTACATGCTGGTCGTCACGCCCAAGGCCATGGAACGCGATCGCATCACGCCGGCCGCCTTCAAGGAGCTCGCCGACAACGCCGCGCGCGCGGCGCAGGGCGCGGACGCTGCCGAGCTGCGCAAGGATCCCGAGGTGTTCTCCCTGCAGCTCAGCACCCAGGTGCCGCCGGCCCGCCGCGGCGGCGAGCCGCAGCAGGTCCTTACCACGCGCACCCTGATGCTGGTGCGCGGCAAGGCCCTCGACCTGACCGTCCTCGCGGTCCACGAGTCCCCCGCGGACGTCGACTGGATCCGCGCCGTCACCTCGCGCTGGATCGAAGAACTGCAG
>Ga0247825_10003634_pt1 | contig 10163 bp, 8 predicted proteins | sample 13C_Vanillin_Day_FD_194413 | JGI IMG/M metagenome (GOLD analysis project Ga0247825, IMG submission 194413) | Soil microbial communities from agricultural site in Penn Yan, New York, United States - 13C_Vanillin_Day48 | ecosystem: Environmental > Terrestrial > Soil > Agricultural land | place...
GCGCTGGCACAGACCTCGCCAGCGGACTTCAGCGACATCGAGGTGGTGCGCACGGAGGCCACGTCCAAGGACGGCACGAAGGTGCCGCTCACGATCCTCAAGCGCAAGGGGGTGAAGCAGAACGGCAAGAACCCCACCCTGCTGACGGGCTACGGCGGCTTCAACATCTCGATCACTCCTGGCTTCAACAAGCTGAGCCGCGCGTGGCTGGAGCAGGGCGGCGTCATCGCGATCGCGAACCTGCGCGGCGGCTCGGAGTTCGGCGCGGAGTGGCACGCCAACGGCTCGCTGACGAAGAAGCAGAACGTCTTCGATGACTTCTACGCCTGCGCGAAGCTGCTGGTGGAGCAGAAGTACACGCAGCCGAAGAAGCTGGCCATCCAGGGTGGCAGCAATGGCGGCCTGCTGATGGGCGCGGCGGTGACGCAGCACCCGGAGATGTACGGTGTCGTCGTGGCGCGCGTGGGCATCTACGACATGCTGCGGGTGGAGCTGACGCCCAACGGCCAGTTCAACACCACCGAGTACGGCACGGTGAAGAACCCTGAGCAGTTCCAGGCGCTGTACGGGTACTCGCCCTACCACCACGTGAAGGACGGAACGAAGTATCCACCGATCATCTTCACCTCGGGGGCCAACGATCCGCGCGTGGATCCGTTCCACTCACGGAAGATGGTGGCGCGCATGCAGGCGGCGACGGGTGGCAAGGGCCGCATCTACCTGCGCGCGGCGGGGGGAGGCCATGGCGGCGGCACGCCTCTGTCCGATCGAATCGAGGAGGAGGTGGACATCTACTCCTTCCTCTTCAACGAGCTGGGCATGAAGTACCAGCCGGTGAAGCAGGTCTCCGCCCCCAAGTCGAAGTGACGTCATCCCGGTGCCCGCCGCGAGGAGCCTTCTCGCGGCGGGTGCACTCGCATTTCTGGCCATTCTGGAGTGCGAGTGCAGAATGACCAGCCATGCCGCCCCCCTTCGCGATCGTCTGCTGGAATGTGGACTTCACCAGTCCGCCTCAGGTCAGGCCGGATCGCGAAGCGGCCGCGCACATCGCCGACTCCATCGAGACGCTCCTGGGAGAGGACCGCACGCCCGTGCTGCTCTTCCTGCTGGAGTGCAATGCGGGGCACTTCCGCTCCGGGCAGTACGCCGTGCTCGACCAGGCGCTTGGGGCGAGGGGCTTCGCCAACCTGGTGGCGGTGGATGTCTCCACCAAGGAGTGCATCCTCATCACCACGCGGGGCCTCACCCTGGTGACGACCCTGAGCTGGAATGGATGGAGGACCCACTACCAGCAGTTCGAGACCGAGGCCAACGAGATCCTGAGCACGGCCTTTCCTGTCCGCACCACCCGGAGCGGATCCACCTCCGGTCCCACCGTGCTCCCCCACAATGATCTGCGCGACGCCGCGCTGGCCACCATCCAGTTGCGGGACAACTCGGTGCTGAGTGTCGGAGCGATGCACGCCGCCGCGCCGGGCCGAGGGACGCGCCCGTCGGACTCGGGAGGCTCGGGGGTCCCGATCACCGAGCAGCACGTCTCCGCCATGCTTCGCTCTCTGCTGGGGGTGGCGGACATCCTGGTCGGTGACTTCAACCTGGCTCCAAACCGCACGCATGTCACGCGTATCGGCTCGACGACAACCATCCAGGCCACGGGCTTCCACAGCTTCAATGCCTTCTACACGGAGGAGACGACGACCACGGGAGGCAGCCGGTACGATCACGCCTACATGGCTCCAGGCTATGTGGGGGTGATCCGGGTGCTGGAAGATCGCCGGCAAGCCATCCGCTCCGTGCATGATCCCATTGCGCTGCGGGACATCGCATGGGGCCCAGTGCAGGTCCCCCTCCCCTCGGTGTCGACATGGATACCCCAGCTTGCCCTGAACGCTTCGCGGCTCGCCCTGGACGCTCCGGGCCCCAGCACCTCGATGGATCTGGTGCCGGTCCACCCGACGGTGCCCCGACTCCAGGCACCGACACCGACGTTCAACTTCACGTCGCTCTTCTCGCCGCTGGAAGAAGGGACGGGCTTCGGGTTCAGCTCCTTGCCCACGTCCTTCCGGGTAGGCACTTTCGGCCCGTCTTCTTATCGGAACACGCTCGGTCCGAGCGTGAGTCTGTCTTTCGGGCGGGGCAATCAGAAAGCCCGTCGCGAGAGCACGATCATGCGGGCGCGTCTTGAGTTGCCCCAGACGTCCTCCTCGGTTCAGCCGGCGGTCCCTTCCATCTCCGAGCGCATGTTGGCCCTGCGGCGCACAGCGGTGAGCCACGCCCGCCAGATCCGGCTGGGCGAGCTCGTACAGTCCCTGGGGGCAGGCCCCCGCCAGGGCTCTGTTGTGGGCAGGCTGCGACGGATGAGGCTGCTGATCCGCTCGAGGACGGAGTCAGGCTACAGGCTCCTCAGAGCCGAGAGGCTCCAGGACCCGGACCGGAACCAGGCTCCCTTCACCGGGGACATCTTCCGCAGCTTCCACATCACCATGGGTCCCCTGCTGATGCCGCTCGGCCAGCACTCCCGCCTCGAGGAGGAGACCGTCACGCCGCAGATGCTCTTCCCGGACACGGAGGTTGCCGCTGTCTCCTGGGAAGACGAGGACGGCGACCGAGACTCGCAGCTGCTGACTCCAGGCCCCACTCGCTTCCTCCTGTAGGCCAGCGTGTTGGGAGCCCTGCTCAGGCGCAGCGGCTGGAGCGAACCAGCGCTCGCCGCCACCCTGGGGTTGCAGGATGATGGGGCTCTCTCGATGCGAGGACAGCATGCCCCGCCGCCCCGCGGATCTTCAGCTCCGCTCTCAGCTCGTGGGTCCCTTCCTGGCGTATGTCCGGGCTCAGGGAGGAGACGCCGACGGGCTCATCCGCCGGCTGGACCTGCCAGCCACCGCGGAGAGAGATCCGGAGGTCGTCCTCTCGCTCTCCGTCCTGCGTGACTTCTTCGAGGCGGTGGAGGAGGCAGTGGGCGAGCCGTTCGTCGGGGTGCGTGTGGCCCAGCGCTTTCCCCGGGGCACGTGGGGACTGCTCGAGTTCACCACGCGGCTGGCGCCCACGCTGCGGGAGGCCCTCCAGCGCATGGCCCGCTACATGCCCCTGGCCAACGAGGTGGTCTCCCTTGCCTTCGAGGAGCGCCCGGGAGAAGGGAGCCTCGAGCACCGGATCGCCGGTGCCCCCTTGTGCCTGGGGCGCCACGGCAACGAGTTCTGGATGACGGCGCTGCTGGCCGAGGCGCGCAAGATGACGGGCCGGGCCGTTGTGCCCAAGCGGGTCTGGCTGGCCCACCCCGCGCCCAGGGACACACGCGAGCTCCAGGTGGTGTTCGGCACCTCCCAGGTGGACTTCGGGGCGGGGGCCAACGGCTTCACCCTCTCGGCGGAGGACCTCGCGGCGCCCAACACCTCCTCGGACCCGGCATTGCTCTCCCTGCTCGAGCATCACGCCAACCAGGCCATCTCCCAGCTCCAACCCTTGCAAGGGCTGCCGGGCCTGGTGCGCCAGCGCCTGCGCGAGAGCCTCGGGCAGCGGCTGCCCAGCATCCAGGAGATGGCACGCCGCCTGCGTTTGAGCCCGCGCACCCTGCAGCGCCGCCTCTCCGATGAGGGCACGAGCTTCCAGCAGCAGCTGGACGCCGTGCGCGAGGAGCTCGCGCGGGTCTACGTCCGCGAGTCCAAGCTGCCGCTCGGAGAGGTGGCCTACCTCCTCGGCTACTCGGAGCTCAGCACCTTCCTGCGGGCGTTCCGCCGCTGGACGGGGAAGACGCCGAGCCAGTTCCGCGAGAGCTGAGGAGCCGTGGCGCGCCGTGCCAGTACTTTCGGCGCGCGCGGCCATCCCCGCAAGCGCCGCTCCGTGAGACTGGTGCAGCTCGGCGCGCCCGCTTCCGGGTGCGGACTTCTTACGGAGAATCAGCGATGTGGAGCTCGACCACCGGACTCATCTCTCTATGCACGTTGTTGGCCTTCTCGGCGCCCGCGCAAGCCCAGGAGGTGCGTGCGCTCGCCCAGCCGGGGGAAGGCAGTGACGGTAGGAACTTCTTCAGCGTGAGCCCGGTGGGGGCGCTCGGCTTCACCTTCCGCAACGTGGGCAGCTATGCCTTCGTCTATGAGCGCGCCTTCGCCGAGCGGCATGGCCTCGTGCTCGAGGGGAACTTCATCCACGTCCACGGGGAGACGGCCCACCTGTGGACCTTTGGCGGCAGTCTTGGGTATCGCTTCCACCTGCGCGGGCTTGGCGACTCGCCCTTCTTCGGGGTGAGCGCGGGCTACAAGACAGGCTTTGGCAAGCACGGCCACGACCATGGCGGAGGGGGAGACGGGGAGGCCCTCTCCACCCTGCGCCTGAACATCCGCCAGCGGTCCCTCATGGGCAGCGTCGGCTATCGGTGGGTATGGAGCTCGGGCTTCCACCTCACCGCTCGCTTTGGGGCCGGCCATGGCGAGTATGGAGTCACCGTGCCCGATCCGGGAATCCACGCCGGGGCGCATGCGGATGAGGCCATTCGCGCCTCCCGCGACGTGCTGGGGGCAGGCCCCCTCGCGATCGACACCGAGCTCGGCTTCGGCGTCCGCTTCTGAGGCCGAGGAGCAGAGGCACTACCAGCCGCGCCGGGCTGCGGCCTTACCCGCCGTCACATCAGCCCACGCAGCGTGCCCGGACCCAACCGGCGATCCCGGTTGAAGGATCGCGTTTGGGGTGTGTGACGGCACCCATACAGGAACTCGTGAAAGGCGTTGCGAGTGCGTCGATGCCGGACGTTATTGTCCGGCAGGAAACCGCCCAGCGCCTGGTAGATCGTGATGGTCTCGTCCGAGAACGGCACTCCCATCATCAGCCCCGAGAAGACCTCCGACACGTACTCGATGAACTTGTCGGACGCGTAGGTGCTGACGCCGTAGCCTACCTGCTCGAGAGCATCGATGAAGCCGCGGAGCTGCGAGTACGGTGTCTGGATGAGACTGCCGATGCGATGGCGGCCTGCCTGCTCTTCCTCCATTCCACCCACCAGACCGTTGATCGAGCGCAGGACGAAGAAGCTCGTCGGACTCTCGAGGTGGTGAAGGATGTGACCGAGCTCGTGATACAGCGTCGTCAGTACGAATGCCTGATATGCATTCACCGTGAACGACGGGCGATAGTACAAATAGACCGCATAGCCCACCAGGTAGGTCAGCCCGTGCGCGTTGTTCTCCAGGGACCGTGCTTCGCGGGCCACATCGGGAGTCTCGTCGGAATAGATCAGGAAGGCCTGCCGCCGCGCTCCCAGGGTGGTGCGCGCGACGTAGCCCATGCTGGTTCCGTGCGGCATGAAGAACACGTCGAGGCGATTTTGGGGAAGGGCGAACTGGCCATCTCCGGCCAGCGTCTCGATGGCTTTCTGGAGCATGGAGCGCTTCAGCTGCGCCTCGACCCTCGTGAACCAACGGATGTGCACGTCGATCCCTCCCCAGCGAGGCACCTCGTAGCCAAGCAGTCGGGGCCGGGGGTCTTCTCGCAGGCGGTCTTGCACGATCCGGAAGTTATCCAGCTCCTCGAGGGCGCGCGCGTTGTCGTCCGCGTTGTTGAATCGGATTGTGTGCCGCCTCCTCTGATAGTCGAAGCTGATACTCGGCATCGTTCTCCCTCGTGATGATGCAGGTGACTGGGAGGGCGCGACGCCAGCCCTCGATCGCGCTCCCGCGAACCGCTCGCAGCCCCGGATCGAATGGTGGCAGCGGCGCGGCGGGAGATCCAATTTCAGGCCGACCATCAAGGTCGTGGCATGGGGCAGACCAAACCAACGAAAGTCCAGGGCGTTAGCCGGTAACAGCGCGGCCTGCTGAGGTTTTTGCTTCCGCCTTGCTGCGGGTTCGATTCCCGCTGCCTCCGCGTATTCGGCGCCATGGCAGGTACTTACGAGAGGTGCCCGCGCCAGCCTGACGGCGACGAAGTGCATGCCGGAAGTCTGGGTGGTGCTGGCCCAAGCATCGAAGAGGGCCCTCGGCCACCTCCTGTGGCTATCGCCAGTTCCCTTGCGACCAAGTACAGTGCCCGACGTGCCCTGGCGCCTCGCTCTCCCCTTGCTGCTGACACTCACAATGCTGGGGTGTGCAGTCAGATCAGGAGGACGCGGAGGAGTGTTCTACCAAGAAGCGGGACCAATCTCTGGCCCTGCTCTGCCACCGCCAACTGAGGGACATGAGGCCTCGTTCTGCAAGTTGAACCCGGAAGCATGCTTGGAACCGCTGCCTGCTCCGGAGCCGGGGGAGTCCGAGACCACGGCGGACCCTTGGAAGTCCTTCGCGTGCATCCAGGCGTGCCAAGCAGGGAGTACTGCGATGGAAAAATTCTGCGAGAACCTTCCAGGCAGGACAAAGCGACAGCAGAAGCTCAAAGCCCTCTGCTTTGGCGCGTGCTACGGGAGCAAGGCCGCATGCGTCGTATTCTGCCGGGCCTACTTTGGTCCTCCTAGGGAGCCATGAGGTCTCGATCCATGCCTGAGAAGGATAAGGACTGGCGTCCGACGTTGCGGCGGATTGAAGATCCGATCGCGGAGGATTGCTGGGAGTACATGACTCCTTCGGGCAAGCAACGTCTCTCGAGGCTCGTGGTGGGTCGGCCGGTGCACTACCCGGAGCGGCGGCTTTGGTACTGCCCAGTACTGATCGAGGGCTACACCAAACCCCGGATCAGACCGATCTTCGGCATCGGCCCAGTGGACTCGTTGATGAACGCGATGACCTTCGTCCGCAGGTTCTTCGAGGAGAATTTCGAGGTTCTGCCCGGAGCAAGGCCAGCAAGTTCCCAGCGGCCTCGCCCGCCTAGGGCTGGCAAGCGATCAACTCCGCAGAGGAAGCCCCAGAAAAGGCACCAGGAGAAGACTCGAACCCATCGGGTGATTTGAAGTGTTGGCGGGGTGGCGAAGCACGGCATCATCAGCCGCAACAGGCGCGGCGTCGGCATCAGGAAGCGAAGCCGGTAGCCTGCATGCAGCCAACCCGATGTCTCAACAGCCGACGGCGGTAAGGCCAGGACCAGGAAACCAATAGCGGGAGGACAGCATAGATGCCCAGTCATCAGCAGACGATCGAAAAGGCACGCCGCGTACGCGACCTCTACCGCGAACTGCGCTCGGAGGAAGCCGTCGCCAAGCGCGTCGACCGGTACGCCCCTGCGCTCGTCCGAGAGTACCTGGAGCGCAACTCGCACCAGTTGAACTGCCCTCCTGCGGAGGATACGGAGTCAGCAAGAGCCGGACGACAGGGGAGAAGCGCCCGCTTTGTGAGTTAGCCGGTAACAGCGCGACCTGCTTGGGGTTTTGCTTCCGCCTTGATGCGGGTTCGATTCCCGCCGCCTCCACAGAACACTAACGGACGCTGCAAAGCCCCAGGCATCATCGGGTGCTTCAGGACTACCGCTTACAGGTCCACTCGGGCGGCGGGCACGCCATGCACCAGCCGTTCTGTCCGGGCCCCCCCATGCACGCCCCTCCGCAAACCTCCAGCACACGCCCCGTGGGCGAGTGGATGTAGTAGGCGGGCCCGTCAACTTCGCTGTGGCAGTCGATGAAGGCCTGCTCGCCGCACGTGGAGCCCAATTTGCACTCCCCCGAAGCAAGCTTCTCCTGCACCGCCTCAGCATACCGCGCGTAGTTCTCCCGATAGGGGCTGTCCTGCGTCTCCTCCGCACCGTCCGGGGGTTTATTCTCTTTGTCCCCGCAGCCCAGGAGGAGAGCCCCCGCTGCCAGGCACCCCACGACTGCGATGTTCCACCCATGAACTCGAGACACGCTGTCCTCCCCGAAAGGCCACCCCCTATGAGGGCTCCTTCTAACAACTGCAACACGTAGACCACCGCGCGGATGGCGTGCAAACGAGGCACGCACAGGGGCCGGGCTCAGAATTCTGTAACGAATTCCCGAAGGTGGGATGGGGTCAGCTCCGCGCCGGATGCGAGAGCGTACGGCACAGCAGCCCCGTAGGGACGGAGCTCAAGGCGCAAACGGCCGCACCTCCACGATGGCCCCGCCGACGGAGATGGGGCCGGGCGTGGCGGCCATGGCGCTCCAGCTGTCGGCCGAGATGCTGTAGCGCCAGAAGTCGGTGGTGCCACCACCGCGCGTTGCGAACACCCAATCCGCCTGCACGCCCCCAAGGCCCGGGGCTGCCGTGACGCCGGCCCCGGCCATCACGGGAGCGGGAGTGGCGGCCAGCGAGCCCGCGGAGGTACAGAGGGTGCCGGTGGAAAAGAAGGCCGTGGAGCCGCCGCCGGTGAAGGCGTAGTCGCAGCTATTGAACAGGTTGAAGATGGAACCCCCGGCGAGCACAGGGGCGGGAGCAGCGCCCAAGGTACTCCAGGTGCCGGAAGCCACATCGAGCCTGTGCACCCTCGTCGAGCCGCCGCCCGCGATCAGCTCCAACGTGCCCTCCTGTCCGATGTTCGGCGACGCAATCCCGCCGCCGTCGCCCACCGGCTCGGGAACCTGGGCAATGGTCGTCCACGCGTTGGAGGCAACGTCGTAGTCCCACACGCTCGTCGAGCCACCGCCTTGCAACGCATAGAGCCGGTCACGCTGGCTCTGGGTGCCGTAGTTGATGCCGACCAGGGCTCCGCCCGCGTTGACCGGCCCCGGGGTCGCGGCAAGCTGGCTCCAGACACCGGCGTTCATGTCGAGGCGGTAGAAGTCCGTAGTCCCCCCGCCGCGGAGCGCGTAGATCGCTCCCAAACGCTGCAGCTGCGCCAAGGCGCCGCCCGGTCCGATGGCGCCCGGCACGTCGGGGAGCGTGCTCCAGGTGTCGGTGTCGAGGTCGTAGGTCCAGAATGACTGGGCATTGCCGCCAGCGAGGACGACCACCTCTTGGACCACGGGCGTCTGAGGCTGACAGCCACCATTCACGCTCAGAACAAGAATGGGGGCCAACAACTGGAGCTTCCTCAGGCTCACCATGGCTGCCGTCCTTTCATTGTGCGAGCTGAGCGTGGCACACGGCCAGCCGAAGGACAAACCGTGGCCCGGTCAAGCAGCCGTTGCGGCGAGACTCGCGATGGAAGCGCATGGAGAGCAGGCAGGCTCTACGGAGGTCTACACGTGTAGACCTCCGTAGAGCCCTGGCGCCGCGCTACGGGCGAGACACCTCGAGCATGCCGAAGCCGCTGCTGCCGTAGAAAGTGGCCAGCTGCTGAGCGCTCACGGTGATGCTGCCACCGCGCACCAGCGGGTCGCCGACGATGTACTGGCCGTCCTGCGTCTTGCCCAGCACCGTGACGAAGTGGCCGCTCGGATCCCGCCCGTTGAGGTAGTTGCCCGAGGCCTGCTGCTGAGAGCCCCAAGCAGCCCACACGCCGTAGCCACCGAGGATCACCGGGTTGCCGCGCGCGAGCGCCTGGTCCACAGCGCTCGTCACCGGACCGGACAGCATCGTCGTCTGCGCGCCCAGCGCCCTCAGGCCCGCCGCCAGCTGCGTGGTGCCCATCCGCTGCGAGTAGGTGCTGTCGTAGCCGAGCACCGCATCACGCACCCGGTCGATCGACGCGGAGGCCGTCTGCGCCGTGGAAGGCGTCATCAGCCCCAGCGAGGCCAGCGCCATCACGCCCGAGGTCGGCCCGCAGTCATTGAAGCCGAACGGGTGACCGCCGCTGTTGTACGCCGTGGGGCCCCACTGGTTGACGAAGAAACGGTTCGCCTCCTGCAGGGTGGTGGAGACGCCCGAGCCCACAGGCGTGGTGGGGGTGGTGGGGATGGTCGGCGTCTGGCCGCCCGGGAAGAGCGTGTTCACGTGGCCGCGGATCAGCTGCTCGTAGCGCTGGCCGAGCGAGTCGTTCATCAGGCCCGGACCCCGGTGCCACGCACGGGCCGCCGCGTGGGGGCCGCCGTAGGCGCGCGAGAAGTCGGACAGCTTCTTGGCGGCGAACTCGATCTGCCACTCGGGCGGGATGCTGACCGCGGCGTGGCCGCGCCCGGCATAGAAGTTCTGCTGACCGGGCTGGGTGGCGCGCACCCACGACTCGAACTCGCCGAGCAGGCCGTTGTCGTCGTAGCCAAGCAGGCCGTGGCCCGTGCCATCCATATGCACCAGGTGGTTCTTGAAGCTCGACTCCTGGAACATCATTCCGGCGAGGATCTTCGGATCGAAGCCGTACTGGTTGCCGTAGCGCTCGATGGCCGGCCACAGCTGCTGGAGCGTGAACTGCTGGTT
>Ga0247825_10003636_pt1 | contig 10162 bp, 8 predicted proteins | sample 13C_Vanillin_Day_FD_194413 | JGI IMG/M metagenome (GOLD analysis project Ga0247825, IMG submission 194413) | Soil microbial communities from agricultural site in Penn Yan, New York, United States - 13C_Vanillin_Day48 | ecosystem: Environmental > Terrestrial > Soil > Agricultural land | place...
GCTTGAGCTCCTGCACGATGCGCACGTTCGCGGTCATGCCGGGCAGCAGCGCGAGGTCCGGATTGGCCGCCGTGATCACCACCGTGTAGCTCACCACGTTCTGCACGTTCACCGGCGACTTGCGGATCTGCTTGATCTCGCCGTTGAAGTTGCGGCGCGGGAAGGCGTCGACCGCGAAGGTGGCCGGCATGCCGGTGCGCAGCCGGCCGACGTCGGCCTCGTCGATGGCCGCTTCGACCTGCATGTCGCGCAGGTCCTGCGCGATCGTGAACAGCACCGGGGCCTGCAGGCTGGCGGCGACGGTCTGGCCGGCGTCCACGTTGCGCAGGATCACGGTGCCGTCGACCGGCGCGCGGATGATGGTGCGCTCGAGGTCGACCTGCGCCTGCTTGAGCAGCGACTCGCGCTGCTTCACCGCCGCGCGCGCGCTCGACACCTGCGCCTCGCTCACCTTGATCTGGGCCTGCACCGCCTTCAGCTGCTCGCGCGTGGTGTCGAGCACGACCTGGGCCTTGTCGAGCTCCGCGGGCGAGATGAACTTCTTGTCCACCAGCGCCTTCTTGCGCTCCATGTCGCGCTGCGCGTCGGCCAGGGTGACTCTCACGCGGCCGACCTCGGCCTGCTGCGCGATCAGGCCGGCGCGCGCCACGTCGACCGCGCCGTTGGCCGAGTCGAGGTCGGCGCGCGCCTGGTTGACGCGCAGCTCGAAGGTCGAGGGATCGATCTGCGCGATCACCTGGTCCTTCTTCACCGGCGTGTTGAAGTCGGCGAAGATCTCCTTCACCTGCCCGGAGATCTGCGAGCCGACCTGCACCGTGGTCGTGGCGTTGAGGGTGCCGCTCGCGACCACCACCGCGGCGAGCGCGCCGCGCTCCACCTTGGCCAGGCGATAGCGCACCTCGCCAGCGTCATTTCGAGACTGGACCCAGTACCAGCCGCCGGCGGCGAGCACGGCGAGCAGCACGGCGAGGAGCGCAGCCTTCTTCATCGCAGGACGGGATTATCCTTGACCAGCGGCCGGACGCTTTTCACGCCGCGCAGGTAGCGCGCGACGACGTCCCAGACCGGCTCACCCGTTATACCCTCCGCGACCGGCGCCCACCCTGCCACTTTGTAACGCTTTGTAGGCTGCACCGGCGCGCCGCCGATGCGCAGCTCCGAGACCCGCGCGCCGATGCGCGCCGCGGGACGGAAGGCATAGGTCATCCCGCCGACGCGCACCATGTCGCCGCCCTGCTGGAGGTAGGGATCGGCGTTGAACGCGTTGTCCGCGACGTCTTCCATGATGGCTTTGATCTCCGCGCCGCTCAGCTCGTTCAGCGTGGTGTGCGGGTAGGTGATCGCGGTCTGGTCCATCAGGTGCTCGAGCGTGATCGCCTCGCCGGGCAGCAGCGTGGTGCCCCAGCGGAACCCCGGCGAGAACGCGGCCTCGGCGCCCTTCTCGCGCATCAGCGCCTCGACGATCAGCTCGTCGAAGCTGCCGTTGAAGGTGGCGCGGCGGTAGAGCAGGGTTTCGGTCACGGCCAGGGGTTCGCTCAATTTCTTTTCATAGGGCTCGCGCGCCGCCGCGATGTACGCCGCCATGTCGGCGTCCTCGGGGAGAAGGCGCGAGAACACCGGCACGAGCCGGTAGCGATAGTCGGTCACGCCGCCGCCGCCGACCTGCAGGTCGAGCACGCCGACGAACTTGCCGTTCGAGCCCGCGTTGGTGACGATCGTCCGGCCCACCAGCAGCGCGCGCGGCATGGCGTCGTGCGTGTGGCCGCCGAGGATCGCGTCGATGCCGTGCACGCGCCCGGCGAGCTTGAGGTCCACGTGGCTGCCGTTGTGCGAGAGCAGCACCACGGCCTTCGCGCCCTTCGCCCTCACGTCGAGCACCAGCTTCTGCAGCTGCTTTTCCTGGATGCCGAAGGTCCAGTCGGGCACGAAGTAGCGCGGGTTGGCGATCGGCGTGTACGGGAAGGCCTGGCCGATGATCGCCACCGGCACGCCCTTCAGCTCGCGGATCGCGTACGGCTCGAACACCGGGTCCTCGAAGTCCACGGTGCGCACGTTGTGCGCGAGCAGCGGCAGCGGGCTTTCCTTGACGCGCTCCTGCCCGTAGGTGAACTCCCAGTGGGCGGTCATGTAGTCCACGCCGAGGCGCTGCTGCGCGCCCATCATGTCCGCGCCGCGCGTCCACAGCGCGGTGGCCGAGCCCTGCCAGCTGTCGCCGCCGTCGAGCAGCAGCGCGTGCGGCCGGCTCGCGCGCAGGCGCTTCAGCAGCGTGGCGAGGTGCGCGAAGCCGCCCACCTTGCCGTAGCGCCGGGCGAGCGCCTCGAACTCCGGATGGGTATGGGCGTAGGCGAGGGCGCTGCCCGGCTGCACGCCCTCGCGCCTTTCGAACGGCTCGCGGAAGTACACCGGCAGCAGCTGCGCGTGCGTGTCGGTGATGTGCAGCAGCGAGACGTTGCCGAACGCCGGCACGTCGTACAGCTCGTTGGCGGCTTGCGCGAGGCTTGCGCGCGGGCGCAGCGTGGCGCCCGCCAGGGCAGCGATGCTAAGGAGCTCTAGGAATTCCCGGCGGCGCAACTACTTCTCGTCATGCGCGTATTTTATCGCGCGGCGCGGCGGAATGACCCTGATTTGCCTCCATGTTTCTCCTCGAGGCGCAGGTCGGTGAGCGTCATGCCGCGATCCACCGCTTTCACCATGTCGTAGATGGTGAGCAGGCCCACCGCCGCCGCGGTGAGCGCCTCCATCTCGACGCCGGTCTGCCCGCGGCACTCCACGCGCGCGGCGATATGCACGGACGATCTTTTCCTATCCAGATCGAACTCGATGGTGACGCGCGTAAGGCCGATCGGGTGCGCGAGCGGAATCAGCTCGGCGGCGCGCTTCGCGGCCTGCACCGCCGCGATGCGCGCCACGCCGAGCACGTCGCCTTTCTTGGCCTTGCCCGCCGCGATCAGGGCGAAGGTGCGCGGCTGCATCGCGATGCGCCCGGAGGCCACGGCGACGCGGTGGGTGGCCGGCTTCTCGCCCACGTCCACCATGTGCGCCGAACCTTTGGCGTCGAAATGGGTCAACGATTTGCCTCTCATTTCGGGCGCTATCATAACTAGATGCGGCTCCTCGCAGTCCTCGTCTGCCTCGCCGCCGTTCCGGCCGCCGGCCAGCCGCTGCCCGACCTCGGCGGCGGGGGCGACGCCGGGCTCGCGCCGCAGACCGAGCGGCGCGTCGGCGAGGCGATCATGCGCGACATCCGCTTCCGCGAGCCGAGCTACCTCGACGACCCCGAGGTCGCCGACTACCTCGCGCACCTCGGCGCGCGCCTGGTGCAGCATTCCGCCGGGGCGCGCCAGGACTTCGAGTTCTTCGCGATGCGCGACCACACCATCAACGCGTTCGCGATGCCGGGCGGCTTCGTCGGCGTGCACACCGGGCTGCTGCTCGCGGCGGAGAGCGAGTCCGAGGTCGCCTCGGTGCTGGCGCACGAGGTCGCGCACGTCACGCAGCGCCACATCGCGCGCATGCTCGGCCAGCAGCAGCAGATGCAGCTGCCGATGCTGGCCGCGATGGCGGCCGCGATCCTGCTCGGGCGCTCGCGTCCCGACCTCGCGAGCGGCGCGGCGGCGGCCGCCTCGGGCGCCGCGGTGCAGACCCAGCTCAGCTACTCGCGCGACTACGAGCGCGAGGCCGACCGCATCGGCTTCCAGGCCCTCGAGGCCGCCGGCTTCGACGTGCATGCGATGGGCACCTTCTTCGAGAAGATGCAGCGCGGCATGCGCGTGGCCGACGACGGCACCATGCCCGGCTACCTGCGCACCCACCCGGTGACCATCGAGCGCATTGCCGACGCGCAGAACCGCGCCGCCCGCCTTCCCTACAAGCAGCATCCGGACAGCGCGGAGTTCCAGCTGGTGCGCGCCAAGCTGCGCGCCGAGATGGGCGACGCGCGCGACACGGTCGACTACTTCCAGAGCGCGGTGCGCGAGAAGCGCTACGTGTCGGAGTCGGCGACGCGCTACGGCCTCGCCGCCTCGCTGCTGCGCGCAAGGCGTGCGAAGGAAGCCCAGGCCGAGCTCGCGCGCGCGCGGAGCGCCGGCGCTTCGGGCCCGATGATCGAGGCGCTCGCGGCGCGCATCAAGAGCGGCCTCGGCGACCGCGCCGGCGCCGCGGCATCGCTCGCCGAGGCGCAGTCGCGCTATCCCTACTCGCGCCCGCTGCTCTACGCGCACGCCGAAGCGCTGCAGGAGGCCGGCCGCAACGACCAGGCGCTCGACCTTCTGACCGAGGCGCTGCGCGCGTACCCGAAGGACCCGCGCCTGCACCAGCTGCAGGCCAAGAATTACGCCGCGCTCGGCAAGCGCCTGCTCCAGCACCAGGCGCAGGCCGAGGTGTACGTGCTGCAGGGCAGCCTGCCGGCCGCGATCGAGCAGCTGCAGCTCGCGCGCGCCGCGGGCGACGGCGACTTCTACCAGCTCTCGGTGGTGGACGCGCGCCTGAAAGAGCTGCGCGCGCAGCACGCGCAGGACATGAAGGACGCGAAGCGCTAGCTCGCTTTCGGGCCCTGGTAGTACGCCTCGTAGAGCAGGTCGAAGGTCTTTTCCGCCTCGGCGAGCAGCTCGGTCTCGGTGTTCGAGCGTCGCTGCGCGCCCTGCAGCAGGGTCTGCACCCCGGCAGCCTCCGCGACCGGCGTGCCGCGGATCTCGAGGAAGTGCACGATCGAGCCGATCTTGGCGAGCGCCGCGTTCTTCGCGAGGTCGAGCTTCAGGAGCATTTCCTCGTAGGTGACGCGCGTCTCGCTGTTCGCGAAGTGCGCGCCCTCGAAGCCGAAGGTGAGCGCGTCGGCCGGCAGCGGCCGGGTCTTCTCGAGGAACGTGAGCGTGGCCTCGGGATCGACGAAGCGGCGGATCAGCCACGCGCACGCCAGGCGGTCGGCCCACAGCGGCTTGCGCGTCACCCAGGTGCGGCGCAGCAGCGACTCGCCGGGCGCCAGCGCCGCCGAGCCCTGCTGCGGGAACAGCAGCTTGCGTACGTCGGCGTCCGCGGCGGCGAGCGCGGCCTCGGCGCGCCGGCGCGCCTCGTTGGGAAAGAAGTCGAGCGCGGCGATGCTCTCGAACTCGCGGCGCTGCTTGTGCACCACGCGCGAGATCGCGCTCGGATCGGAGTGGCCGAAGCCGACGCGCAGCGCTTCCACCGTCTTGATCAGGTTCTCGTAGCGCGCCGAGCGGTCGAACAGGCGCACGAACGCGACCTGCTGCACCGGCGACACCGCGTTCACCTGCAGGACGCTCGCGCTGCCGTGGATCTTGCCGATGTAGTCGGCCAGCGATTCGAGCGACTGGCGGTTGGCCGGCGTGTCGGGCAGCAGGAAAACGCCCTCGCGCATCACCGCGGCGCCGAGCGATTCCAGCGTGCGCAGCACGCGCATGCGCGAGGCCGGGTCCTCGGTCGGAAGCTGCGCGATGGTGAGCAGCCACGCCGGCGGCGGGGCGCCTTGCGCGGAATCCGGCCCGGGCGCGGTCTCGTCGAGCTGCCGGTCCGTTTCCCCCATGCGGCATAATAACTTGCATGAACTTCGACCAGGAACTCGATGCACGCGGCGAAACGAACAAGGAATTCACCTTCTTCATGAGGAAGAAGTGAAACGCGGCTGGCTGCTCGGCCTGGGGCTTGCTTTCGCAGCCCAGGCGGACGATGCCACTCATCGCGTGAAGCTTCTCACCCCCGAAACCGCCCTCAAGGCCGCGCAGGCCGCGCTGAAGAGTTGCCGCGAGCGCGGCTTCCAGGCCACCGTCGCGGTGGTCGACCGCATGGGTGTCGTGCAGGTGCTGCTGCGCGACCGCTTCGCCGGCCCGCACACCACCGACATGGCGACCGCCAAGGCCTATACCGCGGTGAGCTTCCGCACCAACACCACCGAGCTCGCCGAGGCCACGCAGCCGGGCCGCCCGGCGAGCGGGATCCGCAACCGCCCCGGTATCGCCGCGGTGGGGGGCGGGCTGATGATCGAGGCCGGCGGCGCCCTGCTCGGCGCGATCGGCGTGTCGGGCGCGCCCGGCGCGCGCGAGGACGACGCGTGCGCGGCTGCAGGAATCGCCGCAATCCGGGAAGATATCGAGCTATGAAAGCGCGCTGGATCCGGCTCGGCGCCATCGGTCAGGCCGACTTCGAGGCGGCCTGCGCCTCGATCGCCGCGGCGCAGCCGCGCGACGCTGCGCCGCTGCTGCTGTGGGGGGAGGAGGCGGCGCGCTATCCGTTCGCGCTCATCGCGCCGCTCAAGTACGCGCCCGGGCGCGTGCAGCGCTGGCTTTCCTGGGGTCTCGCCGCCGCCGTCGCCACGTACCGCCAGTTCGGCGTGCCGGCTTATCTCGACGACGAGCTGTTCCTGCACGGCCGCGACATCGCGCGCAGCCGCGCGAGCGCGATGGGCGAGTGCGCGGTGATCACCTCGAGCTTCCTGATGCGCTTCCCCGGCAGCTGCGTGGCGACGCCCTCGCGCGAGCTCGAGCACGCGTTCCGCCTGCGCCTGGAGGCGCAGCACGGCTGGGAATTCGACCATTCCTGGCTGAGCGCGCCCGAATGCGCCGCCGCCACCTCCTTCTAGGCGCGGCCGGCCTCCTTTTCGCGCGGCACGCCTTCGCGCAGGGCGTGAGCCGCGCGCGCGGCGACGTGACGATCAACGGGCAGGCGGCGAAGCCGGGCATGCAGGTGCGCCCGGGCGACAAGATCGCCACCGGCCCGGGCGGCCAGGTGGTGTTCGCGGTGGACCGCGACGCGATGCTGGTGCGCGAGAATTCCAGCGTCGAGCTGGCGCGCGACGCGCTGCGCGTGATCTCGGGCGCGGTGCTCTCGGTGTTCGCGCCCAAGCAGCCGAAGCAGGTCCGCACCCCGACCTCGACCATCGGCATCCGCGGTACCGCGGTCTACGTGGAGGTCGAGCCGCAGCGCACCTACGTGTGCACGTGCTACGGCGCGGCGGTGCTCGAGCCGGCCGGCGATCCTTCGGCGCGCGAGACGGTGCGCACCACGCATCACGAGCAGCCGCGCTACATCTACGCGAAGGGCGCGCCGAAGATGGTCACGCCGGCGCCGATGCTCAACCACGCCGACGCGGAGCTCGAGATGCTCGAGGCGCTGGTCGGCCGCGAGCCGCCCTTCAAGGGCAAGACGGAGCGCCGCTACTAGGGCAGCTGCTGGCGCAGCTTGGCGAGCGTTTCCTCGAAGCCGGCGAGCCGCGCGCGCATCTGCTCGACCACCTTTGCGGGCGCGCGCTCGACGAACGACGGATTGGCGAGCTGCGTGTTCGCCTTGGCGATCTCGCCCTCCACGCGCGCGATTTCCTTCGAGATGCGCGCGCGCTCTTCCGCCGCATCGACCTCGACGTGCAGCATGACGCGGTGGGGCCCGACGATGGCCACCGGCGACTGGGAGCTCGGCAGATCCTGGGTGATCTTCAGCTCCGACGGCCGGATAAGGACGTGCACGGCGCTCAGCGATGCATCGCTTGGTGCGCCCGTAAGATAGACCGGCACTTTCTGCTGTGGCGTGAGCTTCATCTCCGCCCGCAGGTTGCGACCGGCATTGACGAGGTCCTTCGCCAGCGCAACGTCCGCTTCCGCTTGCTCGTCGATCTTCTCGGGCTGCGACTTCGGATAGCGCTGCAGCATGATGGTCTCGCCCTTCTTGCCGGCGAGCGGCGCGACCTTCTGCCACAGCTCCTCGGTGATGAACGGGATGATCGGGTGAGCGAGGCGCAGCGAAGTCTCGAGCACGCGCACCAGCGTGCGGCGCGTGCCGCGCTGCGCCGCCTCGTCCCCATCCTGCAGCTGGCGCTTCGCCAGCTCGACGTACCAGTCGCAGTACTCGTCCCAGACGAACTTGTAGATCGCGTTCGCCGCGTTGTCGAAGCGGTATTCGCTGAAAGCCTGCTCGACCTCGGCCTCGGTTTTCTGCAGCCGGCTGACGATCCAGCGGTCCCAGGTCGAGAGCTTGACCGGCAGCTTCTCGTCGACACCGCAATCCCGGGCTTCGGTGTTCATCAGCACGAAGCGCGTGGCGTTCCACAGCTTGTTGCAGAAGTTGCGGTAGCCCTCGCAGCGGCCGAGGTCGAAGTTGAGGGTGATCGAGAAGCTCGCGAGCGAGGCGAAGGTGAAGCGCACCGCGTCGGCGCCGAAGGCGGGGATGCCGTTGGGGAAATGGCTCCTGACGTACTTCTCGATGCGCTCCTTGTGCTCGTCCTTCATCAGGCCGGTGGTCGACTTCTTCACCAGGTCCTGCAGGCTGATGCCGTCGATGAGGTCGAGCGGATCGAGGGTGTTGCCTTTCGACTTCGACATCTTCTCGCCCTCGGCGTCGCGCACGATGGCGTTGATGTACACGTCGCGGAACGGCACCTTGCCGGTGAAGTAGCGCGTCGCGGTGATCATGCGCGACACCCAGAAGAAAATGATGTCGTTGCCGGTGATCAGCACGGAGGAGGGCAGGAACACATCCAGGTCGGGCGTGTGGTCCGGCCAGCCGAGCGAGGTGAACGGCACGAGCTGCGACGAGAACCACGTGTCGAGGACGTCGGGGTCTCTTTTTAACGGCTTGCCTTTCGCCTTGCGGAGCGCTTCTTCCTCGGTGCGGGCGACGTAGATGTTGCCGTCGGCGTCATACCAGGCGGGGATCTGGTGGCCCCACCAGAGCTGGCGCGAGATGTTCCAGTCCTTGATGTTCTCGAGGAAGTGGTTGTAGGTGGCGGTCCAGTGCTCGGGGATGAACCTGACCTCGCCGCGCCTCACCACTTCCAGCGCGTCCTTCGCCATGGTGCCCATCTTCAGGAACCACTGGTCGCTCAGCATCGGCTCGACGATCACGCCGGTGCGGCCGGAGCGCGGCACGCGCAGCTTGTAGGGCTTCTCGCTCACCAGGAAACCCGCGGCCTTCAGGTCCGCCAGCACCTTCGTGCGCGCCTCGAAGCGCTCGAGTCCGCGGTACTTCGCCGGCACCTTGTCGTTCAAGTGCGCGTCGAGCCTGAAGATGTTGATCGCCTCCAGGCCGTGGCGCTTGCCGACCTCGTAGTCGTTGAAGTCGTGCCCCGGGGTGATCTTGAGCGCGCCGGTGCCGAACTCGGGGTCGACGTAGTCGTCGGCGATGATCGGGATCTTGCGCCCCGTGAGCGGCAAGGACACGGTTTTCCCAATGACGGCTGAATATCTCTTGTCCGACGGATGAACAGCGACGGCGACGTCGCCGAGCATGGTCTCGGGGCGCACCGTGGCGACCGTGATGTCGAAGCCTTCGCCCGGGTAGCGGATCTCCCAGATCCTGCCCGCTTCCTCCTCGGTGTCGACCTCGAGGTCGGAGACGCCGGTGCCGAGCACCGGATCCCAGTTCACCAGGCGCTGGCCGCGGTAGATCAGGCCGTCCTCGTACCAGCGCACGAAGACTTCGGTCACCGCGCGCGACATCTTCGGGTCGGCGGTGAAGTAGCCGGCCTTCTGGCCTTCGGTGTCGGCGTATTCCCAGTTGGCCGAGGGCAAGGAGCGCCGCATCTGGCGCGTGATGGTGGAGCCGGACTGCTGCTTCCACTCCCAGACGCGCCGGACGAACGCCTCGCGGCCCATCTCCTTCTTGCTCTTGCCTTCGGCCTCGAGCTGGCGCGTCACCACGATCTCGGTGGCGATGCCGGCGTGGTCGGTGCCCACCACCCAGTTGGTGTTGTCGCCGCGCATGCGGTGGTAGCGGATCAGCGCGTCCATGAGGGTCTGCTGGAACGCGTGGCCCATGTGCAGCGTGCCGGTGACGTTGGGCGGCGGCAGCTGGATGCAGTAGGCGGGCGTCGCCCCGGGAGCGCTCGGGTCGCGGTGCGCGAACCAGCCGGCCTCTTCCCAACGGCGGTACCAGGGCTGCTCGATGGCAGCCGGGTTGAAGCTCTTGTCGATCACTCCGGGGTCTTCGGCCGAAGCGCGAAAGCCACCGAGGCCGCCACCGCCTCGCGCACCATCTGCGTGACGCTCACCGCGATCTCGGCGCGCACGCCCTCGAGCGCCTGGCCGAGACGTTCCTGGATCACCCGGTCCACCTCCGGCCGCAGGCGCTCGAGGGCGTGCGCGCCGAGATCGCGGTGAGCGTCACGCAGATGGTGCGCGAGGCGGTGGCGGCCTCGGTGGCTTTCGCGCTTCGGCCGAAG
>Ga0247825_10003637_pt1 | contig 10160 bp, 8 predicted proteins | sample 13C_Vanillin_Day_FD_194413 | JGI IMG/M metagenome (GOLD analysis project Ga0247825, IMG submission 194413) | Soil microbial communities from agricultural site in Penn Yan, New York, United States - 13C_Vanillin_Day48 | ecosystem: Environmental > Terrestrial > Soil > Agricultural land | place...
GGGCGCTTCTTGGGTTGCGCATCCGGCTGCGAAGGCGAGCGCGAAGACGAGCAACCATGCGTTCTTGATCATGACATCCTCCCTTTCTGGATTCCTTTTTTGCGTCAAGAGTCTGCGTGCTTCTTGAGGGCATTCTGCCATACCTGCCCCCGGCTATGCAAAGCCCGGAGCGCGGGATTCACGAGCTCGCGCTCCTGCATCAGCAGCTCTCCGGCCACCCACACGTGCGAGACATTTTCCCGCCCGGCGGCATAGACGAGGTGAGAAATCACGTCGTAGCAGGGCTCGAGCTCCGGCGCGCGCAGGTCGACCGCCGCCAGGTCCGCCGCCTTGCCCGGCGCGATCGAGCCGGCGATGCTGTCGATGCCCAGCGCGCGCGCGCCGCCCAGCGTGGCCGCGTGCAGCGCCACGTGCGCGGGCATGGCCTCGGCGTCGCGCGCCACCGCCTTGGCGAGCAGCGCCGCAGTGCGCATCTCCTGGAACATGTCGAGGCGGTTGTTGCTCGCGGCGCCGTCGGTGCCGATGGCGACGTTCACGCCTTTCTTCAGGAGATCGTTCACGGGTGAAAAGCCGCTGGCCAGCTTGAGGTTCGACGAGGGGCAGTGCGCCACCGAGCAGCCGTGGCGGGCAAGCAGCTCGATCTCGGCCGGCTCGAGGTGCACGGCGTGCACGGCGATGAGGCCCGGCCCGAGCAGCCCGAGGCGGCGGAAGCGCTCGAGCGGTCGCACGCCGTGCTCGGCGACCGAGCGCTCGACCTCCTCCGCGGTCTCGTGCAGGTGCACGTGCACCGGCAGGTCGAGCTCGGCGGCGAGGGCGGCGATGCGTCGGAAGCTGTCGTCCGACACCGTGTAGGGGGCGTGCGGCGCGAGACAGAACGAGACGAGCGGCTCGTCGCGCCAGCGGTCGCGGACGGCGAGGCCGCGCGCCAGGTAGTCGGCGGCGTCGGAGGCGTAGGCGGAGGGGAACTCGATGGTGATGATGCCCTGGGCCGAGCGCATGCGCGCCGCGGCCGCCGCCTCGAGCGAGGCCTCGGGAAAGAAGTACATGTCGTTGAAGCAGGTGATCCCGCCGCGCAACATCTCGGCGCAGGCGAGGAGCGTGCCGTCGCGCACGAACTCCGGGGAGACGTGCTTCTGCTCGGCGGGCCAGATGTGCTCCTGCAGCCAGCGCATGAGCGGCAGGTCGTCCGACATGCCGCGCATGAGGCACATCGCGGCGTGGGTATGCGCGTTGACGAGGCCGGGGATGAGGACGTGTCCCGGCAGGTCGAGCGTCTCGTAGCCGGGGTAGGCGGTCCCCGCGGCGCCGGCCGGGAGGAGCGCCTCGATCCTGCCGTCGCGCACCGCGACGGCGTGATCTTCGAGCACCGCGCCCGCCGGCTCGACCGGCACCACCCAGCGGGCGCGAAGGAGGAAGGGTGCCGCTATCTTGGCATGCCCTGGACTTCGACCACGACCCGGCGGTTGGGCGCCAGGCACTCGATGAGCGACTTGCGGTCCTTCTGGTCGGGGCAGGACTTCACCGGCAGCGTCTTGCCGAAGCCCAGCGTCTCGATTCCCGAGGCGTCGACGCCCCTGGAGACCAGGTAGGCGCGCACGGCCTCGGCGCGCTTCTCGGAGAGCGCCTGGTTGTACTGCGGCGAGCCCAGGCGATCGGCGTGGCCGTTGACGATGATGTACTTGATCGAGGTCAGGGCCTTCAGCTTGGCGATCACCTCGCTGTCGAGCTTGGTGCGCGCCTCGGGCGTGAGCGTCGCCTTGTTGAACTCGAAGAGCTCGGTCGAGGCGAGGCTGATCGGCTTCGGCGGCGCCGGCTTGGGCGCTTCGGGCTTCGCCACCGGCGCGGGTGCAGGCGCGGGAGCGGGAGCAGGCGCGGGACGCGCCACGGGCGCGGGCGCGGCGGGCGCCGGCTTCGGCGCGGGCTTTTCCGGCTCCGTGGCGCAGCCGGCAACGACGAGCGCGGCGATGGAGACGGCCGCGGCGAGTGTTCTGGTGTGCATTCCTGTGTCCTCCCGATTGTTCTCTTTGGAACTCGCGCAATTTAAGGCGAAGCAGAGGTAAAAGGCAAGCGTTTTGCGAGGGAAAACGCAGGGTTGCGTGATAAAATTTCGGCCTCTCCGGATATGGAATCCTTCGCTAAAGAAACCCTCCCGATCAGCCTCGAGGAGGAGATGCGGCGCTCGTACCTCGATTACGCGATGAGCGTGATCGTGGGGCGCGCGCTGCCCGACGTCCGGGACGGCCTGAAGCCGGTGCACCGCCGGGTGCTGTACGCGATGCACGAGGCGAACAACGTCTGGAACCGGCCCTACGTGAAGTGCGCGCGCATCGTCGGCGAGGTGCTGGGCAAGTACCACCCGCACGGCGACACGGCCACCTACGAGGCGCTGGTGCGCATGGCGCAGGACTTCTCCATGCGCTACCCGCTGATCGACGGCCAGGGCAACTTCGGCTCGGTCGACGGCGACTCGGCGGCCGCCTACCGCTACACGGAGTGCCGGCTCGAGAAGCTCGCTTCGGAGCTCCTCGCCGACATCGAGAGCGAGACCGTCGATTTCGGCCCGAACTACGACGGCAAGGAGCTCGAGCCCGCGGTGCTGCCCTCGCGCGTGCCGAACCTGCTCGTCAACGGCTCCTCGGGCATCGCCGTGGGCATGGCCACCAACATCCCGCCGCACAACCTCGCCGAGGTGGTCGACGCCTGCCTGCATGTCCTCGCGAGCCCGCACTGCGCGATCGAGGAGCTGATCAAGCTCATGCCGGCGCCGGACTTCCCGACCGCGGGCATCATCTACGGCCTCTCCGGGGTGCACGAGGGGTACCGCACCGGGCGCGGCCGCGTGGTGATGCGCGCGCGCACGCATTTCGAGGAGATCGGCAAGGGCGAGCGCCAGGCGATCATCGTCGACGAGCTGCCCTACCAGGTGAACAAGAAGGTGCTGCTCGAGAAGATCGCCGAGCTGGTCACCGAGAAGCGGCTGGAGGGCATCTCCGACATCCGCGACGAGTCCGACAAGTCGGGCATGCGCGCCGTGCTGGAGCTCAAGCGCGGCGAGATCCCCGACGTGGTGCTGAACAACCTCTACAAGATGACGCAGCTCCAGGACAGCTTCCACATGAACATGGTGGCGCTGGTCGAGGGGCAGCCGAAGATCCTCAACCTGAGGGAGCTGATCGAGTCGTTCATCTCGCACCGGCGCGAGGTGGTGACCCGGCGCACGGTCTTCGAGCTGCGCAAGGCCCGCGAGCGCGGCCACGTGCTGGAAGGCCTGGCGGTGGCGCTCTCGAACGTCGACGCCGTCATCGAGCTGATCAAGAAGGCGCCCAACGCGGCGGAGGCGAAGCGCGCGCTCATGGCGCGGCCCTGGCCTTCCGACCTGGTCAGCAAGATGGTCGGCCCGGGCGCCGCGCAGTACCGGCCCGAAGGCCTGTCCGAGGTGTATGGCCTGAAGGCGGACGGCTACCGCCTGTCGGACGAGCAGGCGCAGGCGATCATCGACCTGCAGCTGCGCCGCCTGACCGGGCTCGAGCAGGACAAGATCCGCGACGAGTACCGCGAGGTGATCGACACCATCACCGACCTCCTCGACATCCTGGCGAAGCCGGCGCGCATCACGAAGATCATCGGCGAGGAGCTGGCGCGGCTGAAGGAGGAGTTCGGCGACAAAAGGAAGAGCGAGCTCGTCACGGTGGCCGAGGATATCTCCATCGAGGACCTGATCGCGCCGCAGGACATGGTGGTCACGTTCTCGCACGGCGGCTACGTGAAGTCGCAGCCGCTCGCCGACTACCGCGCGCAGCGCCGCGGCGGCCGCGGGCGCAGCGCCACGGCGATGAAGGAGGACGACTTCATCGAGCGCCTCTTCGTCGCGCACTCGCACGACTACCTGCTGTGCTTCTCCGACCGCGGGCGGCTGTACTGGCTCAAGGTCTACGAGGTGCCGGCCGGCAGCCGCGCCGCGCGCGGCAAGCCCATCGTCAACATGTTCCCGCTCGAGGAGGGCGAGAAGATCACCGCGGTAGTCCCGGTCAAGGAGTTCGACGAGAACCACTACGTCTTCATGGCGACTTCGCAGGGCACGGTGAAGAAGACCCCGCTCGCCGATTTCTCCCGCCCGCGCCCGAGCGGCATCATCGCGGTGGGGCTGGACGAAGGCGACTACCTCGTGGGCGCGGCGCTCACCGACGGCAAGTACGACGCGATGATGTTCTCCTCCGACGGCAAGGCGGTGCGCTTCCCCGAGACCGAGGTGCGGCCGATGGGCCGCCAGGCCACCGGCGTGCGCGGCATGCGCCTGGGCGCCGGCGCGCGCGTGGTGTGCATGCTGGCGGCGAACGATGAATCCAAGTCGGTGCTGACCGCGACCGCCAACGGCTTCGGCAAGCGCACGCCGATCGGCGAGTACCCGCGCCACGGCCGCGGCGGCCAGGGCGTGATCGCGATCCAGAGCTCCGAGCGGAACGGGCCGGTGGTCGGCGCGGTGCTGGTCGACGACAACGACGAGGTGATGCTCATCTCCACCGGCGGGGTGCTGATCCGCACGCTGGTGGCGCAGATCCGCGAGCAGGGCCGCTCCACGCAGGGCGTGACCCTGATCGCGCTCGGCGACGGCGAGAAGCTCGCCGGCATGGAGCGCATCGAGGAGCGCGACCTCGGCAACGGCAACGGCGGCAATGGCAACGGCGGCAACGGCGATGCCCACGACGAGCCGCCGCCCGCCCCCGCGGAGCCGCCCCCGACGGTCCACTGAGAATACGTATTTCGACTTTGACTTTGGGCATCTAACCTTTGTCGCGGATTTTCAACTTCAGCGCCGGGCCGGCGATGCTGCCCGCGGAAGTCCTTTCCCGTGCCGGCGACGAGATGCTCGACTGGCACGGCAGCGGCACCGGCGTCATGGAGATGAGCCACCGCGGCAAGGAATTCATGTCCATCGCCGCCGAGGCCGAGCACGACCTGCGCGAGCTGCTGGCGATCCCGGCGAACTACAAGGTGCTTTTCCTGCAGGGCGGGGCGACGCTGCAATTCGCCCAGGTGCCGATGAACCTGCTGCGCGGCAAGGGCAAGGCCGACTACGTCGTCACCGGCGAATGGTCGAAGAAGGCGGTAAAGGAGGCGAAGAACTACTGCGACGTCGCCGTCGCCGCCTCGTCGGAAGACAAGAACTTCACCTATGCGCCGAAGAAATGGAATGTGCGGCCGGACGCCGCGTACGTCCACTACTGCTCGAACGAGACCATTGGCGGGGTCGAATTTCACGCGGTTCCGTCCACCCAGGTTCCCTTGGTGGCCGATGCCTCCTCCCATTTCCTCTCGCGCCCCCTCGACGTCTCGAAGTTCGGCCTGATCTACGCCGGCGCGCAGAAGAACGCCGGTCCCGCCGGGCTCACCTTCGTCATCGTGCGCGACGACCTCATCGGCCAGGCCCAGAAGGGCACGCCGACGGTAATGGACTACAAGCTGCAGGCGGACGCCGACTCGATGCTCAACACGCCCGCCACCTACGCGATGTACATCGCCGGCCTGGTCTTCAAGTGGCTGAAGCAACAGGGTGGTTTGGTTTCGATGGAAAGAAAAAACGTTGAAAAAGCGAGGCTGCTGTACGACCTCCTGGATTCCAGCGCCTTCTACAGCAACCCCGTCGCCAGGGAAGACCGCTCCCGCATGAACGTCCCCTTCACCCTGAAAGATGCCAGGCTGGACGAGGAGTTCCTGAAAGGCGCGGCGAAGCAGGGCATGGTGCAGCTGAAGGGCCACCGCTCGGTCGGCGGCATGCGCGCCTCGATCTACAACGCGATGCCTATCGAAGGGGTCCAGGCCCTGGTGCAGTACATGAAGGATTTCGAGAATAGACATGGCTAGAAGCCGCCTTAAGGGCAAACATGCCTAGGAAGAAGTGCGAGATCCTGGTGATCAACAACGTCGCCCCGGTCGGGCTGAAGCGCTTCCCCGCCGAGATCTACTCGGTGGTGAAGGAGTCGAAGGACCCGTGGGCGATCCTGGTGCGCTCGCAGGACCTGCACAAGCACGAGTTCGGCCCCTCGCTGCGCGCGGTCGGCCGCGCCGGCGCGGGCGTCAACAACATCCCGGTCCCGGCGCTCTCCAAGCGCGGCATCCCGGTGTTCAACGCCCCCGGCGCCAATGCCAACGCGGTGAAGGAGCTGGTGCTCGCCGGCATGCTCATGGCCGCGCGCAATCTGCCGCCTGCTCTTGAATTTGTTTCTCAGCAGAAAGGTTCTTCCGAGCTGGACAAGAAGATCGAATCCGGGAAGAAAGAGTTCGCAGGGTTCGAGCTGCCCGGCCACACGCTGGGCGTCATCGGCCTGGGCAAGATCGGCAGCCTGGTCGCCGACGCGGCGATCCGCCTGGGGATGAACGTGCTCGGCCACGACCCGCACATCACGGTCGAGGCGGCCTGGAGCCTGCCGTCGCAGGTGCGCCGCGCAGCCTCGATCGACGAGCTCCTCAAGGCGAGCCACTTCGTCAGCCTGCACGTGCCGCTCGTGGACAAGACGCGCCACATGGTCAACGCGAAGAACATCGCGCACCTGCGCCACGGCGCGGTGCTGCTCAATTTCTCGCGCGAAGGGGTGGTCGAGGACGCGGCGGTGCTCGAGGCCCTCGAGAGCGGGCGGCTGAAGTGGTACGTCACCGACTTCCCGAGCGCGGCGCTGATCGGCCGGCCCGGGGTGATCGCGCTGCCGCACCTGGGCGCCTCGACCGGCGAGGCGGAGGACAATTCCGCGGTCATGGTGGTCGACCAGCTGCGCGAGTACCTCGAGCACGGCAACCTGCAGAACGCGGTCAACTTCCCCGACGCGCAGCTGCCGCGCGAGGCGCCCTACCGCCTCGCCATCGCCAACGCCAACGTGCCCGACATGCTGGGGCGCATCTCGCACTGCCTCGGCAAGCGCAAAATCAACATCCACAACATGCTGAACAAGTCGAAGGGAGAGATGGCCTATACGCTGGTCGACACCGACAGCCCGGTGCCGGCGCCGGCGCTGGAGGAGCTCTCGGGACTGAGCGGCGTGCTCACGGTGCGCTACCTGCCCGTGCATGGCTGACGACGACATCCGGCAACTGCGCGCCGAGATCGACAGGCTCGACGACGAGCTCGCCGCGCTGCTGCAGCGGCGCGCCGCGGCGGCGCAGAAGATCGGCGCGCTGAAGGGCGGCGCGCCCGCCTACCGGCCCGAGCGCGAAGCCGAGATCCTGAAAAGGATTTCAACCAAGCCTGGAACGCTTCCGGCCGATCGGGTCCTCGCGGTGTTCCGCGAGATCATCTCCGCGTGCCGCGGCCTGGAGGAAGCGATCCGCGTCGCCTACCTCGGCCCGGAGGGGACATTCAGCGAGCAGGCGGTGCGCAAGCACTTCGGCCAGGCCATCGAGGCGCTGCCCTTCGCCTCGGTGGACGATGCCTTTCGCCGCTGCGAATCGGGCGCGGCGCAGTTCGCGGTGGTGCCGGTGGAGAACTCCAGCGAGGGCGCGGTCGGGCGCACGCTCGACCTGCTCGTCGCGACGCCGCTCAAGATCTGCGGCGAGATCGAATTGCGGATAGAGCAGAATTTGCTTTCCAAAGCGGAAAAGGTTTCCGTCATCCGGAAGATCTATTCGCACTCCCAATCCCTCGGCCAGTGCAACTCCTGGCTGGCGCAGAACCTGCCCGCGGTCGAGCGCATCCCCGTGGCCTCCAACGCCGAGGCCGCGCAGCGCGCCGCGCGCGAGGAAGGCGCGGCGGCGATCGCCGGCGAGGCCGCGGCGGAGCGCTACGGCCTCAAGGTGCTCGCGCGCTCGATCGAGGACGACCCGAACAACACCACGCGCTTCCTCGTGCTCGGCAAGCTCGAGCCCGGGCCGACCGGGCGCGACCGCACCTCGCTCGTCCTGTCGGCGGAGAACAAGCCCGGGGCGGTGCACGCGCTGCTCACGCCGCTCGCCGAGCACCGCGTCAGCATGACCCGCATCGAGTCGCGGCCGCTGCGCACGCGCGCCTCGCTGTGGGAATATTTCTTCTTCATCGACCTCGAGGGCCACCAGAAGGATGCCGCCGTCGCGCGCGCGCTTGCGGCGCTGCGCGACAAGGCGCCCTTCGTGAAGGTCCTCGGCTCCTACCCGGCCACCCTATGATGATGGATCCCTGCGAGCTCTCGCCGTCCTACGTGCGCTCGATCGCGCCCTACCAGCCCGGCAAGCCGATCTCCGAGCTCGCCCGCGAGATGGGCCTCCAGGAGGCGGCGATCGTCAAGCTCGCCTCCAACGAGAACCCGCGCGGCATCGGCCCGCGCACGCGCGCCGCGATCGAGGCGGCGATCGGCGAGATCTCGCGCTATCCCGACGGCAACGGCTTCGAGCTGAAGCAGAAGCTCTCGAAGCGCTACGGCGTCGACATGGGCTCGATCGTGCTCGGCAACGGCTCGAACGACGTGCTCGAGCTCGTCGCCTCCGCCTTCCTCGGGCCGGGCCGCGCCGCCGTCTTCTCGCAGCACTGCTTCGCCGTCTACCCGCTTGCCACGCAGTCGCGCGGCGCGCGCCCGATCGTAGTGCCGGCGAGGAACTACGCGCACGACCTCGAGGCGATGGCGAAGGCCATCGACGACGAGACCTACGTCGCCTGGATCGCCAACCCGAACAACCCCACCGGCACCTTCGCGCGCCACGGGGACATCGAGGCGTTCCTGAAGCGCGTGCCCGAGCGCGTGCTGGTGGTGATCGACGAGGCGTACAACGAATACCTGCCCCAGGACCTGCGCTCCGACAGCTTCAAGCTGATCAAGCGCCACCCGAACCTCGTCATCACCCGCACCTTCTCCAAGGCCTACGGCCTCGCCGGCCTGCGCGTGGGCTACGCGCTCGCGCATCCCTCGGTGGCCGACGTGATGAACCGGGTGCGCCAGCCCTTCAACGTCAACAGCATGGCGCTCGCCGCCGCCGTCGCCGCGCTCGACGACATGGAGTTCGTGGCGCGCAGCTACGCGGAGAACCTGCAGGGCATGCGCCAGATCGAGGAAGGCGCGAAGCGCCTGGGCCTCGACTACATCCCCTCGCACGGCAACTTCATCACCGTGCGCGTGGGCAAGGCGGCCGAGGTCTACAAGAAGCTCCTCAAGCGCGGCGTCATCGTGCGCCCGGTCGGCGGCGGCTACGGCCTGCCGGAGCACCTGCGCATCACCATCGGCACCGCCGCGGAGAACGACAAGTTCCTCGCCGCGCTTGCCGCCAGCGTCAAGGAATGAAGCTTGCGGTCATCGGGGTCGGTCTCATCGGCGGCTCCTTCGCCCTGGCGCTGAAGAAGGCCAAGGCGGTCTCGCACGTCGCCGGCGTCGGGCGCAGCAAGCAGAACCTGCAAGTGGCGCGCGAGCGCGGCATCATCGATTCGATCGCCCCCGACGCCGCGATGGCCGCCAAGGACGCGGACCTCGTCCTGGTCGCCGCCCCCGTGGCGCAGTTCGAAAGAATCTTCTCTTCCCTGCGCGATTCGAAGGCGCTGATCACCGACGGCGGCAGCACCAAGCGCGACGTCATCGCCGCCGCGCGCAAAGCCCTCGGCAGCGGCATCGCCCGCTTCGTTCCGGCGCATCCCATCGCCGGCGCGGAGAAGAGCGGTGCCGCGGCGGCGAGCGCCGAGCTCTTCCAGAACCGGCGCGTCGTCCTCACGCCGCTCGAAGAGAACTCTCCGCAGGCCATCGCCAAGGTGGAGCGCGCGTGGGCCGCCTGCGGCGCCAGGCTCTCGCGCATGCCGGCGGACGAGCACGACGCCGTGCTCGCGGCAGTGAGCCACCTGCCGCACCTCCTCGCCTTCGCGCTGGTGCACGATGTGGCGGGGCGCAAGAACTCCGAGCAGCTCTTCTCCTTCGCCGCCGGCGGCTTCCGCGACTTCACGCGCATCGCCTCCAGCCATCCCGAGATGTGGCGCGACATCTGCGCGGCCAACAAAGATGTTCTATTAAAAGAAATTGAGCGCTTTGCCAGCAAGCTCGACCAGGTGAAGCGTCTGCTCGACGACCCCGCCAGCCTGGAGAAGCTCTTCGCCGAGGCGCGCGAGGCGCGCGACCGATGGATGCGCTCGAGCTGAAGCCGGCGCGCCGCGCCGCGGGCACGGTGCGGCTTCCCGGCTCGAAGAGCATCTCCAACCGCGTGCTGCTGCTCGCCGCCCTCGG
>Ga0247825_10003638_pt1 | contig 10159 bp, 11 predicted proteins | sample 13C_Vanillin_Day_FD_194413 | JGI IMG/M metagenome (GOLD analysis project Ga0247825, IMG submission 194413) | Soil microbial communities from agricultural site in Penn Yan, New York, United States - 13C_Vanillin_Day48 | ecosystem: Environmental > Terrestrial > Soil > Agricultural land | place...
AGGGAACACGATGCCGTGCACCTGGCCGAGAATCTGGACTGGGCGATTGAGTGGTGCGAAGACCAACTCATCGCCGACCTCGACCCCGATATCGCGCCACCGGCAGAGGTGGCTCTCGCCGATAACGAGTTCTTCTTTGACCTGGATGTCGGGACGGTTGAGAAGCTCATCGCCCTGGCTCAACCAGGCGCTGCCGCCGCGGACGACATCCTGATCGAAGCAGGGACAGCGGCAACGAGGATATTCCTCCTGCTGCGGGGCGAGGTCAGCGTGACAATCGATTTGCCGTATCAGGAGCGCGTGCGCCTTGCCACGCACTCGGCCGGCATGGCCTTCGGTCACATGGCGCTCCTGGACACAAGCCCCCAGGCGGCGGATTACCACACGGACACAGACGTCGAGTACTTCACGCTGGCGGTCGAAGACGTGATGGCGGTCGCGCAATCGGACCCGGAGCTGCTGGCGGCTGTGTATCGCAGCGTCGGGCAGAGCCTCGCCTCCCAACTGCTGACGGCAACGCGTGAGATCCAGGCGCTGTCGACTTAGACCAGGAGACCGTTCTCTACCGCGAACAGCGTGACGCCTGCCCGGCTGGAGACGCCGGCTTTGCCGTAGATGTTCTCCAGGTGATGTCTGGCGGTATGGTCGCTGATCACGAGCTGCGCGGCTGCCTGCTTCAGGTTGTGTCCGGCAGCAATCAGTCGAAGGACTTCGACTTCGCGTTCCGTGAGACCGGCGGGCCAGCTTTTTCGTGGTGGCGTCTGGATGGACGCTCCAGCAACCTCGGCCGAGAGCGCAGCCAGGCAGTCGGGATCGAGGCGCCTTCGTTCCCGTACAGCAGCGAGGGCGCGCTCAGGGTCTTCGGCCCCAGATTCCTGGGCCTCGGCAAACGCACTCGCGGTTGCGACGATACGGGCGGGTAGAGACATCTGGCCGCCGGTCAGCGACCGGTGATAGCCGCTGCCGTCGATGTCCTCATGGTGGCTGGCAGCGACTTCCCCGATCGGCTTGAGCACGCTGCTGCGGGCCAGGATGCGTTCCGTGTAGTAGGGATGCAGCCGGTATTTCTCGAAGTCCGTCTCGCTCCACCTCAGGTCTCGCTCTAGCAAGAAGCTGGGCACGGCCACCATGCCGACATCGTGGACCAGCGCGGCTCGCCTCGTCAGGATGACGTCATCGGGAGTGAGATGGAGCCGAATCGCAAGCTTCTCCGCGAGTTCAGCCGTCTGCCGTGAATGGACCGATGCGGTCGAAGACTTGAGGTCCACGATGTCGGCCAGGGAGTAGGCGAACTCATCGAGCTGAGACTCGCCGACGAAGCGTAACGGGCCTGGCTCCAGGTCGAGGACCAACGACCATGCTTCCTCTTCGCGCATCGCTTCCCAGAACGGAGCATGGTCACACAGGTCGATCGCCGCCGCGGCGATATCGGGGTCGAATGACTTTCCTTTGCGGGCGGCCGCAGCATCGCGGGCAGCCCGGACACCCCTCTCAGAGGAGAAGACCTCGAGGATCATGGCCACGTTGACGATGCGGCCAGCAAGAGGAACATCCTCGCCCTTCAGCTTGTGCGGTCCCTTACCGCTCCACGATTCGCAGATGTGGTAAAGCCCAAGCTGCGTCGCCTCTGACAAGCCCATCCTCGAGGCGATGCGCGACCCGACTTCGGAGCAACCCTGGTCCACGTCCTGGAAGCATTGCTCACCCTTCGACATGAGTTGAAGCATGCGCATCATCCGCGCCGGAAGCGGCTGCCCCTTGGCCACGTTGCGTCGCATCCAGCCGAAGAGCTGACCCATGTTATTCGGGTCGCAAAGGCAAAAGTCTTTCTGGGCGGAGAGTTCATCGCTGGCCAAAAACGCGGCGCTTTCCGCTGCGCCGGCAGTGCAACCGGCGTGGACGAGCAGGGCGGTGAAGTAGACATCGGGCAGCTGAGCGGAGGGCACCCGCAGGCGATCTGCCAACGCCATGGCAATACGGGTCGTGCGCAGGACGTGGCCCATCGGCTGTCCGCGCCCCAGATCCCCCGCGAAAGAAAGCGAGCCCAGTAGTTCTGCCAGTCGGATCTCAGTCACGTGCAGCTCGCTTGAAAGATGGGATCAACATCCCATGTGAGCCGAGTTATACAGCGATAGCCTCCAACTAACAACGACTCAGGAGGCAGAAATGATTCACATCGAACACAGCATCAGCATCAACAGGCCGAGAGGGGAGGTATTCGACTTCCTGACCAACGTCCAAAACCTTCCCAAGTGGCAGGCCAACCTTGTCCAGTCGGTTCCCCTCAGTCAGGGACCGGTTCGGGCCGGCTTCCAGTTCGAGGAGACGATCAACGTCATGAGGCGCAAGATTCGCGCCGTCTGCACCGTAACCGAGATCAGGCCCCAGGAGCGATTCGCCTTCGAGATGAGGTCCAACGGCCCGCTCGACTGCGATGCCCGGTTCGAGCTCCAGCCCGTCGCCAATGGCACCCGGCTAACCCTCATCGGGACGGCCCGCCTCAAGGGCATTTGGCGGCTCCTCAAGCCAATGGTTGCCGCCGAGTTGCGCAAGGAGACGCTGGTGGAGCTGACGGCAATGAAAAATCTGCTGGAAGCGCCAGAGCCAGTCCTATCGCGTCAGGGCATCTAGTACGAAATCAGCGCACGAAAGGGAATCCAGACATGCACGCATCGCGAGACAGCCTGCCGGCAGAAACAATGGGCGACTCTTACGAAGGGCACTTCGCCGACTGGGGCGAGTACATGGCGTACTTCGAGTCCATCAAGGGTGGTACCGACTTCAGCCCGCTCTTCGTCGGCCTGCCGGATGACAAATGCCAGAGTCCTCATTGGGGCTACGTGTTCAAGGGCAAGCTCCGCTTCATCTACAAGGACCACGAAGAGATCATCTCGGCAGGTGAAGCCTACTACGCACCGCCAGGGCACACGACCGAATGTCTCGAGGATGCCGAGACGGTGGAGTTCTCGCCGACGGCGGAGTTTCAGGCGACCATGGCGGTGGCCGCGAAGAACCTGGAGGCGCAGCCAGGCTGACCACCACCGGTCGAATCCCATTAGAAAGGTGCCGCTGAGCGAAATCAGCGGCACCTTCCTCCGTGACAGTAACCAGAAACAGGCACCTTGCAAGGAGTCGATGGCGCCGCGACACGTGGGCGAAGCAGCGCTTGCTGGCCGTGGTCCTAAGCTTTTGGCATAGTGGCCCGAGATGTCCACGCCACTTACGGCCGAAAGCTTCGTCGAACGTCTCAAGACCCTCGAGCAGCCCGGTGTCCTGGAGCGCTACCAGAAGTCCTTTCGCCTCGACGCACCAAACGAGCTGCTCGGTGTGCCCATGGGCAGCGTTTTCGCCCTCGCTCGCGAGTTCATAGAGATGCCCCTCACCGAAATCGAGCGCCTGCTGGATAGCTCGCTCCACCATGCTCGCGTCGGAGCCATGAGCATCATGGACAAGCAGGCTCGGGCCAAACGCACACCTGATGCGGCCCGCAAGGAGTTGTTCGACCTCTACCTTCGCCGCGTCGAGAGCATCAACAACTGGGACCTCGTGGACCTTGCCGCGCCTTACGTAGTCGGCGGCTACCTGGCGAATAAGCCACGCAACGTTCTTTACGATCTCGCGGCATCGGAGAACACCTGGGCTCGCCGCACCGCCATCACGGCAACGGCCTATTTTCTGCGCGAGGGCGACGTGGACGACACGTTCCGGCTGGCCGAGATCCTTCTGCACGACCCGCACGACCTCGTGCAGAAGCCGGTCGGCAGCTGGCTCAGAGAAGCAGGTAAGCAAGACCAGGCCCGCCTGCTTGCCTTCCTGGACCGCCATGCCTCTTCAATGCCACGGGTCACGCTTCGATTTGCGAGCGAGCACTTGGACAGGGCTCAACGGGATCACTATCTGGGATTGACGAGCCGGACGAAGGCGTGAGATAGGTTCAGCGCGACTCAGCCACCGCCTTTAGGCGCTGGAGCTGGTCCTTGAGCGCCCGGCGCAGCTTCTTGCGCGCAAAGTACTCCCCGACAAGCCCGCCGTAGTGGAACAGCACCTCGACCTGCACGATGGTGTCTTCGCCCTTCGCCTGGACAATCCAGGTCGTCATCAGGTTGTCGCCGCCCGGCGGGCCCTCCGTGAGGAAGTCGTCGCCCGCTTCGAGGACCTGCACGACGTGCGTCGACGCGCCGGGCCCGATGCTGGCCTCGATCTCCATCGCGGCGCCGATACCGGTGGTCTCAGTTGAGAGCTGGCGCAGATAGCGCCACCCTTCCGGCAGGAAACGGTGGCGCTGTTTCTGGTCACGGATGAGCGACAGCAACGCGTTCGGTGTCGCGGCCACTGCTATCCACTCGACGACCTCAGCCACGGCTACTTCGTGGCGACCGCACAGAGCGGCGTCACCGGCAGCCGGATCATGCTGTCCACTAGAAACGGCTCAACCACCATACCGAGCAGGGCTTTCAGGTGCTCGATGTCGCCAGCGGACAACTCCTCAACCACCGTCCGCAAAGGCCCTCGGGTAGCTTGGCGCTCCCAAAGCTGGTCGATGGAGTCGAATTCCCAGACCATCGGCAGAGGGTCGATTCGCACTGTTTCGAAGCCGGCGCCTTCGAGAAGCCGCTGCAACTTGCCCGGAGGTGCGAGCTGGTAGACGCCGGGCACCTCAAAATCGACCGGCGCCTGAGGCCGCCCGAAACGACTCAGCGCTTCGCCAACCACTGTGAATGCGGGATTGCGCTCAGGTTCGTCCCAGACCGAGATCACGAAGCGCCCGCCCGGCTTGAGCACGCGTCGGACCTCAGCCACAGCAACATTGGGTTGAGGACAAAACATAATGCCGAAACGGCAGCTCACGGCATCGAAGCTGCCGTCCGCGTAGTCAATAGCCTCAGCATCGACAACCCGCGTCTCGACGTTGGTCAGACCGGCTGCCTCGGCGCGGCGTTTCAGCGCCTCGACCATCTCCGGCACGAGGTCTGTGGCGACCACAGTGCCGCCCGGCGCGACCAGGCGCGCAGCATCGAGCGCCGGATGCCCCGAGCCGCACGCGAGATCGAGGACGCGCATGCCGGGAGCAAGGCCGGCCTCGCGACAAAGCCACGCCGTTACACCGGCGGTTTCGCGCTCCAGGCGCTCATGCATGGCGTCCCAGCCGGGAGCGTTCCCAGTCCACTGACGGCGTTGCTGGTCCTTTAGCTCTGCCTTCGTTGGCATCGCAACACCTCAGCGTTGCTACGCGACGGTCGAAGGCAGGAAGCCCGGGCGCTGTTTTTCGAAGGTCGAGATCGAATCGGCGTGCGCGAGGGTCAGACTGATGTCATCGAGGCCGTTGAGCAAGCAGTGCCGCACGAACGGATCAATGTCGAAGTGGAAAGTCCAGTCCTCGCCCACGATGCCGACCGTCTGCGTCTCGAGGTCGACCACGAGCTTCGAGTCAGGCTTCTCCTCCGCGCGCGTCATCAGGATCTCGACCTCGTCGGGCCTGAGCGTCACAAGCAGCAGGCCGATCTTGGCCGAGTTGTTGCGGAAGATGTCGGCAAACGACGGCGCGATGATCGCCTTGAAACCGTAGTCCTCCAGAGCCCACGGAGCGTGCTCTCGCGACGACCCACAGCCGAAGTTCGGGCCCGCGATCAATACCTGTGCCTGCGCGTACGCCGGGTCGTTGAGGACGAAGGACTCGTCCTTGCGCCAGCTGTCGAACAGGAAGCGCCCGAAGCCGGTACGCTCGACCAGCTTGAGGTACTTCGCCGGGATGATCTGGTCCGTGTCGACGTCGCGCCGGTTCAACGGGATCGCTTGCGCCGTGATCTTCTTTACCGGCTCCATTAGTTGCGCCTCCAGTTGCGGATGTCGACGAAGTGACCCTCGATCGCCGCCGCAGCCGCCATCTCGGGGCTGACCAGATGCGTGCGACCTCCGGGTCCCTGGCGCCCTTCGAAGTTGCGGTTAGAGGTCGAAGCGCAGCGCTCGCCGGGCAGCAGGAAGTCCGGGTTCATGCCGAGGCACATCGAGCAGCCCGCGTCGCGCCACTCGAAGCCCGCCTCTGTGAAGATCTTGTCGAGACCCTCCTGCTCCGCCTGCGCCTTCACGAGGCCGGAACCGGGGACCACGATCGCCCGCACGCTCGACGCCACCTTGTAGCCGCGCGCTACGGCGGCTGCAAGGCGCAGGTCCTCGATGCGGGAGTTGGTGCAGGAGCCGATGAACACGCGGTCGAGGTGAACGTCCTCGATCGCCGTACCCGGCTTGAGGTCCATGTAGGTGAGGGCGCGCCAGCCGACCTCGCGCGCGCCGGCGTCGTCGAAGCTGTCCGGGTCAGGGATGCGGTCGGTGACGTCGACGCTCTGAGCCGGCGTCGTGCCCCACGTCACGCTCGGCGCAATGCCGGCCGCTGCGAGCGTGACGATTTTGTCGAACTTCGCGCCTTCGTCGGTGGGCAAGGTGCGCCAGTAGTCCAGCGCCGCCTCCCACTCCTTGCCCTTGGGTGAGTAGGGACGGCCCTCCAGGTAAGCGAAGGTCTTGTCGTCGGGAGCGACCATGCCGGCGCGCGCCCCACCTTCGATCGACATGTTGCAGAGGGTCATACGGCCCTCCATCGAGAGGTTCCAGATGGTGTCGCCGCGGTACTCGATCACGTGGCCGATGCCACCGCCGACGCCGATCTTGCGGATGATTGCCAGCGTCACGTCTTTAGCGACGACACCCGCAGGTAGTTCGCCGGTGACCTCGATCGACATCGTCTGCGGTCGAGCCTGGGGCAGCGTCTGTGTTGCCAGCACATGCTCGACCTCGGAAGTGCCGATGCCGATCGCCAGCGCTCCGAAGGCGCCATGCGTCGATGTGTGGCTGTCGCCGCAGACGATGGTCATTCCGGGCTGGCTCATGCCCTGCTCCGGCCCGATCACGTGCACGATGCCCTGGCGCGGGTCGTTGACCCCGAAGTACATGACACCGAAGTCCGTCACGTTCTTGTCGAGCACCGCGACCTGCTGGATCGACAGCGGGTCGGGCCACTCCTTATCGCGGTTCTCCGTCGGCACGTTATGGTCGACGGTCGCGACCGTCAGTTCAGGCCGGCGCACCTTGCGCCCGGCCATGCGCAGCCCTTCGAAAGCCTGCGCAGACGTGACTTCGTGCACCAGGTGCAAGTCAACATAGAGAAGATCGGGCTGCCCCGGCTCACGCTTAACAACGTGGCTCTCCCAGATCTTCTCGGATAGTGTTCTCGGTTCCGCCATCAAGTTCTCCTCGCGCCCAGTGGGCGTGAATTAACCAGCTACGAGATCGGCCATGCTGATCACCGGTACCTCTACCGGCTTCTTCGACCACTCCCCGTCGTTGGTGACGATCGCCTCGCATCCCGTCTCGATGGCGGTCGCGAGAATTATAGCGTCGGCCAGCTTGAAGTTCTGGCGACCCCGAAGCGCTGCGGCCCTGCGCGTGATGCGCCGGTCCACCGCAACTACCCAAAACCCGTCCTCGGAAAGCAAGTCAGCGATTCGCTGCTTGGCCATGGCGTTATCGTCCCGCTCCGGCCTCACAAGCAACTCCGCTTCTGTTATCACAGAAATGACGGCTGTGAGTTCGCCAGCTTGTACCCGTCGGAAGACGGGTACAAGCTCATCGAAGAACGGCTGCTCTCCGCCAAGGAAATAGATCAGGACGTTCGTGTCGAGGAGGAGTGTACGGCTACTCCTGAGCAGGAGGTGTTCTGCCAGCCCAAGCCTCCTCTATGCGTCGTTCCCTCTCGTCCCAGCCTGCACGCTCCTGCCGGATGTACTCGTCTATCTCATCCTTGGTGTTTCCGTAGATCCCGCGCATGCTACCGCCGTAATAGTCCGCCCAGTCCTTTGGCCGAGGACGCAGGATCAGGCGGTCACCGTCAACGCGGATACTCACCCGATCACCAGCGCCAAGGCCGAGCTCCCTGAGCAGGCGGGCAGGCAGCGTGATCTGGTTCTTGCTGCTGATTGTGCTCATGGCGGGTCTGTCCTCTTCATCGGTGATGTACTCAAGCGCTGCCTCGCTCACTTTACGAATTGGCTTCCTGCTTGGTAGATCACTCATCCTCTTTACCTTGGCCTGATTATCCTACACCCTGCACGCTCTGTCTACCTCCCGTTTGTCACCCCGATGGTCGCGGTGGCACGCTGGCGCAAGAACGCCGAGACCACCGCTCGCAGCGATGCCGTCACGATGTTCGGGTCCGTGCCTACGCCCCAGCGCACTTCTCCCCTGCTACTCCGCGTCTCCACGTAAGCGACGGCAGTCGCGTCCTTGCCGGCGCCGAGCGCGTGCTCTGCGTAGTCGACCACGTCGAGCTCCATCCCGAGCGCGCTGTTGAGGGCGGTTACGAAGGCCTCGATCGGTCCGCTGCCCGTACCCATAACCTCGACCTCACGGCCGTCCACCGCGATGTGGGCTTCCACAACACTTACGCGCGAGTCGCTCGACCGCACTTCATGACTGAGGAGCGCAATCTCAGGCTCGTCCGGCAGGTACTCGGTGCTAAAGGCCTCCCACATCGCTGCCGGGCTAATCTCCGTGCCGCTGTCCTCGGTGATGTGCTGAATCGTCTTCGAGAACTCGATCTGGAGGCGTCGCGGCAGGTCGAAACCGTGCTCCGCCTTCATGACGTAGGCGACGCCGCCCTTGCCGCTCTGGCTGTTCACCCGCACAACTGCTTCGTAGTTGCGGCCGACGTGCTTCGGGTCGATCGGCAGATAGGGCACCCCCCAGACTTCGTAGTCGTCCGGCTCAAGGCCGTCGTCGGCAGCCTTCTTATACAACGCCTCAAAGCCCTTCTTGATCGCGTCCTGGTGGCTGCCGCTGAAGGACGTGTAGACCAGGTCGCCAACGTAGGCATGGCGCGGGTGCACCGAGATGCGGTTGCAGTACTCGGCTACCCTGCGCAGTGCATCGATGTCGCTTATGTCGAGCTCTGGGTCGACGCCCGAAGCGAACAGGTTCATGGCCAGGTTGACGATGTCCACGTTGCCGGTGCGTTCGCCGTTGCCGAAGAGCGTGCCTTCGATGCGGTCGGCGCCCGCCATCACACCGAACTCTGCTGCCGCGACGCCGGTGCCACGGTCGTTGTGGGGATGCAGGCTGATCACCACGCTGTCCCGATTCTTTACGGTGCGCCCGAACCACTCGATCACGTCGCCGTAGACGTTGGGCGTGAAGCACTCCACCGTCGCGGGCAGGTTGAGGATCAACGGCCTGTCAGGCGTCGGCTTGATCACGTCCATCACGGCGTGACAGATGTCGATGGCGTACTCCGGTTCCGTCAGCGTGAAGCTCTCCGGCGAGTACTCGTAGCGGATCTTGCTGCCGGTCAGGGACTGCTCGAGCTTGACGGCGGTCTCGGCGGCGCTAACCGCAATCTCAGTGATCCCTTCCTTGTCCTGCCTGAAAACCACCTCGCGCTGCAGCGGGTTGGTGCTGTTGTAAAAGTGGACGATCGCCTGCTTCACGCCGATCAGGCTCTCGTAAGTGCGCTCGATCAGCTCATCGCGGCACTGGGTCAGCACCTGGACGGTGACGTCCTCCGGAATCAGGTCCTCTTCGATGAGCAGGCGGATGAAATCGAAGTCCGGCTGACTGGCCGCCGGAAAACCGACCTCGATCTCCTTGAAGCCCATGCGGACCAGCGTCTCGAACATGCGCCGCTTGCGCTCGATGTCCATGGGGTCGATCAGCGCCTGGTTGCCGTCGCGCAGGTCGACGCTGCACCAGAGCGGCGCTCTCTCGATGCGCTTGTTCGGCCACGTGCGGTCGTCCAGGACCAGGGGCAGCCACGGCTGGTACTTCTCGAAAGGCATTTTCTTCGGGGTTACGTTTGCAGGTGGCAACGGCGTACTCCTTTTCGATGGCTTGCCGCTCCGGCCAGTGCCGCCGATGGCGATCGCGAGTCCGGAGTGTGCGCCGCCGGCCTGAGTGCCGGCGACGCGATAACCCGGTGGCCCTCCGTCCTAGATAGCGGACGAGGGCCGTTGGAGTCTGAGCCGTTGCCTTTGTTCGGTCATCTCAATCACACGCCTGCCCTACAGCAGGCTGCCTACCTGGGCCTTGCCTTCGCCGGCGCTGCGGTAGCGCCGGTGCCCATCGTCCTGGTCGTGCTCGCCGGCGCCGCCTCGCGTCATCGCGATGCGGCCCGTGC
>Ga0247825_10003639_pt1 | contig 10159 bp, 10 predicted proteins | sample 13C_Vanillin_Day_FD_194413 | JGI IMG/M metagenome (GOLD analysis project Ga0247825, IMG submission 194413) | Soil microbial communities from agricultural site in Penn Yan, New York, United States - 13C_Vanillin_Day48 | ecosystem: Environmental > Terrestrial > Soil > Agricultural land | place...
GCGGGCCTCGTTTCGGTGCAGCCGAAGCCGTGCTCAGTCGCGCACCCCCGCGGCCAGCAGGGTGCGGGCCTCCTCGCGACCGTCGAGAAGCCGATTGACGCGGCGGGTCACCTTCCACTCGCCGTCGATCTTGGCGAGCTCCCACCGGTTTGCGGTGATCCGGTGGACCCGGAACCCGGCGTCGTCGTGAATGATCAACTGCGACTTGCATGTGGCCACCGCGGTATCGCCGTCGACGCGCACGTGCCCGGGCTCGAGCATGTGCGCGCAGCCGCCGCCGATCCAGCCCTGATGTGCCTGCGACTGCACCATCGCCGTGATGGCCGCATGCCCGCGCATCACCCCGGTGTCGACGTCGTACACGCCGTCCTCGGTCCACAGACGCGCGACGGCGTCGGCCGAGCCGCTGTCGATGGCGGGGCCGTAGGCGGTCATCAGCTCGAGGATGGCGAGCTTGTCCTCGAGGGCGGTGACGCGTTCGGCGAGTGTGCGGACGAGTTCTTCGGTGCCGGTCATGGGCGGATCCTGTCTTCGGTCGTGGTGCGGAAGGAGAGGCCGAGGGTGTCGCCCAGCTGCCGGAGGGCCTCCAGTTGCTCGCAGTAGTGGGCTGCGCTCGTGGACGTGAGGGTGGCGCTGACGACGGTGGTGCCGGCCTCGCGACGTCGTTCGAGGGAGCGGGCCACGGCGCCCCGTGAGCCGATCGGATCGAGCGGTGCGCCTGCGCTGAGGACCACCTCGAATTTCTCGGGAAGGTCGACCCGGGCGAGCAGCGCGCACAACTCGTCGAGTGACAGACCGAACGGCACCCAGCCGTCGCCGAGCGTCGTCGCGCGGCGCAGGGACCGCAGTGTGCGTCCCCCGATCCACAGCGGGACTCGCGGCTGGACGGCGTGCGGTTCGACGACGACGCCGTCGAAGTCGTAGAACGGGCCGTGGTACTCGGGCCTCGGTTGCGACAGGGACGCGCGCAGCGCCGCGAGCGCGTCGTCGGCGCGGGCGCCGCGGTCGTCGAAGTGGGCGCCGAGCAGGTCGAATTCCTCGCGCAGGCTGCCCACGCCCAGGCCGAGCACGAGCCGGCCGCCGCTGACGACGTCGAGCGTGCCGTAGCGCTTGGCGATCTCGAGGGGGTGGTGATAGCCGAGCACCAGAACCTGCGTGGCCAGGCGGATGCCGGTGGTCTGTGCGGCGAGGAACCCGAGGGTCGCGAGCGGGTCCCAGTAGGTGCCGCCGCGTTCCACTGCGACGTCGGTGGGGACGGCGACATGCTCGCTGCAGGTGAGGTGGTGGTAGCCGAGGCGGTCGGCCGTGCGGGCGATCGCGGTGAGCTCCGCGATGCCGGCGCCGAGTTCCCAGTCCGCGCGGACCGCGGGGTGCGCGATGACGATGGGCGGCGCGATTCCTATGTGCATCAGTTCGTAACTCCGCTCTCGGGGTCGTCTGTTGTCACCGTTGTAGTGGAGGTACCCCGCGGGGTGCGCGGAGATTCCCGGTGACCGGGCGCGGCGGTTGCCCGATTCCTTCCCCGCGGCGGGCGCGGCTGGTACATTTTAAGAATTCATTTCAGTTTTTGTCGGACGTATGCGTGTGACCAGGATATTTGGAGGCGTCGATGACTGTCGTCGATTTGGATGATGCACTGTCGGTACCCGCTGCGAAGAAGGATCTGCCGCCGTCGATGGTGGAACGGATGACGCTCATCCTCGACGCGTTCGACGGCCGGACGTCGCGCCTGACGCTCGAAGAGGTGGCGTGCCGCACCCGGCTGCCGCGGTCCACCGTGCACCGCATCCTCGACCAGCTCGTCCGTCTCGACTGGGTCGACCACGCCAGCTTCGGCTACTGCCTCGGGCGGCGGGCGATGGGACTCGGCGGCGGCGACAACGGGCACAGCCAGGTCCGGGCCGCGGCGGCCCCGCTGCTGCACGAACTGCACATGCAGACCGGGATGGTCGTGCACCTGGCCGTGCTGGACGGCGCGGAGAGCGTGTACCTGGACAAGGTGGGCGGGCGGATGGCCGCGGCCCTGCCGTCCCGCGTGGGTGGGCGCGTGCCCGCCTACACGACGGCGGGCGGCAAGGCGATGCTCGCATGGGTCGACCCGGAGCAGGTGGACGGCATGTACGGGCCGCGGCTCAGCCGCAGCACGGACCGCACGATCACCGAACTGTCCACGTTGCACCAGGAGCTCAACCGGATCCGGCAACGTCGCGGTCTCGCCTTCGAGCGCGGGGAGGCGGTGCGCGGAATCGGGTGCGTCGGTGTCGCTGTCCGCAGCGCCGACGGACCGGTCGCCGGCATCTCGCTGTGCGGAGACGCGCGCACCGTCCAACTCGAGCGCGTCGCCCCGCTCGTCGTCGACGCAGCCCGGGAAGTCACGCGGACGCTGCACCCCGAACTGGGAACGCCCCGCCGCGGCCGCCGGACTCCGGAGATCCCGGACAGCTCGTGGTCGACCGAGACCCTCGACCAGCTCCTCGCGGTGCAGTCGGGGCAATGGCTGTAGCGCCCGTGCGTGGCTGACGAGTCCCCGGACTCGTTACGCGCGCACGGGCAGCGGGGCGGCGTCGAGGCCGAAACCGCCCCGGAAGAACACCATCGGACGCTCGTCGCACACCGATTCGAGTTCCAGGACGCGTCCGATCACGACGTCGTGATCGCCGGCGGTGTGCACCGACTGCACGTCGGCATGCACGCGCAGGAGGACCCCCGGCAGCGACGGCGTCGACCACCCCGACGGCTCCCAGACGAGCCCGTCGAACTTGGCACCCCGGCTCGAACCGAACCGGGCGCAGAGGTCCGTCTGGTCCTCGTGTAGCACGTTGATCGTGAAGCGTCCCGACCGCCGGATGCGCGGCCATGCCCGGCCGCGGTGATCGGCACAGAACAGGATCAGTGGCGGCTCCAGCGACACCGACGCGAACGACTGGCACGCGAAACCGACCGGGCCCTCCGCGTCGAGCCCTGTCACCACCGTCACGCCGCTGGCGAATTGCCCCAGGGCACGGCGCATCTCGCCCGGTGACGGTGCGTCCGGGTGTGCCGCGGGCTTGTTGCCGGCCGGTTCGGTTGCCATCAGACCGCCTCCGATTGCTCTTCCGTCGCCGACCGATTCGGCGATCGACCCCGAGGCTAGAGACGCCCCCGAAGCGTCACGAGATGCCGTCTCGGTCAGTGGAAGTCCCCGCCCGGACCGTGCCCGAGCCGTGCGGTGTCTCGCTGACCGGGATCGCTCCTGTCCGAGCCGGGACCACGCTGGCAACGTGATCGACCATGACGACTGACTCGAGTTACGAGGGCACCCTGAAGGAGCTGAAGACCGACCTCGGCGTGCTTCGCTACCACGAGGCCGGCGACGGTCCGCCTCTTCTGCTGCTGCACGGTTCCGGCCCCGGCGTGACGGGGTGGCGCAACTTCCGCGGCAACCTCGGCGTCTTCGCCGAGCACTTCCGCACCTTCATCCTGGAGTTCCCGGGATTCGGGGTCAGCGACGATTTCGGCGGCCACCCGATGCTCACCGCGGGCGACGCGGTGCTCCGCTTCCTCGATGGTCTCGGACTCGATGAGGTGGCGATGCTCGGAAACTCGATGGGCGGCATCGTCGCCACCCAGTTCGCCATCGCACACCCCGACCGCGTCGCCAAGTTGATCACCATCGGCGGCATCGGCAGGAACCTCTTCAGCCCCGGTCCCGGTGAGGGCATCAACCTCCTGATGGAGTTCACGGACGAACCCACCCGGGAACGACTGATCGCGTGGCTGCACTCGATGGTGTTCGACCCCGCCATGGTCACCGAGGAACTGATCGAGGAACGCTGGACGCAGGCCACCGACCCCGAGACCCTCGCCAGCGCCCGCAAGATGTACAGCAAGGCCGCGTTCGAGGCAGGCGCCAAGGCGGCACTCGCGTCCGACGCCACCCCGTACTGGGCCCAGCTGCACAAGGTGACGGCGCCGACGCTGCTCACGTGGGGCCGCGACGACCGGGTCAGCCCGCTGGACATGGCGATCCTCCCGATGCGGTCGATCCCGCGGGCGGAACTGCACGTGTTCCCGAACTGCGGGCACTGGGCGATGATCGAGCAGAAGACGGCGTTCGAGAGCGCCGTCCTCGCCTTCCTCCTCCGCAAGGACGGCAGCGGACGATGAGCGGCACCGCAGAAACCTTCGATACCACAGTCGATTTCCTTGTCGTCGGCAGCGGTGGCGGCGGCATGGCCGCGGCGATCACCGCGGCCCACCGCGGGATCGACACCCTCGTCATCGACAAGGGCGCGACGTTCGGCGGATCCACCGCCATCTCCGGCGGCGGCATCTGGATACCCAACGCCCCGACGCTGCGCGCGAAGGGTGTCGTCGACTCCCGCGAGTCGATCCGCCGCTACCTCGACATCATCACCGAGGGCACCGTCGCCGCCGACCGCCTCGACGCGTTCGTCGACAAGGGTCCCGAGCTGATGGAACTGCTCGACCGCAGCCCGCACATGGAGCTGTACTGGGTGAAGGGCTACTCCGACTACCACCCGGAATACGAGGGCGGGCGGCCGCTCGGGCGCACCATCGAATGCATCCCGTTCGACACCCGGGCGCTGAAGGAGGACGAGCAGTTCCAGCGTCCCAACAGCATGAAGGGTCCGCTGGGCCTGTGGGTCACCTCGAAGGATTACCACGACCTCGCCATGGTCAAGCGCACGTGGAAGGGCCGCAAGGCGTCGCTGGTGGCGGCGTGGCGGGTGGCGTCCAACGTGGTCCGGCGACGCCACATGGCGACCGGCGGACGCGCACTGGTGGCGCGGATGCGGATGGTCCTCAAGGACGCCGGGGTGCCGCTGTGGCTGAAGACGTCGATGACGGAACTGATCGTCGACGGCACCGGAGCGGTCGTGGGTGTGCTCGCCGAGCGCGACGGACAGACGGTCCGGATCGGCGCCCGCCGCGGCGTGCTGCTCGCGACCGGCGGGTTCGACCACAACCAGGACATGCGGGCCAAGTACCTGCCCCGGCACGGCGTTCCGGACGTCAGCGCCGGCGCCCGGGAGAACACCGGCGACGGCATCGTCGCCGGCCAGAAGCTCGGTGCGGCAGTCGACCTCATGGACGACGCCTGGTGGATGCCGTCGGTGCTGCACCCGATGGGTGCCGTGATCCCGCTCGTGTCGGAGCGGTGCATTCCGCCGTCCGTCATCGTGAACGGACGCGGCGAACGCTTCACCAACGAGTCGTCGCCGTACGTGAACTTCGTGCACGACCAACTCGACGGCGGCCATGTCCCGGCGTGGTTCGTCATGGACAACAAGGCGAAGTCGCGGTACCCGTTCGCGCAGGTGCTGCCGGGTGTGCCGTTCCCTCAGGGGTTCTACGACTCCGGTGTCGTGCACAAGGCGGACACGCTGCGTGACCTCGCCGAGAAGATCGGCGTCAAAGCAGACACCCTCGTCGCGACCGTCGATCGCTTCAACGGCTTCGCCCGCAGCGGCACCGACGAGGACTTCGGCCGCGGCGAGAGCGCGTACGACCGGTACTACGGCGACCCGACGATGAAGAACCCGTGCCTCGACGAGATCGTCCAGGGCCCGTTTTACGCGATCCGCTGCGAGGCAGGCGACCTGGGCACGAAGGGCGGACTCGTCACCGACGCCGACGCCCGGGTGCTCCGCGAGGACGGGACCGTCATCGACGGCCTGTACGCCACCGGCAACACGTCGGCGTCGGTGATGGGCAACGAATACGCCGGCGCGGGCGCGACCATCGGTCCCGCCATGGTGTTCGGCTACATCGCCGCGCAGCACGCCGCCCACGTGAGTGGCAAAGAGTCCCGGAACACACGACAGCACTCACGTGCGGGGGAGGTGGCGTGATGCTGAGCGACGCGCAACGACTGTCCGCCGCCCACCTCCTGCGGAACGCCGAACGGAACCGCGCACCCATCGATCCGCTGACCACCGTGTTCCCGGGCATCGACGTCGTCGACGCCTACGAGATCGCGCTGCTGAACATCCGGGCACGGCTGGCGGCGGGGGAGACGGTGTACGGCCACAAGGTCGGACTGTCCTCCGAGGTCATGCAGAAGATGATGGGCGTCGACGAGCCCGACTACGGACATCTGCTGTCGAGCATGGTGTACGCCGAGGGGACGCCGATCGACACCGCGCAGTTCTGCTACCCGCGCATCGAGGTGGAGATCGGATACGTCCTCGGCGAGACCCTGCCGGGGGAGGGGTGCACCGAGACCGACGTGCTCGCGGCCACCGAATACATCGTTCCCAGTATCGAACTGATCGACTCCCGCATCACGGACTGGAAGATCGGGCTCGCCGACACGATCGCCGACAACGCGTCCTCGGCCGGCGTGATCCTCGGAGCCGGACGGGTGGAACCGGCGAACGTCGACATCGGCGCGATCTCCGCGGTGCTGTTCCAGGGCGAGGAGAAGATCGCGCGGGGGGAAGCGTCGGCGGTGCTCGGCAATCCCACGAAGGCCGTGGCCTGGCTGGCGCGGAAGGTCGCGAGCTTCGGAGTGCAGCTCGAGGCCGGGCACGTGATCCTGCCCGGTTCGTGCACCCGCGCGATCGACGCCCGCCCCGGCGACGTGTTCCGCGCCGATTTCAGTGACATCGGCTCCGTATCAGTAGAATTCAAGTAAGGCGACAATTGTGACCAAGGCTTTCGCCGCGATCGTCGGATCCGGCAACATCGGCACCGACCTGATGTACAAACTCCTCCGCTCGGAGATCATCGAGCCCCGCTGGATGATCGGCGTCGACCCCGACAGCGAGGGACTGAAGCGCGCCGCGGACCGGGGTGTGATCGCCAGCGCCGAGGGCGTCGACTGGCTACTCGCCCAGGACGAGCGCCCCGACATCGTCTTCGAGGCCACCTCGGCCTACGTGCACCGGGCGAACGCGCCCCGCTACCGGGAACTCGGCATCCAGGCGGTCGACCTCACCCCGGCCGCGCTCGGACCCGCGGTCGTGCCCGCCGTGAACATGGGCGAGCACCGCACCGCACCGAACGTCAACCTCATCACGTGCGGCGGCCAGGCGACCATCCCCATGGTCCATGCCGTCTCCCGGATCACCGACGTCGCGTACGCCGAGATCGTCGCCAGCGTGGCCTCGCCGTCCGCGGGCCCGGGTACCCGCGCGAACATCGACGAGTTCACGATCACCACGAGCCGGGGCATCGAGACGATCGGCGGGGCGAAGAAGGGTAAGGCGATCATCATCCTGAACCCGGCCGAGCCGCCGATGTTCATGAAGGACACCGTGTTCTGCTCCATCCCCGCCGACGCCGACCGCGGCGCCATCACCGCGTCCATCCACGACGTCGCGGCGTCCGTGCAGGCGTACGTCCCCGGCTACCGTCTGCGCGCCGAACCGCAATTCGACGACCCGACGCCGATCAGCGGAGGACTCGCCCGCGTCGGCATCTTCCTCGAGGTCGAAGGCGCCGGCGACTTCCTGCCGCCCTATTCCGGCAACCTCGACATCATGACCGCCGCCGCCACCAAGGTCGGCGAGAGCTTCGCGACGCAGATCCTCGGCGCCAGCGTCTGAGCGCGTCCGCCCCACATTCACTCTTCGAAGGAATACCGATGCCTTACAGTGCCGATCTCGACATCCGGGTGACGGACTCGTCGCTGCGCGACGGCTCCCACGCCAAGCGACACCAGTTCACCGTCGACCACGTCCGCTCCATCGTCGGGGCGCTCGACGCCGCCGGCGTTCCGGTCATCGAGGTCACCCACGGCGACGGACTCGGCGGTTCCTCGTTCAACTACGGATTCAGCCACACCCCGGAACAGGAACTGATCAAGGCCGCGGTGGAGACGGCAACGCGGGCCAGGATCGCGTTCCTCATGCTCCCCGGACTGGGTGTCCAGTCCGACATCCGGGAGGCCGCGGACAACGGCGCGAGCATCTGCCGCATCGCCACGCACTGCACCGAAGCCGACATCTCCGTGCAGCACTTCGGGCTCGCCCGCGAACTCGGGCTGGAGACGGTCGGGTTCTTGATGATGTCTCACAGCCGGCCGCCGGAGGTTCTCGCGCAGCAGGCGCGGATCATGGCGGATGCCGGCTGCCAGTGCGTCTACGTGGTGGACTCGGCCGGGGCGCTGATCCTGAACGCCGTCAGCGACCGAGTGTCCGCCCTGGTGGCCGAACTCGGCGACGACGCACAGGTTGGATTCCACGGCCACGAGAACCTCGGCCTCGGTGTCGCCAACTCGGTGCTCGCCGTCGAGGCGGGCGCCTTGCAGATCGACGGCTCCACCCGGCGCTTCGGCGCCGGCGCGGGCAATACCCCGGTCGAGGCGTTCGCCGCCGTCACCGAGAAACTCGGAATCCGCACCGGCATCGACACTCTGAAGATCATCGACGCCGCCGAGGACGTCGTCCGGCCGATCATGGACGGCGACTGCCTGCTCGACCGGCTGTCGCTGACCATGGGTTACGCGGGCGTGTACTCCAGCTTCCTCAAGCACGCCGACTCCCACGCCCGCCGGTACGGCGTGTCCGGTGCGGAAATCCTCATCGAGGCCGGCAGGCGCGAGCTGGTCGGCGGTCAGGAAGACCAGCTGATCGAAATCGCCCTCGGCCTCGCGGACCGGCAGTCCGCGGAACCTGCAGTCGCCGAGAAGAAGTCCGCCTAGGCGTTCCGCCGGGTACCGACACCAGAAAGCCGAGATCATCATGGGCCAGGTTCTTGACAGGATCGAACAGTACGCGGACGAGATCCGCGCGGAAGGCACCGAGGGCGACAAGCTGATGCGCCTGTCGGACACGTCCGCGAAACGGTTGCGCGACTCCGGGGTGATGCGGATGCTGCAACCCAAGGAATACGGCGGCTACGAATCGCATCCGCGCGAGTTCGCGGAGACCGCGATGGGCATCGGCGCCATCGACGGAGCCGCGGGCTGGGTCAGCGGCATCGTCGGCGTCCACCCGTGGGAACTGGCGTTCTTCGACCGCACCGCGCAGGACGAGGTGTGGGGCGAGGACTCCGACATGTGGATGGCGTCGCCGTACGCCCCGATGGGGGTGGCCGTGCCCGTCGACGGCGGCTACGTCCTCAACGGACGGTGGTCGTTCTCCTCGGGCACCGACCACTGCGGGTGGGTCATGATCGGCGCCGCCGTCGGTGACCGGGACGGCAACCGGGTGATGCCACCCAAGATCCTGCACGTGCTGCTGCCACGCTCGGACTACGACATCGACCAGGACAGCTGGAACGTCGTCGGACTGCGCGGCACCGGATCCAAGGACCTGATCGTCGAGGACGCATTCATCCCGCAGCACCGGACACTGCAGGCCGACAAGGTCTTCGACGGTTCCGCGCCGAAGGAGTTCGGCCGCACCCAGACGCTCTACAACTTCCCGTTCTCGTGCATCTTCCCGCTCGGCATCACGTCCTCGCTCATCGGCATCGCCGAGGGCGCGCTGGCCTGCCACCTGAACGCGCAACGCGAACGCGTCACCGTCTCCGGGACCCCGATCAAGGACGACCCCTACGTGCTGTTCGCGATCGGCGAGGCGGCCGCGGAGATCGCGGCGTCCCGCGCGGCGATCCTGGAGACGGTCGACCGGTTCTGGGACATGACCGAGAAGGGGCAGGACATCTCGTTCGAACTCCGCTCCATCGGTCGGCGCACCCAGACGGCCGCCGCCTGGCGGGCGGTGCGCGCCGTCGACGAGATCTTCGCGCGCTCCGGCGGCGGTGCGCTCCAACTGAAGACGCCCATGCAGCGTTTCTGGCGGGACGCCCACGCCGGCCTGTCCCACGCCATCCACGTGCCGGGCTCGATCTTCCACTCCTCGGCCCTCACCCAGCTCGGCGGCGAACCCCAGGGCATCCACCGCTCCATGATTTAGGCGCTTCGCGCCCGTGCGCCTTTTTGGTCGTTCCAGCTACCAGAAAGGCGCACGGGTGGCGGAGCCGCCTCCAGGAAAGGACTTCACATGACCGACATCCGAGGGCTCGGCTACCTGCGGATCCAGACGAAGGACGTGCCACGCTGGCGGGAGCTGGTGGTGGACGGGCTGGGCATGGCCGTCGGTTCCGGCCCCGAGCCCGGCGGCCTGTACCTGCGCGTCGACGAGCGACGGTCGCGGCTGATCGTCCTGCCCGGCGACACGGACAAGGCGCTCGCCGTGGGCTGGGA
>Ga0247825_10003640_pt1 | contig 10158 bp, 9 predicted proteins | sample 13C_Vanillin_Day_FD_194413 | JGI IMG/M metagenome (GOLD analysis project Ga0247825, IMG submission 194413) | Soil microbial communities from agricultural site in Penn Yan, New York, United States - 13C_Vanillin_Day48 | ecosystem: Environmental > Terrestrial > Soil > Agricultural land | place...
CTTGCCCTCGATCGGCTCCGCGGGCCGGTAGTCCGCCACCGCGGCGGCCATCAGGACGATGTCTGCGTCTGCGCGGGCGAGCGCCTCGCGACGCAGGTCGGCGGCGGTGGGAGTCTCGACGACGTGGACGCCCGCCGGCGGCCCGATCGTCAGGTTCGCCGCGAGCAGCGTCACGTCGGCGCCGCGCTTCCGGGCGGCCTCCGCGAGCGCGACGCCCATGCGGCCGGACGACCGGTTGCCGAGGAAGCGCACCGCGTCGAGCGGCTCCCGCGTGCCGCCGGCCGTGACGAGCACCCGTCGGCCCGCGAGCCTGCCGTTGGTCTCGCCGGCGGAGAGGAGCGCCTCGAGGCGGGCCGCGATCTCCTCCGGCTCGGCCATCCGCCCGGGGCCGACGAGCCCCTCGGCGAGCTCTCCGTCGTTCGGCCCGACGACGGTCGCTCCGCGCTCGACGAGCAGAGCGAGGTTCGCCTGCGTCGCCGGGTGCTCCCACATCGCCGTGTTCATCGCGGGCGCCAGCACGAGCGCGCCGCGATGGGCAAGCGCGGTCTCGGTCAGGAGGTCGTCTGCGAGCCCGTGGGCCAGCCGCGCCATCGTGTTCGCGGTCAACGGCGCGACGACGAGGGCGTCCGCGTCGGTCAGGTGCGGATAGGGGTCGGAGGGCGGCTCCTTCCGCGCGAGCGCCCAGAACGACCGGGCTGCGACGAACTCCTCCGCGCCCCGCGTGACGACGGGCGTCACGTCGTGCCCGGCGCGGACGAGGAGCCGGATGAGCTCACAGGCCTTGTAGGCGGCGATGCCGCCGGTCACACCGACGAGGATTCGCGCCACGGGCATAGTGTGCCCGCGGAACGCGCTTTCGATGTCTTCTACGAGCCGGGGGGCGCGTACGTGAAGGTCAGCTTGCCCCGGGAGATCTCCTCCATCGCCATCGTCAGGTAGTTCTTCGAGCGGGACTCGACGAGTGGCGGGGGCGCATCCTCCAGCCCGATTCCCTCTCCGAGCTGGTGGTGGTAGTTGTTGATCTGTCGGGCGCGCTTCGCGGCCATGATCACGAGGGCATAGCGCGACGGGGGGTCGGTGTCGCTGCCCGTGTGCGAGAGGAGGTCGTCGATGCGCGGCTCGATCATCTGTGCAGCATGGTACCTGCGAGGACCAGCTCCCGTTCGACGATCGCGGCGAGCACCTCACTCGCCCGCGTCAGATCGTCGTTCCGCACCATGTAGCGGAAGCGGTGCGCCTGCTCGAGCTGGTGACGGGCGATCGCGATCCGCTCGCCGATCTCGCCCGTCGACTCGGTCGCGCGCTCGCGCAGCCTGCGCTCCAGCTCCTCGACGTCGGCCGCGATGAAGATCGTGCAGGCGCCGGGCACCTCGGCCTGGACGTGGAGCGCGCCGTCCGTCTCGAGCTCGAGGACGCAGACGCGACCGTGCGCCGCGATCCGGTCGATCTCGGAGCGGAGCGTCCCGTAGCGCTTGTGGGACACGTACTCGACCCACTCGAGGAACGCTCCCTCCTCCACCCGCGCGCTGAACTCCTCGTCGGTCAGGAACCAGTACTCGCGACCATTCTCCTCCCCCGGCCGCTGCGGCCGGGTCGTCGCCGAGATCGCGACCTCGAGCTCGGGGATCCGCTCGAGGATCGCGCGGATCAGCGTCCCCTTGCCGGCACCCGACGGACCGGTGACGACGATGGCTGGGCTCACCGCAACCACGGTCGACATCCCGCGCGATCGCCGGCAGAGCCGGCGATCACCTGTTGTTGAACAGGTTGACGAGCTCCGCCCGCTGACGCTCGGACAGCCCGCCGACGGTCTTCGACAGGCTGATCCGGCACTGGTTCAGCAGGCGGGCGGCCTTCACGCGCCCGAACTTCGGCACCGCCATGAGCATGTCGAACACCTTCGCGGTCGAGACGTAGTCGGGTGGGTCGAGCAGGATCGTCTCGATGTGGGCGCGGCCGTCCTTGAGGTCCTTCTTCAGCTGGGCCCGGCGGACGCGGATGTCGTTCGCACGCTGGAGGGCTTCCATCCGCTGATCGAGCGAGCGCGCGGGGGCCTGGGCGTGCGTCTTCGACGTGACCATGAGCGCACGAGTCTAGCAAGGTCTCAGTCTGAATCAAGCAGTACTGTTTCGCAGGATTTACAGGGATTTTTCAGCCTGGGCAACGCCTCGGAGATCACGCGGTGTCCCGAATCCGCGGGCCGCGGCCTCCGCTGCGAGCTCCGCGCGGACGCGACCCGGTGCGCCGGGGTCCGAGAAGAGCGCCGTGCCCACCGCGACCGCGCTCGCGCCGACCGCGACGAGCTCGAGCGCATCCCGCCCGGTCGAGACGCCTCCCATTCCGACGATCGGCACGTCGACGGCCGACGCGCAGGCATGGACGCAGGCGAGCGCGATCGGACGGAGCGCGGGACCCGAGTAGCCGCCCACTCCGCGCGCGAGAATCGGGCGAAGAGTGACCGGATCGAGCGCGAGGCCGCGGATCGTGTTCACGAGCGAAAGCCCGTCCGCGCCGGCGTCGACGACCGCGCGCGCCGCCTCGGCGATGTCCCACTGGGCAGGCGAGAGCTTCGCGTAGAGCGGCGTGCCGGTGGCCGAGCGGGCGGCGGCGACGAGTTGCGCGGCCGTCTCCGGCGCCTCCTCCACGTTCGGGCACGAGAGGTTGAGCTCGATCGCGGCGACTCGCTCGTCGCCGTCGAGTCGCTCGCAGCACAGGGTGAAGTCCGCTGCAGAGAAGCCGCCGACCGAGACCCAGAGCTGGGGCACGATCTCGGCCAGGCGGGGCAGGTGGTCGGCAGCGAACGCGTCGATCCCCGGCCCCTGGAGGCCGATCGAGTTGAGCATTCCGTGGTCGGTCTCCGCGATCCGGGTCGGTGGGTTCCCCTCGCGCCGCAGTGGCGTGATCGTCTTCGTCACGAACACGTCGAGAGAGTGAGCGACATCCGGCGCGGCGAGCGCGTCCAGGCAGCCAGACGCGTTGAGGATCGGGATGCTCATCGGTGCGCATCCGTGGCGGTGAGAACCGGCCCTTCCAGGCAGAGGCGGACGTAGCCGCCGTTCCGCTGGACGACGCAGCCGTAGCACGCCCCGTACCCGCATGCCATCGGCGCCTCGCGCGCGAGCTGTGCGCCCGGGACGAGCGCCTCGAGCGCATCGAGCATCGGCTCGGGGCCGCACGCGAGGACGTCGCCCGGCTCGCCGGGCAGAGCATCCGTCACGAGCGTCGGCTCGAGCACGACCTCGGCGTTCGGCACGAGCGACGCCGCCTCGGCGTGGTGCGCGCTGCGGAAGCCGAGAAGCGCCGGCGGGCCGCCGAGACGCTCGGAGAGGTACGGCAGCGGCGCGATCCCGATCCCGCCTCCGACGAGGAGCGGCCGCTCGACGTCGAGGTCGAAGCCGTTCCCGAGCGGACCCGTGACGTGAATGGCGTCGCCCGCCTCGAGGGTCGCGAGCGCTCGGGTGCCGGGACCGACCGGCTCGAAGAGGAAGCCGAGCTCGTCGGGGGGCGCGACGCACAGGCTGAACGCCCGCGGCAGCAGCCGCCCAGGCGCTTCGAGCATGAAGAACTGGCCCGGGACACCCGGCTCGAGGCCCCCACGATCCAGGCGCAGGAGCACGTACGGGCCGACGATCTCGTTCCCCGCGACCTGGAGCAGCTCGCGGCGCATGCCGGCTACGCGTCGCCGCCGAGCGCGACGGCCGCGCCGATCCGCTCCTGCAGCGAGAGCGTCGCCTCGGCGCGGGCGTTCGCGATCGCGTGGACCGCGGCGGCGGCACCCGCGACCGTCGTGATGCACGGGACGCGGGCGATGAGCGCCGCCTCCCGGATCAGGTAGCCGTCCGCTCGTGCGCCCGAGCCCTGCGGCGTGTTGACGACGAGGTCGCATCGCCGCTCGCGGATCAGGTCGACGACGGTCGGCTCGCCCTCCGCCGCATCGGCGACCTTGCCGACCTGCTCCACCTCGAGCCCCGCCGCGCGAAGGGTCGTCGCCGTGCCGGTCGTCGCGACGAGCTCGAACCCGAGCCCCGCGAGAGCGGCCGCGATCGGCGCGATGCTCGGCTTGTCCGCATCCCGAACGGAGAGGAAGGCGGTGCCGACCGTGGGCAGCGGACGACCGGCCGCGCGCTCCGCCTTGGCGAACGCCGTCGGCAGGTCGGAGGCCGTCGCCATCACCTCGCCGGTCGAGCGCATCTCCGGCCCGAGGATCGGATCCGCGCCGGGGAACCGGGCGAACGGCAGTACCGCCGCCTTCACGCTGACCGCCGTCGGCCGCGGCTGGGTCAGCCCGAGCTCGGCCAGGGGGGAGCCGTGCGCGAGGCGGCAGGCGGCGTCGACGAGGTTGACGCCCGTGGCCTTGCTGGCGAAGGGAACCGTGCGCGACGCGCGCGGGTTCGCCTCGAGGACGTAGACCGTCGAGTCGGCGATCGCCAGCTGGACGTTGAGGAGACCGACGACGCCGAGCGCCGGCCCGAGCCGCTTGACAATGTGCTCCACCTCGAGCGCATTCGCGAGGGTGAGCGACTGCGCCGGGAGGACGCAGGAGGAGTCGCCGGAGTGGACGCCCGCCTCCTCGACGTGCTGCATCACGGCACCGATGAAGACCTCCTCGCCGTCGCAGAGAGCGTCGACGTCGATCTCGATAGCGTTCTCGACGAAGCGGTCGACGAGCACCGGCCCGCTGACTGCCGCCATCGCCGCCTGCAGGTCGGACTCGTCGTCGCACACGCGCATCGCGCGGCCGCCGAGGACGTACGACGGCCGGACGAGCACCGGGTAGCCGATCTCGCGAGCCGCATCGAGCGCCTCGTCGACCCCTTCCACGGTCGACCAGGGCGGGCAGCGGACGCCGAGCTCCTGCGCGAGCGCGCCGAACCGCTCCCGATCCTCAGCGAGGTCGATCGCCGCGTGCGGCGTGCCGAGGATCCGGTAGCCGGCAGCCTCGATGTGCCGCGCGAGGCGGAGCGGCGTCTGACCGCCGAACTGTGTGACGACGCCGACGGGCTGCTCGCGGTCGATCACGGCGAGCACCTCCTCCGGCGAGAGCGGCTCGAAGTACAGCCGGTCGGAGGTGTCGTAGTCGGTCGAGACGGTCTCCGGGTTGCAGTTGACCATCACCGCCTCGTAGCCGAGGCCGCGGAAGGTCTGCACGGCGTGGACGCAGCAGTAGTCGAACTCGATGCCCTGCCCGATCCGGTTCGGGCCCGAGCCGAGGATCACGACACGGGGCTTTGTCCCCGGTGGCGGACCTTCGTCCTCCTCGCCCCAGGTCGAGTAGAAGTAGTTCGAGGCCGCGTCGACCTCGCCGCCGCACGAGTCGACGCGCCGGTAGGCGGGCTTGATCCCGCGCGCGTAGCGCGTCCGCCGCACGTCGTCGCCGGAGGTTCCCCAGGCCGCGCCGATCGAGTCGTCCCCCCACCCCGCCCGCTTGGCGCGCCGGATGTCACCCGTGCGGAGCTCGCGCTTCGCGGCCTCGAGCTGCTCGACGAACCACGGGTGCAGGCCGTCGGGCAGGTCGTCGATCGTCGCCCAGGGCGTCGGCGAGCCCGGGTCGAGCTCCCGCGAGCCGAACGCCTTCAGGAATGCCTCCGTGAACGTCCGACCGATGCCCATGGCCTCGCCGACGGACTTCATCTGCGTGCCGAGCGTCGCGTCGGCGCCGGGGAACTTCTCGAACGCGAACCGCGGGAACTTGACGACGACGTAGTCGAGGGTCGGCTCGAAGCTCGCCGGCGTCGTCTTGGTCAGGTCGTTGGGAATCTCATCGAGCGTGTAGCCGACCGCGAGCTTCGCGGCGACCTTGGCGATCGGGTAGCCGGTCGCCTTCGACGCGAGCGCTGAGGAGCGGGAGACGCGGGGATTCATCTCGATCACCCGCAGGTCGCCCGTCTCGCGGTTGCGCGCGAACTGGATGTTCGAGCCGCCGGTCTCGACCCCGACCGCCCGGATCACCGCGGCGGCCGCGTCGCGGAGCTCCTGGTACGCCTCGTCGGAGAGGGTCATCTGCGGCGCAACGGTGACGGAGTCGCCCGTATGGACCCCCATGGGGTCGAGGTTCTCGATCGAGCAGACGATCACAACGTTGTCGGCGCGGTCACGGATCACCTCGAGCTCGAACTCGTCCCAGCCGCGGATCGAGTCCTCCACGAGCACCTGGCGGATCGGAGACTCGTTCAGGCCCCGCTCGACCTGTCGTCGCAACGTCGCGGCGTCGTCGGCGAAGCCACCGCCGTGCCCGCCGAGGGTGAACGCCGGACGGACGACCGCAGGGACAGGGATGCCGTCGAGGTCGTCGACCGACTCGACGATCCGGGAGTCCGGGACCTGGAGCCTGCAGCTCTGGACCGCGTCGCGGAACAGCTCTCTGTCCTCGGCGCGGCGGATGACGTCCACCGAGGCGCCGAGCAGCTCGACGCCGAGATCGTCCAGCACGCCCGCGGTCTCGAGCTCGATCGCGAGGTTCAGCGCCGTCTGGCCGCCGAGCGTCGGCAGCAAACCGTCGGGCCGCTCCCGTCGCAGCACGTCGGCGACGCCCTCGAGGTCGAGCGGCTCGATGTAGGTCCGGTCGGCGAAACCCGGGTCCGTCATGATCGTGGCCGGGTTCGAGTTGACGACGATCGTGCGGTAGCCGTCCTCGCGCAGCACCTTGAGCGCCTGGCAGCCGGCGTAGTCGAACTCACACGCCTGGCCGATCACGATCGGACCGGAGCCGATCACGCAGACCGAGCGGAGGTCGCGGCGGGCAGGCATCAGCGGGGCTCCAGGGAGTCGACCCAGTGCTCGAGGATCGGCCAGGCATCGTGTGGGCCCGGGCCGGCCTCGGGGTGGAACTGCACGCTTTGCGCCCGCAGCTCGGGGAAGTCGAAGCCCTCGACGGTGCCGTCGTACAGCGAGACGTGGGTCTCCTCGGCGCGCTCGGACGGAACGACGGCGAAGCCGTGGTTCTGGCTCGTGACGAGGACGCGTCCCGTGCGCTTGTCGAGCACGGGATGGTTCGCGCCGCGGTGGCCGAAGGGAAGCTTCGTCGTCTCGTGTTCCGTCGCCAGGCCGATCAGCTGGTGGCCGAGGCAGATGCCGAGCACCGGGACCCGCCCGAGCGTGGCCCGCACGACCTCGGTCTCGTCGACGAGCGGCGCCGGGTCGCCGGGGCCGTTCGAGAGCAGTACGCCGTCGTGGGATGCGAGCTCGTCGGGGTCGCAGAGGTGCGGGAACACGGTCACCGCGGCGCCGGCGTGCGCGAGCCGGCGGAGGATCGACCGCTTCACGCCGTAGTCGACGACGGCCACCCGGACCCTGCCCGACCCGCCCGCGGTGTAGGGCTCGGCCGTCGAGACCTGCGCGACGAGCGCCTGCCCCTCCATTCCGGGCTGCGCGCGTACCTGCTCGAGCGCCTCCGGAACGGCCAGCCGCCGCTCGTCGGCGACCACGATCGACCGCATCGCGCCGCCGTCGCGAACACGCAGCGTGAGCGAGCGCGTATCGATCTCGTCGAGCGCGACGATTCCGCGCTCGGCCAGCCAGAGCGCCCAGTCCTCACCGCCGAGACGCCGCATGAGCACGCCGCGCGCGTGCGGCGCGCCGGACTCGAGGCGGCGCTCGTCGACGCCGTAGTTGCCCACCATGGGAGCCGTGAAGCACACGATCTGCTCTGCGTAGCTCGGGTCGGTGACCGTCTCCTGGTAGCCGGTCATGCCGGTCGTGAAGACCGCCTCGCCGAACGCGGAGCCTTCCGCCGCCACCGAACGTCCACGGAAGACGGTTCCGTCCTCGAGAAGGAGGTAGCCCTGACCGCCGCTCCTCACGTCGAGAACACCACCTTGCCCGCGGCGACCGTCTTCACGACTGCGCCCACGAGTGTCTGCCCGAGCAGCCACGAGTTCGCCGAGCGCGACCGGAACGCGTCGTCCCGCACGGTCCACTCGGCCTCGAGGTCGAGCAGGACGAGGTTCGCGGGCGCGCCGACCGCGATCCGCGGAACCGGGAGCCCGAGTGCGCGGGCCGGCCCGGCCGACAGGCGCTCGAGTACCGTCGTGAGCGGAACCTGGCCCTCGCGGACGAGGAACGTCTGGAGGGCGGCGAACGCGGTCTCGAGCCCGGTCACGCCGAACGGCGCCTGCTCGAACGGCACGTCCTTCTCGTGTCTCGCGTGCGGTGCGTGGTCCGTGGCGACGCAGTCGATGGTGCCGTCGAGGATGCCCTCGACGAGCGCCAGGCGATCGTCCTCGGAGCCGAGCGGCGGGTTCATCTTCGCGTTGGCGTCGAGCGTGCGGACGAGCTCGTCCGTGGCGCACAGGTGATGCGGTGTCGCCTCGGCGCTGACGCGGACACCGGCCGCGCGCGCGCGCCGAACGGCGTCGACCGACGCGCGGGCGGAGAGGTGCTGCAGGTGGATGGGGCGCTGCTCGTACGCGGCCAGCGCGAGGTCTCGCTCGACCATCAGGCTCTCGGCGACCGACGGCCACCCCGCCAGCCCGAGCTCGGCGGAGACGGCGCCCTCGTGCATCTGCCCGTCTCGCGAGAGGGTCGGCTCCTCACAGTGGAGCGCGAGCGGTCGGTCGGCGACAGCGCTGTAGGCGAGCGCGCGTCGCATGAGCCCCGCCGAGGCGACGGGACGCCCGTCGTCCGTGAACGCCACGGCGCCGGCGGCGGCGAGCTCGGCCATCTCCGTCAGCTCCTCCCCACGCTGGCCCTTCGAGATCGCCGCGGTGAAGCCCGTCGGGACGACCGCCTCCTCGAGCGCCTGCTCGACGAGCGCGCGGAGCACGGACGCCGTGTCGACGACCGGGTCGGTGTTCGGCATCGCGACGATTGCGCAGTACCCGCCCGCGGCGGCGGCCTCCGTGCCGGAGACGATGGTCTCCTCGTCCTCCCGACCCGGCGTCCTCAGGTGGACGTGCGGGTCGACGAACGCGGGCGCGAGGACGAGGCCGGCCGGCGCGCTGGCGACGGGCTCGATCGCCGTGACGATCCCGTCCTCGACCGTGACGCTGGCCGGGGCGTCGAGGCCCTCGGTCGGGTCGACAACGCGGGCGCGGATGGTCAGCGTGTCGAGACGCCCGTTCCGGCTCGCGAGGATCATGCGACCTCCAGAGCGAGCGGCACGGCGCGGGCGGCGGGCGACGTGAGCAGGTCGTAAAGGATCGCCATGCGCACGACGAGGCCGGAGCGCACCTGCGTCGTGACGAGGGACGCGCCGGAGTCGGCCACGCGCGGGTCGATCTCGATCCCCCGGTTCATGGGGCCGGGATGCATCACGAGCTGGCCGGGTCGGACCCGCTCGGGCGTGATCCCGTAGAGCGCCGTGTACTCGCGGAGCGACGGGACGAAGGCCGCGCCCGCCTCCATGCGCTCCGACTGCATCCGGAGCGCGTACACCACGTCGACGTCCGCGATCGCGTCGATGCGATGGCTGACCCGGCACCCGAGCTCCTCGATCCCGCGCGGGAGAAGCGTCGGCGGCGCGACCAGGACCGGGTCGGCACCGACCAGGAGCAGCGCCTCGACGAGCGAGCGCGCCACGCGAGAGTGCAGCACGTCGCCGACGATCGCGACCGAGACGCCGTCGAGGCGACCGAGCGCCTGCTGGATCGTGAAGAGGTCGAGCAGCGCCTGCGTCGGATGCTGGTGCTTGCCGTCGCCGGCATTGACCACGTGCGCCCGGGTCGTGCGCGCGACGATCTGCGGCGCGCCGATGTGCGGATGGCGGACGACGATCACGTCCGGCTCGTACTCCGCCAGCGTGAGAGCCGTGTCTCGCAGCGACTCGCCCTTGTCGACCGACGATCCGCTGGCGCGAAGCGTCATCGTGTCGGCTGAGAGACGCTTCGCCGCGAGCTCGAAGCTCGAGAGCGTGCGCGTCGAGGACTCGTAGAAGAGGTTCAGGACGAGCCGACCACGGAGCGTCGGCAGCTTCTTGACCTCACGGTCGAGCGACCGGGCGAGCGCGCGGGCCGTATCGAGGATGCGCTCGACGTCCTTCTCCTCGAGGTCACCGACGCCGAGGAGGTGGCGCATGCCGGACGTGCTCGTGCTCATGGGTTCCCTCCGCTGGACTCGAGCATCACGCGGTCGATCCCGTCGATCTCCACGAGCTCGACCCGGACGCGCTCACCGAGCGCGGTCGGGAGGTTCTTCCCGACGTAGTCCGGGCGGATCGGCAGC
>Ga0247825_10003641_pt1 | contig 10157 bp, 6 predicted proteins | sample 13C_Vanillin_Day_FD_194413 | JGI IMG/M metagenome (GOLD analysis project Ga0247825, IMG submission 194413) | Soil microbial communities from agricultural site in Penn Yan, New York, United States - 13C_Vanillin_Day48 | ecosystem: Environmental > Terrestrial > Soil > Agricultural land | place...
ACATAGCCCCCTCCCCCTGGAGGGGGGAGGGGCGGTCTGCGGGGGGATAAACTCACCGCCGATCGATCCAATCGCCGTCATGCCGGCGCCGCGAGTGCGCGATAGCGCGTTCGCGGGAACAGGCCGGCACCCATGCGCCCTTCCATCATCGTTCTTCGTCAACACGGTGTCATGGGTCCCGGCCTCCGCCGGGATGACGTAGCTGCCACACGGCCGTGCGCTTGATCTCGGCGTCCTCCAGCTCTCGCGTGACGGGCACCCGGTACTCGGCCATCTGCCAGAAGCGGTCTGCGGGGAAGTAGCTGCGGCGCGGGTCGCCGACGATGACCTCGGCGCCCCTTGTGCGCGCAGCCTCGATGAAGGCGAGCACGCGCTCGGCCAATGGCCGCTCGTAGAAAAGGTCGCCGACCAGGATGACATCGAAGCCGCCCGTATCGGTGTGCGATGCTTCGAGCAGGTCCTCGGCCGTCGTCTCGATCGCCACCGAGTTGGCGGCCGCGTTGAGGCGGATGGCCGCGAGCGCAAGAGCGTCGATGTCGGCCGCGAGCACACGCTCGGCGCCAGCCCGCATGGCGGCGATCCCCGAAAGTCCGCTGCCGGCACCGAGATCGAGCACGCGCCGGCCCGCGACCAGGGCCGGGTTGTCGAGAAGATGCCGTGCCAGCGCCTGCCCGCCGGCCCAGGCGAACGCCCAGTAGGGCGGCGGCACGTTCATCTGGCCGAGCTCCTCCTCGGTCTTCTGCCAGATCGGCAGCGACTCCTCGGCGAGATGCAGGCAAACCTCCGGCACCAGCGGGACCGGGAGCAGCTTGGTATTGGCGCGAATGAACTCGGTGGGGTCCATGCCGCCAGAGCATCAGAGCCGAGCGCCCGACACAAGCCGCAGAGACTAGCCAGTGCGCCCTCGCGTGCTAACGTGCGCCAGAAGGATTGTGGATCAGGGAGAGACGCATGGACTTCAAGGGCAAGGTGGCGGTCATAACGGGCGCGGGCAACGGCATCGGCCGGCAGGCGGCGCTGGGGTTCGCCGGGCGCGGCGCCAAGGTGCTGGTGGTCGACCGCGACGCGGCAGGCGCCGAGCGCACGGTGGAGACCATCAAGCAGCAGGGCGGCGAGGCGCGGGCGCAGCCGGCCGACGTCACCAAGTCCGCGGAGGTGCAGGCCTACGTGAAGGCCGCCGTCGACGCCTGGGGTCGCATCGACTGCTTCTTCAACAACGCCGGCATCGAGGGCAAGTACGCGCCGATCGCGGAGTACGACGAGGCCGTGTTCGACCAGGTGATCGGCGTCAACGTCAAGGGCGTGTTCCTGGGGCTCAAGCATGTGCTGCCGGTGATGATCAAGCAGAAGTCGGGATCGATCGTGAACACCGCTTCGGTTGCCGGCCTCGTCGGCACGCCCGGCATCTCGCCTTATGTCGCCTCCAAGCATGCCGTGATCGGGCTCACCAAGGCCGTGTCGGGCGAGGTGGCGCGCTCAGGGATACGCATCAACGCCGTGTGCCCCGGCCCGATCGACACGCGCATGATCCATTCGCTGGAGCAGCAGATCAATCCTGGTGACCCGAGCAGCGTGGCCGCACGCTACCAGGGCGCCCTGCCGATCGGCCGCTACGGAACGGCCGACGAGGTGGCCAACGTCGTGCTGTTCTTGTGCTCGGACCTCGCCAGCAACATCACCGGCGCGCAATACGTCGTCGACGGCGGCCGGACTGCCACCGGCGGATCTGTGACGGCCGGCAAAGTGGGGTAACCGCTTCATCCCGGCGAAGGCCGGCCAGTACGCCTTCCTGATACCCGCAGGGATCCCGGCCTATTCCCGCGAGCGCGCCATCGCGCACTCGCGGCGCCGGGATGACGTCACGCGATGACTTCCACCCGACACCTGAGGCCGCGGACGTCGGAGGAGCCGGAGACCGGGTCCCAGGGGCCGTCGTAGGGCAAGGCGGCGTTGATGTTGACGTCGAGCGCGCCGTGGTCCGGCGCGGGCGCCGACGGCAGCCACCAGCCCATGCCGGTGTTGACGACGCCGGCCGGCGTCGCGTCGGTGAGCTTGAGGCGCAGGCGACAGGCGCCCTTGCCGCGGGCGACCTCGAGCTTGACCCAGACGCCGTCGTCGAGGCCGAGCGCGCGGGCCGTGTCGGGGTGCATGGTGAGGCGCGGATCGGGCGACACCTTCACCGCCCATTCCTGGTCGCGGAAGCGGGAGTGGTGATAGCTCTTCTCGCGGTCGCCGGTGACGAGGACCAGCGGATAGCTCGCCGCGACGTCGGGAGCGGCCTCGATGTGCGCCGGAGCCTCGTAGGCCGGCAGCGGATCGAGGCCGACGCTCTCCATGGTCGTCGAGTACAGCTCGATCTTTCCGGTCGGCGTGGTGAAGGGGCGGCCGGCGATCGGCTCGGTGTTCACCTGCGCATAGCCCGTCCGCTCCAGGTCCTCGATGCGGATGCCGCTGTCGCCGAGCAGGTACGTGTTGAACTCGCGCTGCGAGCGCCAGGGCAGCAGGTGACGCGTCACGGCCTGGCGCGCCTGCATCCTGTCGAGCAGCGGCACGGCGATGTCCATCTCGCATCGCGCCTCGCCCTGCGGAGCACCGACCGCGCGCGTGAAGAGCACCGTCGGCCCGGAGGGCATGAAGGAGACCTCCTCCTCCTCCAGCGTCGTGGTCTTGGGCAGCACGATGTCGGCGAACTCGGCCGTCGGCGTCATGGCGTGCGCGGCAACCGCCACGAAGTCGAGCGAGGAGAGCGCCGCCATGGTGCGCCGCGTGTCGGGATAGGTGACGAGGATGTTGACGCCGCTGGCATAGAGTGCGCGCACGGGATGCGGCTTGCCCGTCAGCATGGCCTCGATGACGGAGGGGTTGTGGCAGGCCGTCTGCCAGCCCCTGGGCCCTGCCCACAGCGGGAAGCGGTCGGCGCCGATGGCGCGCTTCTCGGTCTCGGCATCGAGGCGGAACTCCGGCATGTGCAGCAGGTCCGAGTAGTGCTTGAAGCCCTTGGGCGTGCGCAGGCGCAGGTTGCCGCCGGGCCTGTCGACGTTGCCGGAGATGGCGACGAGGCAGTGGTAGGCGCGGAAGGTCTGCACGCCGGAGCTCGCCGCGTCGATACCGTGGCCGCTGACGAAGGTCGAGGGCCCCTCGGCGTACATGCGCGTGGCGGCGACGATGTCGGCGGCCGGCACGCCCGTGATGGCCTCGGCGGCGGCGGGCGGATACTGCGCGGCGCGCGCGGCGAGCTCATCGAAGCCGTGACAGGAGCGTGCGACGTAGTCCTTGTCGTAGAGGCCCTCGGCGATCATGACGTTGATCATGGCGAGCGCCAGCGCTGCGTCCGTGCCGATGCGCGGGGCGAGCCACAGGTCGGATAACTGGGCGGCCTGGGTGCGCTTGGGGTCGATGGTGACGATGCGCGCGCCGCGCTTCTTGGCGGCCTTGAGGGCGGCCCACTCGACAGGGTCGGCCATCGAGGGGTTGCGGCCCACGATCAGCGCGCAGCGGGTGTTGTCGATGTCCTCGCCCCGCGTGATGGAGAGGCCCATGGTGCGCGCGCTCACCGCGCGACAGCCACCGCACAGGTCCTGGTTGATCATCCAGTTGGGCGAGCCGATCGAGCGCAAGGTCAGGGCCAGGATCACGCTGCGCGAGAAGTAGGCGCCGCTGGTGGCACCGACGATCGCCTCCGGCCCGTATTTGCGCCGCACCTCGGCGAGGCGATCCGCCATCTCGTCCAGCGCCTCGTCCCAGGAGATGCGCGCCCACTTGCCCTCGCCGCGCGCGCCCCTGCGGCGCATGGGGTAAAGCAGGCGGTTGGGCCCGTAGGTGATGCCGGGGGCGCCGCGGATGCCTTTGATGCAGAAGGCGCCCTTGGAATAGGGGTGGTCGCGGTTGGGCTGGAAGTCGACGACGCGGCCCTCGCGGACGGTGGCGAGCGCCCCGCAGCAGGTGGAGCACTCCCAGCAGGTGGTGGGGTAGGTGCCATCTGGGGGGTTCTCTCGGGCGGCGGCAGCGGTGTCGGCCATGATGTTTTCGGTCCCAGGGACTGAGTTTGCGCAACCTTGCAGCCTGGGATCGGAGCCGGCAAGGCCGCAAGCGCATGCCTTCCCGGATCAGCCTAAAATTGCAGCATTGACTGCCGATCCGTCGTTGATCGACAGTGGTTGGAAGGAGACCTCAGAGCCAATAAGAGCCCAGGGAGACGCCCATGCTGGAAGCCGACATCGTCAAGCACGCCCCTCAGGCGATGACCCGCAAGCAGCGCGAGCAGTTCTTCGAGGAGGGTTTCCTCGTGCTCGAAGGCGTCATCGACGATGCCTGGCTCGGCCGTCTGCGCGGCGCCATGCAGGAGATGATCGACAAGGCCCGCGCCGTCGCCAAGAACGACGAGCGCTTCGTGCTCGAGGAGGGCCACAGCGCCGACAACCCGCGGCTGCGGCGGCTGTCGAGCCCCGTAACGCACCATCCCGTGTTCTGGGAGTTCGCGTCGAGCTCGCCGATCGTCAAGGTGGCGGCGGATGTGTGCGGCCCGGACGTGAAATTCTATCATTCCAAGCTCAACTTCAAATGGCCGAAGGGCGGACAGCTCTTCGACTGGCACCAGGACATCCCCGCCTGGCCGCATACCGACTACAGCCCTGTCACGATGGGGCTGCACATGGAGGACTGCCAATCCGACCAGGGTCCGCTGATCTCCATCAAGGGCAGCCACAAGGAGCCGCTGCGCAGCATGTACGACGCGGAGGGCAAGTGGGTCCTGCGCATCGACGAGGACAAGCTGCCGGCCAACTGGCGCGACAACGCGGTGGAGATGACGGGGCCCGCCGGATCGCTGGCGCTGCTCAACTGCCGCGTCATCCACGGCTCCAAGCGCAACGCCTCCGACCGCATGCGCCCGCTGCTGCTCAACGTCTACTCGTCGGCCGATTCGATGCCCTACGTGTTCAACCCGATCCCGAGCCCCTACGAGGGTGCCGTCGTGCACGGCAAGGCGGCGCGCAAGTCGTGCCACGATCCGCGCGGCTGCGAGCTGCCGCCGGACTGGTCCAAAGGCTATTCGGGTCCCTGGCAGCATCAGGCGCGCGGCAAGGCGCAGATCGGAATGTGATGGAACGCCGACCGGGTCGACGCTCCGCGCGTCGGCTTGGAGCGGCAGTTGACGGTGGCGCTCGCCCGCTGCGGCAAAGCCTCCGCGCCAATCCCTCATCCAGGACACAACCCGATCCGCACCCGCCGTACGCCGGGATCGTCCGGCTCCGCCGCGATCGTGAACCCCAGCTGCCGGCACATGCCGAGCATGGTGGTGTTCTCCGCCAGCACGTGGCCGTAGAGCTCCTCCAGGCCCTCGGCGCGCGCGTAGTCGATGAGGTGCTGCATCAGCCGCCAGCCGAGCCCCTGCCCCTTGAGGTCGGAGCGCACGAGGATCGCATACTCGCCCCGCGTGTAATCGGGGTCGGCGACGAAGCGGGCGACGCCCAAAAGCTCGCCCGTATCCCTGGCGAGCGCGATGAACGCCATTTCGCGCGCGTAGTCGATCTGGGTGAGCCGCGCCAGGAAGCCATGCGACAGGTCGGGCCGCGCCGTGAAGAAGCGCATGCGCCGGTCCTCGGCCGTCAGCTTGGCGAAGAACGCATCATAGAGGCCTTCGTCCTCGGGCCGGATCGGGCGGATGCGCACCGCCCCCATCGGCAGCTCGACCTCCCTGGCCCATTCCGAGGGGTAGGGCCGGATCGCCGGCGCCACGCGTGGATGCCGCGCCGCATCCTCGACACGCACGCGCGCGTCGAGCGCGATCGCTCCCTTGTCGTCGGCGAGCAGCGGGTTGATGTCGATCTCGCGGATCTCGGGATGGCGCGTGGCGAGATAGCTAAAGCGCACCAGCACCCCGGCGATTGCCGTGAGGTCCGCCGCCGGGCGGTCGCGATAACCCTGCAACAGGCGCCAGATTCGCGTCTGCCGCATCAGGTCGTGGGCGAGCTTGAGGTCGAGGGGCGGCAGCGCATGCGCCGTGTCGCGCAGCACCTCCACGCCCGTGCCGCCGGCGCCGAACAGGATCAGCGGCCCGAACGCCTCGTCGACCGACATGCCGACGATCAGCTCGTGCGCGTCGCGGCGGCGGATCAGCGGCTGCACGGTGAAGCCCTCGATGTGCGCGTTGGGCATCCGGCTCGCGACCCGGCTGGCCATGTCCTCCGCCGCGCGCCTGGCCTCCTCGGTGTGCTCGAGGCCCAGCCGCACGCCGCCCACGTCCGACTTGTGGGTGATGTCGCGCGACAGGATCTTGAGGACGCAGGCGCCGTATTCCTTGATCCAGCGCTCGGAGAGCCTGCCGACCTCGTCGGGATCGCGCGCCCGCTCGGTCGGCACCGTCGGGATGCCGTAGGCGGCGAGCAGCTGCTTGGCCTCGATCTCGGAAAGCACCGTGCGACCTTCGGCGAGCGCGGCGGCAATGGTGCGCTGAGCTGCCGCCGTATCGAGGGCGAGGTCCTCCGGCATGGACGGCGGCGTGCGCAGCAGCTCCTCCTGCGCCCGCGCATGCCGGACGATATGCATGAAGCCGTCGATGGCCGCGGCCGGCGTCGAGAAGCCGGGCATGCTATTGGCCGCAAACAGCCTGCGCGCCTCCCGGCTCGCCTCGTCGCCGAGCCAGCACGCGAGCAGCGGCTTCACCGGCCTGCCCGCCTCGGCGCGCTTCTCTGTTGTGCCGACCACCGCCTCCGCCGCTGCCGTGCTGGAGGCGAGCGCCGTCGGGCAGTTCATGACGAGGACGGCGTCCGCCCCCTCATCCTCGAGCAGCACGTCCAGCGCTCGGGCATAGCGCTCGGGCTCAGCGTCGCCGATGATGTCGACGGGATTGCCGTGCGACCAGATCGGCGGCAGCACGGCATCGAGCGCGGCTCTGGCGGCGTGCGACAACTCGGCGAGGCGGCCGCCCTGGTCGCTCAGCCGGTCGGCCGCCAGCACACCGGCGCCGCCACCGTTGGTGAGGATCGCCAGCCGCTCGCCGGTGAACCTGGGATGTCGCGCCAGCACCTCGGCGGCCGTGAACAGATCGTCGAGCTCGCGCACCCGCAGCAGGCCGGCGCGCCGGAACGCCGCCTCGTAGGCCGCATCCGAGCCCGCCAGCGCACCGGTATGCGACATCGCCGCCCGCGCACCGGCGGCGCCGCGACCCGACTTGACGACGATCACCGGCTTGGTGCGCGCCGCGCGCCGCGCAGCGGAGAGGAACTTCGGCGCCTGCGTCACCGATTCCATGTAGAGCAGGATGGCCCGGCTCTTGGCGTCGCCGGCCAGGTAGTCGAGGAGGTCGCCGAAGTCGACGTCGGCCATGTCGCCCAGCGACACGATCTGCGAGAAGCCGATGCCGCGCGAGGCAGCCCAGTCGACGATGGCGGTGATCAGCGCGCCCGACTGCGACACGAAGGCGAGGTCGCCCGCGAGCGGCGCGCGGTGGCAGAAGCTCGCATTGAGCCCGATCCCCGGCACCATCAAGCCCAGGCAGTTGGCGCCCTGGATGCGGAGCGTGTGCGGCTTGGCAGCATCGAGCATGGCCTGCTTGAGATCGCCGCGCACGCCCGCCGTGATTACCACGGCGGCGCGGGCGCCCTTGGCACCGAGCTCGGCGACGATGCCCGGCACGGTGGCGGGCGGCGTAACGATGATGCCAAGGTCGGGCACGCCCGGCAGGGCCTCGAGCGAGGCATGGCAGGCGCTGCCCTCGATCGCCCCGTGCTTGGGGTTGACGAGCCACACCGGCCCCCCAAATCCGGCCGCCAGCATGTTGCGGGCGGTGATGAGGCCGACGCTGCCCGCCCTCGTGCTCGCCCCGATCAGGGCCACGGATTTAGGCGCGAGCAGGGCGTCGAGATTGCGGATGGTCATGATGCCGACTCCGATGCCACCACTCGCCTCCCACGGGCGTTGATCGCGATCAACGCCCCGTCGGGATTGCCGTTCAGAATGTGTTAGCTGCCCGACTGCCACATCTTCAAGACGGAGAGCCAACGCCAATGACGAAAGCGAAGACCAAGAACGAGCAGCTCCTGCGGCGCGTCCGGCTGGAGCTGGCGCGCGACCACGACTTCCCCGAGGGCAGCAACGAGCGGGGCTACGATTTCATCGCGCCGCTGGACGACGCCGGCCATCTCGTCGCCGCGGCATGGAAGGAGCTGCGCGACCGCTGCCGTGCACGCCGGTTCTGGGCCGGCGAGACCGACGAGGTCGGCCACATCGTGCACAAGCCCGGCGGCGCCTGGGCCTTCCACTACGACATCCACGGCGACCCGGGCCACGACGAGACCGGCTTCCATCTCGACACGCACGTCTTCAAGCCCGGCGAGTACGTGTCGGTGAAGGAGCAGGACGGCAAGCTGCGCACGTTCCGCGTCATCTCGGTGCGGCCGCTGCCGTAGTTGTCGTAGTCGTAGGTTGGGTTAGCGCGGGCAGATCCTCAGTTGCTCGATCGTGCTATCGATCCGCGCGTAACCCAACAAGCAGGTGCTGTTCGGGGTTGTTGGGTTACGCGCGGATCGGCGTTGACGCGCCCTAGCAGCGATCTTCGCCGCGCTAACCCAACCTACGTCAAAATCTTACCCGCAAGCCAGCAGTGGCGGTGTGGTCGCGGGCCCCGTCCGAGAGGATGGCCGTGTAGTCGATGAAGCCCGACACCGCTCCGGCATCGAAAACGTTGAGACCGGCGCCGAGCGCGAGGGCATCGGGCTCGCGCCGGACGCCTGCCACCACGAACGCGCCGCCGTTGCGGAAGGCGAGATCGAGCCGCGGATCGATGTCCCCGAAGCTGTGCGTCCAGGCGATGCGCGCCTGCGGCATCCACGTCAGGCCTGCGTGCGCAAAGCTCGTGCCGAATCGGATGCCGGCGATGGCGTCGAGCATCCTGTAGGTGGCGCCGTCGGAGAGGAGATCGACCACGCCCGCGCCCTCCTCGGCAAAGCCCTGCACGCGCGCCTGGCTCCAGGCGAGCCCCGTCCATGGCATCACGTCCAGGCTGCCGACACGCAGCCGCCAGCCGGCCTCCCCGTAGAGCGTCGCCTGATCGGCGCCGTAGGAGGAGGTCGCCGTGCCTGCAAACCCCGGAAATGCGATGTGGCGCGTGACGTCGATGTCGTAGTGGCTGTAGGACGCCACGCCCGTCAGCAGCACGTTGCCGAGGGCGGCGCGCGCGTAGGCGCCGGCATGCCCGCTGTCGATGTCGGCGCTGCTGCGACGTCCGTCCACATCGGCCTCGGACGTGCCCCAGCCGCCCATCATGCCGGCGACGAGGCCGGGCGCCAGCGGCATGTCCCAGCCGGCGAAAAGGCCGCTGCCGCGGCTCTTTAGTGTGTCCGCGTTGCCGTCTCCATCGATGGACCCGATGCCGCCGTAGCCGCGCACCCAGGTCGAAACCCGCGATGGCGGCCCTGTGCCGGCATCGCGCTCGGCGTAGCCCAGCCCCATGCGCTCGCCGAGCTGAGGCGGCGCAAGACCCAGGTTCAGCTGCTGCCGATCGCCGCCAGCCCACGCCGCGCCGCCGCCCAGGCCTGTCTCCCACAGCCGGTCGCTCGCCATGGCGGTGATATAGCGCGACTGGGCGAAGAGCACATGCACGAGCGAGGCGTGGATCTCGCCCGACATTGCATCGAGCGCCCTGCGGGTGTCGCCAGGCGACAGCATCAGCAATGCATTGATGAGCGCCGCGCCGGCGCTGCCGGCCTCCGAGGCAAAGCCGTTGCGCAGGGCGCCCGCCACGGCGCGCTGGTTCGGCGTGCTTGCGGCGTTGGTGAGAAGGCCGTCATTGCGGGTCAACGTCAGGATGACGTCGTTGCCGTCGCCGCCCGTGGTCGTCACCGTGGCGATGAGGTAGGGGATGGTATTGGTGATGGTGTTGAAATTGCCGACCACCGCGGCCGCGCCGTTGTTCTGGATGATGAGGTAGCTCTGCGTCGGCCCATAGAGACCTGCGGCCTCGAGGACGCGCAGGGCCGCACCCGTGATGTTGACGCCGCCGTTGACGATCACGCGGTCCGATTGGCCGGCGACATTGGCCTCGATCACCAGCGTGCCGAAGTTGGTGTAGTTGCCGTTGATGGTCTGCGTGCCGATGGAGTTGCCGGGCGAGTGGGTTGCCCCGCTGTTCAGCGTGAGCGAGCCGACCTGCCCCGTTC